>Ga0207695_10006452_pt1 | contig 15228 bp, 9 predicted proteins | sample KBSC54metaG_FD_184354 | JGI IMG/M metagenome (GOLD analysis project Ga0207695, IMG submission 184354) | Corn rhizosphere microbial communities from Kellogg Biological Station, Michigan, USA - KBS C5-4 metaG (SPAdes) (version 2) | ecosystem: Host-associated > Plants > Roots > Rhizosphere > Soil... | reverse complement strand
TATCCCGCCATCAGCCTCGCCTCAACTGGCGTCCCAACGGCGGTCGCCGTCATGTCCGCCGCCCATCTCCGTCATCGAGATGGATCGATCTCCGTGTCCGCGACGCCATCAGGGTCGCCCGCTAACACGTACGCTGTGAACCCCGCGCAGCTGACACCGTGGCGTTCGAGCTGAGCGCGACCTCCCGGTTGTGGGGTTACTCCGGCCGGAGGTCCAACATCACGCGTGCCTTCTCGGCGTCCGTGAGCGCACCGCCCGAGCCGTCGTCTTCGATCCGGTCCTGATCCACCTCAGCTTCGACCTCCTCCGGGAGGAGGCCGAGCTCCTTCTTCTTCGAGCCGATCAGGATCTGGAACCACTGGTCGCGCTGCATGACTGTGTGGAAGATGCGCTCCTCGTACGTGCCGTTGAGGAGGAGGAATCGCACGTCGATGAAGCCCTCCGAGTCTCGACGTCCGCCCATCCACCCCATCCGATCCACGCGACCTTCTCGCTGCTCCATTCTGGCCGGGTTCCACTCGAGATCGTAATGGATGACGTACCGGCACTGCTCTTGAAGATCGATGCCTTCTTCGCCGACCTGGCCGACGAGGAGGACGAACGGATTGTGCCGCCGGTTAAAGTTCCGGCGGTGCGCTTCCCGGTCCCGCGCGTTGTCCCCGTCGAAGCGGCCGACCAGCGCGATGGACTTGGACTCTTCCAGCTCGACGATGAGGTCGCGCTCCGCGTGATCGAGCAGCGTCTCACGCGGCTCCGCATCGTGGGGGGAGTCATCGAGGTAGCGATCGATCACTGCGCGAACGGTCCGAACCGCGCGTCCTGTCAACTCCTGCTCGGTCCACGCCGCGATGCGAGCATCATCGAGCTCGGGAGAGCGCCGAATGAGGTCGATGAGCGCGAGCGGCTGCACGGCTCGTCGGCGCAGCGGCTCCCTGAACACCTGAAGGATCGAGCGTCCGCGATGCCTTACGAAGTCGTCGTGCACGAACTCGTCGGGCACGTCTCGCCACGCGGCAACTGCAGGGTCCGACTTCAAAGCCCTCTCGGCGCTGTCGAGCAGCTGGTCCACGGCCTGGCGGACCTTCTTGCCGAGCGTGCCGCGGTCCATACCGGTCGGGCGGAGGAGGTCCGTGAGGCAGCCCTCGAAAGCGTCGTGAAGAAGGTTGCCGAGAACCTCCGTCAACTGCGGGGCTGTCCCGCGGATGAGCTTGTTGAAGATGAGGACCTTGGCGAACCAGGCGTCCGGCGTCTGCTTCACCTTGCGGATCTCTGCTTCGACAATCCCGCGCACGACGTCCGCGAGGGCAGCTACCTTCGGGTGCAGCTTGCCATCCTTGTTCCAGCGTGCGACCAGCCCCCGGAGGCGGGTCGCACTCTCGAGGTCGCGATTCAGCAGCTCCGAGGCCGCGATCTGGCGGTACGAGGACAGGCCCTGACGCAGGTCGGTGGGGATGAACGTCCGGGTCGTTTCGCCGTCGCGAGCGCGCTCGGTGACTTCTTGGATGAGCTCGCGAAGCTCGAGATAGAAGAGCGTGTGCTCACCCTCGAAGGGAATGAGAGGTGATCGCTTCACCCGATGCTGGAGATCCTCGTCGAGCTTCCGAAACTCGCCGCTCTCGAATCCATCGGCTCCGCGCTCGACGAGAAAATACCGCCGCTCGTTCTGGTTCTTCGTGTTGCGGATGAGGAACCGACGAAGAAGTGCCTGAAGCCCGCGGTCGGAACCTTCCGACTTGAGAGCGTCCTCATCGCGCAGGCGCTGCAGGAGAGTCACCTGCTGTTGCCGAAGTGGATCCGTCGGTGAACGTTCCCGTAGCTCGAAGAACCGATCGAGCGCCTGAACGAAGTTCTGGAGGCCAGCCTCGATCGTATCGAGCACTGCGCGATCCGCTCTCACGAGGGCGAGCAGGTTCACGAGTTCATGCGGCGTGAGCTCGAACGGCGTTGCCGTCAGCGCGATGATCCTGTCGAAGTCGAGGGCCGGCTGGTCGTAATTTCGGAGGTCCCCATCGGGCGCGAAGAGGCGCATCGGCCTGTTCCCGTGCGCGTAGTGGTGTGCCTCGTCCACGACGACGACGTCCCAGCGCGTGCGCCAGACCTGGCGCAGGAGAGTGGATGCCTGCCGCTTCTCTTCCTGGAGAAGCTTCTCGTTGACGATGTAGAGGCCTGGCGGAACCTGATGGCGCCCATCGACCCGCTGGCCGCGGACGCCGGCGTGTCGGAGGTCCCGGGCGGTTGCGCGATTGTCGATGCAGCGGACCTCGTGGCCGAAGAGCTCACGAGCTGGGTGTTTTGCGGGAAGGTATCTTGGGAAGCCACGACCCGCGCGCGTTGAGCTCGTCTCCTCTTCCCATTTGCGCACGAGCGCGGACTTGCAGAGCACAAGCACGCGTTCGAAGGAGCGCCGTCGTCGCCGTGCGAACGCGCAGAGGTGGGAAAGTACGGCGAGGGCTTCGTACGTCTTGCCGAAGCCGACCTCGTCGGCGAGCACGACCCCGCGCTGCCCATGGACCAGGAAGCGGCGCAAGGCGGCGGCGACGACGCGCTCTTGGTCCTCGTGACCGGCGCCGAGCCGCAGATCCGAGACGAGCGCCTCGACGTCCTGTTCGGTGCTCAACCCGCCCCTCCGTTCTTGAAGGCGCCGAGCATCTGCCGTGCATGTGCCCGTGAGCCGGCGGCGTAGGTGGCCAGGGCCGGCTCGTCGATCCTCTCGAGCCAGCCGACGACCTCACCGAGACGTTCCGACAGGCGAAGGTCGGACGCGATGGCTGGCATGCGAGCCCTCAGTGGTGGGGAGCAGCCATCGACGACGACCCGAGCACCGCGAAGGAGCCGCTCGATCAGGAAGAGGCGGCACTCGCGCGTCAGGTCCACCACGTCGCTCGTCGCCGCCTCGACAGCCCAGCGACAGAGTTCGTCCATGCTACGGCGGGCCGCGAACTCCGATCCTGGAGTTGCCTTCGTGCGGGCAAGGATCCCACGGAGTCCCTGGTGCACGTTCCGGTAGAAGCGATCGAGATCCGCTTGATGGGTGACGGCAGCGAGCCCAGCGAAGGCGGGGTCCTGGGCTTTGCGCGCCTCCAGCCACTTCTGCTGCTCGCGGTAGGTGGGTGGGAGTCCGACGCCTGCGCGTGCGATGCGCTCGTCGAGGGTCAGGAGCGCGGACCCGACCAAGGTTAGGCCGCAGAACTCCTCTGGCACATCGGCGTTGACCGGGGCCGAATCGGAGGTGAGGACCGCACCGTCCGCGTCGACGACTTCGATTCGCACCGTAGTCCCGCGAAGCTCGAGGAGCTTGGTCTTGCCATCGAGCTCGGCTATGCCGGTCACGGGGATCACGACGTCGGTGACCGCAGACGCATCCGCCTCGCCGATGACAACCCAGGCGCCATCGCGCTGCAGTAGGACTCGCATGCGCGCTCCTGCCGGCGTCGCCTCCAGGAGCGACACCTTGACGACCCGCTCTGCGACTCGATAGGTCGCGTCCGCAACGCCCTGGGACGGCGGGACGGGCGGCTCGCCCTCCTTTTCAGTATGCAGAGAACTGAGGTCTTCGACGTGGGTGAAGCCTCGCTCGAGTCCGAGCACGGCGACGCTACGGTTCAGCCCCTTCCGCTTGGCGGGCAACGTCGTGAGTACCGCGAGCTCCGAGTTGCCGTTCGGTGGCCGGTGCACGAGTCCTGCCGTCGTGAAGTTCGGCGATCCGTGCAGGGCGAGGAGGAACGGCTCGCGGCCTGGTCCCTCCGCGCCCTCCAGCAGCAGGAGCTTCCCGTGCAGGCGCTGCTCGCGCTCGTCCTGTGCGAAAAAGGCGACCTTGCCTCCGAGCTTCGTGAGCTTCCGCACCGGAAGCTCGGTACGACCTTCGCTCTGCCGGAAGAACACGCGGACGGGGACCTCCCCCTTGGGGGCGTCGAACTCGAAGTCCTCGAAGAGCATGCGGGCGAAGATCGAGGCGTCCTGCGGCCCAAGCGCAGGATCCTCGGGGTGCCTGCGATCTGGCTCGAAGAACGGACTCACGATCACCGCGCGTCGCAACACTCTGTGCGGCATGCGCTTCAGCAGCTGCGCCCAGATCGAGTCGGCGTAGTTGTGGAGCAAGACGTGGGAGCCCGCGGCCGGCGGAGCCTTGTGCTTCTTCACGACCTCGCGGAGAGCCCTGGTTGCCTCCGCCAGGTCCCTTGCGGAATCACCTCGGACCTCCTTCGAGACGCCGCTCTCCAAGTACTCGACGAGGCTCGCGAAGAGGCGGTGATCCCCAAGCTCGGACGGACCGAGATCAAAGACCCGACCCAGCTCACGCTGCCGCTCGAAGCCGCTCCGCGTCAGGTTCGCGCTGCTGATCACGGCGCGAGCCTTGTCCTCGGTGACGAGGAGCGCGAGCTTCGGGTGGAAGACGGCGCTGACGCAAGCGTTGGCCTTTCGATAGCGGACGCTCGGAGCCTCGGAGCCGATGGCATTCCGATCGCGGACGACGAGCATCGTCGCGATGGGACGCTCGCAGAGGTCCGGTACGATCGCTTCCTCGAACCATCGTCCGTCGAAGGAGTAGGTCAGGAAGAGGGCTGCCCCCAGCGGCTCCCGGGCGGCGAACGAGACCAGTGCGTCTCTGACCGGGAGCTGTTCAGTCATCGCGGAGATCCTCCTCACGTAGGTCGACATCCCGGGCGATTGACCCAAGCTGCGGGAAACGTAGGGCGTGCAGCCCCAGCCCCATAGCCTGAGGATCGTCGCGGACGAGCGTGCTGCCCTCGACGAAGAGCCAGCGCTGGCGGTTCTTCCGCTGCGACACGAGCTCGTGACGCTCCATCATAGCGAGCATCAATTCCGGGAGGGCCTCGCTCAGCGAGCGGTCCATCCGTTGCCGAAGGCAGCGGTCGACCAACTCGACGGGCTCCCTGGCCATCTGAAGGAGCGAGTCCCAGACCGCGCCGAGGAGCGGGTCGCGAATGATCCGGAGCAGGAGCGCGCCGCCGAGGGACGCAGCCTCGACCGCGTCGTCACTCTCGAGGATCTCCGTGACGAGTTTCCTGACGGTCTTCGGCTTCGCGTCCTTCATCGGCGTCTTCCAGAGCGCCACCAGCGCGCCCGCCGAACCAATCGACCGCGTCAATCCGGCGACATCGGCCTTCCCGGCATCCGTGATGCTGACGACGGCCGCACGGAAGATCGCTGACAATCCAAGACATAGCAGCTCGAAGACCGACAGCGCCTGGAGCGCGCGCAGATCCTCTCGCGGCTGGCAGCCGTAGAAGTGAAACACGACATCCAGATTCGAGACGCCGGCGCCCTGAACGTCGTCTTCGAGGAGTGCGGCATCCTCCTCGTTGAGGCTGACCTGGCCGACGGCATCGCCGTCCTCGTCCGTGAACAGGCCCTCCGCGAAAAGGTGAGCAACCGTCCGGTAGCGCTTCTCCGTGTCGCGGCTGTTGCCGAGCAGGAGACCGCGGAGCAGCGGGTCTCGGTAGCGAGACTGCCGAGCGATGGACGAGAAGCACAGCTCCCGTCCCCAGCCGCGCAGGCTGTCACGGGTTTGCGTACGCTCGCCCATCGCGAATGGGATGAATGAGGAATCGACGCGACGCTGGAACGCGTTCGCGAGCACATCTCCGAGCGGGGTGAGTCGAAGGGGGAGCAAACCATCCGCCGCCAGCTCGTCGGCTTCCTCCGCGAGCCCGAGACTCACGAGCGACGTCGCAAAAAGGCGGAAGCTGCCGGCGCTGTTCTGATTCTTGAGGATGCTCTCAGGCACGCGGTACCGGTCGCCGTCGTTGCCGGAGAGCACGCGCAGCTTGCTGCGCTGCCCGATCAGGCTGCAGGAGTCGTCTTCGAGGCCGTGGTAGACGAACTCGCACAGGGCCAGGGCGCGCTCGACGGCGTTGAGCACCTCGCGCCGGGGCGTACGCCGAGGAACCGCGTCGCGCGAGAGCCCGTTCACCGACCGGATCGCCCACGAGAGAAAGCCGTAGTAGCCGGCGCGGAAGGTAAACACGGTGAGCCCCGGCAGGACCTCGTTGACCAACCTCTCGGCGGGCGCCTGCAGGCCAAGCGGATCGCGCGAGCCGGAGGGCAGGACGAACGGGTCGAGCCACTGCGGAAGGAGCCCCGCCAGCACCGGATCGGCTCCGTTGCGCTCGACGAAGCTGCCGTCGGGCCAAAGCTGGACCCGGGCATCCGCGGTGGACCACTCCTCCGGATGGAACGAGATGCCGGCCTTTCGGAACGCCTGCTTCATCTCGCGGACGCGATTGTCGCGAAGTCGTTCGAACTCCCGCCCGTAGAAGAAGGCGCTGAGTTGGGTACGCGTCCGGGAGAACGTGCGCTCGCGCTGCCCCAGGAACGCATCCAGGTTTTCGACCTGCGCTCGGGGCACCTTCTTGGGGGCTGACCCGTCGAAGAAGGTGAGCTCGATCTCTTCCGCGCGGACGCGCCGGACTCGCGCGAAGTACCAGCGCGTGGTCGTCTCGAGGTAGCGCACGAGCTGGCCGGAGCTCAGCGGCTCATCATCGCTCACGATGTCCTCCGCCTGCTGCCTGGATCGCTGTGCCGCCGACGTCTCGCCAACCCATCACAGTCGGTGCCACGTTCGCCAAGATGCGAGCGGCTTCGGCCTTGATGTCGACGTCATCTCGAGGAGCACTCTGCTTTGCGTCCAGGAACGAATTGAGATCTGACCGCGTGATCCTGTAGACGCGCCCGTCTCGTCCAGCGACTCCGGGACGGCTGGCTCGCAGCGCTCCCGCCGTAATCCACGTTCTTACGGTTGGTCTAGAGACTTTCAATTCAGCCGCGACCTCCTCGACAGTGATGAACTCGCCGCCACCTTTCCCCTCGGGGTTCCGGCTGTCCCTAATCGCTTCGGCGACGGCCCTCAGCTCCTCTCGGAACGGCCGGATCTCCTCGCGGATTACCTCGCGAACGAGCTCCCGGACGACGGCCTCGAGGTTCATGGCCCCTGACGATATCGAGCCCGCCGAAGCCCGCCCAGCCGGTGATTCGTTCGATTGGCGCCGGCGGCCGGCCGTGGGGGCCGCCGTCGCGGACCCGTTCGCGCCACGTGGGCCGTTCACCGTCAGGCTGGTATCCAAGGGCCACCTGCGCCCCGCCGACGCGACACCCGCGCCCTGTGGCGCTCGTGGCTCCGTAGCGGCCGGCGGCTCGAAGGGCTCCTTTCCGGGCGCCGCGCCGGCCCGAAATTTTGTGCCCCTATTGTGCCCCGACTCTGCACCCAAGGGCGGTACGGGACGGGATGGCGCGGGATCGAACGGGAGCGACTTGTCCAAACGATTTCGTGGATTTGGTGGGTAAGTCCGCGTCGTCTCTCGTTTCTGCTTGGACCGATCACAGGGGTTCGACTCCCGGCGCCTCCACAAAAGCTAATGATATTGCCGATGCGATCGGTCGGCGGACCCGGGTAAGGTACCCAGTGGCCACCGTCGGTGTGCTGCTTTCTCAGGCTGCACGTCGGCGCTTCGTGGCCGTTCCATTCGCACTGATTCGCAACGCCTTCAATACCGAGACCGGATCGCGATCGATTACGGTGAGCAAGACGCGCGCAGGGCCGTCCGGCCTCACGCGCTTCTGCTCCCAGTTCCGCAGCGTTCCGACGCTTACGCCGAAGGCGCGCGCGAACTCGTCCTGTGAAAGGCCGACCTTGCCCCGTACCTTCCCGACGTCGAGCTCGCGCGCATTGAAGGTAGTTGCCCGCCCGCGCACCTTGTCGCCTTTGGTATAGGCGAGCGCGTCTTGGAGGCCCGCGATGATCGAATCGAATGCCTTCTTGCTCATGATCGTTACCTCTCGAGTTGCTGCTTGATGGCCCGAACGATCGCGGCCATCGCGTTTCGCTCCGTCGTGCTCAGGTTCGCCTTCTCGTTCTTCGCGAATACGGTCAGCGCGAACACCGGCAGGCGTTCGCTGTGAAAATAGTAAATGACGCGCGCCCCGCCGCTCTTCCCCCGTCCACTCAGGGCGACGCGAACCTTTCCGTAAACCGCCGGTGCCCGGCATGATCTCGCCACACTCTGGATCGCGAGCCAGCATCGCTACGATGCCAGCACGCTGTTCGTCAGACATCATCTTGGAGGCTCGACCCAGGAACTCCGCGGTCTCGATGACCGTCTGAAGCGGTCGTCCCATGACGATATGCTACGCTAATAGCGTATAGACGCAAGCGAGAAGTTTCCTCGCAAGTGGCGAACCTCGATATCAGCTTGGCGCTGGACGCAAGGTCGGTGACTCTGGCAGGAATGCCTCATGCGGGAGCCAGCCAGCCCAGACGTGCGCGAAGCCCGAGAGGTCCTTCTTCAGCTCGCCGGGCGGCGCACCCAGCCGATTCCGGCAGAGCTGGTGGTGGAGCACGTGCTCGGGCTACCGGGTCCCTGGGATTGGCCGGTCCGACGCGAGGCCCTGGAGGCGGTCATTCGGCGCGTGGCGTCCGTTCGTGGGCAAGAGATCGTGGTGGTGGATGCGCCGCGGAGGGGGCTGTGGGGACGCTATCGGCTCGCGCGCGCCGGCGAGGCCTTGCCGTACGATGTCCGGCTGTGGTCGATCTCCCCGCTCGGCGGCGCGTGCGGCTGCGCCGACTTCACGAGGGCGGCGCTGGGCATTTGCAAGCACCTCGCCGCGATCTTGGCCAGCCTGGGCCGCCGGCCACGCCAGTTCCAACGGCTCGCCGCGACGCCGCCCGATTCCCCGCCGCGGCTTCTCTGGGACCCGACGGCCGCCGGCGCGGCGCCCACCGACCTGCTGGCTAGCCTGCGGCTCTCAGCGGACGCGACCGGCGACCGTGGGCGAATCGCGAGGCTGTTCCGACTCGCCAAGGGGAATGCACGATGGCTTCGTGAGACCCACCTCGATGCTCCGGCAGCGCGCATTCACCTGGTCGAAGCGTTGCGGAGCCTCGCCCCGCGGGACGCGGCGGATCCCGCGGCGCGGGCCGTCCTGTCCGAGGAGCAGACCCGCCTCACGCGGATCCTGGGGCTGCGCGCGGCTGTCCGCAGAGCGAAGCGGCCGGCCGTCTCGCGGCGGCGCCTCTACGCGTATCAGCAGGAAGGGGTGCGCCGGTTCCTGGCGGGCGGGCGCCTGGTGCTGGCTGACGACATGGGGCTCGGCAAAACGACGCAGGCGGTGGTCGCCGCCACAACACTCCACGATGCGGGCCTCGTCCGGCGGGGCCTGCTGGTGGTCCCTGCGGCGCTGAAGCCGCAATGGGAGCGCGAATGGTGCGCAATCTCGCCGGTGCCGCTGCGGATCGTCGACGGCGGCGCGGGTGAACGGCGCGCGATCTACGAGGCGACCCGCCGGGGGTTTCTGGTCACGAACTACGAGCAGATCATCAAGGACCTCGACGCGATCGGCGCCTGGGCGCCGGAGTTGGTCATCCTGGACGAGGCGCAGCGGATCAAGAATTGGGCGACGAAGACCGCCCAGTCGGTGAAGCGGCTCGCGCCGGCCTATCGGCTGGTGCTCACCGGAACGCCGATGGAGAACCGGCTCGAGGAGCTGGCGTCGATCGTCGAGTGGGTCGACGATCGCGCGCTCGAGCCAAAGTGGCGGCTCGCCCCCTGGTACAGCGCCCATGGCGACGGCCGGCGCGAGGTGGTGGGGGCGCGGAACTTGGGCGAGCTGCGCGCGCGGCTCGCGCCGGTGTTGCTGCGCCGAACGCGCGCCGAGGTGCTGGGGCAGCTCCCGGCCCGCCAGGACACGACGATCCCCGTCGATCTCACCGAGCGGCAGCGGGATGCTCACGACGAGCTCAACCAACCGATCGCCAAGCTGGCGCGGATCGCGCAGCGGCGGCCACTGACACCGCCCGAGTTTCTGCGCCTCATGTCGTTGCTGGCGACGCAGCGGATGATCGCCAACGGGCTCGCGCTGCACGAATTCGCCGCGGCGTGGCCTGACCTCCGCGGCCGCTCGCCTGGTCCGGCCGTCCTCGAGTCGCTCGACGCCCCCAAGCTGGGTGAGCTGCGCGAGCTGGTGGCAAACCTCGCGCTCACCCAGGGCCGCAAGGTGGTGGTGTTCAGCCAATGGCGGCGCATGCTGGAGCTCGCCGCTTGGGCGGTCTCCGATCTACTCCGGGGCTCCGGCAAGCGCGCGCTGTTCTTCACGGGGCAGGAGGGGCAGCGACGCCGGACGCAAAACCTCGTCGACTTCCACGACGATCCCGACGCGGCGGTCCTGTTCCTGACCGACGCGGGCGGCGTCGGCCTGAACCTCCAGCGGGCGGCCAGCGCCTGCGTCAACCTCGAGCTGCCGTGGAACCCCGCCGTGCTCGAGCAGCGCATCGGGCGCATCCATCGCCTCGGGCAGTCGCGGCCGATCGACGTCTACAACCTCATGACGCGGGGATCGATCGAAGAGCGGATCGCGGGCCTAGTCGCCAACAAGCGGGCGCTGTTCAAGGGCCTGTTCGAGGGTGCTACGGACGAGCTCCGGTTCGAAGGTGGCCGCGCGATCGCGGCCGTGCTCGAGCGCCTGACCGAAGGTCTGCCGAATGGCGGAGACCCGGCGGCCGAAGACAGCGTCGATGAGTCGCTGGCGGTCACAGTCAGCGAAGGCGACCCTTTGCCGTCGGACGGCGGAGGGCCAGCGCCGCCCGCGCCCACGCGTGACACCGAGCCCGCGGCGCCTCCGGCGCCGGGGGATGGGACCAGCGTCGCGCGGCTGCTCGGTGCGGTGACGGTCAACCGGGGCGATGACGGCGGCGTTGTCATCCAGGCACCGCCGGAGGCCGCGCGCGCGCTGGTGGCGCTGTTCGAAGGAATGTCGCGGTTGATGGCCGCCGCCCCGGCGCCCCGGGACTGAAGCCATCGTGGACACCAGCGAGTCCCGAATCGTGGCGGTGGTCGACCTGCTCCGCCAGATCGTGAGGGACGACGCTCGATCCCTGCCCCCCGCGTCTCCAAGCTCGAACGGTGCCGGCTCGGCCGGACGAGGGCGCCCTCAATGACGACCTCGTCGCGAACCGCCTTGCCAACCGCCTCCGCCTCGAACAAGAGCGGATCTCGTGGCGTGACTCCAGCGCGCTCGCAACCATCAATCCATGATCTCGAATCGCGATCGACGCGCGTCGAACTCGCCGAACTTTTGTGCCCTCCTTGTGCCCCGACTCTGCACCGAAGAACGGAACCAGGCGGGACGGCGCGGGATCGAACGGGAGCGACCTGTCCAAACGATTTCGTGGGTTTGGTGGGTGAGTCCGCGTCCTCTCTCGTTTCTGTCGGGACCCTTCGCAAGGGCTCGGCTCCCGGCGCCTCCACGCGCATCTCGATCACAACCCCAGCTCACCGGTCAGCACCTTTGTCACGAAGCGGTCGCGCGCGTTCTCGGCCGCGACGATGTTCCGAACGCGCTCCTTCACCTCGGCGCTGGTGCCGAGGCGGTCAGCGGCAGAAAGCGTCGCCCGATACGCGTCCCACACGTCGACGCTGGTGATCTCGTATCCGTAGCCCAGTGCCAGCCACTGCAGCGCGAGCATTCCGGCGCCGACGGCGAAGGCGGGCTCGGTGACGGCGTGGTCGCGTGCGGCCCTGGAGAGCGTCTTGGGATCGCAAGGCGTACGGCCTGCCAGCAGCAGCGCCTCCTCGTACAGGCCCGCGTCCTTTGCTGCCGCGAACCACTTGCCCTCGTCCCCTGGTGTGGTCTTCACGAGGTCGGCCAGGATCTCGCGCGCGGTCTTGTGCGGGTACTTTTTCGAGACGGCGCGGAACGTGGCCAGGTACGTGCCGCCGCGGTTCGCACGAACGCCGTAGCGGGCGTAGGCCTCGTCGACCAGACCCGACGAGAGCAGGATCTCCTCACACGCCGAGTCGATCTGGTGGTCGCTCGCCCACGGGCTTCGAAGCGACTCCGCGTACCGGATGGCCTCTGCCTGCTGACCTTTCGCGACCAGCGCGCGCACCGCCCACCGCTTGTATGGCCAGATGGTGTCGACGCGCAGCAGGTCGATAAGCTCGTCGAAGCGCTCGGCGCGGTACAGCGCGCTGAGGCACGCCGACGTGCCATGGAAGTAGCCGCGCAGGCTCTTGTAGGGGCTCAACGCCATCCGCGTGATGCCCAGCAGCCGGTCCGCCCACGTCGACGCGAGCGCCTTCGATGCGCACAGCTCGCCCCAGTGGTCGGCCAGCTGCTCGATATACGGGATCTCGTCGGCCTGGTGCGCGTCGAACAGGCGGTCGAGCCAGGAGGCTCGCTTCTGCGCGTCGGCCGGCGCGCTGGCGATGATTGGCACCAGCTCGGCGATGGCGTGGCCCACGGCGGCGCCGATGGAACCCGACGAGCTGTCGACATGCTCGAGCGCGGGCGACAGGCGTTCGAGAAAATCGACGGCACCCTCGGCGGCGGTGGCGGGGTCCTTCCTGGCGATCTTCTTGATCTCGGCGATGGCCTGCTTGATGCGCGTGATCGCCGGCTGCGACTTCCAGCCGAAGGCGTGACGACGGAAGCGCGGCTTGAACTCCCACTTGTGGGTAGTGGTGCTGGGCGGAGACGAGCTGGTCATTCTTGGTCGCCTTTCGGTGATCACCGGACATCGTCACCGACGTATCGCCCGATCGTACTCACCGCGAGGTTCTGCCGGAAGCCGCCACGGCCCTGGCGCTACCCAACCTCCCGCAGCCTGCAAAACGCATTCGCGAGCCTCATTTGTGCCGGCGTCTGGCATGGCACGCGAAACAGTTCCGGACTCGCGACGACGACCGCCAGGCACCGGGCCCGCGATGTCGCGACATTCAGACGATTCGGGTTGTAGAGGAACGGCATCCCGCGCGGCGCCTCCGCCGCTGTCGACGTCGCCATCGAGTAGATGACCACCGGAGCCTCCTGGCCCTGAAACTTGTCGACGGTTCCCACGCGGGCGCCCGCGGGGAGGGCCTCCTTCAGGGCGGCTACCTGGGCGTTGTAGGGGGAGATCACCAGGACGTCGTCGATGCCGATCTTGCGCGTGGTGCCTTTTGCGTCGGTCCAGGACGCGCCTGCGGTCAGGGCCGCGAAGACGCGCTTGACCTCCGCCACCTCCTCGTCGGACTGGTTCTGGTTGCCGGCGTGGGGAACGGGGATCACGCGCAGGCCTGTTCCGTCGAGGCCTTCGGGGCCGTGTAGGCGCTGGCGTTCCAGGCCGGGAATGTAGGAGAGCTTGCCCTCGTAGAAGAGCTCGGAGGTGAAGGCGCAGATGGTGGGATGCAGGCGGCGGGTCTGGGCGATGAAGAGGCCTTGTTCTGGGGGGATGGTCTTCTGGTTGGCGAGGATGTGGCCCAGGACAGAGGCTTCGGCGCCTGGCGGGTGCTGGCCGTGGATGGGCTGCTCCAGTTGCTGGGGGTCGCCGAGCAGCACCAGCGACCGCGCCGCGGGTGACACGGCCACGGCGTTGGCGAGGGAGTACTGACTCGCCTCGTCGACGAAGAGCACCTCCACTGAATTCGCCATGTCTTCGCGTGACCACAGCCAGGCGACGCCGGCCGCCACGTTCACCTGCGGGTCCTGCAGAGCCGCGGGGACATCGGCGCTCTTGATCCGTCGGATGTCGGCGTGAACGGGGACCTGATCTTCTTCGCTGGAGGCGTGGACCACGCCGAGACGGCGGCCGGTCTCCGCGGCGAGGCTGCACATCCTGGTGACGAAGTTTCCGATGACCTTGTGGCTGTTCGCCGTCACGCCGACCTTGAAGCCGGCGCGCACGAGGGCGAGCGCCATCTCGGCGCCGCCGTAGGTCTTGCCGCTGCCCGGTGGACCCTGAATGGCGAGTACGCCGGCGTCCAGCGCGGCGACCAGACGGAGCGCTGCCTGAGCCGCGGTCTCCCCCGACTGGATGAGCGGTCCTTGAACGGGAGGTTTGAGCCTCGGCACCCTGCGCAGCAAGAGATCTCGCATGGCACGATGGGGACCGTCGGCGTCGATTCCGCCGTCCCCCACGGCGGCGCCGACGCGCAGCAGTGAGGCCACCATCTCCTTCGCTGTCAGGATCTTTCGTGGCACGACCGACTTCACGGCGGGCGGCGGACCGGCGTTCTTGCCGCGCTTCACCACGACCCGTCGCTCGAGTTCGTCGATCTCCACGACGGTGCCGAACTTGCGCTTGCCCCCCTTGCCATCCTCGGGCGGCGAGCGCGGATCGAAGAGCTCGCTACCCGCCTCGACCTCGTGCTCCTGCGGCGGGAAGGAGAACACATAGAAGTTCGAACGGGCGCCGGGCGGAGGCTCGCGCTGTCCTACGAGCTCGAGCCCGCCGAGGCAGGTCTTGTCCTCGATCATTCCGTCATCCGACAGCTCACAGCGCTTGAAGAACTCCCACCAGGCGGACTTGTCCTCGCGCCGGTGGTAGTCGAGCAGGTTTCCCAGCAACGCGGACGCGGCATCGCCCAGGCTGCGTAACCTGTTCGCGAGCGCGGCCGCCGCCGCATCCTTCTCCAGCACCTTATCGAGCGCTGGGTCGCCCGGCGGCGTCGGCCGTGGCACTTCCTGACCTGTCTGACTGGCGAGCTCGGCGCGGCGGCCCTCGAGCCAGTCGCGCAGCCGCCACGCGGACAGGCAGTCGTCCAGGTTGTAGACCCGCACCTTCTCCCGGATCTCGTCGGCCAGCAGGTCCGGGGCGCCGAGCTCCAGCCACACCTCCATCTCGGCACGTGCGGCGCCGGCATCGCGAAGCTCGGCCTCGCGCGTGAACCCGTACAGGGGTTCCAGCTTCTTGATCGAATAGGACTCTACCCCGGCGCGAAGACCCTGCTGGACCACGCGGTACAGATCGACGAAGACGCACTGGCGGAGCAGGTCGTCCACCTCCGCCTCGCGCGTGCCGTACTTGCACATCAGACGCTTCAGCGCCGTCGGTTCGTAGTGGTTGTAGTGATAGACGTGCAGGGCAGGGTCGCGCCGGCGCGCCTGGGTGATCAGGTCGATCGTGTCCTCGAAGGCCTTCCGCTCGCTGGCCGGATCGTGGGCCCAGAACGCGTATGCGGCCGGGGCGCCGCCCTTGTCGGCGTTGCCGGGCTCCGCGATGCCGAACAGGTATTCGATACCGGTCTCGAACGCGAATGGGTCGCCTTCGATGTCGAAGAACAGGTCGCCAGGTGATGGCTGCGGCAAGGCGCCGAGGCCCAGGTCGGTGAGCCTGCCCCGGTTTTGTGGACACCACCGATATGAGGAAGATGGTGATCCATGGGACGGCGACAACGACGGAAGTTCACCCCGGAATACAAGGCCGAGGTGGTCAAGCTGGTTCGCACCAGCGGC
>Ga0207695_10006449_pt1 | contig 15237 bp, 13 predicted proteins | sample KBSC54metaG_FD_184354 | JGI IMG/M metagenome (GOLD analysis project Ga0207695, IMG submission 184354) | Corn rhizosphere microbial communities from Kellogg Biological Station, Michigan, USA - KBS C5-4 metaG (SPAdes) (version 2) | ecosystem: Host-associated > Plants > Roots > Rhizosphere > Soil... | reverse complement strand
CGCCCATGTGCATGTGTTGCGCGTGCTGGGCCGTCCGCGTAGACTCTGAGCGGCAAATGCGCTAGTCGCAACCGATCAGAATCAGGACGGCCCGGATCCAGAGGATTCGGGCTTTCGCATTTCCGGCTTGGATGCGTCCTTTGGGTCGGTCCGGCCTCACCCAAACCGCAACGCATCTTGCGCAGCACATCTTGCGCAACACATCTTGAAGGAGAAGAGGATGTCAGACGAGAAGAAGCAGCAATTTGCCACCATCGCCGTTCACGGCGGGCAATCGCCCGACCCAGCTACCGGTTCACGCGCCGTGCCCATCTACCAGACCACCTCCTATCTCTTTCAGGATGCAGACCACGCCGGCCGTCTCTTCGCGCTGAAGGAGTTCGGCAACATCTACACGCGCATCATGAACCCCACAACAGACGTCCTAGAGAAGCGGGTTGCCGCTCTTGAGGGCGGAGCCGCCGCTCTTGCCACCGCATCCGGCCAGGCTGCCGAAACGCTCGCGATCACAACGCTTGCCGCAGCGGGCGACGAGATCATCTCCAGCAACTCGCTCTACGGCGGCACCTACAACCTCTTCCACTACACGCTCCCGCGGCTCGGCATCAACGTTCGCTTCGTCGATCCCGATGACTTTGACGCCGTGCGCGCCGCCATCAATCCGAAGACGCGCGCCATCTACGCCGAGTCGCTCGGCAATCCCAAGCTCGACGTCATCGACATCGAAAAGCTCGCCTCCATCGCGCACGAGAACGGCCTCCCGCTTGTCATCGACAACACCTGCGCCTCCCCGGCATTGTTGCGGCCCATCGAGTGGGGTGCGGATATCGTCATTAATTCGGCGACGAAGTTCATCGGCGGCCACGGCACCACCATTGGCGGAGTCATCGTCGATGCTGGGAAATTTGATTGGGCTGCATCCGTCCGCTTCAAGGAATTCACCGAGCCCGATCCCTCCTATCACGGCCTCTCGTACACGGCAGCCTTCGGTCCGCTCTCGTTCATCCTCAAGGCACGCATCCAGGGCCTTCGCGATACCGGCGCGGCGCTGGCTCCCCACAGCGCGTTCCTGCTGCTGCAGGGACTGGAGACGCTGCATCTGCGCATGGAGCGGCACTCGCAGAATGCGCTCGCAGTCGCCAAGCACCTGGAGCAGCATCCCGGCGTGGAGTGGGTGAACTACCCGGGGCTTGAGTCGAGCAAGTACTCGTCGCGCGCAAAGAAGTACCTGCCCAGCGGGCAATCATCGCTGCTGACCTTCGGCATCAAGGGCGGATACGATGCAGGCAAGAAATTGATCGACTCGCTCCAACTCTTCTCTCTGGTCGCCAACATCGGCGATGCCAAATCGCTGGTCATTCATCCGGCTTCGACTACCCACCAGCAGCTCTCAGTGGAGGAGCAGGCCGCAACCGGCGTTTCCCCCGAACTGGTACGGCTCTCGATCGGGATCGAGGACATACGCGACATCCTCGACGACCTCGATCAGGCTATTGAGGCTGCCAACGGACACGCTACAACGAAAACTGCCGAGCCGGCCGGTCGTGCGGCAAAATGAGCGTCACGTCAGAACCTGCGACCGGGCCGGATCCAGCGCCGGCCCGGCCCTCTACCCTTGAGCCCACCTACGAAGGCGATTTCGTGCTGGACCAGCACCTCATGCTGGAAAGCGGGCGTACGCTGGCCCAGCCCACGCTGCACTACGCCGTCTACGGAAAGCTGAACGCATCGCGCGACAATGCGGTGCTGATCTGCCATGCCCTTTCGGGCTCAGCAAGGGTAGGGGACTGGTGGCCCGAAGTCTTCGCTCCTGGCGCGCTGCTTTCCCTCGAGCACGATTTCGTCATCTGCATCAACCTGCTCGGATCCTGCTACGGCTCCACGGGCCCGGGCTCCGTCGATCCCGCAACAGGCCTCGTCTACGGTCCTGACTTCCCGTTGGTCTCCATACGTGACAATGTTCGCGCACAGGCACAGCTGCTTGATTCCCTTGGCATCCGAAGACTGCGGATGGTCCTTGGCGGCTCAATTGGCGGCATGCAGGCGCTGGAGTGGGCGATCCACGATCCGGGTCGAGTAACGAAGGCCGGTATCATCGGCGTCGCGCCGGTGTCTGCCATGGGGCTGGCTCTCAATCACCTTCAGCGCCAGGCGATCCAGAACGACCCCAACTGGGATGGCGGCTATTACCTGCCGCAGCGGCCACCGCGCCACGGCTTGTCCCTGGCCCGCCAGATCGGCATGCTGAGCTACAAGTCGTCCTCGCTGTTTGAGGAGCGCTTCGGTCGCAATCCGAACCGAAACGGCGAAGACCCATGGCGGCACGACGACCACGGCGGGGGGTTGATCGGCGGCCGCTTCGACATCGCCGGCTATCTCGACCACCAAGGAGAGCGCTTCAACGAGCGCTTCGACGCAAACTCCTATTTGGCCATCATGCGGACGATGGATACCTGGCACCCTCTTAATGGGTACGCCTCTGCCCAGGACGTCTATGGCCGGATTCGCGCCGAACTCATCTTCATCGGCATCAGCAGCGACGTACTGTTTCCGGCGGAGTCGGTCCGCGCCTTGGCGGAATCGATCCGTGCCGCGGGCGTCCGAGCCGAATACCGCGAGATGGTCAGTTCCCACGGTCACGATGCGTTTCTGGCGGAACAGCCCGAACTGGTCCGGCTGCTCCAGTGAAGGCTTCACGCCTGGCCGCAGCACGTGAGGAAACACTTTTCCTCAATTCGGTGTCTAAGCACTTTAGCGGCTCGCTCAGGGGTAGGCTGTCGCTGAAAGAAGACTCCCTGCAGACACTTGGCTAGACAGATGTCACATTCCGCGATGGGGCATGAAGTATCCGTTGAGCGTCAGGATGCCAAAGCTCGCAGGCGGCTCGAGAGTGTATCCTCTTGTCAAATAACCTGCCTTGTCACTTTGGGCATGGCTTTCTATAATCCTCCCAACACCGCATTGGACATCGTGGGAATGTCTAGCTCTCGAAGAGTGTCTGGTTTACGGATAGACAAGTCCCCGAGCGAGTGCTTGAGAAACCGATTTCACTTCCGCATCTCCCAGGAGCACTGAATGAAGAAGTTTGTCTTTGCATCTGTGATGGCGTTGGCGAGCTTGAGCCTCGTTCCCGCAACCACGCTGCGCGCACAGGATCAGCCGGGCACGATTCAGATTAAGGATCCTGCTGAATTCAACGCGTACCAAATGGCCACAACGCAGTCAGACCCGAAGGCGAAGGCCGCGGCTCTGGAAGATTTCCTGACGAAATATCCCAACAGCACCGCCAAAAATGCCGTGCTCGATATGATGCTGGGCACGTATCAGCAGATGGGCGACACACAGAAGACCGTCGACACCGCAAAGAAGATCCTCCAGGTCGATCCCAACTCACTCAAAGCGATCTACATTGCCACCTTCAACGAGAAGAACCAGTGCGCCAAGACCTCTGATCAGGCGACCTGCGACGACGCGGGTGCTCTCGCGCAGAAGGGACTGACGGTTACCAAGCCGGCCGGCATTCCCGACGACCAGTGGAAGCAGCAGACCGACGCAACCTATCCGTTTTTCCACTCAGTACTTGCCGTTGTTGCACTCGTCTCCAAGAAGGACCCGAAGACTGCGGTAGACGAGTACACAACCGAGCTGAAGATGTATCCGGTGCAGCAGACCACGCAAGGTCAGGCGCTCGGCGACACCCTCCAGCTCGCACTCGCATACGTGAAGCTTCAGCTTCTGGATGCGCAGGCCGCACGCGATGCCGCAGATAAGGCCAAGGCTGCTGCCGGAGATGCGACAGCCGCTCAGGCTGCCAAGGCCGCCAATGACAAGGCGAACGGCGACTACCTCAATGCTGCATGGTTCTTCGCCCGTGCCTGGAGCTATGCGCCGGCAAGCTACAAGTCGCAGATCGAGCCGCAGCTCGACTACTACTTCAAGAAGTACCACGGCGACACGACTGGTCTGGACGGACTGAAGACGCAGGCTGCTGCGAACCTCTTCCCGCCACCGACACTGGCAAGCACCATCACCCCGGCGAAGACTCCCCAGGAGCAGATCCACGACCTGCTCGCCAACACGCCTGACCCGAACACGCTGGCTCTGGCCGACAAGGAAACGGTTCTCTCCGTCGGCAGCAAGGAAGACGCCGATAAGCTCTGGGCTCTTCTGCAGGGCAAGGACACGCCGGTCCCGGGCACGGTGATCGAAGCCAATGCCAACCAGGTCAAGGTTGCTGTGACGCAGGACGCGAAGGACGCGAAGACCGCCGACTTCATCGTCAACATGAAGGAACCGATCCCCGAGAAGGAAATTCCCGCCGTCGGCAGCGAACTTAAGCTGCTGAAGGATGGAGGTCCGGAACTGGACGGAACCTACGATACCTACACGCAGGTGCCTGCATCGGCCACCGCTGCAGCAAGTGCTCAGATCGTACTGAAGGACGGCATCCTGCAGTCGAAGAAGGCTCCCGCCCGCAAGCCCGCCGCCGGTCGTCGTCCTGCCGCCGGTGCAACCCACCGGAAGCCACAGTAGCCCCAGTTCGTTTCTGGAGAGATGAAGGGCAGCCCGCAGGGGCTGCCCTTTCTTTATGGCTTCGTCGCCAGCTTATTCGCCCAGCATGATCCTCTGAATCGAAGTCGCGCGCCCCGTCGCCGCATCGCATCCGACCAGGGCTGCACACATCTTTGGGTTCCCCTTCGCCGCTTCAAACTTCGCCGGCATTCCCGTCAGAAAGCGATGCAGCACAAGCTCTCGCTCGACTCCGATCACGCTGTCGTAGGGCCCGCTCATCCCCACATCGGTCTGGTAGGCCGTGCCTCCGGGCAGTACGCGCTCGTCGGCCGTCGGCACATGTGTGTGCGTGCCCAGAACAGCGGTTACGCGCCCGTCGAGGTGCCAACCCATCGCGACCTTCTCGCTCGTGGCTTCGCCGTGAAAGTCCACCACGATAACCTTCGCCTTGATACCAGCGAGGATTTCATTTGCGGCAAGGAAGGGGTTATTGGTGCCGCTCATGAACACCTTGCCCATCAGGTTCACGACTGCGTACACGACTCCGCTCGTCGTCACCCCTTCGAAGATGCCGAATCCCGGTACGCCCCGCTCGAAGTTCGCCGGCCTCAAAATTCGCCGAGCACGATTCTGACTGTCGGGCGTCGCGGAGTTCATATATTCGATGAGTTCGCGTTTGTCCCATACGTGATTGCCTGTCGTCAGAACATCGGCACCCATGTCAAAAAACTCTTCCGCAATCTGCGGAGTCACGCCGAATCCGCCCGCGGCATTCTCCGCATTCACGATCAACAACTCGACATTGTGCGCCTCGCGCACATGGTCGATGTGCTCATGCACAATCCGCCGCCCTGCGCTCCCGAAAATGTCACCGACAAATAGAATGTTCAAAAATACAGCTCCTAGTTTCTAGCTGCCAGCTTCCGCTTCCTTGTCCTTCTGCGCTGTATCGCGCATCAGCGGGAAGAGAATCACATCGCGTATCGATCTCGAGCCCGTCAGCAGCATGACCAGGCGATCGATGCCGATTCCTTCGCCGCCCGTGGGAGGCAATCCGTAAGCAAGCGCCCGCACGTAGTCTTCATCCATCTCGTGCGCCTCAGCATCACCGCGCGCCCGTTCCTTCAGTTGCTCCTCGAAGCGCTTGTGTTGCTCCACCGGATCATTCAACTCGCTGAACGCATTCCCCAATTCAAATCCGCCCGCGTAAACTTCAAACCGCTCCACCCACTCCGGATCATCCGGCTTCTGCTTCGACAGCGGCGAAATCGCAGTAGGGAACTCGTAGATCACCGTCGGCTGCAGCAGATGCTCCTCGGCCACCGCTTCAAAGATATTCGCAATTGTCCTGCCGGCCGGTTCGCTCGATTGATAGTCGAGATGCTTGCCCAGAGATCGAAGACGTTCGACAAGGGGATGCAGGCGGTGGTGGTCAGAACCGTCGCCCATGATGTCGAGGTCTTCGATTGCAGGCTTTGAATCCGCGGCTTCTTCCGGCCACCACTTCACAATCGCTTCCCGCATGGTCAGCTTCTCAACCTTGCCGAAATCCAGCTGCACGCCATTGAACTCCGACACCGTCGTCCCGTTCACCTCGAGCGCCACAAACTTCAGCAGGTCGATCGTCAATTGAATCATGTCCTCGTAGTTCGCGTACGCCTGGTAGAACTCCAGCATCGTGAACTCGGGATTGTGTTGTGTGCTCACTCCCTCGTTGCGGAAGTTGCGATTGATCTCGTACACGCGGTCCAGCCCGCCCACGACCAGCCGCTTCAGGTACAGCTCCGGTGCGATCCGCAGATACAGATCCATATCCAACGCATTGTGATGCGTTCTGAAAGGCCGCGCCGCAGCGCCGCCGGCGATCGGCTGCATCATCGGAGTTTCAACTTCCAGATAGCCGCGCTCGTCGAAGAACCGCCGCAGCGCTCGCAGCACCTTCGCCCGCTTTACAAACACCTCACGCGCATCCAGATTCGCGAACAGGTCGACATACCGCTGTCGGTAGCGAAGCTCCACGTCGGCAAGACCGTGATACTTCTCCGGAAGCGCCAGCATAGCCTTTGCCAGGAACGTCAGCTTCTCCACGTGAATGCTCAGTTCGCCTGTCTTCGTTCGGAACAGATACCCAGACACGCCTACGTGGTCGCCGAGGTCGAGCAGTTTGTAGAGCGCCCAGCCCTGTTCGCCTACAGCATCGAGGCGAACGTAAATCTGCAGCCTCTCGCCGCCCTGCTGAAGCGTTGCGAACCCGGCCTTGCCCATCACGCGTATGGCCATGATTCGCCCGGCTATCGTCACCGTCTGGCGATCGCCGTCCAGCACTTCGGCGGTCGCTTCGCCCCACTTGGCCCGGATCTCCGGAATTGTTTGCGAAGCAGGGAACTGGTTGGGATAAGCAGCCTGCCCGAGCTTCTCGATTTCGGTCAGTTTTGAGCGGCGCAATTCAAAAAGATTGCGCTCGAATTCCGAATCAAACACTGTATTTCCTTCTGTGTGCAGCGATTGAGATGTAAGGCTCAGTATAGCTGTGCGCCTCAGGAACTTCGCCCCGTTGCCGCGCCTCGTGTATAACCACCAAGGGATGCCATTCAACCGTCCACTGCCGGATTCCAGATCGAATTCAAAGCGCTCGACGGGCGTTGATGCGATCGTGAAAGCTGAAACCGGCATTCAGATCGCGCTGATTCTGCCCAGCTCCGTCGTGATCTGCTGGCTCATCGGCGCGTGGGCTGACAAGCACTTTCATCAATCGTGGATCTCCATTGCGGGGATTGTCTTGGGAGCGGTTTCCGGGCTGGTTTACATCATTCAATATGTGATCCGCGCCGATCGCGAAGACCGAAATGAGACTGCCGCCCGAATTGGAAGCGGCAAAGGCCCCGCAGGATCAGGTCAATGACCGAAGAAACGCATCCATTGCTTGAGCTACCCAATGACGCGGCTGAAGTGATGCTTCAGCGGGCCATGGTCAAGACATTGATTCTGGGAGTGATTGCGTCACTTGTACTGCTGATTGCGTCCGGCTGGCGCAATGCTGGCATGCTGCTCGCTGGGGCGCTCATCTCCGGGGCCAGTCTGTTTGAGTGGCAGCGGCTCGCACGGGTCATCCGAGCAAAACTGGAGGCTGAAAAGACCCCGCGAAGCGCGCCGGCGGTGGTGGTCTTCTTTCTCCTGCGACTGATCATCTACGCAGCCGCCATCTATGTTAGCCTGAAGTGTTTACAGGGCTCGGCAGTGGCGCTGCTCTGCGGATTGGGATTGGCAGCAGTCACCATCCTCTGGCAGGCTCTCCGGGTGCTCCTGGACTGAGGCCGACGTTCCGCAGCGGACGAATACCTCCTGACTCATATTCATCAAGGAAAGATCAGTCTTCATGCCCGAACCTTATGCTTTGACCCGCCTGCTCAACCAGCTCTTCGGCGGAATCGTCACCTCGATCATGCAGGCGATGGGAATCCATCCCGTGAACCCGGGGGCGCCCATCAACAACACCTTCACGGTGGAATTGCTGGTTGTTCTGGGGCTGATTGCGTTTTTCGCGATCGTTCGCATGTCTCTGTCGCCCGACAAGCCGGGCGCGTTTCAGCACGTTGCCGAGATGATTTCCGAGTTCACTGGGAACATGGGCGAGCAGGTCATCGGCCACGACGCTCCGAAATTTCAGGCGTACGTAACCTGCATCTTCCTCTTCGTGCTGATCAACAACCTCGTAGGGCTGATCCCCGGCGTGCCAGCACCCACGACATCGCCTGTTGTGCCGCTCGGGCTTGCCCTGCCCACTTTTCTCTACTACAACTGGCAGGGCTTCCGTTCGCACGGCATTGGATATCTCAAGCATTTCGCAGGGCCTATTTGGTGGATGGCGTGGCTGCTGATCCCGATCGAGCTGGTTTCGCACTTCGCCCGCATCATGTCGCTTACCATCCGTCTTTACGCGAACATGTACGCCAGCGATATGCTCACGCTCGGATTCTTCTCGCTGATTCCGATCGGCGTTCCCGCTGTGTTCCTCGGATTGCACGTTTTCGTCTCGTGCATCCAGGCGTTTATCTTCATGCTGCTGTCGATGATTTATCTGTCGCTCGCAGTCTCGCACGACTCGCATTGAACCGGTTCGCAGTTGCATAGTTCAGAGTTCACAGAGGCCTTCACCCGAGGATATTGAAACTACGAACTTAGAACCGTGAACTAAGAACTCCAACAGATTCCGCCGGAGAACTGCTCCCGCTCCGGATCAACGGCAGGCCGCAAGCGTGAGGGGACCAGCACGGTGAGTCTCAACCACCCACTGGCGGCCAAATTCAAGGGATGCAGGAGAACTATGCGGAAGCTTCAATACGTATTCATGGCGCTGGCTGCGCTCTGCTTCGCCGTTCCGGCGTTCGCGCAAAGCGGCGGCGGTTCAGCGGCAATTAACCTGGTGCCGATCGGCGCCGGCATCGGCATGGCCATCGCGGCTGGCCTCTGCGGCCTCGGTCAGGGCAAGGCCACTGCTTCGGCTTGCGAAGCTCTGGCGCGCAACCCCGGCGCTCGCGGCGGCCTGATGATCTTCCTGATCCTCGGTCTCGCCCTCATCGAGTCGCTCACCCTCTTCACCCTGGTCATCATCCTCCTCAAGGTGAAGGTCTAGCTCTATAGCTGTTTTTCAGAAGCGGGTCCTCCAGACTGGCGGGCCCGCTTTCACTTGCCCGCGAACTCTCTTGGCTTTTGAGTCGCCTTTGCCTCGTCATCGCGAAGAATGCCGATCGCCTGTTGATACCGCAAGTTCGGCGGCACGGGAACGAAGTGGCTCTCGTCTTCCGTCGTGTCGAACACTCTGGTTTTGAATACCACTCTCGCGCTCATCTTCATGTTGAAGTGGATAATGCGCCACTGATTTTCGCCTACATCGGCCTGTTCCAGCAGGACGGTGCCGCCCTTGTACAGCCGCCCCAGAATCCCCCAGGCGTAGTCGACATCCTGTTGCAATTGTCCGTCGAGCTTCACCACACGCTCCTTTACAGGATCGATCCAAAGCTCTCCCGTCATCTGCTTGAGGATTTGCGTCTCAAGATCAGGCGGGTCGAATTTCGGATTTGGCTTAAAGCGGAACCTCGCAACCTGTCCCATCGGTGCCTGCGCGGTACCCGCGTATTCGTAGACAAAAGCGCTTGGAAGCGACCGCAACACCTTCATAGCGCGTGCGGTGTCCTGGTCCTGCGACTGCTTGCGGTGGCGCTGGCGGCTGGGATCGCTCAGCAACTGATCGAGACGCGCCTGCTCCCGCTGCTCTTCAGCTGGGCTAAGGGGTGCGTCGTTCACGGCAATCAGCCGCGCCACGGCTCCGTCTGCCGTCTCGCAAATCTCCTTTGTCGTCGTCAGGCGCGGGCTCGATTTCCGCAGCCGGTAACGCATCGGATGCTGTGCGCCATTGGCGGCCCGGGCCTCGTTCGCAAGCGCTCGCTGCACGAGCCCCGCCTCCTGCGCATGCACGGCGACGCCAGCAACAAGAAATACCAGAATGAGAGACTTGAGTCGGGGCACTCGCAATAGTCTATCGTCCTTCGTTTTCCTCTTCTGATCTGGTTACTTAAATGGTTGGACGTCTGTCCCCGCCATTGGATTCTTAAACTGCACAGAACCGCCCCGATGCTATAGTTCGATAAGGGACTTTGGTCATTTTGAGCGCCTGGTCAGATGGCAGGCCACGTGCATTCTGAAAGGCCTTTACCCGATTCATTGGCGCCCGTCGGCGCCGAAAAGATCTCAGAGATTCTGGAAGGAAATTGATCCATGGCAACCGATAATGGCGCGGCTCGGATTGGCAAATCCGTTGTGATTCGTGGCGAAGTTAAGGGTGGAGAAGATTTGATTGTCGATGGCCGCATTGAGGGAACCGTTACCCTCACCGAAAGCCGTCTCACCATTGGGCCGAATGCGAACATCGCTGCCGACTTGACTGCGCGCGATGTACTGATCCAGGGCAATGTGCAGGGCAACATCGTAGCCACCGGGCGCGTTGAACTTCGTGCCGGCAGCGTGGTTGAAGGCGATGTCCGTGCGCTCCGCCTCGCCATTGAAGACAACGCAGTCTTCCGGGGCAAGGTTGATCTGACCCAGGGCTCCAAGGCTCCCGATGCTGCGCCGGCTGGCGCAAAGGCCTAAGCAGCGGCGCGAATGGGTGCTCAGCCATGCGAGCGCCCGCAGCCAGAGGATTTCAAAGTGATTCGCCGTTGGTTCGACAAGGGAAAAGAAAACGACTCATCCGGCGGCAGCGTAGCTACGGGGCCGCGCTACCCGCGCCATAGCGGAGCGTGGACCGCACTGCGCAAGCGCCTGCAGGCTGAGCCCGGTTTGCGCATCATCGACTCCGGCGCTACATCGCCCACGAACATCAATTACCTGACCAACCTCGGTCACAGCGTTTTCCTCTGCGATCTGGTTACCGAGGCTTGCACGGGTGACTGGCAAACCGGCACCGATGCAAACGACAAGCCGATATACGATTCCGAAGGCTATATCAAGCAGAGCCTCGACTTCGCGGGGAAGATGTATGACATCGTCCTGCTGTGGACCTCGCTCGACTATCTCCCCGAACCCTTCGTGCCTGCTGTCGTAGCTCACCTTTACGAGTCGCTCAATCCGGGCGGTCAGGTGCTGGCGTTCTTTCACACACGCAAGCAGCCTGAGGAATCAGCTTTCTGCCGTTTCCACGTAACGGAAGGCGACACCGTCGACATGCAGACTGCGCAGCCTTTTCCCATTCAGCGCGTGTTCACCAACCGCAGCATTCAGGATCTGTTCAACCAGTGGTCAGGGTTTCGTCAGTTTTTGGCCAAAGACAGCATCTCGGAAGTCCTGATCACGCGTTAGCTAACCGTGTAAGCTCACTCGCATCCAAACATCTGCGCCAGATATCCGCATCAATCCTGCATCGATCCCTGGGAGCTAACTCACTTTTTGGAGCGAATATGATTTCGTTGAAAGGCACGCGCGTTACATGGCTCGGACATGCCACAGTCCTCGTCCAGACGCCCAAGGGAACCAACCTACTCATCGACCCATTCATAAAGAACAATCCCAAGTTTCCGAAGGGCTTCGAGCTTCCCGAAAAAATCGACTACATCCTGCTGACACACGGTCACGGAGACCACATCTCCGACGCCGTTCCGGTTGCGAAGAAGCACAAGTCAAATGTCGTCGCGATCTATGAATTGGCGGCCTATGTTGCCAGCCAGGGAGCAGAGAACATCACCGGATTCAACATCGGTGGAACAGCGCAACTCGACGATGTGGCTGTCACCATGGTCGAAGCGAAGCATTCAGCCGGCGCCGAAGGGAAGAATGGAGCGCAATACGCCGGCGTGGCGACGGGGTTCGTTCTCAGCATCGCCAATGGACCAGTGCTGTACCATTCCGGCGATACCGCCGTTTTCACCGATATGAAGCTCATCAAAGAGCTCTATCATCCCGATCTGGCCATGCTTCCCATCGGCGGGTTCTATACGATGGGCCCGAGAGAAGCCGCGCTGGCTGCGCAGTTCATCGAGCCCAAAGCCATCCTGCCCATTCACTTCGGAACGTTTCCGGCTCTTACGGGCACGCCGGATGAACTGGATAAACACCTGAATGGCTCAATCGAAGTAATTCGGATCGCACCCGGCGAATCGATCGGATAGACGAGAAACGGCTGGAGTTCCTCCAGCCGTCGTTCGTTGAGCTTCGCCTTAGTTGCCCGAAACGGCCTTCCGCTGTCTTGCCCAGCGACGCCTTACTGCTTCGGAGATTCGCTTCCGCCCCTCTGGGGTGAGATGGCGCTTCTTCCCGTTATGCAGCGCGCCCGCGCCATTTCCGTTAGAGCTCTTCGAACCGTTATTGAGCAATGTGCGCGCACGCTGCAGCTGCGCGATCTCCCTATCGATCTGTGCAAGTATCTCCGCGACCCCCAAGAGGCCTCCCCGTTCCCAACGCAGAGATAAGGAGGCTGCATTGGGTCATTTTCATTAGCAATAGGAATGAGTTGCTGATCTGAAAAGATACCTAACAGTTCGCGATGACAAATAAAAAATGGTTCATCTGCGGAGAATAGTCACTAAGTGCGGAGCTGATGGCACCTGAATGCTGTGACACGAAAGCTTGCTTTGACTTAGCTCAGCTATAAGCTATCTTTAGCTTGACTTATAACTTGTGAACCGTTTACTTGCTGATGCAAGTAGCATGGTTCCTATTGGTCTTAAGTAACGTGACCCTGATTTGCGAATCTGGAGAATATCTAGTTCCAAGCTTGTTTGTAGCAATAGCAAGCAATATGGTCCCGTTTGTCGTACCTGGGGATCAGCGCTCGACGATGAATTGAGATTGGGTCAGACTCCGCGCGGAGCCTTTGCGGCCTGCAGTTGCTGTTCCTGAGCCGCAGACGAAGGAGTAGCGACCCCCGTAAGGTCCTGACCACCCATGCGGAGCGTTGGTGCATCCGCCGCGCGGTAGTTGCGCAGATCGCGGAGAATCTCGAGCTTCTCTCGCGCGTACTGCCCGGCCAGGCGCGTCAACGCGTACGTAATGATGTCGCTGTGATGCAGGTCCTGCATCGCCGGATCGCGCCGCATGTTGAGCCAGAGGCGGTGTACAAGCTGCACGTCGTCTGGTCCGAGCGTCGGCGCGTGCGGTCCGATGTAGAAGACCTTGACCTCGCCGTTCTGTCCCACCACATAGAAGTTGAACTGCCGCTTCGGCTCCGGCAGGTTCTCCCATGCCTGTCCCAGATGGAAGGCCTGATCTTCGGCCGTCATCGAGGTCGACTGTCCCGAACAGACTGAATCCACCTCGAGGGAATTGGCGCTCTGCACCAGCGCGGCGAAAACATCACCGGCAGGGACCACCAGTAACGAGATCTTCTTTCCGAAGCTCTCCGCCACCGAAACGGCCTTGGTGAAGAGCATCTGCTCATGTTCGCTGAAGCTCTGGTCTTCAGCGCTCAGATACTCGGGGCCGCCGGCGCCCATCATTCGGACGCTCATCACGACCACGTCACGATCCTCAGTCTTCGTCCTTCCCAGCACCCATTTCAACGCGACCGGATTTGTCGCGTCGCGCATCGTCACCATGATGCCGCCTGGGCGCAGTGCCACTGATTCACGATCGATGTTGTCCTGGTGCTCGAGCTGGAAGTGGTCCTTCATCTGCCGCGCCGTCAGCGCGTGCTTGCGCAGGTTGGCGCGCTCAGAGATGGTGAAGATCACGAAGAACGAAGCGGCAAATATGACGCCCGAGACCGTTGCTACCGACTTGGTGAACAGGTTCACTGTAGCCACTGAAAAGAGCACGAGGAACACGCACATCAAACCGAGGGGTATCTCGATTTTTCCGATCTTGATGTTCGGCGGCACCTTCCAGCCGCGCTCGCCGTGGTATTTCCAGCGCAGTACCAGCATGGCAAGGCTGTTGAAAGTGAACGACCAGATCACGCCAAACGCGTACGCTTCACCGATCATGATGACATCGCCGCGCGAAGCGATGATCGTGAACATCTGGAGCGCGAACACAAGGTTCACGATCCTGTAGCTGGTTCCAAACCTCGGATGCGGCTTGCGGAACCAGTCCGTCAGCACGCCGTCTTCAGCAACGCGCATCAGCACGCCGGTCGACCCGATCATCGAGGTGTTGATCGCGCCAGACAGAATCAGAAATCCTACAAACACCACGAATACGCGGAACACTACGCGCCAGAACATCGGCCCAACCATGTACATAGCCAGTCCGGCAATCAGGTTGTTCTGGTAGATCTGCGTCCGCGGCCCATCGGGAATCAGCATCGAGGCCAGCAGCGTTGCGCCGCCCGTGAACACCAGGCTGTAGATCGCAATCACGATCGCGGCGCGCTTCAAATTCTTCAGCTTCGGATGCTGGATCTCGCGATTGACCTGCGCAAGGCTCTCCTCGCCGCTCATCGCGAGAATCGAGTGCCCGAACGCCATGATGATGCCGAACAGCCCAAAGATCGGCAGGCCAGAATTCTTCAGGAATCCAAGCGCGTCAGGGCTGAATCTCAGATTCGCCGGAGTTGGCGGCGGCGGCAGATGCACTCCGCGAACCATAATGGAGTAGGCGCCCCAGCCGAAAAGGAATACCACCATGATGGTGGTTATCTGCATCACCCGCAATGCCTTGTCGCTCGACTCCTCAATGCCCTTGACGTTCTCCCACCAGTAGTAGATGGTCACCGCGGCCGCAAACACAGCCGAGGTGTAATTCATGTCGAACTGGAAGGGCTGCCCATGTGCGTTGATCAGCGCCGGCGGCAGCCAGTGGCTGTTGTTCGCCACCACCAGCATCTCGTTCATCAGGCCGGTGATGTACTGCCCGGCAGACACACCCGAGATCGGTCCCGTAAGAATGTAGTCGAACATCAGCGCCGAGACGCTCAGCTTTGCAAAGCCGCCGCCCAGCGCCTCTTTCACCACGCGATACACACCGCCACGCGTGAACATCGAGCAGCTCTCGACGTACACGGCTCGCACCGCGAAGCTGAAAAGCATGATGCCGAGGATGAACCAGGGAGCAGCTGCGCCAATCGCCTGCTCAGCAATGCCCCCGGCGTAGAACGCCGACGATCCAAGATCATTGAGGACGATGGCTGCGGCACGCCAGAAGGAGATGAACGTGAGCATCACGGAGGATGCGACGATAAGCCGGACGCGGTCAGACGGTTGGGCTACGATCGTTCGTGTGGATGCCATTACAGAT
>Ga0207695_10006447_pt1 | contig 15238 bp, 13 predicted proteins | sample KBSC54metaG_FD_184354 | JGI IMG/M metagenome (GOLD analysis project Ga0207695, IMG submission 184354) | Corn rhizosphere microbial communities from Kellogg Biological Station, Michigan, USA - KBS C5-4 metaG (SPAdes) (version 2) | ecosystem: Host-associated > Plants > Roots > Rhizosphere > Soil... | reverse complement strand
GATTTCAAACTGACCCACTACCGCGGTAGTGGTAGTGGGTCAGTTTGAGCATCGCCAATTTTTAGACATGCCGCAATAGATCGTCAAGCTCGCTACTGATGACCATCACCACAAAACTAAGAGCCGGAAGCAGGGTTAGATAAGGTCTTGAACGCTTAAAAAAGAAGGCCATCCAGAGCAGAACGGGGTATAAAATCCACGCGATCACAAAGAGGTGTCCGCCCACGTAGGTTCTGAATCCGCCAGCCGCCAGGGCCGATAGGAACCAGAGCGGAAGGAGCATACACCACAACGTGAGTAACTTAATGACGCCTTTGCTGAGCGGCGGCGGTCCTATCGGTTCGAACATATCGGCTAGTTACTCACGTCTTCCGTCTAGTAAAGCTACTATATCGGAAATCTCCCACACGCGATCCGAAACGCCAGCGGCCATCGCCGGGGTGATGCGCGGCGTCTGATGGATACGAACAAAATTGTAGTACATGAAATGGAGGGCAATCGCGGCGACGTGGTGCTCGATTCTTTTAGAGAAACCATTCGTAAGTCGAGTGAAGCGGCGCATGTGCATACGCATCGTGAGGTTCTGGCGTTCAACGTAGGACGTGCTGATGTGCTTGGAATCGGGCGTGCCAGTGATTTCCTTGCGTTCGCAGCCTACGCACTCGGCGGGGCTATACCGCGCTTCCGTTTTGCGCGGTGCACCGTACTGTTTAATCAGCATCGCGTAGTCGATATCGTTACCGAAGGCCATCTCCACTGCGTTTAGATAGGCATGATGACCGTCTGTGGTGAGTTGTACGCGATGAGCAAGGCGCTCCGCTAGATCCTGCATGAATGCAAATGCGGCTGCACCATCGCGGTTACCAACCATCTCGTCTAATGGATGCGAACAAAATTGTAGTACACGAAGTGAAGCGCAATCGCCGCGACCTGATGCTCAATTCTCGTGGAGAAGCCATTCGTGAGGCGAGTGAAGCGGCGCATCTGCATCCGCACGAGTGAGGTTCTGGCCTTCAACGTAGGACGTGCTGACGTGCTTTGCATTGGGCTGGCCGGTGATTTCCTTGCGCTGGCAACCGATGCAGTCAGCAGGGCCGTAACGGGCTTCTGTCTTGCGCGGCGCACGTGAATCTTAATCAGCATGGGGTAGTGGGTCAGTTTGAGCTCTGAGGTTATGGATCCACTTGGGAGTGCCGCGCATGGACGTCCCACCAAATCTGATTTGTCTTGCCATCCTTGCGATACTTCTCCTTCAAGCCTGACCACCGCCTGACGGCGGCAGCGGGCGACAACCACGAACCGGCAGCCCTTTCTCCGAATGGACCGGAACTGTGAAGTCCGAATGGATAGCCGTCGGGACTGTACTTGCCCGGCGGGTCGTATTCGGAATTTGGCCGGAGCCGTTCCGGTAGCCTACTGATCCCGCTCCGGACGAACGGAGCGACGCGTCCGAGCTTTCTTAAAAGCCGCCAGCCGGGCTGGTGATCGAATATCGGAGGAGTGGGTCTATACGTCTCGCCGTTTACGAACTTGAAGTCTGAATATCCCAAATCGATCAGTCGTTCCACAATCGGATCGGCGTAATTCAGTTCTAGGCTCACATAAGCAGGGGCACTGTCGGTCGTGAGAGAGTGCAGAGTCTGGAAGTCCGCCCCTTCGATGTCGACCTTCATAAAGAAAGGCTTACCGTGCTCCGCTATGAGTTGCTGTGTTGTGACACAACGGATTATAAGCTCATCCCACTTTCCGCCCTTCTTGCCACAATCTGGCCTGAACGAAGACCAGCCATGATCGGTGAGATTTCGATAGAAGGTGAATTCCCCAGGTTCGTTTAACACCCCGGCGTTGACTACCTTCATGCGTCCTTGCCGGATCTCATTTTCAAATCGCCGGGTGCATTGCGCAGCTAACAGTGGGTTAGCTTCAATTCCGACGACTCGAAATCCGAGGTTGAGATAATAGGCGGCGTCATCACCATTGTTAAGACCAATATCGAACACCATGGGCCGATCCACAGGATTCACGCCAACCGGTTGAGCGCCGATCCGCGCCGGGTTGGCATCGTTCGTGAGCTTTATTCCGGGACTACTTTCCATGAATATTCCTCCGATTCGACTTGTACAATATCATAAGAAGCAGAATAGCTACCGAGTACAAACGTAATATATTTTTTGACCTTGCCATCAGTGCGCAGCTAGCCCAGTTGCTGTCCCCGGCAACGACACGCAGAGTAGGAGGGCTTCCTGCGACGTGGCTGACTCGCGCGGCCACAGGGAGGTTCTTGCGGGCCCATTTCAGCCGAGATGTTGTCTTAGATGGCAATCCGTCAAAGTACGACTGTATCTCGATAGCGGCTAGGTTTCCGCTTCCGCTTCTTCGTGATGCTGCACGAAACTTAGAATGTCGAAATGCTTGATCTCGCGGTCCGGGAAAAAGCTATTGACGGCGTCGGTTTCCTCCGCGAATACCTCGAAGACGGTATGCAGGCGGGTCAGCGCCAGCAGTTCGACGTTGCGCTTATTGAGATTCAGCAGCTTCAGCGCGCCACCGGCATTTTTCACCTGCGTATAGCTGATGACCAGATTCCCGAGGCCGGTCGAGTCGATGTAATCCACGTGCTGCAGGTCGAGCACGATCTGCTTCTGCCCGGCCGCCAGCAGTGCTGTGATTTTATCCCGCACCGGCGTGACTTCGCCCACCGTGATCCGTCCCTTCAGTGCGAGTATGTCCACTCCTTCGCGCTGGTGCTCAGCGAACTCCAAAGCCATACAGTTAGTTTATCCGGTGCGAGGCGTTTTTTATAGCTGATGGCTTTATATCGACGTTGTGGCCGGTTCTGGAGCGGTTTCCTGGGCAGCCATCGCCGCCGGCAAGTGAATTATGAACCGGGTGCCTTGGCCGGGTTTACTCTCGACGTCAATGGTGCCATCATGCGCGGAAACGATCCAGGCGACGAAGCTCAAACCCAGACCTAATCCCTGGGTGTAATTGGTTTGAGCGTTCCGCACCCGGTAGAAGCGGTCGAAGATGTGCGGCAGATTTTCTGGGGGAATGCCCACGCCGGTGTCCTCCACCTCCAGACGGATCCACTCCGGTTCGCGATCCCGGCCCACGCGAACGTGCACCTTGCCGCCCTTGGGCGTGTACTTCAGCGCGTTCGACAGCAGGTTTGAAATCATGCGCTCCACTTGAGTGCGGTCGGCATGAGTGACCCAGCCGGGCTCGAGCGTGGCGGTAAGCTTGACGTTCTTTTCCTCGGCCGGAATCTGAAACTGATCCACCACATCGGCCACCACTTCGCCCAAATCGAGAGGCGCTTTCTGCAGCACCAGCTGTCCCGACTCAGCCTGCGACAACAGCAGCAGCGCGCGCACGATGCTCGAAAGCTTCTCGACGTCTTCGAGCGCATTCACCATGGCGTCGCGAAATTGTTCCGGCTTCTCGGCGGTAAACAGCGCCACTTCGAGCTGGCCGCGGATGGCGGTGAGCGGCGTTCGCAGTTCGTGTGAAACGTCGGTCGAGAACTGGCGGATCTGATCGAAGGAATGGCTCAACCGCACGGTCATACGGTTAAAGCTGTCGATCAGATTATCCAGCTCGTCGTTAGCGTTGCGGCGCGGAATACTCAGAGAAAGGTTGGAGCCGGTGATCTCCTGTGCGGTCGCGGCCACCAGGTTCAGCGGGCGGATGGCGCGCCCCGCCAGCGCCCAGCCCAGCAATCCGGTGATGAAGATCATGCCCGGCAACAGCAGAAAGTAACGGCGCCCGAAGTTGGCTACCGTGCGTTCATTGCTTTCAATCGAGCGGCCCAGGGCAAAAAAGTACGGGCGGCCTCTATCGCCGCGCAGGAAACCGGCCTTGATCATGTAGGGCACGCCGTCCGCATCCCGGCGCACGTGGATCTCGGGCTGCGGCAGACGCAGAATGCGAACGATCTCCTGCGGCGAATCGATGCCGATCGAATCGTAGGTTTGCGAATGCTCCAGTACTTTGCCGTTGTAATCGGTCAACAGGTAGACATGGCGCAGCCGTTCTACGATATAGGCTTCCTCGGGATCGGTGGGATCGGCAATCCACACCGGCTTACCGCCCTCGATATGCAGGTAGCCTTTGGCCGCGCCCCACTCTTCTTCGACGGCCGCGCGCGAGTCGTCGTCCATTTCGAGCTGCAAAGTTTTCTGGAACAGCAGTCCGATCGCGACCAACAGCACCGTGAAGAACAGAACATAGCTTAGAGTCAGGCGGAAGCGCAGGCCGCGAAGGAAGCTGGTGCGCAGCTTCGGAATCCGCAACCACCGCCGCCGCCGTTGCATGCTTAGATCCCTTTCTCCACCGGACGCTCCTGCGAATCCAGCATATAGCCGATGCCGCGCACGGTCGAGATCATTTTGTCGGGCCATTTCTCGTCGATCTTGCTGCGCAGGTGGCGGATGTAAACGTCCACAATGTTGGTGAGCCCGTCGTAATCCATGTCCCAGACATGCTCGACAATCATGGTGCGGCTCAGCGGGCGTCCGCGGTTACGCATCAGGTATTCGAGAATGCTGAATTCCTTGGGCGCCAGCTCGATGTTCTCGCCGGCGCGCGTGACTTTGCGGCGGATGCAGTCGAGCGCCAGGTCACCCACCTGAAGGCGTTCGGGCGTCGGCTGCCCGCGGCGCAAAAGCACCCGTACGCGGGCCAAAAGCTCAACGAAGGCGAAAGGTTTCACCAAATAATCATCGGCGCCGCCCTCCAGACCTTTTACGCGGTCGTCTACCGCATCGCGGGCGCTTAAAATCAATACCGGAGGACTGGTTTTTCGCGTGCGGATTTTTTGGAGCACCGCCATGCCGTCCATATCCGGCAGCCCCAGGTCGAGGATGATGAGGTCGTATTCGGTGGCATGCACCTTTTCCACGGCGGTTGCGCCGTCGCCGGCCACATCCACTGAGTAGCCGCCGCTCTCGAGGCCGCGCGACAAAAAGTCGGCAATGCGTTTTTCGTCCTCGACTACCAGAATCCTCATGCTATGAGTTTACCTCGGCATGGCGCGCATTAGGATAGAATCGTTCGAAGCCATGGACTCTTGTATGGACACTCGTATCGAACGCCTTCCCATCAGTCTTGCCATCGTGATTTTAGCGTGGTCGCTGCCGGGCATACCGGGGCAAATCTGGGCCCAAAGCGCCCCCGATTATCGCAAACCTCCTAGCTCCGAATGGCCCCTGGTTGGCGGGGACTGGGGAAATACCCGCTACTCGGCGCTAGCAAAAATCAATACGTCGAACATCAAGACGCTGAAGGGCGGCTGGATGGCGCGCTTGAATTCGGGATTCGGCCCGGGGTTCTCGCAGCAAGCCACGCCGGTGGTCCAGAACGGCGTGATGTACATCACTACCGGCCAGCAGGACATCTTCGCGCTGGACGCGAAAACCGGCAATCTGATTTGGGAATATCGCTCGCCAGCCGATCCCAAAACGCCCGATAATCGAGCCAAACGCGGCGTGGGCCTGGGCGGTGGCATGGTTTTCGGCGTCGAGATGGACGTCCGTCATCTGGCACCGGAGCCGGGCGCAAAGCAGGATCGTATCGAGCCGGTAACGCGGCTGATGGGTCTGGATCAAAAAACCGGAAAAGTATTGTGGAAGCACGAACTCGGCGAGGATGTTCCCAAGACTTTCCGCAAGTACATCACCGCGCCGCCGCTCTATTACAAAGGTCTGGTATACATGAGCATCTCGGGGGGCGATGGCGGGCTGCGCGGGCGGTTAACCGCGCACGATGCCAAGACCGGCGCCGAAAAGTGGCGCTGGTGGGCGGTTCCCGCACCCGGCGAACCCGGCAGCGAGACCTGGGAAGGCGACTCTTGGAAGACCGGCGGCGGCGCCATGTGGGTGCAGCCCGCGCTCGACCCGGATCTCGGCGTGATCTACGTGAACACCGGCAATCCGTGGCCGGACTACAACGGCTCAACGCGCGGCGGTGACAATCTGTTCACGTGTTCGGTGGTGGCGCTGGACGCGATTACCGGCAAGTATCTGTGGCATTACCAGGCCGTGCATCACGATTTGTGGGATTTCGACATGGCGACGCCGCTGATCCTGTTCGATCAGGTTTATAACGGCCAGATGCGCAAGGCGCTGGCCGCGCATTCGAAGCAAGGCTGGGTCTACATTCTGGATCGCACCACCGGCAAGCCGCTGCTGCCGATCGAAGAAAAGCCCGTGCCGCAGGAGCCGCGTCAGAAGTCGGCCGCGACACAGCCGATTCCGTCCGGCGATCCTACGGCTCCGCAGTGCGCCGAACCCGTCAAGGATTACGCTCGCGGCTGCATGTTTACAGCTCATTGGAGCGACACGAAAATCGCGCAGCCGTCGGCCGCGGGCGATTGGGCTCCGGGTGCCTACAATCCCCAGACCGGCTATTTGTTCTTCGCCACCGAAGTGGCGACGCGCAAGTTTAGCACTGTCTCACGCAACTCGATTGCCGGCACGCGCGAGTACGGCTTGATCACCGCGCTCGATTCGCGCACCAACAAACAAGTGTGGCAAAAGGAAGTCCCGTACCCGGCGGGTTTCGGCAGCGGACTGCTGGCAACGGCGGGTGGTCTCGTGTTCCACGGGGGCACCGATGGTTTCTTTCGCGCATTCGATTCCCGCACAGGCGAAGAATTGTGGCGCTTTCAAACCGGCTTCGGAGCCGATGCGCCGGCGGCCACCTACCAAATCGACGGCGAACAATATGTCGCGATCGCAGCCGGCGGGAGCCGTGATGGTTATAAGGAAGCGCGAGGCGATCTGGTGTGGAGTTTCAAACTCGGCGGGAAATTGAACCCGCTAAACGGACCCCCAGCGCCGCGGACCGTCATCGTTACGGAATCGGTACCGAACCGCCCCGCAGAGTAGGGGCAAACGTGTATGACCAATCTAAAGCCTGTTGACGTGGCCATTATCGGCGGTGGCTGGAGCGGCCTCGCCATGGCCAAAGAGCTCACCACGCGTACCGGACAAACCGTGGTGGTGCTGGAGCGCGGCATCCCCCGCAAGACCGCCGACTACGCCATGGACATGGACGAACTCGACTACGCGGTTCGCTTGCGAATGATGCAGAACATCGCCGATGAAACCATCACGCATCGGCACTCGCCGCGCGAGACGGCGGTTCCCGTGCGCCAGTATGGATCTTTTTTACCCGGTTCCGGCGTAGGCGGCGCGGGTGAGCACTGGAACGGCGCGGCGTGGCGCTTTCTGCCGGATGTGTTCACGCTGCGCTCGCACCTGAACCAAAAGCACGGGGCAGGGAAGCTGCCCGCCGATCTCGCGGTCGAGGATTGGGGCGTTACCTACGACCAGCTCGAACCGCACTACTGGCATGGCGAACAGATGCTGGGTGTCAGCGGCAAGGCCGGTAATCTGCGGGGCAAGATCGTCGAAGGCGGAAATCCTTTCGAGGGCCCGCGCCAAAATGAGTATCCGACGCCGCCTCTCAAGGACTCCTATTATTCAACGCTGTTCGCCGAAGCCGCCAAAAAACTGGGCTATCATCCGCACACCCAACCCGCGTGCAATTTGAGCCAGACTTACAAGAATCCCGACGGCGTCACGCGCCCGGCCTGCGCCTACTGCGGTTATTGCGAGCGCTTCGGCTGCATGATCGGCGCGAAAGCGCAGCCATCTAACACGCTGCTGCCGGTGCTCGCGCAGCGTAAGAACTTTGAGCTGCGCACCGACGCCTGGGTGCACCGTATCGTGCACAAGGACGGCCACGCTACCGGTGTCGAATATACCGCAGCCAACGGCGAACAATTCTTCCAGCCCGCCGGGATTGTCGTGGTGGCCACTTTCACGTTGAACAACACTCGCCTGCTGTATCTTTCAAAGATCGGAACGCCTTACGACTTTTCCACCGGCAAAGGCACACTCGGCCGAAACCTCACGCATCAGGCCGAAGGCACAACGCGCATTTACTTTGACAAGCCGCTTAATTCCTTCATGGGTACCGGAGCCCTGAGCATGCGCCTCTCGGACTTCGACGGCGACCATGGCTTCACGGGCTCCGAAGGCCTGCTGCGCGGCGGCATGATTTGCTCCAATAGCTTCGGCAACCGTCCCATCGGTAGTTTCGACGCGGCGCCGCGTGGATCGTCGAAGAGCAATTGGGGCTCGGAGTGGAAGGCCGCCGCGCTCAAAGTGCGCGATCACAACGCCGGCATCAGTTTGTCAGGCGAACATCTTGCTTACCGTCACAATTTCATCGATCTGGACCCGACCTATACCGACAAATTCGGCGATCCGCTGCTGCGCTTCACTCTAGATTGGACCGAGCACGAGTACCGCCAGCGCGCCTTCGCCGATGAAATCGCCCGTAAAATCGCACGCGCTATGGGCGCAACCGCCGACGATACCCCGCCGTCACGCGGGAAATACAACGTCGTTAACTATCAGACCACGCATATTCAGGGCGGAGCCATTATGGGCGCGTCGCCTGAAACCAGCGTGGTGAATCCGCATCTGCAGCACTGGAACGTGCCGAACTTGTGGGTCATCGGCGCCTCGGCATTCCCGCAAAATGCCTCGCATAACCCGACGCTCACCGTGCTTGCGCTCACCTATTGGGCGGCCGATGCGATGATCAACCGGTATTTGAAGAATCCCGGTAAGCTGGCCTGAAAAGGGTACAAATTATTATTCACTTGGCGAGTGCGATTGATAGCTTGGAATCCGACTCCGAGTTGCGAGGGAACCCTCTCAACGACAACCTCGCGCTTGCTGTCATTCGCGATACATGACAGGATGGACTGATCTGAAAGCGAGGCTGCTCTCATGACCAATCTCAAACCCGTGGATATCGCCGTCATCGGCGGTGGCTGGACCGGTCTTCTAATGGCGAAGGAAATCACCGCGAAGACCTCGCAATCGGTCGCTGTTTTCGAGCGCGGCATTCCGCGCCAGACGGCGGACTACGCGGTGACCATGGACGAGCTCGACTACAACATCCGTCTGCGCATGATGCAGAACACCGCGGAGGAAACCATCACGCACCGCCATTCGCTCAAGGACACGGCGGTTCCGGTGCGTCAGCACGGCTCGTTTCATCCGGGTACCGGCGTGGGGGGCGCGGGAGAACACTGGGGCGGCGCGTCGTTTCGCTTTCTGCCGGATGTTTTTAAGCTGCGCACCCATCTGACCGAGAAGCACGGCGCGGCCAAATTGCCCGAGGACTTGGCGGTTCAGGACTGGGCGGTTACGTATGACGAGCTCGAACCACTCTACTGGAAGTCCGAACAGTTAATGGGCATCAGCGGCAAAGCCGGCAACCTGCGCGGCCAGAAGATTGACGGCGGGAATGTCTTCGAGGGCCCGCGCCAGCAGGAATATCCCACGCCGCCGCTAAAGCACTCTTATGCGTCGAGCATGTTTGAAGCGGCCGTGCGTAAGCTGGGCTACCATCCGTATCCCACGCCTGCGGCCAACTTGAGTGAATCGTACAAAAATCCCGATGGCATCACGCGTCCCGGCTGCGCCTATTGCGGCCACTGTCAGCGCTACGGCTGCATGATCGGCGCGAAGGCGCAACCGACCAACACGCTGCTGCCGGTGCTCGCCACGCGCAAGAATTTCACGTTGCGTACGGGAAGCTGGGTCCGGCGCATCGTGCATAAGGACGGCCGCGCCACCGGTATCCAATTCACCGACGCGAGCGGCGAGGAGTTCTTTCAGCCCGCCGCCACCGTCATTCTGGCGTCCTTCACATTAAACAACACGCGGCTGCTCGCACTTTCGAAAATCGGCAAGCCTTACGACCCCGCCGCTCGTACCGGCACGCTGGGACGCAATCTCACGCATCAGGTGCAGGTGGCCACGCGTGCCTTTTTCGACAAGCCGCTGAATGCTTTCATGGGCGCAGGCGAGCTTGGCTCTCGGATTTCGGATTTCGACGGCGACATTGGGCTCATGGGCGCTGAAGACGGGCTGCTGCGCGTGGGTATGATCGCGGTGAGCAGCAATGGCGATGGCCCGATAGGGTCGTTCGGCGCCATGCCGCGGGGCGCCAGCAAATCCAATTGGGGGCCGGAGTGGAAGAAGGCGGCGCTCGCCTGGAAAGATCACTCGGCTTCCATCAGCATGGCGGGCGAACACCTAGCCTATCGCCAGAATTATATGGATCTGGATCCCACCTATACGGATAAATTCGGCGACCCGCTGCTGCGCTTCACCCTGGATTGGACCGATCACGAATTCAAGCAGCGCGAGTTCGCGGCGCGGATTCAGGCCAAGATCGCGCGGGAGATGGGTGCGAAGTTCGATGAAGGTCCGCCCACTCGCGCGCATTACAACGTAATCAATTACCAGTCGACGCATATCCAGGGCGGGGCTGTGATGGGAACCTCGCCCGAAAATAGCGTGGTCAACCGTTACTTGCAGCATTGGGACGTGCCCAATCTATTCGTAGTGGGAGCTTCCGCCTTTCCCCAGAATGCCGCGCCGAATCCGACCTTGACCGTGCTGGCCTTAACCTATCTGTCAGTCGACGCGATGATCCATCAATATTTTAAGCATCCGGAGAAACTCATATGAAACGCAGAGAGTTCCTGACCATACCCGCCGCTGCGCTGGGAGGCACGTTGCTCTATACTTTGGCGGGCGAGCCTTTCCGATTGCAAGCCCAGAACGGTACGGTGAAAGTGCCGCTCCGCTTCTTCACCGCCGATGAGGCGCGCGTGGTAACCGCCGCCTGCGAGCGTATCTTCCCGAGTGATGCCACTGGCCCCGGCGCTACCGAGGCCGGCGTAGTGATCTTTATCGATCGCCAGCTCGCCGGGCCGTACGGGCGCGACAAGTATCGGTACACCAAGGGGCCCTGGGTTCAGTCCGTTCCCGAGCACGGCTATCAGGGAAAGGAAAACCCACAGGAGACCTATCGCCAGGGCATCAAAGATCTCGGCAACTTCGCCAGCTTCACCGTTGACGAACAGATCAAGAAGTTGACGGCCATCGAACGTACCCACTTCTTCCAACTCCTGCGCACGCATACCATCGAAGGCATGTTCAGTGACCCGATGCATGGCGGCAACGCCGGACTGATTGGTTGGCAATTGGTGGGCTATCCCGGACCCCAAATGAGCTACCGCAACGAAATCGACAAACACTTTGGACAGCCTTGGCGCCCTAAGCCGGCTAGCTTGGAACAAGTTATGGGACGGCCCGGAAAACCCTGGGAGGACGAGAAGGGCTAGCTTCCAGGGGGCCAAGTATGGTAATCTCGATAGGGAAGGAGGCCTATGTCGATCGCCGATGTGTTGACTGAGCAACAACTCGTGGAGCAAGAATACGATAGGGTCGTTCGCGAGGACATTGAGCTATTTCGGACGCAGGCCGCATTAAGAACCGCAGGGAAAATCAGCGACGATGAGTTGCGTCCTCAGCGCCTCCGCCGCGGCGTCTATGGGCAGCGTCAGCCTGACGTCCATATGATCCGCACCAAGGTGCCGGGAGGGCGGCTGACTTCAGACCAGATGCGCCAGTTGGCACGCGTCGCTGACGAGTTTGGAGGCGGCAAGGCCCATCTCACCACGCGTCAGAACGTTCAATATCATTTCGTGCCATTGCCGCGCGTGGCCGATTTATTAAGCATGCTGGCCGACGCGCGCCTGACCACGCGCGAAGCCTGCTACAACACCGTCCGCAACGTAACCGCTTGCCCGCTGGCGGGGATTCACCCCGAAGAGCCGTTTGACGTGCAGCCGTATGCCCGCCGCGTCGCATTCGCATTCCTGCACAAGGAACTTACCGACAGTATGCCGCGCAAATTCAAGATCGCCTTTGCGGGTTGCCCTGAAGACTGCATTGCCACCGCTGTCAATGACGTGGGGCTGCGCGCGATGATCCGCGATGGCGTGAAGGGTTTCCGCATGACCGTGGCCGGAGGCCTGGGACCTCTGCCGACGGAATCGAAAGTTCTGCACGAATTTGTTCCGGCGGACGATCTGGTACGGCGTATTGAAGCGGTGCTGCGGGTCTTCAACGTGTACGGCAATCGTAAGAACAAGAATAAAGCGCGCTTGAAATTCGTGATGCGCGAGCGCGGCTTTGAATGGCTGCGCGACACCATTGAAGAACAGTATCAGGAAATATTGAAGAACGGCGGCATCCCGATGCCGGACCAAGTGCCGGAAAACTTCGGCGGTTTCAAATCTCTGAGCCCGCCGCTCGCGTCGGGCGATTTGCTCCCGGTGTGGGAGCCGTCATCGCCGGCCTTCGCCGAGTGGCGCAAGACCAATGTGCGCACGCAGAAGCAGAAGGGCTACTCGATCGTCACTGTCACCACGCCGCGAGGCAATCTGACCGGCCACCAGATGCGTGGCTTGGCCGACATCGCGGATCGGGCCGGGGACGGGTTGCTGCGCTTCTCAATGATCCAGAATGTGATTTTCGGTTGGGTTCCCGATGGCGCGCTGAAACGTGTCTACGGCGCACTCGCTAAATTGAATTTAACCGAGGGCGGAGCCGATGAAATCACCGACGTGATTACCTGCCCGGGCGCGTATAGCTGCAACCTGGGAATTACCAAGGCCATGGGTTTGGGCGAAGGGCTGCAAAGCGTGCTGCAAAAGCAGACCGATCCAGCAATCCGCCGGCTGCGCATTAACGTGAGCGGCTGTCCGAATTCCTGCGGCCAGCATTGGATCGGCGACATCGGCTTCTACGGGAACGCCCGCAAGCTGGATGCTCCCGAAGGCGGCAAAAAGGAAGTTCCCTACTACCAAATGCTGTTGGGCGGCTCCAGTCATGAGTTTGGCCTAGCGGTGCAGAGCATACCGGCACGGCTGGCTCCTGCCGCTGTGGGCAGGGTCCTGGAGCACTTTAAGCAGAACCGCGAGGAAGGCGAGGCGTTCCGCGCTTATGTTCTGCGCTTCAAGGTCGAAACTTTTCGACAACTCACTGCAGATTTAACCAAGCCGCCGCTCGATGACCCCGAGACGTTCCGTGACTGGGGCGATGACCTCGAATACAGCTTGAAGCTCGGACGGGGCGAGTGCGCCGCGTAACGAGCTCTTAACCAAAACAAGAAGCCCCGGAGTCCATCGGGACCCCGGGGCTAAGTTTTGTCCAGTCTCTTTTTTTTGTTCTTAACTTCTCTTAGAACTCCGCGCGGTTTGGATGCGCACCGGCTCAGCCGTGGCGCCACTGGCGGCCGCCAGTTCCGGCATGCTTACGGAAGTATCCACCAGACGTGCCATTTCCTGTACTGGCAGGCCTTCGCATTCGCGGGCGAAGCGCAACACGTTCGCGCCGGGATCGTAGTCGACACGAATCCAGTCGCCGCCGCGAACTTGCTCGGTCGCGATCAGGTTCGATACCGGCTGCACCAGCAGGCGCTCGATGGCGCGTTTTAAATGGCGCGCACCATATTTAAGATCCGTGCCCTGGTCGAGCAGGTAATCTTTACTGGCGTCGGACACAGTGAACACGAACGCACGGTCAGCCGAAGTGTTAAAGATGCGTTGCTGAACTAAATTTAATTCGATGTCCAGCACCTTTCGCAGTTGCTCCGTGCCAAGCGGCTGGAAAGTTACGATCTTATCCAGACGGTTGATGAATTCCGGCGTGAACTTGCGCCGTGCGGCTTCCAAGCCCGATCGCGCCAGCTTCTCGCCCATACCGTCTTCCACTTCACCCGTGGCCATCTTGGCCCGTGCGGCGCCGGCGCCAAAACCCAGTTTCGGCGAAAGAAGGTTGCCCATTTCAGCCGCGCCGAGATTGCTGGTCATGAAGATCATGGCGCGGGAAAAATCCACTTTGCGATTGTCGCCGAGCGTCAGTGTGGCCTTGTCAAGGATGCCTAGCAGCAGGTTCCATAAGGCGTCAGACGCTTTCTCAATTTCATCGAACAGCACAAAACTGAGCTTCATGGTCTCCGAATGATACTGATTGAGAACTTCCTGAGACAGCAGCGGATGTGTCTCGCGGTGCCCCAGATATCCGGGAGGCGAGCCAATCAGTTTCGCGATCTCGTGGCTGTGCTGAAACTCGGCGCAGTCGATCTTAATAACGGCGCGCGGATTCTTCAGTAGGGCTTCGGCGGTGGCTTCAACGATACGGGTTTTGCCCGAACCAGTCGGTCCCAGGAACAGAAAGTTCCCGATGGGGCGCCCGGGCGCGCTCATCCCCGTCAAATTCATTTGATAGATGTTAACGATTTGTTGAATCGCTTCATCCTGTCCGACAATCATCCGCCGCAGGCTGTTTTCGAGAGACACTGCTTCTCGCCCAGTTTTTCCGGGATCCAAAGGGATGTTAAGCCGTACCATATCAGCCACCTTCCTGGCACTTCTCAGGGGCCTTATTGCGCCCCCTTTCCACAAATCATCAGGCAATCCAAGTGCCATTTCTTTAGATGCTCCTAATATCGAGACGATTCGTCCTCTACCTTTAACTACGTTTCTAACTACGCTTCGGCTGAGCCGGCCGGATGTCGACCTGGCTAACCGTGGTCCTTGCAGGCATACGAAGCAGCATCCGCACTACTTCCGCAACGTCTTCCGGATGAACTTTCCAGTCTTCTCCGAGACCTGCGGCGCCGTAGTTGCCGCCAAATTCCGTCGCCACACTTCCCGGCATGACAGTACTCACGCGCACCTGGTCGTATCTCGTATCCAATAGCAGCGCTTCGCTAAAACCGTTCAAGCCGAATTTGGAAGCATTGTAGCCGGCGCCTCCGGCAAAGGCGTTTTTTCCGGCCAGACTGCTGATATTGACAATATGGCCCGCCCCTCGAGCCTCAAATCTAAACAAAGCTTCACGGGAACAATAAAATGCGCCACTCAGATTGGTGTGTATCATTTTGTCCCAGTCCTCCACCGCAAGACGAGACACTTTGGCGAACATACCGACGCCCGCGTTGTTGACCAGGACGTCGAGACCGCCCGCCTGGCGGTCGACGAACTCGAACAACGCGAGAACTTGTTCATGCTCACTTACATCGGCAGCTTTCCCCTTGACTTTACCTGGCCAGTTGGCGTCCATTTCGGAAACCGCCTGCGTGACCGAATCCGGCCGACGGCTGCAAACCACCACCAGGGCGCCTTCCTCGAGCAACATTTCGGCGATGGCGCGCCCGATTCCCCGAGTTCCGCCGGTAATCAGGCAAACCTTGTTTTCGAGGCTTATTCCAGACTTCGTAATGGCTTTCATGCTCTCAGCATACGAACCAATCCGGTTGAAGTGTCTGAAAGTGCGCCCAGACCCTCGGGGAC
>Ga0207695_10006446_pt1 | contig 15240 bp, 9 predicted proteins | sample KBSC54metaG_FD_184354 | JGI IMG/M metagenome (GOLD analysis project Ga0207695, IMG submission 184354) | Corn rhizosphere microbial communities from Kellogg Biological Station, Michigan, USA - KBS C5-4 metaG (SPAdes) (version 2) | ecosystem: Host-associated > Plants > Roots > Rhizosphere > Soil... | reverse complement strand
CGCCGCCTTCGCTTCCGCTCACTTGGCGCGCATGACCGGCGACCGCTCGCGCGATCTGCCCGACGCCTTGCGCGAGCGCGTGATCGCCCGCCTCGAGGCGTACCACGCCGCACCGAGCTGGGTCGCTATGGTGCGCGAGGCGGTAGCGCTCGACGAAGCCGCCGAGCGCCACGTCTTCGGCGAGGCGCTGCCGCCCGGGCTGAAGCTGATCGCCTAGCTGCTCGCCGGGATCGGCACCGGCCGCGTCAGCAGGTCGACATACAGCTCGAAGAAGCGGTCGTTGTCGAACTTCTTCACGATGGTCATCTTCTGCAGCGTCGGGCCGGCCGGCTGGGTCACGTAGCCGGTGGCATGGCCGTCGTTCAGGCCGACGGTCGTGTCCACGTCCACGTAGCGCTCCTCGGTCTCGGTCGCGAGCGTCGGATCGTTCAGGTAGGCGATGGTCAGCGAGTCCCAAATGTTGATCGTGAAGCTCGGGTCTTCCTCGAAGCCATGCGTGCCGCTGAAGCCATGGCCGATCGCGCGCTCGAACAGCGCAGCGACGATGCCCGGCTTGGCCGGATGCGCGATCTGGTCGTAGACCGGCTTCGTCAACAGCACGGTGTTCGTCACGTCGAGCGGGACGACGACCTGCGGTATCGGCAGCCGCAGCACTTGCTGCGCCGCCAGCGGATCGAACCACCAGTTGAACTCGGCCGCGGCGCTCGTGTTGCCGGGCACGTCGATCGCGCCGCCCATGTAGATGATCTGCTTGATCAGCGGCACGATCTCCGGGTTGCGCGCCGTCGCCTGCGCGATGTTGGTCAGCGGGCCGATCGCGAGAATGATGATCTCGTTCGGGTTGGCCTTCACGGTGTCGACGATGAAGTCGACCGCGCTCGTCGATTGCGCCGTGGTGTAGAGCGCGAAGCCATCGGGCGGCGCGACCAGGTCGGCGTCCGTCAGCGGCTCGGGCCCGCCCCAGGCGCCGTAGTAGTCGTCGCCGCCCAGGCCGAGCGCGATCTCGCCCTCGACCGTGGCCTTGTCGTGATTCAGCGCGTTGTTCGCGCCGATGTAGACCGGGATCTTGTCGCCGACGCCGAGCCGCTCCACCGACTTCAGCGCATCCGCCACGCCCTGCTTCAGCCACTGGTTGCCCGACACGACGCTGATGCCCATCACCTGCAGCTTCCCGGCCGCCTGCAGCTGGGCGGCCATCACGCCGAGTTGGCCGTCGTCGCTCATCGTGTTGTAGTCGCTGTCGATGATGATCTTCGGCACTGCCGCCGCCGGCGGCGGAGCGGGGGCCGGCGCGGTCGCGTCATCGTCCGTTCCGCCGCAGGCCGCCAGCACGACGGTACCGGCCAATACGCCCAACACTGCTCTTCTTTTCACTCTTCCTCCTCGATTGAAATGAAGGGGACTCAGATCCCCAGCCGCTCCGCCGACAGATACGCCTGCCGGTAGGTCTCGAACGGAACGGCCGCATCGGCCGCCTCCCGGTTCTTCTGTTCTTCGAGCGATTGCCGTGCCAGCGCCGCGAAACGCGCCTGCACCTCGTCCGGGTACGGCAGCTCGAGCAGGGCCTGGCGCGTCAGCAGCGAGCGCGCCTTGACGAAGCCGACGTAGGAGGCGTCGTGCTCCGTGGTCATCGCGTGCAGCACCCGCGCCGAGGGCAGCACGTCCGGCGCCTTCAGCGTGTCGCGCGCGGCCTCGAGGGCCTGGGCATGGAGGCTGCTGCCGTGCACTGCATCGAGCGCCGCGGCGATCGGCACGCATTCGTCGATCAGCTCGGCGCCCCATTCGGCGAGCGTCACTTCCCGCTCGCCGCGCTCCAGGCGCAGGCCCGGCTCGCGGCCGCGCGTCGCGGTGCGTTGCTGGTTGCGCGCCAGCGCGGCGTTCTCGGCCGGCGTATCGGGCGGGCTCTCGCTGATCAGGCAATGCAGCAGGAAGGTATCGAGCAGGCGCATCGTCGGCGCCGCGATGCCGATCGGTACGAAGGGGTCGAGATCCATCAGACGCACCTCGACGTACTCGACGCCGCGCTCGCGCAGCGCATGCAGCGGACGCTCGCCGCTGGCGGTGACCCGCTTCGGGCGGATCGTGCCGTACAGCTCGTTCTCGATCTGCAGCAGGCTGGTGGCGAGCTGCTTGTAGCCACCCTGCGCGTCGCGGATGCCGATCGCTTCATAGGCCGGATAGGGCTGCAGCAGCGCCTGCTGCAGCGAGGCCGCATAACCTTCCAGGTTGTTGTAGCTCACCGCGAGCGAGGCCTGCGCGTCGCTCTGGTAGCCGAGCCGGCCCATGCGCATCGAGGTGCCGTGCGGCATGTACAGCGTGCCGCCCTTCAATGTCCGCAGCTCGTGCTGACGCCCGGCGACGAAGCTCGAACAGACCGCCGGCGACGCGCCGAACAGGTAGAGCAGCAGGAAGGAATGGCGGCGGAAATTGCGGATCAGGCCGAAGTATTCATCGGTCGTGACCCCCGGCATCGACCAGTTGTAGTGGATGCCGGAGATGGTCTGCATGCGCCGGCCGTAGCGGTGGCTCAGGCCGGTGCGATAAACCGTCTTCGCGCGGCCGACGTTCGAGCTGCCGTACTGGCCGATCGGGATCATGTCGTCGTCCGGCAGGCCGCAGGGCATGCTCGCGACCCACAGCATCTCGTCGCCGATCGAACGGTAGGCGAACTGGTGGATCTGCTGCAGCTCGTCGAGGCAGGCTTCGACGCCCTCGTGCACGCCGGTGACGAACTCCAGCTGGGATTCGCTGAAGTCGGTGGTGATGCGCGGGTTCCTCAGCGCCGAACCGAGCGCCTTCGGATGCGGCGTGCTCGCCAGCGTGCCATCCGGCCGCACGCGCAGGCTTTCTTTTTCTATGCCCCTCGCGATGCTCTTCAGCCTGCCGGCAGGCAGCGCCCGCAGGCGCTCTAACAAACTGCTCATTCGATCGTCCCCGTCCATCTTTGCGGACCCGCAAGTTAACAGCTCGCCGCGAAGCCCGCTGGCGGTCTATCCCTAGGGCCGCGGCCGCGCCGGGTTGATGGCGCTGCCGATGGAGGCTCCGGTGAGCGCCCGCAGCGGCTGCAGGCCGGTGGCGGCGCAGGAAGTTCAAGACATCGTCGGCCGCGGTGGAAAGTACCCCGGCCGCGGCAGCCGCTTCAACCGGCCGCTGCCTCCGCCACGTAGCGCTGGATCAAGGCCAGCAGATCCTCTTCCGCATACGGCTTGCCGAGGTAGTGGTCGACCCCCAGCTCGCCGGCGAGGTCGCGATGTTTCTGCGCGATGCGCGAGGTGATCATGATCACCGGCAGGTCTTTCCAGCGCATGTCGCCGCGCAGATTGCGCACCAGGTCGAAGCCGTCCATGCGCGGCATCTCGATGTCGCTGAGCACGACATCGGGCTGCTCCTCGGCCAGCTTGGCGAGCGCATCCAGCCCGTCCTTCGCCAGGCTGACGCGATAGCCTTCGCGCACCAGCAGCCGCTGCGTGACGCGGCGCACCGTCAGCGAATCGTCGACCACCAGGATCAGCGGCGCGCTGCTCGCGGCATCGCTTGCCGGCGTCGCGGCGTCGAGGGACGGCTCCAGTTCGGCCTGCACCGCGGCGCGCGCCGCCGTGCCGTACAAGGTGGCGAGCGCAACCGGGTTGTAGATCAGCGCCGGCACGCCCGAGGCCAGCAAGGTCATGCCCGCCAGCCCCGGCATGCGCGAGAGCTGCGGCCCGAGGTTCTTGACGACGACTTCCTGGTTGCCCAGCACTTCGTCGACATGCACCACGATGCGCTGCTTCGCGCTGCGGATCACCACCACCGGCAGCATGCGCACCGCCGGCTGCGGCTTGCCGTGCAGCTGCAGCAAGGCACCGAGCCAGAAAAACGGCAGGCTGTGCTCGCCGAGCGCGAAGTTGCCGCTGGCATAAGCGCGGTCGACCTCGTCCGGCGTGGCACGGCGCACGATCTCGACCAAGGTCGACGGCACCGCGACGGTGGTATCGCCGCAGCGCAGCATCACCACCTGCGTCACCGCGGTGGTCAGCGGCAGCACCAGCTTGAAGCTCGTGCCCTTGCCCCAGTCGGTCGCGGTCTCGATGCGGCCGCCCATCGCGTTGACGTCGGCACGCACCACGTCCATGCCGATGCCGCGGCCGGCAAGTTCGGTGATCGTCTCGGCGGTGGTGAAGCCGGCGGTGAAGATCAGGTTCGCGAGCTCGGCGTCGTTGTAGTCGCCGTCCTCGTCGAGCCAGCCCATCTTGACGCCCTTGGCGCGGATGCGCAGCAGGTCGAGCCCTTGCCCATCGTCGCGGAACTCGACGCCGACTTCGTTGCCCTCCTGGCTCAGCACGACCAAGATCGTGCCGACCGGGTCCTTGCCCTTGGCGATGCGCGCCTCCGGCATCTCGATGCCGTGGCTGACGCAGTTGCGCAGCAGGTGCTCGAAGGCCGCGGTCATGCGGTCGAGCACGCCGCGGTCGACCTCGATGCTGCCGCCGACGATGTCGAGCCGGACCTGCTTGCCGGTCTCCTTCGCCGCCAGCCGGACGACGCGGTAGAGCCGGTCCGACAGGCCTTCGAACTCGACCATGCGCGTGCGCAGCAGGTCGTCCTGCAGATCGCGCGTCAGACGCGCCTGCGCAGCGAGTTCGTCCTCGGTCGCTTCGAGCGTGCGCTGCAAGGTGCGCTGCACGGTGGCCACGTCGTTGACCGACTCGGCCATCATGCGCGTCAGCTCCTGGAAGCGCGTGAAGCGGTCGGACTCGAGCGGATCGAAGGCTTCGGACGCGGCCTTGGCCGCTTCCATGCGCGATGCGAGCTGGGTTTCGGCCTGCAGCTCGATGTCGCGCAGTTGCTCGCGCAGGCGCTGCAGGTTGTCGGTCAGGTCGACCAGCGCGCCCTTCAAGGTGCCGAGTTCGGACTCGATGCGGGCGCGCGTGATGCTGACCTCGCCGGCCTGGTTGACCAGGCGTTCGAGCAGCGGCGCGCGCACACGCACAGCCGACGGATTGACCGGCGCGGCCGGCCGATCAGGCACTGCAGCGGGTCGGGCGCCATCGCGCGTGAAGCGCGACCAGTCGATCGGCGGGCGCTCGATCGGCACGGCGGCCGGCGGCGGGGGAGCCGCAGCGGTTTGCGACAGGTCGATCGACGGCTCCGCCGGGGCAGCGCTCAGGTCGACGTCGAGGTCGACCTCCGGCACCCTGCGCTCGGCGACCGGCACCGGCTTCAGCAGCGACAGGCTGGCGGGCGCGCTCCCTTGCGGTGCGGCCGCCGCGGCCTGCGCCGCTTCGTAGCTTTCGGCATCACGCTGGCGCAGTGCTTCGAAGTTCGCGACCAGCGCATCGGCGCGACCTTGCAGGGCCTCGACATCGACCGCCTGCACCTCGCCGCGCGCCAGCAAGTGGTCGATCGCGGTTTCGAGCCGATGCGCCATCTCGCCGAGGTGCATCGCACCGGCAAGGCGCGCGCCGCCCTTCAGCGTGTGCAGCGTGCGCATGCAGGCAGCCGCCAGGCCCGGATCGGCCGGCTTGCGCGCCCAGTCGCGCAGGCGCGACGCGAGCTGGGCCAGCAGCTCTTCGCCCTCTTCTTCGAAGATCGGGAACAGCTCGGCATCGACCGCATCGATCGCGTCGATGTCGTCATCGGCATCGAGCGCATCCGGGCGCGGCTGCACCGCGTGCAGCGCGATGTCCTCGGGCAGCGCGCTGAGGCTCTTCAGCTCGGGCTGGCCCAGGCCGCCGAAGACGGATTCGGGGATGACGGGCTCGGGCGGCCGCTCTGCGACCACGGCGGCGACCGGAAGCTCGAGTTCGGGCTCCTTGGCTTGCGCCGATTCCGGCTCCGGCTCCGGCTCCGGCTCCGGCTCCGGCACGGGCTCGGCTTCGGCTTCGGCTTCGGCTTCGGCTTCGGCTTCGGCTTCGGCAAGGATCGGCTCCCCGAGCTCGGAGTCGACCGCCTGGTCGGCCGCGGCACTCGCCGCCTGCATGCGGCGCGCCGAGCTGAGCTCGTGCTCGGCCAGATCCTGCAGCAGCTCCGGGCTGGGCGACTTCAGGAAGCCCGCAGCGAACTGATGCAGCAGGCGCCGGATCTCATCCGACGCAGCAACGAAGAGCCGCCCTTCTTCCGGCGTGCCGGAGCCGATCGAATGGCTGCGCGACAGTGCGTGCTCGAGGCTGCGCGACAGCTGCGCCAGCTCGGTGAAGCCCACCGTGGCCGAACTGCCGGCCAGCGAATGCGCCAGCGCGACGGCCGATTCGCCGACCGGACGCCCTAGCTCCAGCCCCCACTCGGACAGCTCGACACTCAAGCGGCGCGACAGCTCGTCCGCCTCGTTGAGGAAGATGTTGAACAGCGGAATGCCGATGCGCAGCGGCCCGATCTGCTTGACCGGCTCCTCGGTCTCGGCTTCGGCGGCTGCTTCGGCCTCCGCCATCGGCAAGTCCCGCGCCGGCAGCTCGGGCTCCGGCGGCATCGCTTCGATGACCGGCTGCGGCAGCGTCTCGGCCACCACCTCGGGCAAGACCGTCTCGCCGAGTTCGATGACGACCGGCTCTTCGGCCGGCGCCACTTCGTCCGGCACGGCATCGAGCGCCGGAAGATCGAACACAGGCTCGGGCGACGCCTCGACGACAGCCGGCGCGTCGCTCGGCGGGAAACCGAGATCCAGATCCAGGTCGATCAGCTCGAAACTCTGCTCCGGCACCGGCAGGCGTTCGACATCCTCGTCCAGCAACGGCAGCGGTTCGGTCGCCCGGATGTCGTCCGGCGCAGCGGCCTCGTCGAAGCCGAGGTCGAGGTCGAATATCGGGGCCTCGGCGGCCGGCAGCGGCGCGGGCGGCGGACCGGCCGGCTCGAACGCCCCCAGGTCGAGATCGAAGTCCAGCCCCGGCGCCAGTTCCTGCACTTCGGGCTGCGGCGGCAGCGTGCTGACCGGCGACGACAGATCCAGGTCCGCGGCGCTCGGCAGATCGGCGGGGAAGCCGCTGGGCCTGAACTCGCTCGCCGGCTCGGAGGCCTCGGGCAGCGCCAGCGGCGGCTCGATCGAGCCGAGCAGGGGCCGCCGCTCGCCGCGCAGCCGCAGCGCGTCGGCAGCAGTGCGCACCACGGCAGAGCCGTAGTGCAGCGGCCCGCCGGCGGCGATCGCCTCGACCCAGTCGCCGAGGTAGCTCAGCGTCTCGCGCGTCAGGCTCAGCAGCGGTTCGTCCGCCACCGGCCGCTCCGCGAGCCGCGCGTTGAACAGTTGCTCGCAGGCCCAGGCCGCTTCGCCAAAATCGTTCAGGCCGACCATGCGGCCGCTGCCTTTCAGCGTATGGAAGGCGCGGCGCAGACTGGTCAGCAGCGCCAGGTCCTGCGGCTCGGCCATCAGGCCCTGGAGCGCTTCGCGCGCCTCGACCAGCACCTCACGCGCCTCTTCGAGGAAGACCTCGCGCATCTCGTCGTCGTCTTCGAGCCCGCTCGACACCGCGGGCGGCGCGGAGGCGAAGTGCAGCGGCGGCAGCTCGGGTTCGAGCCCCATCGGCTCGGAGGTGCTGATGACGAAGTCGTTCATCGCCAGCGCGAGCTGTTCGCGCGCGGCGCTCTCGTCGACCGCGTCGGCGGCCCGGTCGAGCGCGGTGCGCGCGGCCTCCACCTTCGCCGCGAGCTCGGGCTGCTCGGCGGCCGCGGCTTCCTGCGACAGGCGCTCCAGGTCGCGTGCGACGGTCTCGACCGGCACATCGTCGCGCGTCGCCGCGAAGGCCAGCGATTGCGCCTGTTCGATCAGGCGCGGCTCGACCGGCATGGTCACGCCGGGCAGCGGGTTGCCGGTCCAGGTCGGGCCCTTGTGGCGGCCCATCACCGGATTCAAGGTGCCGGCCGCGGCATCGAACACGAACAGCGACTTGGCCACCTGCGGCTGCACGCTGAGCATGTCGATCAGGAAACCGAGCGCGCCGAGGTTGCCGGCGAGGCGCTCGAAGATCGCGTTGTAGGCCGAGCGCTCCTGGTCCACCTCGGTGGTGAGCAGCATGTCGACCTCGTCGTGCATGCGCAGCACCGCGGCCGAGGCCTGGTCCATGCCGAGCACCGACAGCACGCCGCGCATCGCGGCGAGCTGCGGCGGCGCCGGGATCAGCACGTTGCGGTCGCTCGGATCGCGAAAGTACTGGTCGATGTGCTTCTCGGCATCGGCGAGCGACGCGCGCAGCTCCTGCACCACGCTGCCCATCGTCTGGCGATCGGAGACGCGGCGGTACAGCTCCTCCATCCAGTCTTCGAGCGCTTCGGCGGGCAGGCCGCGGCGCACCGCGGCGATGCGTTCGGCCAGACGCCGCACGCGCAGGCCGAGCTGGGGATGGTCGAAGTCGCCATGTCGAGCGAGGCGTCGATGTAGAGCACGCTGGTGGCGACTTCCATCGCCAGCGCGGCCGCGGGCGCCTGGCCCAGCTCCACCGTCTGCGCCGCGGCGGCCACGAGCTGGGTGGCCAAGGCCTCGCCCGAGGGGTAGAGCCGGCGCACCGAATCGGCGAGCAGCGCGAATTGTTCGTTCAGGCCGGCGAGGCGATGGGTTTCGCCGCCGGCGACGGAGGACCACGCATCCTTGGCCGTGGCCACGCGTTTTTTCGCCTGCACGATCCACGCGGGATCGAAGCGGCCGAGCACGCTCGCTTCATAGTTGACTGGGGTGTGCTGCACCAGGCCGAAGGCCTGCCGCACCGCGGCCAGGCGCGGCGCGGCGCGGCCGTCACCCGGCGATTCGCACTGCGCACAGAAGAAGAGCAGATCCTGCGCCAGCCGCTCGGTCGCGGCATAGGCGCCGGACTCGATCATGCGCAGCTGCGAGAGCAGCCGCGAGGCGACGCGCTTGCTGTAGTTGTCGACGTGCAGCAGGCCTTGCGCCTGGGCTTCGAAGAAGCCGGATGCAAGGCGCCAGGTGGTCGCGTTGTGCGGCTCCTCGGAACCGGCGGCGAGCGCGGCGAACAGGTCGCTGGCGCGCGCGGCGATCTCCGGCGCGCCGGTGCGCATCAGCGGCAGCACCAGCGATTCCAGCTCGGCGCGGGTGGTGTTGTCGGGCACGCGCGGGATCACCGCGTAATCCGGCGGCAGCTCGCGCCATTGCCAGTCCTCGTGCCACAGGTCGGCCGGGTGTACCCGCTCCGCCGCAGCCAGCTCCTGCACCGCCCGGTACTGCGGGAACATCGCGATCGGTGAGACCGGCTTGCCGGCCAGTCGGCGCGACAAGAATTCGAGCAGCGCGAACGCGGCCCGCTCCATCGTCTCGACCATCAGCAGGGTCAGCCGCTGCGGCTTGGTGATCCAGCGCTGCACCGCGGATTCGCAGGCCCGCACCACGGTGGCGGCCTCGGGCAGGCCGACCAGCTCCAGCGCGCCCGCGCCCTGGTGGTAATGCTGGCGCGCGGCGCGCAGCGCCGTGAAATCGAGCGCGTCGAGATCCGACTGCTGATGCGCCTCGCTCTCCTTGACGTAGCGGCGCAGCGCCTTCTGCGCCGCGTCCAGCGAGCGCCGCAGTTCTTCGTTGACCCAGGCGAGAGCGCTCAGGTCGTCGGGCAGTTCCGGAGAGGTGTTCTGCGCGTCCATGGGCGGCTCAGGCGATCTTGAAGCGGGCGACGGAAGCTTTCAGTTCTTCGGCGGTGCGCGACAGCTCGCGCACCATCTGCGCGGTGGAACGGGTGCCCTCGCCGGTCTGCTCGGTGACCGCGAAGATGTGCTGGATGTTGGTCGCGACGATGTTGGCGGAGCGGGCTTCCTGCAAGGCCTCCTGCGAGATCTGCGCGATCAGTTCGGCCAGCTGGCGCGAGACGCGGTCGATGTCGCCGAGCGCGGCGCCGGCTGCGTCCGACAGCTTCGTGCCCTCGACCACGCCGCGCGTGCTGCGCTCCATCGCGCCGACCGCGTCCTGCGTGTCGGTCTGGATCGTCTTCACCAGCGCGGCGATCTGCTTGGTCGCGTCGCCCGAGCGTTCGGCGAGGCGCTGCACTTCCTGCGCGACGACCGAGAAGCCGCGCCCGGCCTCACCGGCCGAAGCCGCCTGGATCGCGGCGTTCAGCGCCAGCACGTTGGTCTGCTCGGTGATGTCCGAGATCAGCTCGGTGATTTCGCCGATCTCCTGCGACGACTCGCCCAGGCGCTTGATGCGCTTCGAGGTTTCCTGGATCTGCTCGCGGATCGAGTTCATGCCGCCGATGGTGTTCTGCACCGCCTGCAAGCCGGTCTCGGCGGCCTGCAGCGATTGGCGCGCCACCGCCGCCGAACGCTGCGCGTGCCCCGACACCTCGTTGATCCGGCCGGCCATCTGCAGCACCGATTCACCGGTGTCGCGGATCTCGCGCAGCTGTTCGGTGGAGGCGGCGAGCAGCTCGGTCGAGGTCGCCTCGACCTGTTCGGTCGTCTCGGTCACGCGGCCCGCGGTGCCTTGCACCTGCGCCACCAGGTTGCGCAGTTCCTCGACGGTGTAGTTGACCGAGTCGGCGATCGCGCCGGTGATGTCTTCGGTCACCGTCGCCTGCTGCGTCAGGTCGCCTTCGGCCACCGTCTGCAGCTCGTTCATCAGGCGCAGGATCGCCGCCTGGTTGGCGTCGTTGACGCGCTTCGACTCCTGCTGCTCGCGCTGCGCGGAGACGAACTGCTGCTCGGCCGCGATGGCGCGCAGCGACTGGTCCGCGAGGTAGAGGCGCAGCAGGCCGTAGCCGCCGAAGGCGAGCAGCAAGCCGAACAGCAGCAGCGCCGCGACGCTCAGCGCGGACAGGCCCGCCTCGTTGCTCAGGTGCTGCTGCAACTGCTCCAGGCCGAGGCGCAGCGGCTCGCTGTCGTTGATGATCAAGGTCTGCGCGGCCCGCGCCGAGACCAGGCTCTGCAGGTTCGCGAGCGCGTCATCGGTCTGCTTGCGCGTCTGCTGGAATTGCGCCAGCAGCGAAGCGATCAGCTCCTTGCTCTGCGCGTCGCGCGTCGGCGTCAGGCGCAGCTCGCTGCTGCCGTCGAGCAGGCCCTGCGCCAGTTCATGGAAGGAGTTGAGATCGCGGCCGAGCTGGAACACCGCGTCGGAACCGACGCCCTCGATCGTCAGGAACTCGTTCGCGCTCTTGCCGATGCGTTGCGTCAGCATCTGCAGCTGGCTCACCGCCGACAGCTCGGAGGCGCCGGCATTCAGCTCGAGCTTGCGGGCATACAGCGCATCCGCCACTTCGAGCAGGTTGGCCGACTGCTTGTTGATCGCGCGCAGCGCCGCGCTGACGCGGATCAGCACCTGCTGTTGCGAGATCACGACGCCGGCGCTCTTCTCGGTGCGCTCGACCATCGGCATCACCGCCTCGACTGCGACACGCGCGCCGGCCGGCGCCTCGGGGATGCCGTTGGCACCGCTTTGCAGGCCGTGCATCGTGTGCGAGAGCACGCCGGAGCTGTCGCGCACCTCGGCGAAGGCCGGGACGCTGCCGATCAGCGCCTGCGACACCGACTTGGCGAGCCGCTGCGATTGCATCAGCGCATTGCCGCTTGCCGCCACCTGCGCCGCGCCGCGGCTCGCCGCGGAGAACGAGACGAAGGTCATCGCGAGCAGGCCGAGCAGGCCGGCGATCACCAGGCCGACCAGCAGGCGCTGCTGCTGCGGCAGCGGCAGCCGGCCGATCAGCGGAACGTCGCTCTGCCGGCCCGGGCCGGCGGCGCCGCCAGCAACCGCCGGCGAGCGCAGTTCGTTGTAATCGGCGGACGGGCCGGTCGGCGAAGCTTCCGAGATGATCGACGAATCGGCCGGCTGGATCGAGTTGCCGTCGGACAGGTCGTTGCGCGTCTCAGGACCGACGACGATGTCGACATCGTCGCCTTCCCCGTCCCGATGCGGCGCGCCGATGCCGCCGTTGCCTTTCTTCGATTTGTCCAACACGCTGATGTGTCCTTCCGTCAATAGTCCAAGGCGGCTGCCCTCGAGCCCCGCTTGCAAAGCTCGCGCCGGCTCAGCCGACGATCTTCAAGAACGCCTCGTCCGCCGCCAGCGCAGCAAGATTCAGCTCCTGCCAGGACCGCCCCGCGTTGTCGCGAAAGCGCGCCCCGACAAAAACCGGTCTCGGACCGTCATCGGCCGCCTCGGCCACAAGTTGATCTTCGTTGCGCAAGCCGGCCAGCCGATCCACCATCAATGCGCAGTTCAGCTCCAGCGACGGATTGAGGACGATCAGCCGCGGCGGCTCGCGCAGCGGCTCCGGCGCGCCGCTCTTCAGGCCGAGGAAACGCGCCAGGTCGACGACCCCGGCCAGGCCGCCGCGCAGGTTCGCCACGCCGAGGAACCAGGGCTGCGTGTGCGCGACGCTGACGATCGGCGCCATCGGAAAGATTTCGCCCGCTTGCGCGAGCGGCAGCAAGAAGCCGTAGCCGGCGCTCTCGATGGCAAGCCAGGCAGTGCGCTGCTCCTGCGTTCGGGCCGCCGCCAGGCGCTCGGCCAGGCGGGTCTGCAGTTCGCGCAGGGCTTGTTTGTTGGCCATCGCCGGGAGTCGCCGCCTGTCAGTCGAACGCGCGGATCTTGCCGATCAGCTCGTCGGGATCGACCGGTTTGACGACGTAGTCGCGCGCGCCCTGACGCATGCCCCAGACCTTGTCGGTCTCCTGATTCTTGCTGGTGCACATGATCACCGGCACGTTCGAAAAGCGCGGATCGCGCGTGATCGAACGTGTCAGCTGGAAGCCGTTCTGCCCCGGCATCACCACGTCCATCAGGATCAGATCGGGCTTGTCCTCGACCAGGCGGCGCATCGCCTCCTCCCCGTTCTGCGCGGTGCGCACCAGGAAGCCACGCTTGCCCAATACGTCGGACAAGTGGTGCAGCTCCGTCTTCGAATCGTCGACCAACAGTATTTTTCGGACCGGCATGATGGGTTCTCTCATCGGCACGCGCGACGGCGGCACATCAATCGGGACGGCGATAGCGTTCGACGGCCTGCAGCAGCTGGTCCTTCGTGAAGGGCTTGGTCAGGTAGTCTTCGGAGCCGACCATGCGGCCCCGTGCCTTGTCGAAAAGCCCGTCCTTGGACGACAGCATGATCACCGGCACACGCGCGAATTTCGGGTTGCGCTTGATGATCGCGCAGGTCTGGTAGCCGTCGAGGCGCGGCATCAGGATGTCGCAGAAGATCAGGTGGGGATCGTGGTCGTTGACCTTCGACAGCGCGTCGAAGCCGTCCTCGGCGAGCACCACGCCGTAGCCGGCGGTCCTCAGGAAGATCTCGGCGCTGCGCCGGATCGTGTTGCTGTCATCGATGACCAGCACGGTGGTGTCCGATCCCGGACCCGCCTGCACGTCGTTGTCCACCAGGTACTCTCCTCAACGGCTGTTGTCGCCGCCCCCTGGTGCGAGGGCGTACGGATCAGATCTGGACCATTTCGAAGTCTTCCTTGCGGGCTCCGCATTCGGGACAGGTCCAGTTCATGGGTACATCGGCCCAAGCAGTCCCCGGCTTGAGCCCATGTTCGGGATCGCCTGCGGCTTCGTCATAGATCCAGCCACAAATCAGGCACATCCAGGTGCGGGGTTGACTCACGTTGTTTTATTCGGGTCACTACAATGAAGAAAGATTCTACCCACCCAAAAGTGTGAAAAGACAAGCAACTGTCGGGACATACACAACATTGCTCACAGTTCCCTAGAGGTCTGGCAAGACGCCGGCCACCGCTCAACCGCTGTGCAGGACATCCCCCATGACCACCCCGACGCCCAACGCCGACGCCCCCGTCGACGTGCCGCAGGAGGCCCCCGCGCCGGCCTGCGTGATGAGTTTCAACGCCAGCGACCCGAGCGGGGCCGGCGGCCTGGCAGGTGACATCGCGACCATTTCGGCGATGGGCGCGCACGCGCTGCCGATCGTCACGGCGATCGTGCTGCGCGACACCGCCGAGGTTTTCAGCCATTCGCCGCTGGACGCCGATACCGTCGTCGAGCAGGCGCGCAGCATCCTCGAGGACGTGACGATCTCCGCCTGGAAGGTCGGTTTCCTGGGCTCGGCCGAAGGCGTCAGCGCGGTCGCCGAGGTGCTCTCCGACTACCCGGACGTGCCGCTGGTCGCCTACATGCCCAACCTCTCGTGGGCCGAGGAAGACGACCAGCAGTCCTACATGGACGCTTTCCGCGAGCTGGTGCTGCCGCAGACCGAACTGCTCGTCGGAAACCACAAGACGCTGACTGATTTCCTGCTGCCCGACTGGGATGCGGACCGGCCGGCCTCGCCGCGCGAGCTGGCCGTGGCCGCGAGCGAACACGGCACGCGGTTCGTGCTCGTCACCGGCGTGACCTTGCCGGATCAGTTCATCGACAACGTGCTGGCCTCGCCGCAGGGGGCGCTGACCGGCGAGAAGTTCGAGCGCTTCGAAGTCGCCTTCGTCGGCGCCGGGGATACCTTGTCGGCCGCGCTGGCCGCCTTGCTCGCCTCCGGCGCGGAGCTGCAGGCGGCGGTCGGCGAGGCGCTGACCTTCCTCGATCAATCGCTGGACGCGGGTTTCCGGCCCGGCATGGGCAATGTGCTGCCGGATCGCTTCTTCTGGGCGCTGCCGCCCGGCGAGGAAGGCGAAGAAGGCGAAGCGGAGGTGCCGGAACCGCCGAAGGGGGAGCCGCGCCGTGTCCATTGAACCGATGGAGCCCCCGGCCGCGGGAGTACCCGTGACCACCCCCCAAGAGGATGCCCAGCCGCTTCGGAGCGGCCGTGCGCCGGCTGGGAACGCCGAGCTGTTCGAGCGGGCGCAGAAGGTCATCCCCGGCGGCGTGAATTCGCCGGTGCGGGCTTTCCGCGCCGTCCCCCAGGAGCCGCGCTTCATCGCCAGCGCGCAGGGCGCCTATCTCTACGATGCCGAAGGCACGCGCTACATCGACTACCTCGGCTCCTGGGGCCCGATGATCCTCGGCCACGGCCATCCGGCAGTCGTCGAGGCGGTGCAGAAGGCGGTGGTCGACGGGCTGTCCTTCGGCGCGCCGACCGAACGTGAGATCGAACTCGCCGAGGAAATCCTCTCGCTGGTGCCGTCGATGCAGCAGGTGCGCCTGGTCAGCTCCGGCACCGAGGCGGCGATGAGCGCGATCCGCCTCGCGCGCGGCGCGACCGGCCGGCCGAAGCTGATCAAGTTCGAGGGCTGCTATCACGGCCACGCGGACGCGCTGCTGGTGAAGGCCGGCTCCGGCCTCGCGACCTTCGGCAACCCGACCAGCGCCGGCGTGCCCCCCGAAGTGGTGCAGCACACGATCGTGCTCGAGTACAACAACCTCGAGCAGCTCGAGGAAGCCTTCGCGCTGCA
>Ga0207695_10006445_pt1 | contig 15243 bp, 17 predicted proteins | sample KBSC54metaG_FD_184354 | JGI IMG/M metagenome (GOLD analysis project Ga0207695, IMG submission 184354) | Corn rhizosphere microbial communities from Kellogg Biological Station, Michigan, USA - KBS C5-4 metaG (SPAdes) (version 2) | ecosystem: Host-associated > Plants > Roots > Rhizosphere > Soil... | reverse complement strand
GCTCGCGCTGGTCGTCGGTCACGGTCTCCATCGCCGCCAGCAGGCTGGAGCGCCGTTTCACCTCCACGACGGCCAGGATCTTGCCGCGCAGCGCCAGGAGGTCGATCTCCGCCTGCCGGGTCTTCAGCCGGAAGCCCAGGATGCGGTAGCCCTTGGCCATCAGCCACAGCGCCGCCACCACCTCGGCCCGGCGCCCGGCCAGACGCGAGGCCGCCCCGCGGGCGGACCGGACGGCGCCGCTCATCGGCCCACCTTCATTGTCTGGCCCTCAGGTCCATGGCCCGCTGGTAGACCTCCCGGCGCGGCAGGCCGAGCGCCTGGGCCACCTCCGCCGCCGCCTCCGCCGGACGCAGGCGGGCGAGCGCGTCGGTGAGCGCGGTGTCGATGTCCGCCGCGCTGGCTTCGGCAGCGTGGCCCGGCCCCACCAGGACGACGATCTCGCCCTTGGGCGCGTCGAGCCTGGGGTCGGCGGCGAGCGCCGACAGCGGGCCGCGGTAGAGGGTCTCGTAGAGCTTGGTGAGTTCACGGCAGACCACCGCCTCGCGCCCGCCGCCCAGGACGGCGGCCATGTCGGCGAGGCTGGCCGCCAGCCGCGAGCCGCCTTCGAAGAAGACCAGGGTGGTTCGGAGCGGCGCGAGCTCTGCCAGGAAGGTCCTGCGCGCGGCGCTCTTCGGCGGCGGGAAGCCCGCGAACAGGAAGCGGTCGGTGGGCAGGCCCGCGGCGGAGAGCCCCGCCAGCAGGGCCGAGGCGCCGGGAATGGGGAAGACCGCGTAGCCCTCGGCGGCGGCCTCGCGCACCAGCTTGTAGCCGGGGTCGGAGATGAGCGGCGTGCCAGCGTCCGACACCAGGGCCACCGCCTTGCCGTCGGCCAGCGCCGCCAACGCCCTGGGCCGCGCGCGCTCGGCGCCATGCTCGTCGTAGCGCTCGAGCTTCGCGGAAAGTCCGTAGGCGGAGATCAGCTTGCCGGCGACGCGGGTGTCCTCGGCCAGCACCAGGTCGGCGCCCGCCAGGACGTCGAGGGCCCGCAGGGTGATGTCGCGCAGGTTGCCGATCGGGGTGGCCACCACATAGAGCCCCGGCGCGAGCGCGCTATCGTCCAGGTCGGGCGGCGAAGGGCGTCGGGCCATCGTGCGAGGGTTCGCGTGTCGCGGCGCGCTTGGCAAGCCGCTAGCTTGCTAGTTCCACGGTCAGCCGGTCCAGCACCAGCCGTCCGGCTGGCGTCGCCCGCAGCCGGCCCGGATCGTCCGCCAGCAGGCCCAGGCGTCGCAGGTCGGCGATGCGCTCCGGCGCGATCTCCAGCGCCGCGACGTCGGCCAGCGGCACGCCGTCGGTGACCCTGAGACCGCTCAGCAGGCGCTCCTGGGCGGCCTCCCGCGGGCTGAGGATCTCGGCCGCGGCGAAGCCGACGCCGGTGGCGGCCACCTTGGCGATGTAGTCGGCGGGCCTGGCGGCGGCCCGCGTCGCCTGGCGGGCGCCGGCGACCGTCACCCGGCCGTGGGCGCCGGGGCCCACGCCGACGTAGTCCTGCCCCTGCCAGTAGATCAGGTTGTGGCGCGAGCGGGCGACCTCCCCGCGGGCGTGGTTGGAAACCTCGTAGGCGTCGAAGCCGGCGGCTTCGAGCACGGACTGGGTGGCGTCGAACAGCTCGGCCCCCAGCGCCTCGTCGGGTGGCGTGAAGACGCCGCGGCGCACGGCGCGGTCGAAGGCGGTGCCCGCTTCGATGGTGAGTTGGTAGGGGGAGACGTGCTCCGCGCCGAGGTCGACCGCGCGGCCGAGCTCCTCCGCCCAATCGCCCGGCGCCTGCCCGGGGCGGCCGTAGATCATGTCGATGGAGAGCCGCGGGAAGCTCCGCGCGGCCGCTTGCGCCGCCCGGACCGCGGTCGCGGCGTCGTGGTTGCGGCCCAGGAATTTCAGCGCCGCGTCGTCCAGCGATTGCAGGCCCAGCGACAGCCGGTTGAACCCGGCGTCCGCGAAGGCCGCGAACCGCTCGGCTTCCGCGTCGGTGGGATTGGCCTCCAGGGTAACCTCCAGGTCGGGCCCCGGCGTCCACAGACGGCGCGCCGTGGCGATGATCTCGCCGGCCCAGGCCGGGTCCATCAGCGAAGGCGTGCCGCCGCCGAGGAAGATGGACACCAGGTCGCGGGGCCCGGTGATCGCCCGTTGGGCCTCCAGGTCGGCGACGATGGCGCGGGCGAGCGTCGCGGGCTCGGGGCCGGCCCTGTGCTTGAAGACGTTGAAGTCGCAGTAGGGGCAGATCCGCGCGCAGTAGGGCCAATGGACATAGACGCCGAGTCTTGGGACCCCCAGCCTGGCCGCCGTGCTCACAAGAGCGCGGCCTTCAGCTTTGCGAAGGCGCGGGCCCGGTGGCTCATGGCGTCCTTGGCCGCAGGCTCCATCTCCCCGAAGGTCTGGTCGAAGCCGTCGGGCGTGAAGATCGGGTCGTATCCGAAGCCCCGGTCGCCGCGCGGCGGGAAGCTCAGTGTCCCGTCCACCCGGCCTTCCACCACCACCGCCGGCCCGCCCGGCCAGGCGACCGCCAGCGCGCTGGTGAACCAGGCGGAGAAATCCCGCGCGCGCTCTTCCTCCAGCCGTTCCTCGACCTTGCTCATGGCCACGGTGAAGTCGCGTCCCGGCCCCGCCCAGCGCGCCGAATAGATCCCCGGCGCGCCCTCCAACGCGGTGACCGAGAGGCCGGAATCGTCGGCCAGGGCGACGAGGCCGCTGGCCTCGGCCGCCGCGCGGGCCTTCAGGAGCGCGTTGCCGGAGAAGGTGGTCTCGGTCTCGTCCGGCTCCGGCAGGCCGAGGTCCCCGGCGGTCACCAGCTCGAAGCGGTTTTCCAGGATCTCCGCCAGCTCGCGGACCTTTCCGGGATTGTGGGTGGCCACCACCAGCCGGCTTCCGGGCTCCAGCCTCAGGGCCATGGGATTCACGCTCCGTTTACGGCTGGGGACCATAACCCCCGCCCGCCGTGTTGCATTGCAAAATCTTAATATCGTTACTCGATATTAATTTGATCGCCTGGCGACGCGGCCATATTGAATATCGGCATCGGGACGGAAAATCTCGTCACATTCACCGCTGCACTGCAGCAAGAACTGAAAGGAACCCAGACCGTGTTCTCCTCCGTAATGAAGGCGTTCGACCGCGCGTCGTTCAGCATCTTCATGGTCCTCGCGCTGACGCCGATGCTGGCTGTCGCCGCGGCCGCCTCGATCCACTAGGGTCTGCCCTTGGGGTTCGTCCGACCCGCTCCGGCTGGCGCTCACGCGGGCGCGGCCCGGGCGGGTTTCGGTCGCGCCTGTTCCGGGTGGGGAGGCATCGGATGCGCGCGCTAGGACCGGGTTCGGTCTCCAGCTTCCTGAAGATCATCCTCGACGTGGTCTTCGCGGCCCTCTGGATCGGCCTGGGCGCCGTGGCCCTGGCCCTCCTGGCCGCCCTGCTGTTCAGCTTCAACCCCGACCTCTTCCCCAAGGTGATGAGCCGCGAAGCCGCCACCGTCGCCAACAACGGGCCGCTGTTCGCCGGCACCCTGCTGGTGTTCGGCCTCTCCATCGGCGGCGTGCTGGTGATCGTCTATTCGCTGCGGCAGATCTTCATGACCCTGACCGCCGGCGACCCCTTCCATCCGCAGAACGTGCGCCGGCTGCGCCTGATCGGGCTGATGCTGGCGGCCCTCGAGCTCGGCCGCTATGCCGTCTGGGGCTTCATGCCCATGCTGCCCGGCATCCGGCGGGCCGAGCCCAACTTCAATCTCACCGCCTGGTTTTCGGTGCTGGTGGTCTTCGTCCTGGCCGAGGTCTTCCGCGAAGGCGCCCGCCTTCGGCGCGAAGCCGAGCTGACGATCTGAGGGGGCGCGCCGCATGCCGATCCGCGTCCAACTCGACCGCGTGCTGCTGGAGCGGCGCATGTCGCTCACCGAGCTCGCCGACCGGGTCGGCGTCACCATCGCCAACCTGTCGATCCTGAAGACCGGCAAGGCGCGCGCCGTGCGCTTCTCCACCCTGGCGGCGCTCTGCCGCGAACTGGACTGCCAGCCCGGCGACCTGCTCACCTACGAGGCCGGGCCCGGCGACGACCTGCCGCCCGAGGACGATCTCGGCGCCTAGGGCCGCTTTGCACCGCAGCAGCGCGCGCCAGCTTGACCTTGGGAACTCTTGCGATTTCAAGTCGACCTACATATATGCGACGCACAATGCTGCGATGCACAAGGGAGTGCTTCCAATGATTCTCGCGATCGAACGGTTCTTCGACAGCCTTTTCGCGCCCCTGGCGCGCGAGGTGGGTCGCATGCCGCCGTCGGCCCTGCGCCACATGCTGGTGGCCGGCCTCTAAGACACAGCGCCGTCCTGAGGGATGACGCCGAAGCGGGCGGCTGGGAAACCGGTCGCCCGTCTTGCGTTTCAACGCCCCGGCTCAACGTCCCGCGGCGGCCCGCTGCAGGGCGACCAGTTCGCCGATGCCCTTGCGCGCGAGCGCGAACAGCGCCTCGAACTCGCCTTCGGAGAAGCCGCGCTTCTCCCCCGTCGCCTGGATCTCGACGATGTCGCCGTGGCCGGTGAGCACGAAGTTCGCGTCCGCCTCGGCGTTGGAGTCCTCCTCGTAGTCGAGGTCGAGCACCGGCGTCCCCTCGAACACCCCGCAGCTGATCGCCGCCACCTGGTCGAGGATCGGGTCCCTGGCGATCACCCCTTCGTCCAGCAGGTAGCGGGTGGCCAGGCGCAGCGCCACCCAGGCGCCGGTGACCGAGGCCGTCCGGGTGCCGCCATCGGCCTGGATGACGTCGCAGTCGATGGAGATCTGGCGCTCGCCCAGGGCCTTCAGGTCGGTCACCGCGCGCAGGGACCGGCCGATCAGCCGCTGGATCTCCTGGGTGCGGCCCGACTGCTTGCCCTGCGCGGCCTCGCGGCGGCCGCGGGTGTGGGTGGCCCGGGGGAGCATGCCGTATTCGGCGGTGACCCAGCCCTGGCCCTTGCCGCGCAGGAAACCCGGCACGCCCTCCTCGAGGCTCGCCGTCACCAGCACCCGGGTGTGGCCGAAGCTGACCAGGCAGGAGCCCTCGGCGTAGCGGTTGACGCCGGTTTCGAGGGTCACCGGCCGTAGCACGTCGGGCAGGCGTTCGGACGGGCGCGGGGACGGGCTCATGGGGAAACTCCGGGTGCGGGCTGCGGCTTGCGCCCACTTGCGCCGCGCTTATCCTAGATCGGCCGTGTCCAGTCCATGGACGCGCCGATGGACGCCCCCCATGGACGCCTCCGAGAACGCTTCAAAGCCGACGTGACCAGCCCCCTCTTCGCCCGCGGCCCTTCCCTGGCCGAGCTCGACGAACGCGCCCGGGACATCTTCCGCCGCATCGTGGAAAGCTATCTCGAAACTGGCGAGCCGGTGGGATCGCGCACCCTTTCGAAGGGCGGCCTGCCGCTGTCGCCGGCCTCCATCCGCAACACCATGCAGGACCTGACACAGCTGGGCCTCCTGGGCGCGCCGCACGTCAGCGCCGGGCGCCTGCCGACCCACGCGGGCCTGCGCCTGTTCGTCGACGGCCTGCTGGAGGTGGGCGATCTCAGCCAGGTGGACCGCCAGGCGATCGAGGCCAGGCTGCACGCCCACGGGCGCAATTTCGAAGATGCGCTGAACGAGGCCTCGGCCATCCTCTCGGGCCTGGCCGGCGGGGCCGGCGTGGTGGTGACCCCGGTCCGCGATTCCGGGGTCAAGCATGTGGAGTTCGTTTCCCTGGGGGTCGAGCGCACGCTGGCGATCATGGTGTTCGCCGACGGCACGGTGGAGAACCGGCTGATCCGCCTGCCGGCCGGCGTCACGCCCTCGGCGCTGACCGAGGCGTCGAACTTCCTGAACGCCCGCCTGCGGGGCCGCACGCTTGCGGAGGCCCGGACGGACCTGCGGAGCGACCTCGACCGGGCCCGCGCCGAACTCGACGCCACCGCCGCGCGGCTGGTGGAGGGCGGCCTGGCGGCCTGGGGCGGCGGTGAGGCGGAGGACCGTGCGCTGATCGTCCGCGGTCGGGCGAACCTTCTGGAGGAAGCCGGCGCCGCGGAAGACCTGGAGCGGGTGCGCTCGCTCTTCGAGGACCTGGAGCAGAAGGAGCAGCTGATCTCGCTCCTGGACGGGGTGCGCGAGGGCCAGGGGGTGCGCATCTTCATCGGCGCGGAAACCCGTCTCTTCTCGCTTTCGGGTTCCGCCGTGATCGCGGCCCCCTATATGACGGGATCGCAACGGGTGGTGGGCGCGATCGGTGTGATCGGGCCGGCCCGGCTGAACTATGCCCGGATCATCCCGTTGGTGGACTATACCGCCCGCGTGCTGGGCCAGGTGATGAACGCTTGAGAGAAGACGAGACCGATGTCCGAAGACGATACGCCAGACGCCGCCGACGACTTCATCGCCGAAGCGAGCGAAGGCGAGCTCGCCGCCCTGAAGGCCGAAACCGCGACGCTGAAGGAGCAGCTGCTGCGCTACGCCGCCGAGGCGGAGAACACCAAGCGCCGCGCTGAGCGCGAGGCCAACGACGCGCGCGCCTACGCCATCCAGAAGTTCGCGCGCGACCTGCTGGGCGTGGCCGACAACCTGGCCCGCGCGCTGGCCCACGAGCCGGGCGAAAGCGCCGACCCGGTGGTGAAGAACTTCGTCCTGGGCGTCGAGATGACCGAGAAGGAACTGCAGGGCGCCTTCGAGCGCAACGGCCTGAAGAAGATCGATCCCATGCGCGGCGAGCGTTTCGACCCGCACCGCCATCAGGCGATGATGGAGCAACCCGGCACCGACGTCGCCGCCGGCGGTGTGGTGGAGGTGATGCAGCCGGGCTACGAGCTCCTCGGCCGCCTGGTGCGTCCGGCCATGGTGGTGGTGGCCGCCAAGGACGGCGCGGCCGCCGCGCCGGCGGCGCCCGCCGGCGCGGGCCCGAACCCCTACGAGGCCCCCGACGAGGCCGACCCTGGCGGGGCTGTGGACCGCCGCGCCTGACCTTTCGCCTGCCAGGCGAGTGATCTTGACCTTGCGTCACGGCGAGTCAGGATTCCAGACCGTGGATCCGCGAACGGTGTTGGGCCGCCGCGGCCGATGGACTGGGAGGCGTTGCATGAAAAAGCTCTTTGCGGCCGTCACCGTGGCCGCCGCCGTCGCGGCCGGCGCCGCGTCGGCCACGCCGATCTCGGCGGGTGGGACCCTGTCGGGGGTGTCGATCCTCGGGACCGCCAGCATCTATGGGGTGTTCGGAGTCAAGGACCCCGGCGATAGCGGCAGCACCCTGGCGGTGCTCACCAGCTTCGCATCGGGTTCGGGCAATGTGTTCAGCTTCTCGGCCACCGGTGAGATCGGTTGCTGCGGCGGCCTGGATCCCGGCTTCACGCCGGACGGCGCCGGCGGGAATATGAACGTGACCGGCGCCAACGGCCTGTCCAGCCTTTCGGGGAACTCGCTGATCCCGCTGGTGGGCGTGTTCACCACCGACACCAGCCCGATCGGCGGCGTGGCGCCGGCGGCGCTGTCCTTCGATTCCGCAGCCCCGAGTTCGCTCTCGCCCCTGCTGAACCAGGTATTCTACATCGGCGACGGCCGTACCGGGTACAACAACGCCGCCGGCTCCGCACTGGCCTTCACCGCGCCGACCACGGCTACGCGCCTCTACCTGGGTGTGATCGACGCCTTCGGATTCAACGGCCAGTCGGGCTTCTATTCCGACAACCCCGGCTCGTTTTCCGTGGACGTCCACCTGGCGGCGGCCAATGGGGGCGTTCCGGAACCGGCGTCCTGGGCCCTGATGATCCTGGGCTTTGGCGGGGCCGGCGCGGCCCTGCGCCGCCGTCGGCCGGTCGCCATGGCCGCCTGAGGGCCGGCCTCCGACGCCGTGTCGAGCGCCCCGCGGACCCCCGCGGGGCGTTTCGCGTTTCCGGGAAGCGGCGCCCTTCCACCCCCCTCGAAATCCGTTAATGTCGCAAGTCCCTTCCAGTCGGGGGGCGCAGGCCGCGAATCGCGCCGGCGCGGAACGGTTCGGACAAAGACATGAAGCTGACGATCGAGCGGGCGGCGCTGTTGAAGGCGCTGGGGCATGTGCAGAGCGCGGTGGAGCGCCGCAACACCATCCCGATCCTGTCCAACGTGCTCTTGTCCGCGGAGCGCGACCGCCTGACCTTCTCGGCCACCGACCTGGACCTGGAGATCATCGACGAGGCGCTGGCCCAGGTGGACCAGCCGGGGCAGATCACCGCGCCGGCCCACACCCTCTATGAGATTGTCCGCAAGCTGCCGGAAGGCGCCGATGTGGTGCTGGCCTTCACCGGCGAGGACCCGCGCCTGACGGTCTCGGCCGGTCGCAGCCGCTTCAACCTGCCGGTGCTGCCGGCGGGCGACTTCCCGGTGATGAGCGCCGACGGTCTGTCCGGCCGCCTGGCGGTGGACGTCACCGACCTGATCCGGCTCATCGACAAGACCAAGTTCGCGATTTCGGCGGAGGAGACCCGCTACTATCTGAACGGCCTCTACCTGCACACGGTGGTGGAGGACGGCAGCCCGAAGCTGCGGGCCGTGGCCACCGACGGCTCGCGCCTGGCACTGGCCGAGATGACCGCCCCCGAAGGCGCCGCCGGCGCGCCGGGGGTCATCGTGCCGCGCAAGACCATCAACGAGGCGCGGCGCCTGCTGGAGGACGCCGGCGAACAGGTGGAGCTGCAGATCAGCCCGCAGAAGGTGCGCTTCGACTTCGGCGGGGCGGCGCTGACCTCGAAGGTGATCGACGGCACCTTCCCCGACTATCCGCGGGTGATCCCCAAGGACAACAACCGCATCGTGCGGGTGGATTCCAAGCTCTTCGCCCAGGCGGTCGACCGGGTGGCCACCATCTCGGCGGAGAAGAGCCGCTCGGTGCGCATGGCCGTGGAGGGCGGCAAGTGCGTGCTGACCGTCCGCAACATGGAGGCCGGCCAGGCGGTGGAGGAGCTGGAGCTCGACTACGACGGCGACCCCTTCGAGCTTTCGTTCAACGCCCGCTACCTGCTGGACATCACCGACCAGATCTCGGGCGAGATGGCGGAGCTGCGCTTCGGCGGCCCCAACGACCCGGCCCTGGTGCTCGATCCGCAGGACGCCGACGTGCAGTACATCCTGATGCCGCTCAGGGTGTAGCGGTGCGTCAGTCCTTCGGCCGCCGGTAGGTGAAGTCGAAGCTCGGCGCCCAGGTCCTGCCGCCGTCCTTGGAGACCTGACCGGCCTGGCGGACCGAACCCTCGGGCCCCTGCGTATAGGTCATCCGCACAAGGTTCGGCTTGCCGTCTGGGCCCGGCCAGTCGCCGGTCAGCACCATGGCGTGGCCGTCCCAGCCGCCCTTGAAGTCCACGTGCGAGCCGGCGGAATCGATCCAGGTCTGCCGCCAGCCCTTCTCGGCGGGGACGTAGATCGAGAGGCTGCCGCCCCCTGCGCCGCCCATCGGCATCCAGTTTTCACGCACGCCGCAGCCGTAGACCTTCTCGATCAGACTCTCGGCGACCACCTTGTCGGCGCCGGTGGGCGTGACGGTCCAGCGGCCGACCCAGAAATCGAACTGGCGGTGCTCGGCGTCGGCGCAGCGGCTGGGCTTGGCGGGCGCCTGGGCGAGCGCCAAGCCGGGCGGGGCCAACAGGGCTGCGGCGATCAGCAGGGTCCGGATCATGTCTGCGCTCCGCCAGTCCGTGCGGCGAAGCTTGTAATGGCGCGCGGCGGGCCGCGAGCCCTGTGCGACGAACGCCGCTGCGCCCGCGATCAGTGCCCGTGGCTGCCTTCGTAGACGCCGGGCGCGGTGAGCTCGTCCTCGCGGCCCTCGACGCCGTCGGCCAGCACGAAGCGGCGGTCGCAGTAGGTGCATTCCACGAAGTCGGCCTCGCCCATCTCCAGCCAGACCCGCGGATGGCCGAGCGCGCCGCCGACCCCGTCGCAGGCCACCCGCCTGGAGCGCACGGTGATCACCTCCGGCGGCGGGACGGATTGCGGATGGCCCGGCGTTGCCGCGGCCACCGGCGGCGGGACCTTGCGGGGGCCGCGCTTGGCAGGGGCCTTGGTCGGAGCTTTGCGAGCCATCTTCGGGTTCCCGGTGGGCGGCCGCGATTGTGGTGGGGCCGCCGCGCGCCTAGGTATGCGAGGGCGGCTTTCCCAGTCAACGTGGAGAGGCGACCCAAGGTGAATGGGGTGGGGTGAGTATGGATCTGCCGGACTACGCCATCGAGGCCAGGGGCCTCATCAAGACCTACGCGGCCACCAAGACGACGCCGGAGATGCAGGCGCTGAAGGGCATCGACCTGGCGATCCCGCGGGGCTCGATCTTCGGCCTCCTGGGCCCCAACGGCGCCGGCAAGTCGACCTTCATCAACATCCTGGCGGGGCTCTGCCGCAAGACCTCGGGGACGGTGTCCATCTGGGGCCGCGACATCGACGAGCGGCCAAGGGACGCCCGCGCGGCCATCGGCGTGGTGCCGCAGGAGATCGCCGCCGACCCGTTCTTCACGCCGATGGAGGCCATGGAGGTGGCGGCCGGCATGTACGCCGTGCCCAAGGCCGAGCGGCGCTCCATGGAGCTGCTGACGGCGCTGGGCCTCGCCGACAAGTCCAAGGCCTATGTCCGCCAGCTTTCCGGGGGCATGAAGCGCCGGCTGATGGTGGCCAAGGCCATGGTGCACAACCCGCCGGTGCTGATCCTCGACGAGCCCACCGCGGGCGTGGACGTGGAGCTGCGCCGCCAGCTCTGGGCCTATGTGCTGGAGCTGAACCGCAAGGGGGTGACCATCGTGCTCACCACCCACTACCTGGAAGAGGCCCAGGAGCTCTGCGACCAGATCGCCATCATCAACCGCGGCCAGGTGGTGGCCTGCGAGCCCACCACGGCGCTCCTGGCGCGCATGGACACCCGCAAGGTGCTGGTGACACCGGAGGAGCCGATGACCGCGGTGCCGGCGCTGGCCGGCTTCGAGACCCACCTGCTGCCCTCCGGCGGTTTCTCGGTGAGCTACCGCACCGGCCAGTCGTCGGTGGAGCAGGTGCTGGCGGCGATCCGCGCGGCGGGCCTGCACATCAAGGACATCTCCACCGAGGACCCCGACCTGGAGGACGTGTTCGTCTCGCTCACCTACGCCGCACCGGAGTCGGTGGGGGCCTAGAGGGGCGCGGGCGTGAGCTGCAGGGCCCAGCTGCCGTCCCGGCTGTGGAACACCGAGTCCAGCCCTTGGACGACCGCGGCCCAGGCGCGCGAACCCGGCGCGATCTCCTCCACATGGCCCTCGCTGGGGATGGCGTAGGTCCAGGCGCGCAGGTCGCCGGCGGCGCGGGCCTTGGCGACATAGGCCTTGCCCTGGGCGGGCGGGGCAGTGTCGTCGAGGGCGCCGTGGATCAGCACCCTCGGCGTGGCGAGCGGCAGGAGGCTGGCGGGCGAGGTGTCGCGCAGGGGGTCGGGGCCGGCGGCGCCGGCCAGCAGGCGGGCTACGGTCGTCTCGCCGCAGCCTTCCTGGGCCGTGGCCAGGTCCGGCAGGCCGCCCAGGCTGACCGCGAAGGCGATGTCGAGGCGCTTCGGGTCGCGCAGCGGGCTGTCGGCCGGCAGCTTCGGCCGCGCCGCCAGCCAGAGCGCCAGCTGGCCTCCGGCGGAGTGCCCCAGCACCACGAGCCGGCGGGTGGTAAGCCCATAGTCCTTGGCATGGGCCACAAGCGCATCGGCCGCCGCGTTGACGTCCTGGAAGGTCCCCGGATAACCGCCGCCCGGCCGATCCACGCCACGGTACTCGATGTTCCACACCCCGATGCCCCGCCGCCGCAGGTCCTCGGCCGCGTAGTCCATGATGTGCAGGTTCGCGGTCCCTGAGCGCCAGCAGCCGCCATGGATCATCAGCACCGTCGGGAACGGCCCCTTGCCGTCCGGACGCCAGACCTCGGCCACCTGCAGCGGATCGGGGCCGTAGGCGACGCGGGCGGTGGCCTTGGGGGCGGGGCGGCCGATCAGGTCCACCCAGCCCATCAGCTTCGGCTGGGCGCCGGCCTGGGTCGCGAGGCTGAGCACGGCCAGGGCGGCGACGGCGAGGGCGCGCATCAGCCGGTCAGCGCCGTGATATCCCGCCACCGGTAGGCCACTTCGTAGAGCAGCCGCCCGCCCGGTCCAGGCTCCTGCCGCGGGGCCTCCGGCGCGCCGCCCAGGTGCTCGTAGAAACCGCGGGCGCGGATGTTGTCGCGCAGGACCGAGATCATCAGCGACGTGGCGCCCTGGGCGGCCAGCGCCCGCGCGGTCTGGGCCATCAGCCGCCCGCCCAGGCCCTGGCCCTGCGCCTGGCGCAGCACGTAGAGGGTGGCGATCTCCGCCTCGCCCGCTATGGCGCGCCGCGACGCGCCGCCCTGGGCGTAGCCCACCAGGCCATGGCGGTCGGCGGCCGCCAGGGTGACGCTGTTCCCGGGCTGGGTGAGCGTGCGGCGGAAGCGGCGCGCGAAGCCCGGTTCGCTCATCCGGGCCAGGAAGGCGTCGGCCAGCAGACCCCGATAGGTCTCGCGCCAGGAGGCCACGTGGACGCGCGCCAGCTCCTCGGCGTCCGACGGTCCGGGCGGGAACACCACGAAGGTCAATTCAACAACGCCCCACGGGATGTGACATCCATCCACAGCTTGGGCTTGTTCGCGCGCGGTTCAAGGGGCTGACGGGAACAGCCGGGCCAGATAGCGTCCAGGCGCTCATGAACGCCCCCGTCCCGACCGACCTGGCCCCCGGCGCCCTGCCCGACCCCACCGCCGGCGCCTCGCCGGTGATGGCGCAGTATTTCGAGGCCAAGACCCGCCAGCCGGACGCCCTGGTGTTCTTCCGCATGGGGGATTTCTACGAGCTGTTCTTCGAGGACGCCCAGAAGGCCTCGGCGGCGCTGGGCATCACGCTCACCGCCCGCGGCCAGCACGGCGGCGCGCCGATCCCCATGTGCGGCGTGCCGGTGCACGCCGCCGAGGCCTACCTCGCCAAGCTGATCCGCTCCGGCTTCAAGGTCGCCGTCTGCGAGCAGATGGAGAACCCCGCCGAGGCCAGGAAGCGCGGCGCCAAGTCGGTGGTCCACCGCGACGTCGTCCGCGTGGTGACGCCGGGCACGCTCACCGAGGAGGGCCTCCTGGACGCCCGCGGCGCCAATCGCCTGGCGGCCATCGCCGTGCGCGGCGGCCAGGCGGCGGTGGCCAGCGTCGAGCTTTCCACCGGCGAGGTGGAGTGCCTGGCCACCGGCGTGGCGGGCCTCGCCTCGGCCCTGGCGGCACTGGGCCCCTCGGAAATCCTGGTCCCGGATCGGCTGTTCGTCGACGCCGCGGTCTCCGAGGCGCTGAAACAGGCCGGCGGCTTCGTGCAGCCGTTGCCCCAGGCGCTGGCCGAGCCTGCCGCCTCCGAGGCGCGGCTCAAACGGCTCTACGGCGTGGACACCCTCGATGGTTTCGGAGCGCTCTCCGGGGCGGAGGTCTCGGCGCTGGGCCTGATCGCCGCCCACCTGGAGACCACCCAGGCCGGCAGGCTGCCCGCCTTGTCGGCGCCCCGGCGGGCCGGCGAGGCCGACGTCATGGCCATCGATCCGGCGACCCGGGCCAGCCTGGAGATCGACAAGGCCACCTCCGGCGCCCGGGAAGGCTCGCTCTTGGCCGCCATCGACCGCACGGTGACCGCGCCCGGCGCGCGCCTGCTGGCGGCGCGGCTGGCCCGCCCGCTGCTCGACCCCGCCGCCATCGACGCCCGCCTGGACGCCGTCGCCTGGTTCTGCGAGCGGCGGCCGCAGCGGCAGAAGCTGCGCGAGACCCTGAAGGGCCTGGGCGACATGGCCCGTGCGCTCTCCCGCCTCGCCCTGGGCCGCGGCGGCCCGCGGGACCTGGGCTGCTTGCGCGACGGCCTGGCGATCGGCGAGGCGGTCGTGGGCCAGTTCGCCGCCAGCAAGGATGCGCTGGTCCAGGCGCCCGAGGAGATCGCTTCGGCGCTGCGGGCCCTGACGCCCGCCCTGCACCCCGACCTCGCCAGGTTCCGCGCCCTCCTGACCGAGGGCCTGGGCGCCGACCTGCCGTCGCTGGCCCGCGACGGCGGCTTCGTCGGCGAAGGCGTGCGGCCGGAGCTGGACCAGGCGCGCGCGCTGCGCGACGACAGCCGGCGGGTGATCCTGCAGCTCGAAGCGCGGCTCGCCGCCGACAGCGGCGTGGCGCTGAAGATCCGCCACAACGCGGTGCTGGGCTATTTCGTGGAGGCCACGGCCAAGGCCGCCGAGCCGCTGTTCGCGGCGCCGCTCAACGCCACCTTCATCCACCGCCAGACGCTGGCGAACCAGGTGCGCTTCACCACCGTGGAGCTGGCGGAGCTGGATGCGAGGATCGCCCAGGCCGCCGAGCGGGCGCTGGCCATCGAGCTCGACACCTTCGAAGCCTGGCGCGAGGCGGCCACCACGGTCGCCGCCGACATCCAGGCGGCCGCGCAGGCCGCGGCGCGGCTGGACGTGGCGGCCGGCGTGGCCGAATGGGGCGACGAGGTGGGCGCCGCGCGTCCCGTGGTCGATCGCTCCACCGCCTTCGAGGCCGAGGCCGCGCGCCATCCGGTGGTGGAGGCCGCCGTGCGCCGCGCCGGCGAGGCCTTCACCCCCAACGACTGCCGCCTGGACGGCGCCGGCGCAGGCGGCGCCAGGCTCGCCCTCGTCACCGGCCCGAACATGGCCGGCAAGTCGACCTTCCTGCGCCAGAACGCGCTCCTGGCGGTGCTGGCCCAGGCCGGCTGCTTCGTGCCCGCCAGGCGGCTGCGGCTGGGCGTGGTGGACCGCCTGTTCAGCCGCGTGGGCGCCGGCGACGACCTGGCCCGCGGCCGCTCCACCTTCATGGCCGAGATGGTGGAGACCGCCGCCATCCTCAGCCAGGCGACGCCGCGCTCCTTCGTGATCCTCGACGAGATCGGCCGCGGCACGGCGACCTACGACGGCCTGGCCATCGCCTGGGCCTGCGCCGAGGCCCTGCACGAGACCAACCGCTGCCGGGCGCTGTTCGCGACGCACTATCACGAACTGGCGGTGCTCGAGCAGCGCCTGGCCTATGTCGCCAACCTGTCCTTGAAGGCCAAGGAATGGAACGGCGACCTGATCTTCCTGCACGAGGCGGGGCCCGGCCCAGCGGACCGCAGCTACGGCGTCCAGGTGGCCAAGCTCGCCGGGGTGCCCGCCTCGGTGGTGGCCCGCGCCCGCGATGTGCTGCAGCGCCTGGAGCGCGAAGCGTCGGGACCCGTCCGCCTGGACGATC
>Ga0207695_10006441_pt1 | contig 15245 bp, 8 predicted proteins | sample KBSC54metaG_FD_184354 | JGI IMG/M metagenome (GOLD analysis project Ga0207695, IMG submission 184354) | Corn rhizosphere microbial communities from Kellogg Biological Station, Michigan, USA - KBS C5-4 metaG (SPAdes) (version 2) | ecosystem: Host-associated > Plants > Roots > Rhizosphere > Soil... | reverse complement strand
CTTCCGGACGCGGTCCGGGCGCACGCGCACCGGCGGGCGCGGCGGAAGGTCGCCCTGCGCGTGGGTCACGGGCCCGGCCTGGCCGCCGCAGATCTCGAGCGTGAGCGCGACCGCCCGTTCCAGGGCGCTTCCGGCCGCCGCCGGATCCACGCCGCGCTCGAAGCGGTGCGCCGCGTCGCTCGCGAGGGCGAGCTCCCGGCTCTTTCCCTGCACCGCTTCCGGCGCGAAGTACGCGGCCTCGAAGAAGACGTCCGTCGTCCCCTCGCCCACCATCGTGTCGAATCCGCCCATCACGCCCGCGAGCGCCACGGGCCCGTTGGGATCGGCGATGGCGAGGAGGTCCTCGCGGCAGGCCACTTCCTGGCCGTTCAGGAGCTGGATGCGCTCGCCCGGCGCCATGTAGCGCACGTCGATGGGCCCTGCGAGCTTCGCGTGGTCGAACGCGTGCATGGGCTGGCCGCGCTCGAGCATCACGTAGTTCGTGATGTCCACGAGCGGGCTGATCGCGCGCAGCCCCGCGCGCTCGAGGCGGCGCGCCATCCATTCGGGCGTCCTCGCGCGCGGATCGATGCCGCGGACCACGCGCCCGAAGTAATGCCCGCATGCCCGGGACGCGCTGATCTTCACCGCGCGGGCGTCGTTCACGGTGGTCGCGACGGGCTTGGCGTTGGGCAGCGTGGCCGCCTCGCCGAGGATCGCGGCGAGATCGCGCGCGATGCCGAACATCGAGAGGCAGTCGCCGCGGTTGGGCGTGAGCTTGAGCGTGAGGTAGACGTCGTCCAGGACCAGGACCTCGCGGACGTCGCGGCCGACGGCCGCGTCTTCCGCGAACACCAGGAGGCCCGCATCGTCCGACGAGAGCCCCAGCTCCCGCGCGGAGCAGAGCATCCCGCTCGATTCCACGCCGCGCAGCTTCGCCTTGCGGATCTGCAGGGGCGGCTCCGAGCCCTGCGCCGGGAGCTTCGCGCCCACGAGCGCGCACGGGACCTTCTGCCCCGCGGCGACGTTGGGCGCGCCGCAGACGATCTGGAGGATCTCGCCCGTGCCCGCGTCGACCTCGGTCACGCGCAGCTTGTCCGCGTTCGGATGGGGTGCCACGCTCTTCACGAGCGCCACGACGATGCCCGAGAAATCCGCCGCGACGTGCGCGATCTCCTCCACCTCGAGCCCGCCCATCGTGAGCGCGTGGGCGAGCCGGTCGACCGGCATGTCGACCTTCACCAGCTCGCGCAGCCACTGGAGGGAGATTCTCATCGGAATTGCGCGAGGAACTTGAGGTCGTTCTCGAAGAAGAGGCGCAGGTCGTTCACGCCGTACTTGAGCATCGCCAGGCGATCGAGCCCCATCCCGAACGCGAAGCCCGAGTACTTCTCCGGATCGATCCCGCCGTTACGCAGCACGTCCGGGTGCACGACGCCCGCGCCGGCGATCTCGAGGTAAGTGATTTCGCCATCGGTGCGCGACCACTGCATATCGATCTCGACGCCAGGCTCCACGAACGGGAAGTACGACGGGCGGAAGCGGATCGCGATGTCGTCGCGCTCGAAGAACGCGCGGCAGAACTGCGTGATCGTGCCCTTCAGGTCGGCGAGGCTGATCCCCTCGTCCACCCAGAGTCCCTCGATCTGGTGGAACATCGGCGAGTGGGTCGCGTCGTGGTCGCAGCGGTAGACGCGGCCCGGGCAGATGATGCGGACGGGGGGCGCGTGCGACTTCATGTAGCGGATCTGCACCGGAGAGGTCTGCGTGCGGAGCACGTGGTCCGAGCCCGCGATGTAGAACGTGTCCTGCATGCTGCGCGACGGATGGTCCGGGAACATCCTGAGCGCCGTGAAGTTGTAGTAGTCCTCCTCGATCTCCGGGCCGTCCGCGACGGAGAAGCCCATGGTCGCGAAGAGCTTCTCCGCGTGCTCCTGCGCCCGCGCGATGGGATGCAGGCCCCCGGGCGACTGGCGCCGGCCGGGAAGCGTCACGTCGAGCGATTCGGCGGCGAGGCGCGAATCGAGCTCGCTCGCGAGGAGGGCGTCGCGGTGCTCCGCGAGGAGCCGCTCGACCTCGGCCTTCGCGCGGTTGATCGCGGCGCCCGCCTTCGGGCGCTCGTCGGCCGAGAGCTTCCCCAGCCCCTTCAGGAGCTCGGTGAGCGAGCCGGCCTTCCCGAGGAAGCGGGCCTTCGCCTGCTCCAGCTCGGAGACGCTGCGGGTCGCGCGGATGGCGGCCGCGGCTTCGGCGATGAGGGGTTCGAGTTCTCGCATGAAAACAAAAGGGGGCTCTCGCGAGCCCCCCGGTCGGTTTTGCGTCCCGTCAGGCCCCGAGGCTCGCCTTGGCCTGCTCGACGATCTTGCCGAACGCGGCCTTGTCGAACACGGCGAGGTCCGCCAGCACCTTGCGGTCCACCTCGATGCCGGCCTTCTTGAGCCCGGCCATGAACCGGCTGTAGCTCACGCCCGCCTCGCGGGCGCCGGCGTTGATGCGGGTGATCCACAGGGCGCGGAACTCGCGCTTCTTGTTGCGGCGGTCGCGGTAGGCGTACTGCCCCGCCTTCATCACCGCTTCCTTGGCGATCCGGTAGACGTTCTTCCTGCGGCCGCGGAAACCCTTGGCCTGGTCCAGGACCTTCTTGTGGCGCGCGCGCGCCGTGACTCCGCGTTTTACGCGTGGCATGGCGGCTCCTTAGGCGTAGGGAAGCATCGCCTTCACGTGCGCCTGGTTGGTCTTGTCGACCCCGGCGCTGCCGCGAAGCTGACGCTTGTTCTTGGTGGTGCGTTTCGTGAGGATGTGGCGCTTGCCGGCCTGGTAGCGCTTCACCGAGCCGCTGCCGCGGACCCGGAAGCGCTTGGCGGCGCCACTCTTGGTCTTCATCTTGGGCATGATGCCCTCCTTGCACTTGGTGCAGCAGGTGGCGGAACCCATCCGCACTTCTGGACCTGCAGTCACCTTCTACGTCTAGCGCACCGCGGCCTTCTTCAGGCCGCTTGCGCGAACTTCGAACAAATCAGTGCTTCTTTTTTGGCCCCAGGATCATCACCATCTGGCGCCCTTCGAGCTTGGGCCACTGCTCGACCACGCCTACTTCCTTCAGGTCCGCCTCCACGCGCTTGAGAAGCTGCATCCCGAGCTCCTGGTGGGCCATCTCGCGGCCCCGGAAGCGCAGCGTCACCTTCGTCTTGTCGCCCTCGGTGAGGAACCGCGTGAGGTTGCGCACCTTGATCTTGTAGTCGCCTTCGTCGGTGCCGGGGCGGAATTTCACCTCCTTCACCTGGATCTGCTTCTGCTTGAGCTTCGCCTCGTGCGCCTTCTTGCTCTCCCGGTACTTGAACTTGCCGTAGTCCATCAACCGGCAAACGGGCGGCTTGGCGGTCGGGGCGATCTCGACCAGGTCGATCTCATTCTCTTCCGCGAGCCGCATGGCCTCGTCGATCTTCACGATGCCGATCGGCTCGCCCTCGATTCCGACGAGACGCACCTCGGGAGAGCTGATCTCGCCGTTGATGCGGACTGCTTTATCCTGTGCTATGCGTAAATCCTCGGTAAATTAATCACTTAGCGCCGAAACCTCATTTCATTTCGAGGTCTCTTCCGGCGCCTCCCGGCACTTACTTCCGCCCGTCGATCTCGCTTTTCAGGCGCGAAATAAAGGCCTCGAGCGCGACCGGCGCCAGGTTCTCCCCGGCTCGCGTCCGCGCTGAGACCGTCCTTGCTGCGACTTCCTTGTCCCCCAGCACCAGCTGGTAAGGAAGCTTTTGAATGCTATGTTCTCGAATTTTATACGTTATTTTCTCATTCCGCAAATCGGTCGCGACCCGCATGCCCGCCGAGCGCAGCGCACCCGCCACCTCGTCCACGTACGCCTCCTGCCGATCGGTCACGTTCATCACGACCACCTGGATGGGCGCGAGCCACAACGGCATCGCGCCGGCGTGGTTTTCGATGAGGATGCCGATGAAGCGTTCCATCGAGCCCACGATGGCGCGGTGCAGCATGACGGGTGTCCGCCGCGTGTTGTCCTCGGCGACGTACTCGGAGCCCAGGCGCGCGGGCATCATGAAGTCGACCTGCATCGTGCCCACCTGCCAGGAGCGGCCGAGCGAGTCCTTGAGGTGGTACTCGATCTTGGGGCCGTAGAAGGCCCCCTCCCCGGGGAGCTCCTGCCATTGCGTGCCGCAGGCGCGAAGCGCCGCGCGGAGGGCCTCCTCGGCCTTCGTCCACTGCTCGTCCGTGCCGATCCGCTTCTCCGGGCGAAGCGCGAGCTTCACCGCGAGGTCCTCGAACCCGAAGTCCGCGTACACCTTGAAGGCGAGGCGGTGGAACGCCACGCACTCCGGCTCGATCTGGTCCTCGGCGCAGAAGATGTGCCCGTCGTCCTGGGTGAACGCGCGCACCCGCATGAGCCCGTGGAGCGCTCCGGAGGGCTCGTTCCGGTGGCAGGCTCCGAACTCCCCGTAGCGCAGCGGCAGGTCGCGGTAGCTGCGCAGGTCCGAGTTGAACACCTGCACGTGCCCGGGACAGTTCATCGGCTTGATCGCGAAGTCGCGCTTCTCGGACTCCGTCGTGAACATGTTGTCCTTGTAGTTCTCCCAGTGGCCGGACTTCTCCCAGAGCGAGCGGTCGAGGATCTGGGGGCAGCGGATCTCCTGGTAGCCGTTCTCGCGGTAGACGCGGCGCATGTACTGCTCGACCTGCTGCCAGAGCGCCCAGCCCTTCGGGTGCCAGAAGACCATGCCCGGCGCCTCGTCCTGCATGTGGAAGAGGTCGAGCTGCTTCCCGATCCGGCGGTGGTCGCGCTTCTCCGCCTCCTCGAGCATGCGCAGGTAGGCGTCCTGGTCCTCCTTCTTCGCCCACGCGGTGCCGTAGATGCGCTGGAGCATCTCGTTTCGCGAGTCGCCGCGCCAGTACGCGCCCGCGACCTTCATGAGCTTGAAGACCTTGAGCTTCCCGGTCGAGGGCACGTGGGGCCCGCGGCAGAGGTCGATGAAGTCCCCTTCGCGGTAGAGGCTGATGCCTTCGGCCGCGGGGATGGAGCCGATGATCTCGGCCTTGTACTTCTCGCCGATCGACTCGAAGAACTTCACCGCGTCCTCGCGCCTCCATTCCTCGCGCTTCACGGGGATATCCTTCTTCGCGAGTTGGGCCATGCGCGACTCGATGGCCTGCAAGTCCTCCGGCGTGAAGGGCCGCTTGTACGCGAAGTCGTAGTAGAAGCCGTTCTCGATCACCGGGCCGATCGTGACCTGCGCCTCCGGGAAGAGCTCCTTCACCGCGTAGGCGAGGAGGTGCGCGGTCGAGTGGCGGATGAGATCGAGGCCTTCGGGATCGCGGTCCGTCACGATCGCGACCCGGGCGTCCCGCTCCACGGGATGGGACGTATCCACGAGCCTGCCGTCGACCTTCCCGCCCAGCGCCGCCTTGGCGAGCCCCGGCCCGATGGACGCGGCGATATCGCCCACGGTCACGGGCTGGTCGAATTGCCGGACGGATCCGTCCGGGAGGGTGATGTGGATCATTCCGTCTCCGCGTCATCCCCGTGCAGACGGGGATCCATCATGGGTTCCCGCCTTCGCGGGAACGACGTTAAATGAAAAAAAAAGCGCGGACGAGCCGCGCTTTCATCGAATACCGACGTGGGCGAGCCCGCCTAACCCGGAACTCCCGGGAAGGACGTAGTTGGCGGTCTCATAACCGCGGCCCTTTCGCTCGCCGTGCGCCGATTCATGATCCCCATCATAGCATCCGGGCGCCCGCGTCCCTGCGCTGCTCGCGGCTCCCGGCGGAGTCGAGGATGCCCGGGAGCGCCGTGGGATCGAGCGGCTTCACGAGGTGGCTGTCGAAGCCGGCCTCGGCGGATTTGCGCCGGTCCTCCTCCGTGCCATAGCCGCTCAGAGCGACGATGTAGGTGTCCGTCATGGCGAGGTCGCCGCGCATGCGCTCCACCACCTGGTGGCCGCTCAGCCCCGGAAGCCCGATGTCCATGAAGATCACTTCCGGCCCGAACTCGCGGGCCGCCTTGAGGGCGTCGTGGCCGTCGTGCGCCTGGCGCGTGCGGTGGCCCAGGATCTCCAGCATCATCGCGAGCGTCTCCGCGGCGTCCACGTTGTCGTCGACGATGAGGATGCGCCGGCCCGCTTCCCCGGCCGCGCCCTTCGGCTGCGCCGATTGGGGCCGCGCCGCGGGCGCCTCCGCGAGGTCGTGGCGCGAGGCGCTCGGCAGGCGCACCGTGAACGTGCTGCCCTTGCCCAGCCCTTCGCTCGCCGCCTCGACACGGCCGCCGTGGCGCTTCACCAGGTCGCGGACGAGGGCGAGCCCGATGCCCAGGCCCTTCCGCGTGCGGTCCGGCGACTCGTCGACCTGGACGAAGAGGTCCCACACCTGCACGAGCTTCTCCGGCGCGATGCCGATGCCGTTGTCGCGCACGCGGATCACCACCTCGGAGAGCTCGCTGTGCGCGCTCACCTCGATCCGCCCGCGGCGCTCCGTGTACTTCACGGCGTTGAGGAGCACGTTCTCGAGGATCTGCTGGAGGCGCACGCGGTCCGCCACCACGTGGAGCGGTGCCTGCGGAAGGTCGAGCACCACGTCGTGCCCGCCCGCCTCGAGCGGTCCCTGGCACGATTCGAGCGCGTTCCTTATCTCCGCGGAGACGTCGAGCGTCTCGCGCCGGAGCTCGATCGCCCCGCGCGTGATGCGCGAGATGTCGAGCAGGTCCTCCACGAGCCGCGTCATCTGCGCGACCTGGCGGTCCATCGTCTGCAGGAGCGGCGTCACCTTGTCCTGCTGCAGGGGCTGCGTGCGCAGCATGTGCAGCGCGGAGCGCAGCGGCGCCAGCGGGTTGCGCAGCTCGTGCGAGAGCGTCGCGAGGAACTCGTTCTTCCGCCGGTCCGCGTTCTGGATCTCCTCGTAGAGGAGGCAGTTGTCGAGCGCGCTCGCCGCGCGCCCGGCGAGGTTGTCGGCGAGCGAGAGGTCTTGTCCCGCGAGGTGCCGCGCGGAGGGCCCCATCGCGAGGAGGAGCGCCCCGCGCGCCGTGCCGCGGGTAACCAGCGGGAAGACGTGCACCTCGCCGGAAGGCGACTCGTCCGCGGCGTCGCCGTCCGGGGGCGGTGCCAGCCGGTCGACGAACCGGTGCGCTCCCTCGGCGATCGCGCGCGCCTGCTCTTTCGCGAGGAGCGCCTCGAAGGACGCGTGGTGCTGGCCGAGGTAGTGCTCCCAGCCGGCGACGCTCGACTCCCGGCGCGCGCGCACGGAGCCGTCCGCGTTCACGAGGACCATGGCGCCGAAGTCGGCGAGGAAGGGGACCACGAGGACCGCGCCGCCGTTGAGAATCGTGTCGACGTCGAGCGAGCTCGCCATCACCTGGGTCGCTTCCGCGAGGAAGCTCGCGCGGCGCTGCGACTCCTCGGCCATGGTGCGCGCGGCCTGCTCCTTCGCGAGCGCCACCCGCTCGTCCGCCCGCTTCTTCAGCTCCGCGTTCAGGCGATGCAGCTGCACCAGCGCCTTCACCTTGCTCCGGAGGATGTTGGGCACCACCGGCGAGAGGATGTAGTCGACCGCGCCCAGCGAGTAGCCCCGCGCGGTGTGCATCTCGTCCGCGAACGCGGTGATGAAGATGATCGGCGTGTGGGCGGACTTGCGCCGCGCGCGGATCAGCTCCGCGGTCTCCAGGCCGTCCATCCCCGGCATGTTCACGTCGAGGAGGATCACCGCGCAGTCGTTGTCCAGGAGCCAGCGCAGGGCTTCCTCGCCCGAGGAGGCCGTGACGATGTTCTGGTCCAGGTCCTCGAGGATCGTGCGGAAGACCACCCGCTTGTCGAGGCGGTCGTCGACGATGAGGATGTTCGAGCGCTCCGGCGCCGCGATGTCCGCGGCCTGGGAATCGGTGGCGTCGGCGGTGAGCGCGGAAGTGTTCATGGGCATCCCCGTCATCGCTGCAGCCACGCCTTGAGGACCGTGAGGAGCTGCTCGCGGTCGACCGGCTTGGAGAGGTAGTCCCACGCGCCCGCCTCGATGCAGCGCTCGCGGTCGCCCTTCATCGCCTTCGCGGTGACGGCGACGATGGGCAGGTCCTTGCACCCGGGGATCTTGCGGATCTCGCGCGTGGTCTGGAGGCCGTCCATCTCCGGCATCATGATGTCCATGAGGATCACGTCGATCCCGCCTTTCTGCGCGAGCGAGATCGCGTCGCGCCCGTTGTCCGCGGTCTTGATCTCCATGCCGTAATCCTCGAGCACCGAGGAGAGCGCGAAGATGTTCCGGATGTCGTCGTCCACGATGAGGACGCGGCGGCCGGAGAGCGCCTTGGTCGAGCCGTAGATCTCGTCGATCACCTTGCGGTAGGGCTCCGTCACGTGGGTCACGTCGATGTGGAGCGCGCGGACCAGCTCGTCCACGAGCCGCTCCGTCGAGTGCACCTCGCGCACGCCCGGCACCCGCGCGAGCCCCACGCTCGCGGCGCCGATGGAGGCGAGGTTGCGCCCGAAGGCGATGACCGGCGGCGGCGAGCTGGCGTTGTCGCGCACGCGCTCCATGATCGTGGCGAGGTCCAGCTCCGGCGTCTCCGGGTTCACGACCGCGCAGTCGACTTCGCCCTTCCGCAGCATCTCCGCGCCTTCCGCGCCGTCCGAGGCGCAGACCACCTCGACGTTCTCCAGGTCCGAGATGAGCTCGCGGAGCTTCCGCAGGCGCTCGGCATCCGGCTCGACCACGAGGACCTTGCGGTGCTCGCTCGCCGTGAACTCCCACACCTCCGAGAGCACCTCGTCCACGGCCTTGCGGCTCTGCATGGGCTTCGCGATGAACCGGCGGGCGCCCGAGTCGAGCGCACGGTCGCGCGCCTCCTCCGTGGAGATCACGTGCACCGGCGTGTGGCGCACGGTGAGGTCGTTCTTGAGGCGCGAGAGCACGCGCCAGCCCTCGATGTCCGGCAGGAAGATGTCGAGGAGGATGCCGGCCGGCCGGTACTCGTTCACGAGCGAGAGCGCCGTGGTCCCCTGCGTGGTGACGAGGCCCTTGAAGCCCTGCTCGCGCGCGGCCTCCAGGAGCACGCGCGCGAAGGCGAGGTCGTTTTCCACGATGAGGAGCACGCGGTCGCCCGGCTGGATCGCGTCGCGGTCGTCGTCCGCCTCGTTCACGACCACGGGCGGCTGGAGCGGCCCCTCGAGCGTCTCGGACGCCTGCGATTCCAGCGCCGTGGTGCGGTCGACCAGCCGGCGCTCCGCGGCCTGGCGGGCGGCCTCGATCGCGGCGGAGGCGACCGACGCGGCGTCGCCGGACTTGCGCGGGAGCCGCGAGGGCGGGAAGGCCTGCGGCAGGTAGAGCGAGAAGACGCTGCCCTTGTTGGGCGCGCTCACGAGGCGGATCTCGCCGCGGAGCAGCCGCGAGAGCTCGCGGCTGATCGCGAGGCCCAGGCCCGTGCCGCCGTACTTGCGGCTGGTGGAGCCGTCGGCCTGCTGGAACGCCTCGAAGATGATCTGCTGCTTGTCCGTCGGGATGCCGATGCCGGTGTCGGTGACCGAGAACTCGATCACGTCCGTCGCGCGGTTCAAGTCGTCGTTGTCCGCCGTCCAGCCCGCTTCCGCCGGCCGGATCACGAGGTTCACCTCGCCCTTGTGCGTGAACTTGAACGCGTTCGAGAGGAGGTTGCGCAGGATCTGCTGCAGGCGCTTCGCATCCGTGGAGATCGACTTCGGAAGGCGCGGGTCCATCCGCACGTCGAAGGAGAGGCCCTTCGTCTCCGCGACGTGGCGGAACGTGCGCTCCACGAAGCGGTGGAGCTCGTCCAGGCGCACCTCGCCCACGTCGACCGCGACCGTCCCGGACTCGATCTTCGAGAGGTCGAGGATGTCGTTGATGAGCATGAGGAGGTCGTTGCCCGACGAGTGGATCGTCCGCGCGAACTCCACCTGCTTGGGCGTGAGGTTCCCGTCCGAGTTGCCGGAGAGCTGGTCGGAGAGGATGAGGAGCGAGTTCAAGGGGGTGCGCAGCTCGTGCGACATGTTCGCGAGGAACTCGGACTTGTACTTGGAGGTGAGGGCGAGCTGCCGGGCCTTCTCCTCGAGCGCCTGACGTGCCTGCTCCACCTCCTGGTTCTTGCGCTCCACCTCCTGGTTCTGGTGCGCGAGGAGCCGCGCCTTCTCCTGCAGCTCCTGGTTCGTCGTCTGCAATTCCTCCTGGCGGCTCTGCAGCTCCTGCGCGAGGGTCTGCGACTGCGTGAGGAGGTCTTCCGTCCGGGTGTTCGCCTCGATCGTGTTGATCACGATGCCGATCGATTCCGTGAGCTGGTCGAGGAACGCCTGGTGGATCTCGCTGAAGCCCTCGAAGGACGCGAGCTCGAGGACGCCCTTCACCTGGCTCTCGAAGACGACCGGGAGGACGAGGATGTTCCGCGGCGCGGCGCTTCCCAGCCCGGAGGCGATCCGCAGGTAGTCCTGCGGCGGGTTGGTGAGCAGGATCTTCCGCTTCTCGAGCGCGCACTGGCCGACCAGGCCCTCGCCCAGGCCGATCCGCCGGCCATGCGCGGTCTCGCCCTCCGAGGCGTAGCTCGCCAGCAGCGTGAGGTGCGGGAATTCCTCGCCGCCGGAGAGCACGTGGAACTCCGCGTGCTGCGCGGTCACCACGGGCGCCAGCTCCGAGAGGATCAGGCGGCCCACGGTGTTCAGGTCCTTCTGCCCCTGCAGCATCCGGCTGAACTTGGCGAGGTTCGTCTTGAGCCAGTCCTGCTCCGTGTTCTTCTGCGTCGTGTCGCGCAGGTTGCGGATCATCTCGTTGATGGTGTCCTTCAGCGCCGCCACCTCGCCCTTGGCCTGGACCGTGATGCTCCGGGTCAAGTCGCCCTGCGTCACCGCGGTGGCCACCTCCGCGATCGCGCGCACCTGCGTCGTGAGGTTCTCCGCGAGCTGGTTCACGTTCTCGGTCAAGCCCTTCCACGTGCCCGCGGCCCCCGGCACCTTCGCCTGGCCGCCCAGCTGGCCCTCGACCCCCACCTCGCGCGCCACGGTCGTCACCTGCTCCGCGAACGTCGCGAGGGTCTCGATCATGCTGTTGATCGTGTCCGCGAGGGCCGCCACCTCGCCCTTCGCCTCCACGCTGAGCTTCTGCTTCAAGTCGCCGTTCGCGACCGCGGTCACCACCTTCGCGATGCCGCGCACCTGGTCCGTGAGGTTGCCGGCCATGGAGTTCACGGAGTCGGTCAGGTCCTTCCACGTGCCCGAGACCCCCTCCACCACCGCCTGGCCGCCGAGCTTGCCTTCCGTGCCCACCTCGCGGGCCACCCGCGTCACCTCCGCGGCGAAGGACCGGAGCTGGTCCACCATCGTGTTGATGGTGTTCTTGAGCTCCAGGATCTCGCCCTTCACGTCCACCGTGATCTTCTTGGAGAGGTCGCCGCGCGCGACCGCCGTGGTCACGTCCGCGATGTTGCGCACCTGGCCGGTCAGGTTCGAGGCCATGTAGTTCACGGAATCGGTCAGGTCCTTCCACGTGCCGGCGACGCCGCGCACCTGCGCCTGGCCGCCGAGCCGGCCTTCCGTGCCCACCTCGCGCGCGACGCGCGTCACCTCCGCCGCAAACGACGAGAGCTGGTCCACCATCGTGTTCACGGTGTTCTTGAGCTCCAGGATCTCGCCCTTCACGTCCACCGTGATCTTCTTGGAGAGGTCGCCCTTCGCGACCGCCGTCGTCACCTCCGCGATGTTGCGCACCTGGCCGGTCAGGTTCGAGGCCATGGAGTTCACCGAGTCGGTCAAGTCCTTCCACGTGCCGGCGACACCCTTCACGTCCGCCTGGCCGCCGAGGCGCCCTTCGGTGCCCACCTCCCGCGCGACCCGCGTCACCTCCGCGGCGAAGGAGGAAAGCTGGTCCACCATCGTGTTGATCGTATTCTTGAGCTCGAGGATCTCGCCCTTCACGTCCACCGTGATCTTCCGGGAGAGGTCGCCTTTCGCCACGGCCGTCGTCACGTCCGCGATGTTGCGCACCTGGCCGGTCAGGTTCGAGGCCATGTAGTTCACGGAGTCGGTCAGGTCCTTCCACGTGCCCGACACGCCTTCGACTCGCGCCTGGCCGCCGAGCTTGCCTTCCGTGCCCACCTCGCGCGCGACGCGCGTCACCTCGGAAGCGAAGGACCGGAGCTGGTCCACCATCGTGTTGATGGTGTTCTTCAATTCCAGCACCTCGCCCTTCACGTCCACCGTGATCTTCTTGGAGAGGTCGCCATTCGCCACCGCCGTCGTCACGTCCGCGATGTTGCGCACCTGGCCCGTGAGGTTGCCGGCCATGGAGTTCACGGAGTCGGTCAGGTCCTTCCACGTGCCCGCGACACCCTGCACCTCGGCCTGCCCGCCGAGGCGGCCGTCCGTGCCCACTTCCCGGGCCACCCGGGTCACCTCTGCTGCAAACGACGAGAGCTGGTCCACCATCGTGTTGATCGTGTTCTTGAGCTCGAGGATCTCGCCCTTCACGTCCACCGTGATCTTCCGGGAGAGGTCGCCTTTCGCCACGGCGGTCGTCACGTCCGCGATGTTGCGCACCTGGCCCGTGAGGTTCCCGGCCATCGAGTTCACCGAGTCGGTCAGGTCCTTCCAGGTACCCGACACGCCCTGCACGTCCGCCTGGCCGCCGAGGCGCCCTTCCGTGCCCACTTCGCGCGCGACGCGCGTCACCTCCGCCGCGAACGATGAGAGCTGGTCCACCATCGTGTTGATCGTGTTCTTGAGCTCGAGGATCTCGCCCTTCACGTCCACCGTGATCTTCTTGGAGAGGTCGCCCCGCGCGACGGCCGTCGTCACGTCCGCGATGTTCCTCACCTGCGCGGTGAGGTTGCCGGCCATCGAGTTCACCGAATCGGTCAGGTCCTTCCACGTGCCCGCGACACCCTGCACGTCCGCCTGGCCGCCCAGCTTGCCTTCGGTACCCACCTCACGGGCCACCCGCGTCACCTCCGCCGCGAAGGAGCGCAGCTGGTCCACCATCGTGTTGATCGTATTCTTGAGCTCGAGGATCTCGCCCTTCACGTCCACCGTGATCTTGGTCGAGAGGTCGCCGTTCGCCACCGCCGTCGTCACCTGCGCGATGTTCCGCACCTGCGCGGTGAGGTTTCCGGCCATCGAGTTCACGGAGTCGGTCAGGTCCTTCCACGTGCCCGCGACCCCCTGCACCTCGGCCTGGCCGCCCAGCTTTCCTTCCGTGCCCACCTCCCGCGCGACCCGCGTCACCTCCGCGGCGAAGGAGGAGAGCTGGTCCACCATCGTGTTGATCGTATTTTTCAGCTCGAGGATCTCGCCCTTCACGTCCACCGTGATCTTGCGCGAGAGGTCGCCTTTCGCCACCGCCGTCGTCACGTCCGCGATGTTGCGCACCTGCGCGGTGAGGTTTCCGGCCATCGAGTTCACCGAGTCGGTCAGGTCCTTCCACGTGCCCGACACGCCCTCCACCTTCGCCTGGCCGCCGAGGCGGCCCTCGCTACCCACCTCGCGCGCGACCCGCGTCACCTCCGAAGCGAAGGACCGCAGCTGGTCCACCATCGTGTTGATGGTGTTCTTGAGCTCGAGCACCTCGCCCTTCACGTCCACCGTGATCTTCTTGGAGAGGTCGCCGTTCGCCACCGCGGTCGTCACCTCCGCGATGTTGCGCACCTGGCCCGTGAGGTTCCCGGCCATGGAGTTCACCGAGTCCGTCAGGTCCTTCCACGTGCCGGCCACACCCTTCACCTTCGCCTGGCCGCCGAGCTTGCCTTCCGTGCCCACCTCCCGCGCGACCCGCGTCACCTCGGAAGCGAAGGAGCCGAGCTGGTCCACCATCTTGTTGATCGTCTTCGCCGTCCGCAGGAACTCGCCTTCGAGCGGCTGGCCGTCGACCTCGAGCGCCATGGTCTGCGAGAGGTCGCCCTGCGCCACCGCGCCGATCACGCGCGCGGTCTCGCTCGTCGGGTGCACCAGGTCGTCGATGAGGTCGTTCACGCAGTTCATCGAGTCGCGCCAGAAGCCCCGCACGTCTCCGATGTCGCCGCGCTGCTTGAGCTTGCCCTCCTTGCCGACCTTCTGGCGCAGCCGCGCGAGCTCCCCCGCCATCCGCTCGTTCAGGAGCACCACTTCATTGAAGGTCTCCGCGACCTTGCCCTGCAGGCCCGTCCATTCCACCGGCAACCGGACGGAGCTGTCGCCCTGCTTGAGCCCCGTCAACGCGGCGAGGATGGCGCGCGTGTCCGCGGGATTCAGCTCCGGCGCTCCCTGCGCCGCGGCCCGTTTGCGCGATGCCACCGCAGATCCAGTCTCGTCCATGGACTTGTCCTTCATGTCAGCGATTTCCTTCGTTCGTCTTGCCCGCGACGTACCGATCGAGGGTGCGCACCTGGTCCTCGATGCTTCCGCGGAGCTTCTCGATCGCGCGCTTCGTCCCCGCGGGATCGAGCTTCCCGGACTCGAGGAGGTGGATCCAGCCGGCCATCGCGGAGAGCGGCGTGCGCAGCTCGTGCGAGAGCGCTCGGATGCCGTCCGCCGGGACCGTGGTCGACGATTCGGCCCGCGACCCCACCGCACCCACGGCCTTGGCGAGCGCGGCGGCGTCGCCGTCGATGCTCTCGGGATCGCACACGACGATCGCCGAGGAGGCCGTCGACAGCCGTTCGCGGGCCTCGATCCAGTCGTCCACCTCGACCACCCCCAGCCCCGCATCCTTCAGGGCGCGGAGCACGGCCTCGCGGCCGGTGGCGTTCCTCGAGACCTTCAATATCGTCGTCGTCATGGCTCCCAGCCGGATAGCCCTGCGAGCATGGAGAATCGGCAGCGGCGCGAGGCGAATTCCCGGGGCTCGAACGAGTATAGGATGCCGCTTTGGGGCACGAATGTAGGAGAGCGCCTACATCCGGGGGTTTTCTCGGCGGGGTGGCTCACCGGCTACAATGACGACACCGCAATCGGCGGAAAATGCGGCTGGAAGGCCAAAAACAATGGGCAGCTCCGGGCGCGGCCTGCCCCTGAAAGTGGTCATCGCGGACGATTCCGGGCCGGTAGCGGAAATGCTACGCGAGCTCCTGACCGATCCCGGCCGGGTGGAGGTCGTCGGGGTGGCCGATACCGAGGCGAGCACCCTGGAGGCGGTTCGGGCGCTGGCACCCGACGCCGTGGTCCTGGACCTCCAGCTGCGCACCGGCTCGGGGACGGACGTGATCCGTGCGGTCCGTTCGGACCCCTCGGTCGCGGCGACCCGGCTCATCGTCACCTCCAACCACACCTCGCCGCAGCTGCGCGCCGGGTGCATGG
>Ga0207695_10006435_pt1 | contig 15251 bp, 20 predicted proteins | sample KBSC54metaG_FD_184354 | JGI IMG/M metagenome (GOLD analysis project Ga0207695, IMG submission 184354) | Corn rhizosphere microbial communities from Kellogg Biological Station, Michigan, USA - KBS C5-4 metaG (SPAdes) (version 2) | ecosystem: Host-associated > Plants > Roots > Rhizosphere > Soil... | reverse complement strand
ACCCTAATTTGTTCACAAGTACCAACAGGTGCACAGATAAAATACGCAGAGTATGATACTAAGGATGGGATATTGATATTAGCAACCGATAAAAAAAGTATAATAGTCATTCATGCTACATTATTTATCAGTTCAGTAAAAAAGAACAATGCTGACCCTAATGAAATTAACTCCTATTACGGACAAATAGAAATTGCAAATAGTAATGTATTAACAAACAATGGCGATATAGTAGGTAGCAAAACAGAGAATACCTTGCCAGTAAAAGAATTTGACTATAATAATTATGTAATAAAAGACCATGATATATGGTATACCCTGCACGACAGTCTTTTCAGTTATGATAATATTAAACAAAAACGAAACTTCCATTTTAAAGTAAATACAGGGAAGTACTTCGTTATTGCTGAGATGAATAACAGGCTTTACTTTGCTGACATAAATGGAATAGGGCTTATATACGACACCGGGTTATATTACTTACATAGAAATAGCATAGAGCAGCAGGAGAACGAATTCCCTACTACTATAACAGCGCTATCACTTAATGTATTAGGGATTGGTAAATCCAGTGGTTTATTTAGCTATAATACTATTACCAATAATATGGACACTGTAGTAATTACAAAAAACACAGTGGAAACAATATGGAAAACTGGTAATTATGTTTTTATTGGCACGGACGGAGATGGATATTATATCTATAAAATAGGGGGAAACACTCGACAAATGCCATTAGATAAAAGCAATTTTTTATTAAATGTACATTGTATTATTCCTGATGATTATGGATATGTATGGCTAAGTACTAACAGAGGTCTATATAAGGCTAACAAGAACGACTTAATAAAAGCATTTGAAAAAAATAGTTCTCAGGTATATTATCATTTCTTTGGAAAAAATGACGGGATGGATGTAGTGGGAATAAATGGAGGCTGCGAACCATGCGCTTTGAAACTAACAAACGGTAAATTTTCTTTCCCAACTGTAAATGGCTTGCTATGGGTAGATCCTAAAGCGCCAATGCGATTGCCGGAAGGAAATATATTTATTGATAAAATAACTGTGGATAATAATGCAGTAAATAAAGATTCTTTTTCCTACACTTCCCTACCCTATACTACACATGATATAACAGTAACAATAAGTTTTCCTGCCTGGTGTAACATGGAGAATTTGAATCTGCAATACCAGATATACCCATACTCAAACAGATGGGAATTAATGCCTCTGAGAACACCTGTAATACATATAGGCACACTGCCTCCCGGCAGCTATACGCTGCGTATAAGAAAACTAAATGGATTCGGGTTAAACAACTACACCTACAAGGAAATAAACTTTACAATAGCCAAGCCCTGGTATAGAACTTATAAATTTTATTCCCTGTGTTTATTATTAGGAATTGGCATCGTCATTCTTTCCTTTCGCCTTACAACAAAGCGGTATAAAAGAAGACAAATAAAACTACAGAAACTGGTAGATAAAAAAACAAAAGAGATACAGGAAAGCAATAAGGAACTTGCAAAAAATGTGCAAGTGCAAACAAGACTGATATCCATTATCAGTCACGATATAATAACACCTTTAAGATTTCTGCACATGGTAAGCAAGAACCTAATGGAAAAGAAATCTCAAATGCCAGAACCATTGCAAAATGAAACCATAAGCGAAATTGCTACAACAGCTAATGAACTTGAAATATTATCTACAAATATTTTAAATTGGATTAAGTATAATAAAGAGGGTAAAAAACTTAATGCCTCGGTAATAAATGTACGAGACCTGGTGGAAGAGATATTTGGAGTATTCAAATTAATTGTGAAGCGCAAAAATATTTCACTGGTTAACAATATAGGTAGCGGCGATAAAGTAATGCAGTATCCTGAGCCTTTGAAAATTGTAATTTATAATCTACTGGTAAATGCAATAAACTTTAGTGAAAACGGCAACATAATAATAGATAGTAAAAGAAGTGCAACAGGTGTATTGCTTACAATTACAGACCATGGCGTGGGCATGACGCAGGAACAAATTACTAACGTACTGAACGATGAATATGTAATATCTTCTGAAAATGTAGATAAGAAAAAAGGCAATGGACTTGGCTACCTGATAATAAAAGATTTAGTAAAAATAATGGGCGCCACGATACATATACAGAGTGAAAAGATGAAAGGCACAAGAGTGCAGGTAAACATACCGGAGAAAAAAACTGAAGATAATTAAAGAGGACTATTGAATAGATAAAAAAGCAAAGCCATCTACTTGAGATGGCTTTGCTTTTTGCTTAAGAATTAAACTATTTCTTAGCAGCTTTAATTCCTGAAATCTTTGTGCTGAATTCTTTACCCGCTTTAAACTTAGGCACTTTGCGTGCTTTAATTTTAATTGTTTCCCCTGTTTGAGGATTGCGGCCATTACGTGCAGCGCGCGCAGATACTGAGAATGTACCGAAGCCCACAAGGGTAACGGTATCACCACCTTTTAAAGCACCAACTACAGCGCCTGTGAATGCATCTAATGCATCGTTTGCCTGAGTTTTAGTAATGTTTGCGTCTTTAGCGATCTTATCGATTAATTCTGCTTTGTTCATTTAATGAGATTTTTAAAAAATTAAGGTACTCAGTAAAATGATATTTTCCAAACTTGCAGCTTAAAATATGGCTATTGAGGCTGTCAATGTGGAAAAATGGGCCTTTAAATGTGGATTTCGTGGCTAAAACATCGCTTAAAACCCGGGTAAAGATGAAGAATTATTGTTTTCCCTGTTAATATTTCCCTGCTTAACACGTATCCGGTTTTCGACATTTCTGACATAGGAAATAGCTTCAGTTAAACTTTCCGCATGACGCTTTGCTGTAGAACCTCAATTGGTGGCACGATAAATATGCTGAAAGAAGCAAATGAATGTAGAAGATGAAACATATCTTGGCTCCCCTGATAATCCGCGGACGGCTGCAGTAGTAAGCTATATAACGCTGATAGGATGGCTCATTGCGTATTACGCACTCTACAGGAAGAAGAAAAGCAGTTTTTCAGCATATCATTTAAGACAAACACTGTTGCTGCACATCATTGCATTTGTTATCAACATCCTTGCATTTCTTTCTCTATGGCATTTGTTCCCGCATATAATAGTTACTGTATTAGCGCTGCTACTATTTATACTATGGCTGATAGGTGTCTATTATGTAGTAAACAACAAGCAAAAGCCAATACCGATAGTAGGAAAATTATCTCAACGATTATTCAGAGACCTATAAACCCTAATCTTTTAAATAAAAAAAATAAAGCCACCATTAAAACAATGCTTATGAGATCTAATATCATGAAATCAATGCTGCTATTACTGGGAAGCACATTAACATTTGCAGCATGTAATAATAGCGGAAACAATACAAACAATACCAGCGATAGTGTGAAAGCAAAACTACAGGAAGCAGGACAAAAGGTAGAAAATGCGGCTAATACAGTAGGTGAGAAGATAAAAACCGCTGCGGATACGATAGCCGATAAAGCAAGAAATGCTTTTAATAACAATCCGGATTCAGCATTTGTAGTGAAAGCGACCGTGAGCAATGAAAAGGAATTAAAAATATTAGAAGCAGGTGTGGAAAAAGGAACTAATAAAGCACTGAAGAGTGATGCGAAGAAAATGATAGCTGATCATAAGAAACTGCGTGCAGCATTGAAAAGCTTTGGTGCATCCAAGAACTACACATTGCCTAATGAAAATGAGATTGAAAACGGTGACATAACAACCATTAATAACAATCACCAATTAGGTAATGACTGGGACAATGCCTGGACGAACCAATTAATTACTGACCATAAAAATGACATAGATGATTTTGAAAAAGCGCATGATAAAGTAAAGGGCCCTGCACTAAGTAAACTGATAACTAATACGCTACCGACCTTACATATGCACCTGGACATGATGAATAAGCTACAGAGCGACTTACCTAAGTAGGGATTAAGATTTAATACAAAAGTAAAGAAGCGACATAAGAAGGCTTAATGATGACGGGCATAGGAAGTCATTGAACATCAAATAGATATTTTGGAATTGCTAAACCAATCATAGCTCAAGCGCGACAAGACGGCTTGCGCCGTCTTGTCTGTTAATTTATCCTGTGAAGTTTTGTTACTGATAAAGTTTATATGAATTGTTACTGGTTTCTATTAAATGTTTTTGTAAACTCGCCAGCAGGGTACCAAAGACCACCAATTTGAGTAGCTTCAGTTGATCCTATGCAACAGGTAGGACCATCACCATTACATCCAAATGGATTTTCAGGCCCATAGGGAGGTTCATCGGGTGAAGACGTAGTAGTACCACCAGGGCCAACTGACCACCAATAGTAAAGCTCAGGGATCTTTTTTTCATGGCTGGCAGGCTTAAATGCTGATGCTGCGACTACACCTAAAACTAAGGCGATCATTGGTAAACTTGTTTTTAATTTTTTCATATAATCAATTTTTAAAAAAGTGATAAAAGAGAAATCGGTATTGCTCAATACTTCGATTTTTAAGTATTGCAGCGGCCTATAATAACTCGCACTGTATACTACTTACCGGGAGGCGAGGTTGTCCCGTTAGTTCTTTTAAAAGGTAGCATTATAAAATAATGCTGTCTGCTAAATGTCATTTAGGCGAGCAGAAAAATGATAATGACTGTTTCCTGCATTGCTTGTGCGCAAGCGATTGTTCAATATTATTCCTGCAAGGGAGACAATTGTAAATATGATGTTCATAACCAGGTGTTGCGGCCAGCTTAACTTTTGAATAAAGCCTCCACAAGTACAAGGTAAATGTTGCTGCTTCAGCAGCATTAAAGCAACATAAATAGTAAATAGGGTCATTGTTATAAACGACAGCCATAGGCCCGCAAGTCGTGCTTGCGGTCGTAATAGCAATACCACTATCAATAATTCACCAGCCGGCAGTAATATAGATAATGAGCGGGCAAAACTGCCTAAATAAGGAGTAACTTCCAGATGTAACCGAAAAGAACGGAAGTCAATTAGCTTGCTGACAGCAGCATAAACAAACAGCAATACAAGTAAGGCGGTAATAATTTCAAGTGATAGTCTTTTAGCCATAGCTAAGGTTTTAATGTAATTTATCTGCTGATCATTAGTTCATAGCCAAAGCAAATACTTATACAGGGGCTGTAATTGATATATTTACGATGTCGTGCTATGATAATACTAATCTACCTATACTAAATGAAAACGATGGCAGAAACCTAATGAACGGTAAAAAAACTTAATGAAAGGGCAAAAAGGGGAACTAAGTGCCGTTGCCTTTTATTTTACAGAACTGTATAATGAAGTGATATCCGTGAATGCTAAAGAAAGTAGGCTGCCCGATGTGGAGCAGCCTAATGAAATTGGGGGCGAAGTCCCCGTTTGTGTAGCGAGATCGGGAGTTGAACCCGAGACCTCAGGGTTATGAATCCTGCGCTCTAACCGCCTGAGCTACCTCGCCAAAAAATTGGACTGCAAAAGTAATAAAAAATCTTAAAAATCAACTCCTTTTAAAAGGCTTTTTAATTCATTGCTCATAGATGTTATTTTTCTATCCGTGTAGTCAAAACATATCATACCTGTTTTGGCATGTGCTATAGCTACTTCAGTATTGCTGCGTGCGGTCTGTATGCGGTATAGAAGGTCAAAAGATTTATCTGTAAGCTCATCTGAAAACAGCTCTACAATTAACAAATCACCATAAAATGCTTCTGCTTTATAGGAAATCATTACGTCAGCCATTATTAATCCATTTCCACCTATGTCCAATTCAGTATAGCCGTGACTGTGTAAAAACTGCATCCTGGCCTCGTGGATAATAGACAGTATAGCATCATTGCCTACATGTCCTCCATAGTTAATATCTCCTATACGTATGGGGATAGATAGTTTAAATAATGATTTCTCATCAGGAAACTTTATTTTTACACGAGCCATATTTTTAATTGCAATTCGCTTATGAAAATTATTTGTATCGGACGAAATTACAGCGAACACGCAAAAGAATTAAATAACGAGGTGCCAACAGAGCCTGTTATTTTTATGAAACCTAAAAATGCGCTGCTACTCGCTGACAAACCATTGTATTATCCCGAGTTTACTGACGACCTTCATTACGAATGCGAACTGGTAGTAAAAATTAATAAAAACGGCAAATACATACAGGAAAAATTTGCTACAAAATATTACAATGAAATATCTGTCGGACTAGATTTTACAGCACGCGACCTGCAGGAAAAACAAAAGAAAAAAGGATTGCCCTGGGAAATAGCTAAAGCTTTTGATGGATCGGCTGCTGTAGGAAGCTTTTTACCCATTACACCCGAGCTCGACTTAAAGAATGTTCATTTTCAGTTAAAGAAGAACGATACAATAGTGCAGGATGGCAATAGCAAGGACATGATTTTCAGCATTAATAAAATAATAGAATACACTTCTAAATATTTTACACTAAACATTGGAGACCTGATATTTACAGGTACACCAGCAGGCGTGGGACCAGTGAATGTGTATGATAAACTGGAAGGTTTTTTGAATGGAAAGAAGCTGCTGGATGTAGATATTAGATAAGCTTTATCTACAAAAAGTATATTATTTCTTATATCTTCGCACTACTAATTATTAATTAATGAGAAAGCTTATCGCTGTCTTTATATTGTTATTTACACTTATGTTCTCGTCGCGGGCGCAACAACAGCCAAATGTTGGGTGCCTGGACAAAGTAATAAAACTGCAGGCGGAAGACCTAAAGCAGACCTTTATGAAGCAGGATATGATAGTGTATAGAGACGCAATGATGGGCATGGAATCTCAAACACCTTTCCCGGTAGCAGTGCAGTTAATGAAGGGGCAGCTATACCAGTTCATATTTGTAGGCAGCAAAGAGTCTTCAAAGATAACAATGGAGCTATTTGACGGTGATGATAAAAAGCTGGAGCAAAGAACATCTGCTGCTACCTCATCTAACCCTAATGGCAACTACATTATTTATTCATTTATCCCTGACAAAACTGACCTGTACCTTATAGTGCTTACCCAAAAGCTAAAGAATAAAACAATGTGCGGCAGCTTTACTATAATGCAAAAAGGTCAGCCCAAGGCACAAGTTGCCGATACCCTAAACAAGCAAAAACAGGTGATAAGCGCACCACAGAAAAAAAATACAGGTTATTCCCCCCGTTATATGCAGCCGCAAAAAACCAGGTAGCCCAATTAAATTAATTGAATAGCCGGTATATGGATGTAAATATTGAGCCCAGTTGGAAAGAAGAACTTAAAGAGGAATTTAAAAAGCCTTATTTCGGCGAGATAGTACAGTTTTTAAAAGCGGAAAAGAAAGCAGGCAAAACTATTTATCCTCCGGGACCATTAATTTTCAACGCTTTTACTTTTACTCCTTTTAATAAAGTGAAAGTAGTGATATTAGGACAAGATCCTTATCATAACCCCGGGCAGGCACATGGCTTGTCTTTTTCTGTACCTGCAAACGTTCCTCCACCTCCATCACTTGTTAATATCTTTAAAGAAATGTATGCAGATATAGGTGCAGATATACCCAAGCACGGCAACCTGGAGAAGTGGGCTAAGCAAGGCGTGCTCTTACTCAATGCCGCCCTTACAGTTGAGGCAAACAAACCAATGTCTCATAGCAATATAGGCTGGCACCATTTCACGGACGATGTTATTAGAATTATATCTGAAAGGAAAAATAAAGTCGTATTTATACTATGGGGTAAATTTGCACAGGGCAAAGAACACCTGATAGACAAAAACAAACACCTGGTATTAAAATCAGCACACCCCTCCCCCCTTTCGGCACATAACGGTTTCTTTGGCAGCCATCATTTCAGTAAAACAAACAAGTGGCTGCAGGAGCACAATATAAAACCTATAGACTGGTCGCTGGACTAGAATACCACAAAAATGAAACAAATAAAAGATGTTTTAGCACGCATATATTTTCTATACAGCATATTGCTTTTTGTAGGTACTATGTTGATAGTTTTTATACCTATCTGGATAGTTTCACTACTGCCGGAACCGAAGCGTGCAAGAGCACTACACCCAATCTTCAGGCTGTGGATGGGCATATATCTTCCACTGGCTTTCTGCCCCGTAAAACGAAAAGGGAAAAATAATTTTAAGAAAGGACAGAATTACGTTGTAGTTATTAACCATAATACACTTGCAGATATACCGGTATCGTCCCCATGGATACCCGGTCCAAATAAAACGCTGGCAAAAGTAGAAATGGCTAAAATCCCACTGTTTGGGTTGATATACAAAACCGGCTCAGTGCTTGTAGACAGGAAAAGGGAGGGAAGCCGCAGGGAAAGCATTGCCAAAATGCAGGAGACACTGGATATGGGAATACATTTATGCCTATACCCTGAAGGAACACGTAACAAAACAGATAAGCCATTACAGCCATTTTATGATGGCGCATTTAGCACCGCCATACGAGCACAAAAGCCGATAATACCTGGCCTGATTTTTAATACAGGTAAAATATTGCCGCATAATAAAGCTTTCTGGGCCTGGCCTAAAAGGATACAAATCCACTTCCTAGAGCCAATATCTACAGAAGGGTTAACTTTGAATGAAACAGGTGCACTGAAAGAAAAGGTCCATAAAATAATGGAAGATTATTATGTGGCGCATCTAAAGGCTTAGGTATATGAAATACAGTATAATTGGTACGGGGAATATGGCATGGTTCTTGGCACGAAGACTGAAGGAAAGAAACTATGAATGCATAGGTGTATATGGCCGCAATGCGAAGTCAGCCACAATGCTGGCAAACGAAATATATGCTAATACATGCGGTTCTATATCAGACGTAAAGGATAATGCAGATATCTGTATCATGGCAGTATCAGACCAGGCAATAGAAGAGTTAGCTCAACACCTGTCACTGCACAATACAATACTTGCCCATACAGCAGGCTCAATAAGTATAGAGGCAACAGCCCATGCTGCAGAAGATCGCGTGGTAATATGGCCTGTATATTCAATATTAAAAACCGATTTGCCTATACACAGGGAAATACCCTGCGCCTGGGAAGCATCGTCAGAAAAAGCTAAATATTACGCTAAAGCAGTTATTGATTCTTTTACAGATATATCATTTGAAGCTAAGGAACAGCAACGAAACTGGCTGCACTTGACTGCGGTATTGAGCAACAACTTTATAAATCACCTGCTGACGATATGTGAAGAGATATGCAAGAAACAAAACATATCTTTTGCCGTACTCCAACCAATCATTAAACAAACTTTTGAACGTAGTCTGCACCACGCCCCTTCTGATATGCAGACAGGGCCTGCTAAAAGAGGAGATAGCGCTACAATAAATAAACATATGGGGCTACTAAGCCAAAACCCTGAATGGCAAGAGGTTTACAAGGCATTAAGCAATGCTATTGAAAAGATGTATAGCGATATAAGCCGTTAAAAGCGCTCGAAGCATTAACTTTGCGCAAAATCTTAAGGATTTACATGTATACAATAAAATTTAAGTTTGAACAAAAAGGACTGGAACCGGTAACAATTGAAAATGCGCAACCCGGTTATAGCATACTGGAAATAGCTCTTGAAAATAATATAGAACTGCATCATAATTGTGGTATGGTATGCGCTTGTAGCACATGCCATCTATACCTCGAAAAAGGGGAAGAATTTGTACCGGAGATATCTGACAAGGAAGAAGATTTTATAGACCGTGCACGTAATCCGAAGCTAAACTCAAGGCTGGGCTGCCAATGTATATTGGAAGAAGGTAGTGGTAATGTGGAAGTAACTATACCGGACCAGTCTGTAATACACGGCGATTAACTAAACAATTAACAGCAGATTTATACAATAATTATGGCTCATTACGAACCACCAATAAAATGGAATGACTACGAAGACATAGCTATAAAGCTTTATGAAAAGTTTGGCGATGATTTCGATGAGAGTAAGATATACCGCATCCGTTTCACAGACCTGATGGAGTGGGTACTGCAATTACCAAGCTTTGAAGGAAAACGTGAGGAATGTAACGAGGGCCACCTGGAAATGATACAAACCAACTGGGTGTATGAATGGCGCGACAACCAGAACTAATGAATAACCTGTTAGAACTTTTTGCACCTATACGCACATTTGTCTTTGATGTAGATGGCGTGCTTACGGACGGTAACTTAATACTTACTGAAGATGGACACATGGTGCGCAGCATGAATATAAAAGACGGTTATGCTCTGCAACTGGCCGTAAAGAAAGGTTATAATGTATGGATTATATCCGGCGGAAAGTCTGAAGCAGTAAAGCTGCGGCTGAATAAACTAGGCATAACACAAGTACATATAGGCGTAGAGAGCAAGAAAGAACTGCTACATGAAATAACTACATCATCTAACCTGGGGTATGAAAGCATCCTGTATATGGGTGATGACATTCCTGACTACGCGGCTATGCAGCAATGTGGCCTGCCCTGCTGCCCAAATGATGCTGTAACTGAAATAAGGCAGGTAGCGAAATACATTTCACCATATAATGGAGGTAAAGGCTGTGTGCGGGATGTAATAGAAAAGGTACTAAAGCTTAATGGTGACTGGCAATTGCCAGTATAACATCCTACACTTACAATATTATTTCAAACTGGCCATCTAATTTAAAAAGCTGAGCTTCTTCTGTTTTAAAAGCTGCATTTACTTTGTATGCGCCTTCCATTTCCGACCATTGAATATTAAGCGTAGGCTGCACTTCAGGGGTTATTAGCTGAAGAAATTTCACATTATTTGCAGTTCTTATCAGCAATTGCTGTCCTGTTTGCTGTTGCAGCAATTCCTTTACTATCTGTAGCATACAAACGCCAGGCACTACGGGCTGGGCTGGGAAATGACCTTTGAAAATATCGTGCGACGCATCAAAAACTATTTTGCAAGTGTAATTGTTGTCTTCACCTTGCACTTCTGTTATTTTATAAAAATCATTAATCAGCATGCTCTTCTATTTTTTTCAGTTGAATGGTAAAATGGGCTTTGTGATGTTCAAATAAAATCGAGCCAGGCATATCATGTGCAGTTTTCTTTTCTCCAATTATTATAGTAGTTACTGCTTTATGCTTGCCGGCATTTTCAATTCTGACTAATTTGCCATCCTCTTCAATATAGTAAGCATATCCTTTGTTTAAACTAAAACGATAATAAGTATCCTTCTCCTTTTTGTATAAAGTTTCAGACTGCATATCCAAACCACGCATCATGAACAAATTAAGATCTTTTTTTAACAGTTTTACTACTGCCGGCTTATTTAACTGTGGGAGTATGTCATACACTCTTACAGAATCGCTCATGTTCCAGCCAAAATCGAAAAAGGTAAAGCCCATCTCATTCTGAAATACGACCCTTGTGTTACCATCATCCATTTGCTTAAAAAACAGAATACCACTAAGATGAAATTTTTTGAATAAAAACTTTCCATCCACTGTGCAGCGATAAACTTCTCTTTTAAAAACAGGCTTATATTTTAGTGCAGTAGCATTAGTATCCTTTATTTCGTTGAGTGCTCGATAAGGAGAAGCACAAGAAACGAACAGTAAAGCAATAATACTAATTAACCCTAAAAAGTGTCTCATTCAGTGATACATTGTGCTTCGTATTCGTAAAATCCATGTCGGTATAGTCTCCACCCTGCTCTGTCATCACCAGTTGATTGACATCAAAATTCCTTTTGTTGATATACACATCTATCTGCCTGAACATCTTTTTCATGCCTTCTGTAACAGGTGATAAGGATAGCAAGTAATGTTGACCATTCTCAAAAGCCTGCACTTTGAAATCAGGGTTTTGAAATACCGAGCCACGTATGCAATCTATAATAATACGGTTTACCGATTGCATCATCTTGCTGTTGCGCGTATTTATCTTATTGGTCTTTTGTTCATCTTTAACTAATAATCTGCCGCCATTCATTACTAACAAATAAGAATAAGGCGACGTATATTCTATGCGTACCTTATCATCTTTTTTGAAGTAAAATTTCCCTTTAGATTTTATCTTATCAGAAAGCATTGAGAGATTCTTTGTCTGAGTAAAATCGCTCGCTATAGTTTCTATTGAAGCATTAGATTTGGTCAAAGCATCTTTAAAGGCTGTCACATTTTTTATATCGGCAAAACCTTTGGGCTGAGCCTGTAAAATGAATGGGATAAATGAAATTAATACAGCACAAAATATGTTACGCATACGCATCTATAGACAGCATTTTATCAATTCGCACAAAGGTAAAGCCCTTTTTGCGGGCATTTACAATTAAATCAGTTAAAATTTCACGCGTTATGGCCTTAGTATCATGCAGCAGGATGATGTCGCCACCTTGCAGCTTATCCGATATGCTATTTAATAACTCTTGAGCACTCTTTGCCTTAGTATCAAAAGAACGAAGGGACCAACCAATAGAGTGCATATTAGTAAGGACTACAGCTTTAGCAAGATTGGGGTTGGTAACGCCATAAGGTGGGCGAAACAATTTAGGCGTCTTACCGATAGCTGTTGCTATTACTTCGTTTGTTTTACTCATTTCTGCAGCCATAGTATTTGCTGACTGCCAATCAAAATTGAAGCCGTGATTATAGCTGTGGTTGCCTACCAGGTGACCTTCTGCATCTATCCTTTTCAGCACTTCTGTATTAGTAGCAGCATTTTTACCTATGCAAAAAAAGGTAGCAGGAGCGTTTTGCATTTTTAATATATCGAGGATAGCTGCTGTTTCCTGGCCGGGGCCATCGTCAAAAGTGAGCGCGATATATTTTTTGTCCTGGCCTTTATTATAACATTTAAGAAAAAAATTCCAACGGATGTAAATAGCACCTAAGACCAGCAGTGATACATAGACGAACAGTAACACAACAGGCCAGACCCAATGCAAGCCATAAAAACGTCGTGCTGCCAATAAGCTTAAAAGCAGCAAAAGAAAAACAATACGTATATAATGAAATGGGCGCAATGCTTATTTTATTATTAAAAATAAAAATGATTGCTCATAATTTCAGAGCAATCATTTCAATTAATATTTATCAATTATAATCTTTCGTACAATGCACGGAGGCGTTCGCGCGTCATTTGTTCTTTCCAGTCTTTACCTAAAGCATTTTCCCAAAGCGGAGCCATGCCAAGCGATACATCTATCATTGTATTGAACTGTTCATCAGTCAATCCTTTGGTGATACCTGTAGGAATATCAATGTTGTTTTGTTTTACCATTTGGTGAAATTCCTTTACACCTTCCGGATAAAATTCTTCCAAGTGATTAAATACGATACAGTTGCCTAAGCCGTGTTTAGTACCAAGCAAATAGCTAAGTCCGTAGCTTACGGCATGTGCTACGCCTACCTGTGAATATGCTATACTCATACCACCGGCATAGGAGGCCATCATCAGCTGCTCATCGCTTTCTTCATCCCAATGTTTCTTATTCAGAAAAACTTCCTGGCAGAGTTCCAGTGCCTTCTCGCCATAAGAACGGCTAAAAGCATTTATATAAGTGCCCTGCAACGACTCTATGCAGTGGATATAGCAATCCATACCTGTGTAGAAACGCTGATTTACAGGTGCATTCTTTATCAATTCAGGGTCCAGCACTATCTGGTCGAACGGTGTGAAGTCTGAGTTCATACCCAGCTTCTTTGTAGGGCCAGTAAGTACGGTAGTGCGAGATACCTCAGCGCCTGTACCTGACAACGTAGGAATACCAACTTTATATACACCGGGATTTTTTACCAGGTCCCAACCCTGGTAATCATGTGCCTTGCCTGGGTTCGTCATCATAAGAGAAACGGCCTTGGCCAGGTCCATTGCAGAACCACCGCCTATACCTATCACACCCGATACAGTACCAAACTTCTCCTTAAGATCATCAGCAATCTTATCTACGTAAGTAGTCTTGGGCTCATGTGTTACGTCCACATCAACCAGTATATCATTACCACGCATTGGTATGCGCGCTTTGAATTCTTTATTATTTGCAAAAAAATGGTCGAGCAGGAATACCATAGGGGCACCCTCTTTTCTATGTGGTGCTAAGATTTCATCTAACTGCTCAAAACTACCACGGCCATACACCACATAATCTACCATTTTAAAATTGCGAAACTTCATAAGATACTATTGTTAGTTTTAAAATCAAATATAATCAGGCAATTACTCAATGCCTAGTTTTTCCATATGCGCTTCCGCGCGTGTTATATCTTCCGGTGTATCTATCTCTACACCCATGTACTTCGTTACCACCATACGCATAGGCACACCATGCTCCAGGAAACGAAGGCATTCTATTTTTTCTACTTCCTCAAGCGGCGTCATGGGCCATTGTGTAAAATCCATCAGCGCCTTTTTTCTGAAGGCATATACGCCTATATGTTCGTAATAGGTAATCTTGTTAGCTTTATTCCGCGGATATGGTATTACACTACGGGAGAAAAAAATTGCATTTTGCTTCAGGTCAAGCGCCACTTTTACATAATTCGGGTCGTTTATAAATTGCACGTCGTGCAATTCCTGCACCAGTGAGGCTACCTGAACTTCATTTCCATCTGCGCTTTCAAATACATTTAATAATTGTGCTAAGGGCTCTTTCTGTACAAAAGGTTCATCACCCTGCACATTTACGAACACATCTGCATTCATATCTGCAGCTATCTCTGCTATACGGTCTGTACCACTCTCATATTCACCTTTGCTCTTTACAGCTTTGCCGCCTGCTTTTACAATTTCTTCTAATATCAGGTCGCTATCAGTTACTACAACAACATCACTAAATAGACCTGTGGCCATTGCAGATTCATAAGTGCGCAGTATCACACTTTTACCTTTTATGGGAGCAAGTAATTTTGCGGGGAAACGGGTAGCACCAAGTCTTGCAGGTATTAAAGCAACAGCCTTCATCTATTTCTTTTTAATAATTGCCAAAAATAATTCTATCCAGCCTATAATAAAGAACAATCCGCCCAATGGAGTAAGCAATCTCCCAAATACAGGTATAGCAACCTGCTTAGCCTCCAGTAAGGGAAAGAGATACAATGTACCTGAAAAGAATACGATACCTAAAATAAAAAAATTGGTGGCCAGCTTTATATTACTAAAAGGAAAAGAAGCAAATAAAATACCGGCTAATATAAGCGCAAAGCAATGATAGAACTGATATTTTACCCCGGTATCGAATACCTGTAAT
>Ga0207695_10006432_pt1 | contig 15252 bp, 12 predicted proteins | sample KBSC54metaG_FD_184354 | JGI IMG/M metagenome (GOLD analysis project Ga0207695, IMG submission 184354) | Corn rhizosphere microbial communities from Kellogg Biological Station, Michigan, USA - KBS C5-4 metaG (SPAdes) (version 2) | ecosystem: Host-associated > Plants > Roots > Rhizosphere > Soil... | reverse complement strand
CGGCTGGCCGCTCAGCTTCTCGACCAGGAACCCGAGCGTCATCGCGCCAAGGTCGGAGTACACGTATTGTGAGCCGGGCTTGTAGTCGAGCGGCGTGCTGAGCACGATGTGGCGGGCTTCTTCGGGCGACGAGGCGAGGCGCCACAGCTCGCGATCCGCCGGGAGGCCAGACCGATGCTCGAGCAGCTCTCGAATCGTCACGCTGTCCTTTTCGCCGCCGCCAAACTCGGGCAGATATTTGGCGACAGGGTCATCAAGCTTGAAGAGACCCTTGTCGTACAAAATCATGATGGCGGTGGTCGTGCCGACGACTTTGGTGAGCGAGGCGAGATCGTACAACGTTTCGGAGGGCGAGACCCGGGGGCTGGACGACTTCCAATCGATGCGGCCGAAGCCTTTCTCCCAAACGACCGCGCCCTTGCGCCCCACGACGACGGCCGCGCCGGGGAACCCGCCGGCGTGAATGCCGCGCTGCACCACCCGGTCGATCACGCGCAGCCGCGCAGCCGACATGCCAACGGACGCCGGTGCTTTTACCGGCAGTCCTCCATTCCCAGCAGCGATGGCAGCGGCAGCGAGCAGCGCAAGAACCACGATGAATCCCTCTTCCGAAGCGACTGCGAGGAACCTGGACTCGCCGAGGCGTGTCCAAATGCCACAACTCGGAGCTTGGGGTTATACCCCGCGCTCACGATACGGCGGCGGACCTGAATTGTCGCAAGAACAGAGCAGCAGCAGAGCGAACCGCGAATACGAACCGGAATCTGGCGGGCTGAAGTCCGGCAGGACGACCACACGACTTGAGGTCGGGCGAGCTATCCTAGTCCAATATGTGGGGTTGCATCTATTTGGCAAGACGAAAGACATCGGCGCGCGTCACCTTTTTGCACGCCGGCGGACTCGAGTGTAATGGTGGTGCGACCGCTTCGGCTTGCGGTGGGGGCGCGCCAACGCTCGGTCGCTTCGACCGGAGTTTTCGCGGAGTCGGGCCGTGGCGAGCGCCGGTTCGGCAACCGAAGTTGACGCAACGGTGACCAATCAAGCAAACGGAATGGAAACGGATCACGCTCTCATTCGGCGCGCCGTCGGCGGCGATGAGCGAGCGCTGCGGCAGCTATGGTCGCAGTACTCGCCGCACATTGACGCGGTCGTACGGCGTCTGGTGGGCGGCGATCCGGATCTGGCGGCCGATATCGCGCAGGACGTGTGGATCCAGATTTTTCGCGCGTTAGGCAGCTATCGGGGCGACGCGCAGTTCGGGACGTGGGCCCACCGCATCGCGGTGAACCGGACGCTCAACGCATTGCGCAAGGCCCGGCGGCTGGGGCGGCTGGAGGTCGACATCGAGGAAGATTCGTCGACCGTCGAGATGGACAGCGACCGCGCGTTCCTCGCCGCGTCCATCGAAGATGCCGCCGCCCGCCTCCCTGCGGGCGCCCGCACGGTGTTCGTGTTGCACGACGTGGAAGGCTATACGCACGAGGACATCGCCCGCGAGTTAGGCATCACGGCGGGCGCATCCAAATCGCAACTCTTCAAGGCGCGCGCGAGACTTCGCCGGCTGCTCGCGCACCTGATCGATGTCCAGACGCCGGCAACGGAACTTCGCACCCATGTTGCACCTCGATCCTGAACGGCTGGCCGCGCTGGCTGACGACCAGCCGACACACGACGAAGCGGCGCACCTCGCGGCCTGCCCGGAGTGTGCGCGCGAGCAGGCGGCGTACGAGGAGCTCGTGGCCATGGCGGCACGCGAGCGGCACACGGTCTCGCGGCCGCTCACCGAGTGGCGGTCCATCGCCGCGCGCCTAACGCCACCGGCGCCGCGCGGCACCGTCGCCCCCCTCCGCGGCCGCGGCTTGCCGCGCGCCTGGATGCAGCTCGCCGCCGGCGTCATGATCGCGGCCGGCGGCTTGGCCGTCGGCCGCGCGTCGGCCGCGCGCACAACCTCGACCACGTCCGTGCCGGCAGTGGCGGAAACCGCGGATTCCACACGCGCACCGGCAAGCGTCGACGATGCCATGGCCCTCATGCGCCGCGCCGAAAGCGACTACCGGCTGGCCGCGGCGTTCGTCGTCGCGCACGATACGTCGCTCCGCGGCGAGTCCGGCATCGATCGGTATCGTCAACGCCTCGCCGCGCTCGATCGCGTGTCCGATGCCGCGCTCGCCGCCGCCAATCAAGCGCCGGCAGATCCCGTCATCAACCAATACCTCATCTCGGCTCGCACCGCGCGCGAGGTGACCCTGCAGCAGCTCAACGGATCGCTGCCCGCAGGCATGTCGTTGGCCAGCTATTGATGACCATGTCGATGCGCAGCGGTCGAACGATGCATCGCGGTGCGGTGCTGCTCGCGTCGGCGATCGCATCGGGCGCCATGGCCGTCCCGTTAGGCACCGTGGGCGCGCAGGACGCGGCGCCCGCCATCTGCCCGAGCTGCGACAGCACCAGCGATGCGCGCGCCGATCGCGAGCTCGCCCGCGCGAGCGCGGCGCTCGAGCGCGCGCACCAGGCGCTCATCGATGCGATGAAGCAGGCGATGGTCTCGCAGGATTCCAGCGGAGCCGCCGCCGAAGCGCTGGCACGCGCCAACGGAGCGCTGCGGCGCGCCCAGGAGCGCTACGAGCAGCTGACCAGTAAGCTCCTCCTCCGCCGCATGGCGCACGAAGACATCAAGATCAGCGTCGGCCAATTCCGCAATCAAACCAGCACTGGATACCTGGGCGTTACGCTGTCCACCAGCACGCCCGAAATCCAGAATGAAGGCGGCAAGACGCTCATGCGATTCGAGGAGTATCCCACCATCGAATCCGTGGATCCCGACTCTCCCGCCGAGCGCGCTGGTCTGGAGTCGGGCGACAAGCTGCTCGCGCTGAACGGCAAGGATGTGACAGCCGGCTGCGAACCGTTTTCCACACTGCTCAAGCCGGGCACACACGTGCTCCTCCGCGTCAAGCGCGGCGCTTACACCAAGCAACTGAGCGCGCTCGTCGGCAAACGGCCGGCGTCCTCGTGGACCCAGGTCTGGACCGCGCCATCCGGCGCGCGCTTCTTCGTCGTTCCAAACGCTCCTCAGCCGCAAGCGACGCCGGCGCCGCCCGCGCCACCGGCGCGCGAATCGGACAACGACTCGACCCAGATCCAGATCGCCGTCGCGCCGTTCCCGGCGGTGTCGCCGATGCCCGAGATCTCGACGACCGTCACCCGGTTCGGGGGAGCGCTGCTCGTCGTCGCCGGCGCCGAAGTGAGGCCGGTGGGCAACCTCGCCGACTATTTCGGCGTGAGACAAGGCGTGCTGGTGCTGCGCGTCGCGTCGGGGACCGTTGCCGCTCGCTCCGGACTCGAGGACGGCGACGTGATCGTTCGCGCCGATGGCAATCCAGTGGACTCGCCGGCCGGGTTGAGCCGCGCCATGTACCGCGCATCCGATTCGCAACTCAAGCTCGACATCGTCCGCCTCAAAAAGAAACGAACGATCGTGCTCAAGTGGGACCGATGAAAAAGCGCGCGCCGGCGTGGATCGCCGGCGCGCGTTGCGTTAGGCAGATGGCCGCTGCCTACTTGCCCTGGCGAATGCTGCCCGGCGGCAGAGAGTAGAGCAGCTTCATCGTCGCACGATCGGCGTTCGACAGATCGCGCACACGGACCCGCGCCGTCATGATGTCGGTCGTGTCGCTCGTGTGGTCGAGACCGAGCAGGTGGCCGACCTCGTGGAGCGCGATGGCCTTGACACTCGAATCGTCCAGCGCCTCGCCGGCGTTGTGGTGCAACGCGAGCGTGATGTTCGCATTGACGATCCACCAGCTGCGGTCGCGTGCCCAGAGCGTCTTGCCGCTGATCGGTGAGTCGAAGTGGTCGATCCAGGCCACGTGGACGTCCGCGTCGAGCGAATCGGTCACGAACTGGAAGCGAACCGGGATGCCGAGATCGCTCCACTCCTCGAACGCATCGCGCACGCGTGCCGGGAAGGAGTCGCTCCAGCCCGGGATGCCCGCGCCGCTGCCGATCCACACGCGGATGGGCTGCGAGGTGCGATCCGGCCAACGCGCCAGCGCCGAGTCGCGCTCCAGCAGAATCTCATCGATGTACGTGCCGGAGGCGCCGAGCGCCAACCGTTGGCGCACGTCGCCGAGGTCGTGGATCGCCTCGTCGCTGGAAGCCCGAGCGGGCGCAGAGGCAACGTGCGCGACCTCGGCGATGTGACGGGCGATGCCCAACCGTCCCGCTTCAGTGTGCGCTTCGACGGGAACCAGACTCACGCGCGGCTCGGGCGTCGGGTGCGAGGTCTCGGTCACCTGCGCAGCCACAAAGCCGAGCAACGGGAGAAGAATGACGAGTGGAATGAGGTCCGTACGCTTCATCGCGGTCGGGTACCGAATGCGGGGCCGGGAAGGAGGAGCCGACATTGGCTCCGCTCATCCAGCTTGACGAACGAGCAGCACGCCGGGGCACGAGCGTGCAGCACGCGCGCAGAGCAGCGTGAGGAGTCTATTGAGAGCGAATGGGCGACAACGGTGGGAGCAACATTTCGTGGCAGCAGCTAGACGCATCCCAAACATGGCGAGGATGCGTCGTACAGACAACTGGTTGCGGGCCCGTGTCACGCATCGCCGTCTGGCAGAATTGGCCGGACTCCGGTAAGCTGCAGCGGCCTTTCAGTGGCAGGACCACCAGTATGCCCGCGATGGACCGCGAGCGATGGAAGGAGCTCGAGCCGTTGCTCGACCATGCGCTCGATCTCTCCGACGCCGACCGTGACAAGTGGCTGACCGAGCTCAGCATCAGCGCTCCCGAGATCGCCAATGAATTGACGTCGCTCCTCTCCGGCGACGCGCAGGCGGAGCGCACCGGGTTCATGTCCGAGCCTGTCGCCCTCTCGCTCGAAGGTCTCGAGCTGGGCGCGTACACCCTCGTCGAACCTATCGGACAGGGCGGCATGGGCTCGGTGTGGCGTGCACGCCGGACGGACGGCCGGTACGACGGCTTCGCGGCGGTCAAGCTGCTCAGCCTTGCGCGCCTGAGCCATACCGGCAGGGAGCGGTTCCGGCGGGAGGGCTCGGTGCTCGCCCGCCTAACGCATCCCGGCATCGCGCGGCTGCTCGATGCGGGCCTCAGCGCGAGCGGCCAGCCGTATCTCGTCCTCGAGTACGTCGACGGCCAGCCGATCGACGTGTACGCCCGGGAGCATGGACTCGGCATCGATGCGCGCATCCGGCTGGTGCTCGACGTCATCGCGGCCGTCGGCCACGCGCACGCGAACCTGATCGTCCATCGCGATCTCAAGCCGTCCAACATTCTCGTGACGCGCGACGGCGCCGTGAAGCTGCTCGACTTCGGCATCGCGAAGCTGCTCGACGATGGGCTGGCGGGCGCCAACACGGCGCTCACCGCCGAGGGCAGTCGTGCGTTCACGCCGGACTATGCGTCGCCGGAGCAGGTGCGCGATGGGGCCATCACCACGGCCACGGACGTCTACGCGTTAGGCGTGCTGCTCTACGTGCTCGTGGCCGGCCGGCATCCGACTGGCGAGGGATGTGCATCGGCCATGGACGAGCTGCGCGCGCTGTTCGAGGTCGAGCCGGCGCGGCTCGGCGTCGGCGATCTCGACAACGTCCTGGCGAAAGCGCTGCGCAAGAACCCGCACGAGCGCTACCAGACGGTGGCCGCGTTAGGCGACGATCTCGAGCGCCTGCTGCGGCACGAGCCGGTGAGCGCCCGCCGCGACTCGATCGCGTATCGCGCGCGCATGTTCGTCCGCCGGCATCGCGGTGCCGTCGCCAGCGCGTGTGCGGTGGCCGGGGTGCTGGTCGTGGCGACGGCGTTCTCGGCGTCGAAGATGCGGGAAGCCCAACGCGAGCGCGACGCGGCCCTCGACGCCACGCGGCGCGCGAACGCGCAGGCGGAACTCCAGAACGTGCTCGTCAGTCAGGTGGGAACCGGGCCGATCACGATGAAGGAGATTCTCGACCGCGGACGCATCGCCATCGAGCGGGAGTACGCGAGGCAGCCGCGATTGCTCACGCCGATCTTGCTGCAGCTCTCGGATCAGTACGCGGACCTGAACGACAGCAAGATCCGCGGCGATCTGATCGCGCGGGCCGAGTCGCTCGCCGCCGCCATTCCCGACAGCTCGGCGCTGCTCGAGGCGCGCTGCGATGAATTCGACAATTTGCGCAGCCAGGGCAAGTACGACGTCGCGCACACGCTGCTGCACCGGCTCGAGCCATCATTCGCGCACGCCGATCCGCGTGCCGCGTCGCTCTGCCTCGAGCGAGCCGCCGCACTCAATGATGAATCCGGGCCGCACGACCTGGCCGGCCCCGAAATCAGGCGCGCGCTCGCCATCCGCGACAGCCTCGGCCTAACGAATGACCTCGTGTACGTCGGCATGCTGTCGGCATCGGCGGACTTCCTTTACGCGAACCACCAGTATGCCGACGCGATCGCTGCGCTCCGTCGCAGCATTGCCATCATGGACAGCACGGGCCGCGGGCAGACGATGACGCAAGCATCCATGCGGCACAACATGGCGGACATCCTGCTCGAGCTGGGCGAGACGGCGCAGGCGGAGCACATGTTGCACGACGTACTCGACCAGGTGGCGCGGAGCGATCCGTCCGGGCGCATTCCAGAGCAGCCCCTCATTCACTATGGACACGCCGCGCTGGCGGAGGGCGACGCCGATTCGGCCGCCAAGTATTTTGCCGTCCTCGCAAGCCAGGCCAAAGCCGATCACAACACGTATTGGCAGGGCCGCGCGCTGTTCGGACTTGCGCTGGCGCAACTACAGTTAGGCAAGGTGGCCGACGCCGAGCGGAGCGACGCCGCGCTCAAGGCGATCGAGGTGCACCTGACCATCCGCAGCGTGGATGACCAGCTGACCGATTCGAGAATCATCGATGCACGGCTGGCCATGCTGCGCCACGATGCGTCGGCGGCGCGCACCTTGGTTGACGACGTGCTGCGAGAGTACGGGTATTTCGACGGCAAGCGCCGCCGCGTGTACCACGCCGCGCTGGTGCTGGCCGCCGAGGCGGCGCTCGGCGCGCACCAGCCGGCGGCGGCACTGCGCTACGCACGCGATGCGCGCGATGTGTCAGCCCTCGATTCTGCGACCGCGTCGCGCAGCGCGTTCGTCGGCGAGGCGCAGCTCGTCGAAGCGAGGGCGCTGCTGGAGACGGGCGATACCACGGCCGCGCGCGGCGTGCTGGACAGCGCGGTTGCCGCGCTCCGTGCCGCCGCCGGCGACTCGCACCCGCGCACCGTGGAAGCGGCGCGGTTGCGCGCGTCCTTGCCGTAGCGCGGGCGCCGCAGCCGGCGGCGCACGCCTAACTGGACGTCGGCTCGCCGTCGCCGAGGACCGAGCGGTGGAGCAAGGCGCGCGCTTTGCGCCAATCGCGCTGGATCGTGCGATCGGACACGCCGCGCAGTGCGGCAATCTCGATGAACGAGAATCCGCAAAAGAAATGCAGGTCCACCAACTGCGCCAAGCGCGGCTCGATCGCCGCCAACTCGTCGAGCGCATCGCCGAGGTTCGCGATCTCCACGCCATCGATCGCGCCGGTCTCCGGCGGGAGGTCCGTGCCCTCGAGCGTCACTTCGAAGCGGCTGCCGCGCCTCCGCGCGCGGCGCCGGCGCGCGTAATCGATGATGAGGCCGCGCATCGCGCGCGACGCGTACGAGAGAAACCGCAGCCGGTCCGGGAACGCGAGCTGCGGACGCCCCGTCATGTTGAGGTACGCCTCGTGGAGGAGCGTCGTCGTGCCTAACGTGACCGATGCGTTCGCGCGCCGCAGCTGGATTTCGGCCAGCCGGTGCAGCTCGTGATACAGCATCCGGAACAACTTGTCCGATGCGACGGGATCGGCTTGATCGGCGCGCTGAATCAGCGCATCGAGCTCGGCGTCCACATGTCCTCGGCGGCGAAAGGGCGACGGTCACACGCCGTGAACGGTACACCGGCCGCGACCGTCGCGAAACGCCGTCGTCGTTCGGCGAAAAGCGTGCTCAGCGACGCGCGGAGGATTCGCGCCGCAGGAGAGCTTGCTTGCGAGCGACGCCCCATCGGTACCCGGTCAGCGCACCGGTCTGCGCGACGACGCGATGACACGGGACGAGGATCGCCAGCGGATTGGCGCCGCACGCGGCACCGACCGCGCGCGCGGATTGCGGACGGCCGAGGCGCGCCGCGAGCTCGCCGTACGTGGTGGTGGTGCCGGGCGGAATGGCGCGCAGCGCGCGCCAGACTTCCTGTTGGAAGGGCGTGCCGCGCATGTCGAGCGGCACACCGAGCGATCGATCCGGCGTGTCGACGAGCGCAGCGACCTCCGCGGCGAGCGCGTCGAGCGACCCGTCGGCGTCCGCGATGGTGCCTAACGGAATCCGGCGTTGCAGCTCGCGCCGCAGCGCGTCCCGGTCGTCGCCGATGAGCACGGCCACGACGCCGGCATCGCTGCGGGCGACGAGCAGGAGCCCGATCGGGGAGTTGGCGAACGCGATCCGGATCACGTCGCCGCCGTCGCGGCGCGCAACCGGTGCGCCGGTACGGCGCGAGCGAGTGCGAAGAGTAGCGGGCATGGAATCCTCTCGAAGCTAATGTCGGTGGTCACGATGCACGACAGCAATGTGCGGTGGGATCCGTAGCCATTCTGGCCATATTCGGACACCTGCCTTCCCGGCCGGTGGACCGACGCGACATTGGCGGCCGGCGACGCGGGCGCCGAGAGTCGAGGTGTCCGAAAATGGCTAGTCGAGCGCGCCTTGTCCGGGTACGTTGCAGCCCATGACCCATGACACGACAGCGCTCTATCAGGCACTGGCGGCGCATGACCCGCGGTTCGACGGCGTGTTCTACGTCGGCGTGACATCCACCGGCATCTATTGTCGTCCCGTGTGCACGGCTAGGACGCCGAAGGCGGCGAATTGCCGCTTCTTTGACAGCGCCGCGGCGGCGGAGAAGGCGAATTTTCGTCCGTGTCTCCGATGCCGGCCCGAGCTGGCGCCCGGCAACGCACCGGTCGACGATGCGCATCGCATTGCGAGTCTTATTGCCCAACGGATCGACGAAGGGATGCTCGACGACGGCGCGGGGCTCGAGTCGATTGCCCGGCGCTTCGGCTGGAGCTCGAGACAGATTCGCCGCATGATGCAGCGCGAGCTGGGCGTCTCGCCGATGGAGTTGGTGCTCACGCGACGGTTGCTGCTGGCGAAGCAGCTGCTCACCGAGACGACACTGCCGATGTCCGAAGTCGCGTTCGCCAGCGGATTCGCCAGCGTCCGCCGCTTCAACGATGCGTTCAACGGCCGCTATGGCATCCCGCCGGCACAGTTTCGTCGGGCGACGCCCGACGCGCGGAGCACGGCGACGTCGTCGGGCACTTGTTCCTTGCAGCTCGTCTATCGCGAGCCATTCGAGTGGGACGCGCTGCTGTCGTTTCTGGGCGCGCGCGCGATGCGCGGCGTGGAATGCGTGGAGGGCGGCGCGTATCTGCGCACGGTGCGTCTGGGGACGCACCGGGGATGGCTGCGCGTGACACACGCCCCGGTCCGGCGCGCGCTGATGGTCGAGCTCACGCACACGCTGACGCCCGTGCTGCCGGCCGTGTTAGGCAGGCTGCGCCATCTCTTCGATCTGAGCGCCCGGCCCGATGTGATCGCCGCGCATCTGTCGCGCGATCCGGCGCTCGCCTTGTCCGTCGCGCGCCACCCCGGACTGCGGGTGCCGGGCGCCTTCGACGGCTTCGAGCTGGCGGTGCGCGCCATCCTTGGACAGCAGATCACGGTCAAGGCGGCGACAACGATCGCGGGGCGCTTCGTGGCGGCGTTAGGCGAGCCGGTGCGCACGCCCCACGCCGGTCTCGACCGCGCCGCGCCGACCGCCGACCGCGTGGCCCAGGCCCGCGTCGAGGACCTGGCGGCGCTCGGCATCATCCGGGCGCGCGCCGGGAGCATTCTGGCGCTGGCGCGCGAGGTGGCCTCCGGACGGCTCGTGCTCGCAGCCGGCGCGCGTCCCGACGAGGTGATCTCGCGCCTCGAGGCGCTGCCCGGCGTCGGACCCTGGACCGCACAGTACATCGCGATGCGGGCGCTGCGCTGGCCCGACGCCTTCCCGAAGGAAGACCTCGCCGCCCGCAAAGCGTTAGGCGGCGCGACGCCGGCCGCCGCCGACGTCGCGTCGCACGCGTGGCGGCCGTGGCGCAGCTACGCGCTGCTGCACCTGTGGCAGAGCTCCGCCGGCCGGTGAGGCGCGCCACAGGGAGAGCTCAACACCCGCTCCCGCCCTTGCCGGGCGCCGGCGCCGCGACGTCGGTGAGCGAGTGACGGCCGAGCGCAGCGTCGACCGCCGGAAGGTCGGTGGTCGTTAGGCGCTTGGCGGCCGTCGCGACCTTCGCCAGGTCCGTGCAGGCGGACGCGACCGCCGCGAGCGACGACGGCGTCGGCGCCATGTCGCCGTTGTCCTGGCCCTCGAGCAGCTGCACGAGCGTGCCGCTCACGCGCACGTAGTCGGGCGGCGGCGTCGGGCCGCGGCCGAAGCGAAATGCGCGACCTCCCGACGGGTTGCCGGCCACGCTGTCGAGCTTCGCATCGAACGTCTTGACGGCGTCCGATACGTCGGACGGCGGAGACGAGCCAGCTGCTTTCTCGACATCGGCCCGCAATCCCGCGAGTGCGTGGTAGCCGGCCCACGCGCTCGCGAGGCCGTGATAGACGCGCATCATGAGATCGTTCTGCGCGCGCAACGCGGCCATCGTCGCGGGCGAGCGCGGATCGTTCCGGACCGTCGCCGTCTGGCTATAGGTGGTGCCGTCGACGGTCAGCTTGAGCGTGTAGACCCCGGGCAGCGCGAGCGGCCCTTCGGGCGACGCCGGCGTTAGGCCGGGGTTGGCGTTGATCTCGTACGTGTGCTCGAACGCGGGCGGCGGGTCGTAGCGCAGGTCCCAGTTGATGCGGTTGAGTCCCACGGCGGTCGGCATCGGCGCCGGCTTGGCGAGCCAGAAGTTAGGCTCCGGCGGATCGGACGCTTCCTTGAGCGGCGGGATCGGCGCGCTCGACAGGTGCCGCACCACCGTGCCGCTCGCATCGAGCACATCGAGCGTGATGTCGCCGCGAGGCGGCGCCGCGAGCGTGTAATAGATGATCACGCCGTCCGGCGGATTGAGCGCGTGCGGCACTTCGGGCGGGAACGGCGTGTCGGCGCCGTCGTTGCGGCGAACGCGAATCGCGTCGTCGGGCTTGAACAGATGTGCGCTCGCCGTGACGATCGCGGGCGTGATCTGCCGCAACACGGCGTAGTCGTCCAGGACCCAGATCCCGCGCCCGTACGTGCCGACGATGAGATCGGACCCGTGGAACGCGATGTCCCGATACGATGTGTTAGGCAGGTTGAGCTGCAGCGACTGCCAGTGGTCGCCATCGTCGAACGAGACGTACATGCCGCTCTCGGTGCCCGCGAACAGCAGGCCCGCGCGCTTGGGGTCGTTGCGGATCGTGTGCGCGAAGCTGCCGCTCGGCTGATCGGTCGGGAGGCCGGTGATGATCTTGGTCCAGGTTTTTCCGTAGTCGCGCGTGCGATAGAAGTACGGAGTGTCGTCGCCCGAGTTGTGCTCATCGATCGCGACGTACGCTCCGCCGGCGCTGGTATGGGAGGCGTCGATGGTCTGGATGTCCGCGTGCGCCGCGTTCGGGAGACCGGCCACCGACACGTCGGACCAGGTTTTTCCGTTGTCGCGCGTGACGCGAATGAGGCCGTTGTTGGTGCCGACCCAGATCGTGCCCGCCGCGACCGTGGACGGCGCGATGGTTTCGATGATGCCGCCGTTAGGCGGGCCGCCGCGGCCGCCGCGCGATGGCGGCTGCGGCGCCGCCGGTTCGCTCCCGTGCGGCACGCCTAAATCCGGACTGATTCTCGCCCAGTGCACGCCGCCATCGGTCGTCTCCATCAGATACTGGAAGCCCGCCAGCAGCTCGCGCTGATTCCATGGCGCCCAGACCAGCGGCTGGGTAGAGCCCGTGCGCAGCTCCAGCTTGGGATCCTGCTGCGGGCTCACATTGATCCACTGTTCGCTCGGGTACGTGACCTTCACGATGCCGTTGCCGCTCGCGTAGACGGTGTCGGGGTGCAGCGGATCCGGCACGATCGTGCCCCATTCCCACGTCGGCACCGGGCTCCAGTCGAGCGGCGTGATCTCGCCCAGGTTGCCGCGGTTCCGCGTCCGCACGGCGCCGGCATCCTGCTGCGTCGCATAGATCCAGAACGGATACGAGTTGTCGATCGAGATGTGATAGACCTGCTCGGTCGATTGATTGTACCACTTGCTCCAGTTCGCGCCGCCGTCCAGCGTGACCGTCGCGCCCTGGTCGAGCCCGAGCAGGATGCGTTTTCCGTTAGTCGGGTCGATCCACATCTGCTGCGGGTCGTCGCCGCCCGGAGCGCCCTTGAAGCCCGTGAACGTGTTGCCGCCATCGGTCGAGATGTAGCTCGACGTGTTGATGGTGTAGACGATGTCGGGGTTTTGCGGGTCGACGTAGACGCCGCAATTGTAGCCACCCTGGCCGTTGCCGACGCGGTGGTCGGTCGAATCCATCTGACGCCACGTGTCGCCGCCATCGTCGGACCGATAGAGTCCGAAGTTGCCGATCAGAAAGACGCGCTCCGCATTGGTATGTGCGGCGACCGCGACCGATGTCCGTCCGTAGAGACGCGGCAGTCCGCGGCCGTCCACGGCGTGCCACGTTAGGCCTTCGTCGGTCGACTTGTAGAGCGCCGTGCCCGTGGGTCCGGACGCCGGCTCGGCGCCGCGGCGCGGGGGCGCGCCGGGCGCGTTGTAGTGGCGGTCGGTGGTCGCGAACATCACCTGCGGCTGGTCGAACGCGCTGGCCAGCTTCTCCACACCCGTCTCGTCATCGATGGAGAGGGTCCGCGTCCAGGTCGCACCGCCATCCGTGGTGCGAAAGACGCCGCGCGCGTCGCTCTTGTGGTGCAGGTCGCCCTGCGCCGCGGCGACGACGAGGTTGGGGTCGTGCGGGTCGACGATGATCGACGGGATCTGGCGCGAGTCGTCGAGTCCGACGTGGCGCCACGTCAGGCCGGCGTCGCTCGACCGATACACGCCATCGCCCTGGTTGATCGATCCGCCGGTCGGCATGTCGCCGGTGCCGGCGTAGACGATGTTGGGATCCGACGGGGCGACCATGATGGCGCCGACTGCGGCGACGCTGGTGACCGAGTCGAAGACGGGGAACCAGGTGGTGCCGGCGCTGGTGGTTTTCCAGACGCCGCCTTCCGGCAAGCCGACGTAGAACACGCCCGGTTGGCCGATCGCGCCCGTGACGGACGCGATGCGGCCGGCGCGGAACGGGCCGACGTTGCGCCAGACGAGACCGTGATAGAAGGCAGGATCGATGGGTCCGGCCGGTGCGGGCACCGGCGTGGTATGCGGAACGAAGAGGCCGAGCAGCGCGACGGAGACGGCCGGCAGCCACTGATGCGGGCGAAGCGGTGTCATAGGTGAGGTCCGAGACGCGAAAGGAAAGGAGTAGGAGCGAGTATGTACGGATGACACGCGCCGAGGCAAGCAGCCGGGCCGCCGGCGTGGACGCGGCGGCCGGACGGCTTCGCGTGGCGCGCGTAGCACAAATGCAGTACATTGTGGTACATGAGGGACATGCACCTGACGCTTCGGCTCTCGCGCGAGCTCGCCCGGGCCGTGGCCCGGTGGGCCCGGGCGCACGGCGTGCCCAAGTCGCAGGTCGTGCGCGACGCGGTCGCGGCGTACGTGGGTGTCGCGGGCGCTGGCGGCGCGGCCATCGATACCGCCCGCAGCACGCCGGCGCGTTCCGCGGCTGCGCGATGGGCGTCGTTGCCGCACCTGACGTCACAGGAAGCGGGCGGGCTGGCCGGAGGGATTGCGGCGAGTCGGACGGGTCTGCCGTCGGTCGAGTCGCCGTGGGAGTAGTGCTGGACACCTCGATCATCGTCGCCGGTGAGCGCGGCACGCTCAGACTCGAAGCCATGCTCGCGTCGCTCGGCGAGGAGCCGGTCGCGATCGCCGCCATCACCGCCTCCGAGCTGCTGCATGGCGCGAATCGGGGGGCGGATGCCGGCCTGCGCGCGCGACGGGCGGCGTTTGCCGAGTCGGTGCTCGACCTCCTGCCGGTGCTGGCCTTTGGCCTAACTGAAGCACGGCGCCACGCGCAGTTGTGGGCTGATCTGCTGGCGGCGGGCGGGCTCATCGGGCCGCACGCGATGCTCGTCGCCGCCACGGCGATGGCCCATGGCTACGGCGTAGCGACGATGAGCGAGCGCGAGTTGGCGCGCGTGCCGGGGTTGCGCGTGGTGCCGACGGCGCCCTTCCGCACCTGAGTCGGCCTTCGCGCCTCAGGACACGCGCTGATAGACGGAAATGTGCTTGGTGCTCTCGCGCCCGAACGTTTCTTGCCCCCAATCCGCCCATCGATGCTCGAGACGCAGGCCCGCGATGCGCGCCATGAGATCCAGTTCCGACGGCCAGACATAGCGGAGCGTGACCGGATAGAGGCGGACGCCGCCCTCCGTTAGGACAATGTGCTGGCTGGTCACCCGTTGCTGCGCCAGATCCAGCAGCGACGCATCGATCCGCACTTCTCCCGTGTCGACACCGATCACGCGCATCGTCTGCCCCGACACGAAGCGCGTGAGGTCCGGCACGAACGCCTCGATCACGAAACGGCCTCCGGGAGCAAGGTGACGCGCGACCGTCTCCATACACCGGACTTGCTGCGCCTGCGTGAGCAGGGCGAAGAACGTATTGAACGCGATGAAGGCGAGCGAGAAGCGCTCGTCCAGCGCAAAATCGTCGAACGACGACAGGGTGACGGGAATCGCCGCGCCGCCGGGTTTGGCGCGAAGCTTCGCGACCATTACCGCCGACGCATCAACGCCGTGCACCTGGACGCCCCGGCGCCGCAATGGAAGCGCAATGCGGCCTGTGCCGATGCCGAGTTCCAAGACGGGTCCATCCTGCGCGAGGTCGGCGAGCGCGTCGATCGAGCGCTCGTCGTACGCGGCGTACCACGAGTCGTAGATGTCGGCGATGCGCTCGCCGTATGTCTCGGCGGTGTAGTCGTGCATGGAAGAGGTCCAGCGGTGACGCGAGGCGCTCACCGCGAATGTCGCGCGCCCCGTCCGCGAGAGCAAGGAATAGACGCGTCGCGGCGTCGGTCGCGCTGGCGATCCGCGAGGAGGGGGCGGATATTCGGTTTCACGCACCGCCG
>Ga0207695_10006431_pt1 | contig 15252 bp, 14 predicted proteins | sample KBSC54metaG_FD_184354 | JGI IMG/M metagenome (GOLD analysis project Ga0207695, IMG submission 184354) | Corn rhizosphere microbial communities from Kellogg Biological Station, Michigan, USA - KBS C5-4 metaG (SPAdes) (version 2) | ecosystem: Host-associated > Plants > Roots > Rhizosphere > Soil... | reverse complement strand
CGGCCGTGCGCTCGAGCCGGCCGTTGCGGATCCGACGCGGCAAGTCGCTGGGCGCCGGCTCTCGCCGGTCCGCCCAGCCGCCGAGGACCATGGCGATCAGTGCGCCCGCGAGGCACGCGCCGATCATCATCGGATAGCCTTCCAGCTGCTGACCGACCACGACGGCGCTGAACTCGGCCCAATCAGGGCCTTGCGAGCCGCCCGCGGCGGGTATGGCGGCGAGGCCGAGCAGCGCCCGCACGCCGCCGGCCACCGCCACCGTGAACGGGATGGCGAGGATGCGGGGCTTCATGAAGACGCCCAGAGCGGCGCCCAGCACGGCCATGATCGCGAGCAGGATCATGCCCACAGGCTACCGCGAAAGGGGGAACGGCGTGTTAACGGGCGGCGATGCCGTGCGCCCTTCGAGACGGCCGCGGCGCGGCCTCCTCGGGATGACGAGACTTGTGAGGCGTCCAGACTATTCGTCATGCTGAGGCGCGCTCGCAGCGCGTCTCGAAGCACGCGCGCAGCGAACGATCAGCCCAGGCGTTCGGCGAGCTTGGCGAGGCCCTGGTCGACCAGCGGGTCGGCCTTGGCCGCGGCCAGACGCGACGCGAGCACCTGCTCGGCCGCCTCCGACGCGAGGTCGACGGCTGCCGCGCGCACCTCGGCGGCGGCCTGGGACTCGGCCAGCGCGATCCGGCGCTCGGCCAGGGCGCGCCGGCGGGCGACATCCTCTTCGAGCCTGACGCTGGCCTCGACGCCAAGCCGCTCGGACTCGGTCCTGGCGGCGGCGAGCATCTCGGCGGCCTGCTTCTCGGTCGCCTCGCGCTGGGTCTTGATCTGGGCGAGCAGGGCCTCGGCCTCCTCGCGCAGCTTCTTCGCCTCGTCGAGCTGGGCCTGGATCTTGGCGGCCCGGTCGTCGAGGGCGCTGAGCGCCATGCCGGGGACCTTCAGATAGATCAGCGCCCCAACGAAGACGAGGAGCCCGACCAGCTCGGTGATGTGAGCGGCATCCATGGGGTTCTTCCTAGGCCCGTCCGGCCAGGGCGGAGTCGACCTCCGCCGGGCTGGCCGCCGCGCCGGTGAGGCGTTCGACGATGGCGCTGGCGGTCTCCGCGGCGATGGTCCGCACGTGGGTCATGGCTTCCGCCTTGACCTGGCCGATGCGCGTCTCGGCCTCGGCCAGGGTGGCCGCCAGCTTGGCGTCTTCCTCCGCGCGGCGCGCCGCGGCGGCGGCGTTTGCCGCGGCCTTGGCGTCGAGGGCCAGCTTCTGCGACCGGGCGCGGGCGGAGGCCAGCTCCTCGGCCGCCGCCTTGCTCTGGGCCTCGGCCTCGTCACGCAGCCCGGCGGCATCGGCGATGTCGCCGCCGATCTTGTCGTCCCGCGCCGCGATCGTCCCGCCCACCTTGGGCACGACGAACCTGGCGAAGACGAAGACCATGGCGGCGAAGATGACCAGCATCCACACCATCTGACCTGGCCACTGGGCCAGGTCGAACTGCGGCAGGCCGCCCGAGGCGTGCTCGGCGCCCTCGGCGGCGTTCACGGGGTCGGCCATCGGTCGGTCTTAGGCGGCGTAGAGGATGATGAAGGCCATCACGAGGGCGAAAATGCCCATGGCTTCGGTCACCGCGAAGCCCAGGAACAGCATCCCGCGCTCGCCGGCGGCGGCCGACGGGTTGCGCATGGCGGCTTGCAGGTAGTTGCCGAACAGGATGCCGAGGCCGGCGCCGGCGCCGATCAGGCCGGTCATGGCCAGACCAGCCCCGATGAGCTTGGCGGCGTGAACTTGAGGCTCCATTTCGAGATCGTCCTTTTGAGAGATGGATTTGGTCTTAATGGCCGTGATCGAGGTTCACGACATCCGAGAGGTAGGTGCAGGTCAGCGCCGCGAAGACGAAGGCCTGCAGGAAGGCCACGATCAGCTCCAGGGCGGTCAGCGCGACCACCATGCCGAACGACAGGCCGGAGACGAGGAAGCCGAGGTAGGCGACGCCGCCCTGCGCCAGGGCGAAGGTCGCCAGCGCCACCACGAAGCTGCCGAACATGTACATCACGACGTGCCCGCCGATCATGTTGCCGAACAGGCGCATCGACAGGGTGACCGGCCGCACCAGGAACGAGATGATCTCGATCGGCACCAGCATCAGCAGCATCAGCGGGTGGACCCCGCCGGGGACGAACAGCTTGAAGAAGCCGAGGCCGTTGCGCATGAAACCGACGACCACGACCAGGATGAAGGTGGTGATCGCCAGGGTGACCGTCACCGACAGCTGCGAGGTTACGGTGAACTGGCCGGGGATCAGGCCCCAGATGTCCAGGAAGGCGATCAGGCAGAACAGCGCGAAGATGTAGGGCACGAACGGACGGCCGCGCTCGCCGATCATCGGCGTCGCCAGGCCCTTGTCCGCCAGGTCGTAGAGAATCTCGCCGAACGCCTGCAGCCGCCCCGGCACGACCTTGCCGCGCGCGGCGGCCACGAAGAACAGCGTGATGGCGGCGGCGGCGAACAGCATGGTCGCCACCGAATTGGTGATCGAGAGGTCGATGGTCCCCAGCCCGGGCACCGACACCGGCGGCAGGGCGACGAGCTTCCTGATCAGGAACTGCTCCATGGGCTCGATCGCGGCCATCAGTCTTTCAAACCCCTGTCTTGTCCTTCTCCGCGGGCCGCTTCGCTGAAGCGCCCGCGGATTTCACCGCCGCATAGGCCGACGCCGCCGTTCCCAGCAGCAGGCCGATCACCAGACCGAAAGGCGTCGTGTGGGCGAAGTGGTCGACCACCCAGCCGAGCCCGATGCCTCCGAGAATCCCGCCGATCACCTCCCCCAAGAGGCGATAACCTTCGGCCATGCCCCGCTCGCCTGAGCGCACGCCGCCGACCGTCGTCCCCTCTGCCGGCCTCAACGCCTTCAGCCGCTCGTCGAGGCGCCTGAGCGCCTCCTGGCTGTCGTCGTCCGGCTGCGGCATGAACGGAGCTCGCGCGAGGGCCCGCCCCAACGTCCCCGCCGCGGCCCGGCCAGGTCGGCGCGGAACCTATAGGGGCCGCCATGGGGCGTCAAGGTTTCGTGATCGGAAGTTAGTATGTTGTTTTTATTGTTCTTTCGTCTCTAGACGCCACTTCCTGACAAGGCGCCGCACCGTCAAGTCGCCAGCGGCCTCTCCCGCCCACATGTCATCCCGGAAACGGCGGAGCCGTTGTCCGGGATCTCGTCTGTGAGCCTGCGGGAGGATCCCGGACAGCCGCTTCGCGGCTTCCGGGATGACACTGAGATTTCCTGGAACTCTACCCCTTGTATTGGCCGACCGGCAGGGACCGCTCGATCATGCCGTAGGCGCTTTCGCCGTCCCAGGTGTAGAGCGCGTCGCCCTGGTGGAACGGCAGGCCGCCGCCCACCGCCTTGACGCCGCCGATGGCCCAGTTGCCGAACATCGGATTGCCGGCGGCGATGAAGGTGGAATTGTGGGTCCGGCCGCTGATCTTCACCTGGCCCTGGCCGGTGTCGAGCACCAGGTCCACCGGCCCGCCATGCGGCGTGAAGCTGGTCATCCAGGGCGCTTCCAGCACCGAGCAGGCGACCTTGCGCTGGCCATCCCACAGGAAGGCCTCGCTGTAGGCCGGGGTGCCGTCGCGCCGGGGCGGGAAGGCCAGCGCGCCAAACGCCTTGCCGCTGGGAAACAGGGCGCTCATCCAGCAGTGGCCGGGAAACTCGCCGGTGTCGCGCCGGCCCGTCCGGCGGATACGCAGACCGCGGCCCTTGAAGCTCAGCTTCGGCTCGCCCTGGATCTCGAACGTGCCGGCGCAGGTGAACAGCTGCTCGTGGCGCTGACCGCCGACGCCGCCGACGGCCGCCATGGTCACCTTGTCCCCGCTCTGCATCGCCTTCTCGCCCTGCACCCAGGGCGGGGCGCCCATGACCATGTCGACGTCGATGATCACGCGCCGGCCAGGGCCGCCGAGCTCGCCGGCGACGGTGCGGGCGATGGTGGATTCATAGGCGGGCCCGTCGAAGAGCATTTTCCAACGGCGCAGCGGCTCGACCATCTCGAAGGTCAGCGGGCCGGCGTTCATCGTCACCACCTTGCCGTCCACGATCTTGGGCGGATAGGGGCGGTAGCCGTTGGCGCCGATCAGCACCCGACCGTCGGAGAAGGCGAAGTTGGCCTCGACGCCGCGGTAGTCCCACTCGGAGGCCACCGCCTCGATGCAGACGCGGGGGAAGCCGAAGCGGCCCTCGTCGTCCGAGATCCAGACATTCACGCTCTCGCGCATCTCCGGATCGTCAGGCTTGCCCTGCAGCGGCCAGTCGACGGCCGGATCCAACCCGCCGGTGATATCGAAGTCGGCCATGTGGTCCTCCCTGGGTTCAGAGCCCATCCGTCCTTTTGCCGCGCAGATACTGTATCAGTCAACCGACTGATACTTGCCTGACCCGCAGTTCAGCAAGCAAGGCTCAGTTTTCCTGTCCCGTCGGCTCGTTCGCCACTGGATTGACCAGCGTCCCCACCGGCTTGACGTCGATCTCGATGGTGTCGCCGGCCTTCATCCACACCGGCGGCTTGCGCGCACCGCCCACTCCGCCGGGCGTGCCGGTGACGATCACGTCGCCCGCCTCCAGTTCGGTGAAGGCCGAGCAGTAGGCGACCAGCTCGCCGAACCCGAAGATCAGGTCCCGGGCCTTGGCGTTCTGCATCACCTCGCCGTTCAGGCGGGTGGTGATCTCCAGCGCGTCGGGGTCGCCGACCTCGTCGGGGGTCATCATCCACGGGCCGAAGCCGCCGGTGCGGGCGAAGTTCTTGCCGGGGGTGAACTGGGTGGTGTGGCGTTGCCAGTCGCGCACGCTGCCGTCGTTGTAGGGCGCAAAGCCTGCCACGTGGTCCAGCCAGTCCTCCCTGGCGATCCGCCGGCCCGGCTTGCCGATCACCAGCGCGATCTCGCCCTCGAAGTCGAGCCGCTCGGACTCCCGCGGCCGCCACATCGCCTCGCCGTGCGCGACCTGGGCGGCGGCGAAGCGCACGAAGATGGTCGGGTAGGCGTCGCCCGCCCCGCGACCCGTCTCCTCCTGGTGCGCCTTGTAGTTCAGGCCGGCGCAAAGGATCTTGGCCGGGTCCGTGATCACCGGCAGGTACTCCAGGCCCGCCAGCGGCAGGTCCGCCGCCCGCTCCGCCGCCGCCCGGCCCAGCGCCTCCAGCCGGCCCGCGGCGATGGCCGCCTTCAGGTCGGCGAGGTCGGGCGCAAGGGCGCCGGCGTCCACCACGCCCTCGCCGCTGACGATCCCGAACGTCGCTCTGCCGTCGCGCAGAAAGCTCAACCAGCGCATCCGCGCCTCCTCTGTTTCCGTCCCTCCCCCTTGTGGGGAGGGAAGACCGCGAAGCGGTCAGGGTGGGGGAGTCTGGAGACAGGCGCCAAACTCGCCGGTTAGCATAGGCCCAGACACCCCCACCCTGCGACGCTGCGCGTCGCTGTCCCTCCCCGTGAACGGGAGGGAGGTCAGTGCGCCTCGTCCCAGTTGCTCGCCGCCCGGGCGTCAACCACCAGCGGCACGGAGAAGCTCACCGCCGGTTCCGCCGCCCCCTGCATCACCCGGCGAGCCACCGCGCACAGCGTGTCGGCCTCCTCGGCCGGCGCCTCGAACACCAGCTCGTCGTGCACCTGCAGCAGCATCCGGGCCTTCAGCCCCGCCGCCGCTAAGGCCGCTGGCATGCGGATCATCGCGCGGCGGATCACGTCGGCGGCGGCGCCCTGGATCGGGGCGTTGATCGCGGCGCGCTCGGCGAACTGGCGCTCGGCCACCGACTTGGAGCGGATCATCGGGATGTTCACCCGCCGGCCGAACAGGGTGGTGACGTAGCCCTGCTGGCGCACCAGGGCGCGCATGCCGTCCATGTAGGCGCGGATGCCCGGGAAGCGCTCGAAGTAGGTCTTGATGTAGGCGCCGGCCTCGTCCTGCGGGATGCCGAGCTGGTTGGCGAGGCCGAAGGCCGAGATGCCGTAGATGATGCCGAAGTTGATCGCCTTGGCCCGGCGGCGGGTCTCGGCCGGCATCCCCTCCACCGGCACGCCGAACATCTCCGAGGCGGTGGAGGCGTGGATGTCCAGGCCCTCGCGGAAGGCGCGCTTCAGCTGCGGGATGTCGCCGATGTGGGCGAGCAGCCGCAGCTCGATCTGGCTGTAGTCGGCGCTGACCAGCACATGCCCCGGCTCGGCGATGAAGGCCTTGCGGATCTTGCGGCCTTCCTCGGTGCGGACCGGGATGTTCTGCAGGTTGGGGTCGTTGGACGAGAGCCGCCCGGTGGTGGTCGACGCCAGGGCGTAGGAGGTGTGCACCCGCCCGGTCCGGTCGGCCATCGCCACGGCCAGGCTGTCGGTGTAGGTGCCCTTCAGCTTGGAGAGCTGGCGCCAGTCCAGCAGCACCCGCGGCAGGGCGTGCCCCTGGGCCGCGAGGTCCTCCAGCACGCTGGCGTCGGTGCTCCAGACGCCGGTGGCGGTCTTCTTGCCGCCGGGCAGGCCGAGCTCGCCGAAGAACACGTCGCCGATCTGCTTGGGGCTGCCGAGGTTGAACGGCCGCCCGGCCAGGCGGTGCGCCTCGGCCTCGAAGTCGGCCATCCGCACCGCGAAATCGTTGGACAGCTGGCGAAGGCGGTCGGGGTCGACCTTGATCCCGGCCAGCTCCATCGGCGCCAGCACGGCCGGCATCGGCCGCTCCAGGGTCTCGTAGACGCTGAGCAGGCCCTCCTTGGCCAGCCTGGGCCGCAGGATGCGGTGCAGCCGCAGGGTGATGTCGGCGTCCTCGGCGGCGTAGCAGGTGGCCTCGGCCAGGCCCACGTGCCGGAAGCTCTTCTGCGCCTTGCCGGTCCCGGCCACCTGCTTGAGACTGATCGGCTGGTGCTCCAGCCACAGCTGCGCCAGCTCCTCCATGCCGTGGCCGTGCAGGCCGGCCTCCAGGACATAGGAGATCAGCATGGTGTCCTCGATCGGCGCCACGGTGATCCCGTGGCGGGCCAGGACGGCCATGTCGTACTTGGCGTTGTGTCCGAGCTTCAGGACCGACGGGTCCTCCAAGAACGGCTTCAACTGCGCCAGCGCCGCCTCGAGCGGGATCTGGTCGAGCTCCACGGCGCCGTCCAGCGCCAGGCCGTCGCCGGCCGCGTGGCCGAGGGGCACGTAGCAGGCCTCGCCCGGGGCCACGGCCAGGGAGACGCCGCAGATGTCGGAGTTGGCGGCCGAGGGGCCGTCGGTCTCGACGTCGAACGCGACCAGGCCGGCGGCCTTGGCCTTGGCGATCCAGCCGTCCAGCGCCGCGAGGTCCTTCACGCAGGCATAGCCGCTGGTGTCGATCGGCTTGGGGGCCTCCTGCTCGGCCGGTCGTGGCGCGGGGGGCGGGACGGCCCCGCCGCGCGACTCGACCACGCGCCGCGCCAGGGTCCTGAACTCCATCCCCTCCAGGAAGGCGCCCAGCACCTCCGCGTCCGGCTCGCGCACCGCCAGCTCGTCCACCGGCTCGGGCAGCGGGGTGTCGCAGTCCAGCTGCACCAGCTGGCGCGACAGGCGGATCTGGTCGGCGTAGTCGATCAGGGTCTGGCGGCGCTTCTCCTGCTTGATCTCGCCGGCGCGGGCCAGCAGCGACTCCAGGTCGCCGTATTCGTTGATCAGGGCCGAGGCGGTCTTGATGCCGATGCCCGGCGCGCCCGGCACGTTGTCCACCGAGTCGCCGCACAGGGCCTGCACGTCGACCACCTTCTCGGGGCCGACGCCGAACTTCTCCATCACCTCGGCGCGGCCGATGCGGACGTTCTTCATGGTGTCGAGCATCGACACCTGGTCGCCGACCAGCTGCATCAGGTCCTTGTCGGACGAGACGATCACCACCTCGCCGCCGGCGTCGCGCACCCTGCAGGCATAGGCGGCGATGATGTCGTCGGCCTCGTAGCCGGCCAGCTCCAGGCAGGGCACCCCGAACGCCCGGGTCGCCTCGCGCACCAGCGGGAACTGCGGCACCAGATCCTCCGGCGGCGGCGGACGGTGCGCCTTGTAGTCGGCGTAGAGCTTGTTGCGGAAGGTGATCTCCGACTGGTCGAACACCACCGCCAGGTGGGTCGGCGCGTCGGGCGCGGCCTTCATGTCCACCAGCAGCTTCCACAGCATGTTGCAGAAGCCGGCCACCGCCCCGGTGGGCAGGCCGTCGGTCTTGCGGGTCAGCGGCGGCAGGGCGTGGAAGGCCCGGAAGATGAAGCCCGACCCGTCGACGATGTAGAGCCGCACGGCCGGCCCATCCTGCGTCGGCTCGCGCGGAATCTCGTCCAGGGTCTCGGGGACGGCGTCCAGGGTGTCGGTCATGTCCGGAAGATAGGCGCGCGTCCGCCCCGGGTCACGCCCCGCGGGTGAGGATCAGTGCCCGTGCGAGCCCTCGTAGACGCCCGGCGCGGTGATCTCGCTCTCGGCTCCCTCCGAGCCGCTCGCCAGCACGAAGCGTCGGTCGCAGTAGCCGCATTCCACGAAGCCCGCCTCGCCCATCTCCAGCCACACCCGCGGATGCCCAAGCGCCCCGCCGACCCCGTCGCAGGCGACGCGGCGCGACCGTACCTGGATCACTTCCGGGGCGCCGGGCATCGGCTGAGCTGTTGGCGTGCTGGCCATCGCGATTCCCTCACACCCACCTGTGCGGTGGGTTGCGGCTAGGTATGATCCCGTGACGGTCGACGTCAATCGAGCTCGGGGGCGGGCGCCATGATGGACCGCCAAGTTCGCCAAGGACGCCAAGAGGCAATGGCGATCACCGATCGATTGGCGGACTTGCTTTCCCGGGCCGCTACGCAACTCGGTTGTAGGCGCGCGGCTCGAGCAAGGTTCGCACTCCCCTTGGCGTTCTTGGCGACCTTGGCGGTGAATCAATGCGCGACGCGCCGAGTGGCGAAGCGCCGCCCCAGCCGCTACCTAAGCCGGTATGGAGCTTCCTGAGAACGCCATCGAGGCCCGCGACCTCGTCAAGACCTACCCCGCCTCCGGCCGCTCGCCGGCGATGCATGCGCTGAAGGGCATCGACCTGACCATCCCGCGCGGCTCGATCTTCGGCCTCTTGGGCCCCAACGGGGCCGGCAAGTCGACCTTCATCAACATCCTCGCCGGTCTCTGCAACAAGACCTCCGGCACGGTGTCGGTCTGGGGCCGCGACCTCGATCACCGCCCCCGCGACGCCCGCGCCGCCATCGGGGTGGTGCCGCAGGAGATCGCCGCCGACGTGTTCTTCACCCCGCGCGAATCGCTGGACGTGCAGGCCGGCATGTACGGCGTGCCCCGCGCCGAGCGCCGCACCGACGCCCTGCTGGCCGCGCTCGGCCTCTCCGACAAGGCCAACGCCTATGTGCGCCAGCTCTCCGGCGGCATGAAGCGCCGGCTGATGGTGGCCAAGGCGATGGTGCACAACCCGCCCGTGCTGATCCTCGACGAACCCACCGCCGGGGTGGACGTCGAGCTGCGCCGCCAGCTCTGGGACTACGTCGTCGGCCTCAACCGCCAGGGCGTCACCATCGTCCTCACAACCCACTACCTGGAGGAGGCCGAGGAGCTCTGCGACCTGATCGCGATCATGAACCGGGGCGAGGTGGTGGCCTGCGAGCCCACCTCGCAGCTGCTGCGCCGGCTCGACACCCGCGCGGTGGTGATCACCCCCGACCATCCCCTGACGGTGGCCCCGTCCCTGCCGCCGTTCGAGACCCGCCTGCGCCCCAACGGCGAGGTGGCGATCAGCTTCAAGACCGCCGAGGCCGGGGTCGAACAGGTGCTGGCCGCCGCCCGCGCCGCCGGGGTCCACTTCAAGGACCTGCGCACCGAGGAGCCCGACCTGGAAGACGTCTTCCTGTCGCTGACCTACAACGCCGAGGGCGAACACGCCCTGCCGTGATGCGCGCCGCCGAACGCCGTTTGCGCCCCGGCCCCCTTTCGGCTAGACATCGCGCCCTTCCGGCCGACCCCCAACGCACCCGTAGCTCAGCTGGATAGAGCGTTGCCCTCCGAAGGCAGAGGTCACAGGTTCGAATCCTGTCGGGTGCGCCACTTTTCCCAGACCACCACCAACGAAAACAACGTGCCCCTTCGGGGGCCTGGAGCGGGGCCGCGGCGACTGTGCCCCACAGGTGTGACCCATACAGCCCGGCGCTGAGCCGTGCGGCAGTCCCATCTCACCCGTCGGGGCGCGGTCTACACCGCCCGCTTCAAGCTGCCGAAGGACCTTGCCGCCCGGTTGGGCGTGGCCGAGTTGCGGAAGTCACTGCATACCGCTGATATCGCGGTGGCGCGGCAGCGGTGCCTGAAGGCCACGGTGTGGTTCCGCGCCGAGGTGGAGCGGCTGAGGGCGATGGCGAACCCGACGAGGGACGATCTTGAGGAGGCCGCCCGGCGCTTCTTCGGCGAGCTAGCCCGGCAACTCGACCGGCCTCGCAGCTTCGACCCGGACTTCCTGGACCTGGACATCGCCGAGAACGAGGAGGCGAGCAAGGATAGGATCGACGACCTCGATGCGGCGCTGTCCACGAACGAGTTCGGTCGAGGCGTGCAGGTTGCCGCTGTCGACCTTTTGGCGGGCTCGGGCATCGATCCGGCCGCCTTGGACCCGCGGACGCAGCTTGTCGCCTATCAGCTCGCGGCCAGGGCTTTGCGGGCTCAGATGCAGCTGTTCATCCACCAGCTGAGAAATCCCGCTGGGGCGTTCTCCCACACCGATCCGCTGTTCATGGCGGTCGCAGCGCCCGCCCCACCGCCAATGATGGCCGCGTCGCGGCCCCTGATCGTCGGCGATGCCCTCGGAGTCGCCGTGCGGGACTACTTGGCTAAGAAGGCGGTCGCCATCGGCCAGTCCCAGCACGACGAGGTCGCGAGGGCGCTCCGCTGGCTGGGGGAGGCGCTCGGGGAGAAGACACCGCTCGCCGCCGTGACCAAGGAGCAGCTACGGGGGTTCCGGGATGACGTCGCCCGGATTGATGTGACCCTGCGGGGACGGGACGCGCCCTTTCACCATCGGCTGACCAATGTGCCGGAGAGGCAGATCAAGTCTGCCACGGCCATCCGCTACTGGAAGTCGGTGCAGGCCCTCTGGCGTTGGGCGGTCGACGAAGGGCTACGCCCAGACGATCCTTCCGCCGGGCTGAAGCTGGAGGCGAAGAAGGGGGAGCGGCCCCGCACGCCTGAACCCTTCAGCGGGCCTGAGCTGAAGAAGCTCTTCAGGACCCCGCTGTATGCAGGCTACCTGTCGCCCAGGCGGGTCGACAAGCCGGGCATGTGTCGAACCCGCGAGGGCCACGGGTGGTTCGGCCTGATCGCTCTTCACACCGGCCTCCGCGCCGGTGAGCTATGCCAACTGCTGCCAGGAGACTTCATGTTCGATACGGAGCCGCCGCATCTGAAGGTCCGGGAAGATGATGGCGCAGGCCAACGAGTGAAGCGGACCAAGAGCGAGGCTGCTACCAGGGACGTTCCCCTGCACCCCGACCTTATAGCTCTCGGCCTCCGGGTGTTCGTGGAGGGTGAAGCGAAGCGCTATCCTGAGGGCCGAGTCTTCAGGGTGTTCAAGCTAGGCCAAGGTGACCGCACCAGTGACGGGGCCACCAGGTTTTGGGGGCGGTATCTAAGAGAGTACGGTCTTTGGAAGCCGGGCAGGTCCACTCATGTGTTCCGGCACACTGTGGCGCACTACCTTCGCGCTGCCGGGGCGTCTGACGAAGACATCGGGGCGGTCCTTGGGCACGCCGGCTTGACCGTGACGGCGGGTTACGGCGGCGCGCAGCCCCTAGGGCGCAAGGCTAAGACACTGGGGCTCCTGGACTACGGCTTTAGCTTGGTCGAAGCCCTGAATGAACCTGGGCTGGATAGCTAAGGCCCGCGCAGGCTCTGCAATCACTTGCAAAAAAAGTGTGTTTCGCATCACTTACGGATTTCAAAGTGAAGGAAATGATGGCATATGACGCCGTAATGAACTCATACGTGAGGGTCACTGCATGAAACACAAGGCATTTGCGGAGAGGTTGCGAGCGCTGCGGGTGAGCAAGGGGCTCAGCAAGGCGATGCTCGCCAACCGGGTCAACGTCAGCCAGACGTGCGTATGGAACTGGGAGGAGGGCAATACCTTCCCGAGGAGCCTGGCCATGTACCAACTCACGCGAGAGCTAGGCACGACGCGAGATTATCTAGCGTACGGGCACGATGGAGCGGAAGGCGCAGAGGTCCTTCAGTCGGAGCAGCACGCTGAAGAGCCGCGTGTGCTGTCCGTGCAGGAGACCATCCAGAGGGCACGGAGCGAGATCGCCCGCGTTGCCGGCGTGGGCATCGAGAAGGTGAGGGTGCTCGTGGAGTTCGGGGACGAGAACCAAGGCGCAACCCCCGCATCGGTGGCATAGACCAGTGATCTCGACTCGGGCCAGCTTCGCTGCCGGGGGACCAGTTCTGGCGTCCCGCATTACGGACATCGGGGCGTGCCGGTCATCATTAGTGAGGTCCCGTCTAATAAGGCACCGCTGAAGGTAGCATGCCCTGACGAGACCCTGTTCCCCACTGAGCTGAAGCTGAAGGATGGAACGCAGATATGGAGGTCCCTTCCCCAGCCTGACCGGATAGCCTTATCAGCGGTGCTCACCGAGGAGCACTTCGGGAAGAAGGGTAAGAAGCCAGAGTTCGATGTCGGCCTCATCAAGGCCATGGCCCTGCGGTTAGCCGACGTCCAGAAGAAGCATAACGAGACCATCGCCCCAGTCTCGCAGGATGGCATCCCCCGCAAGTTTGCCATCTTCATCGGGGACCGTGACGCGACGCTGGACGTGAGGTTGAAGAGCGGCAAGATCGCTGACTACCCCCAGAAGGCTTGGACGATCCGTTTCGAGTTCGCCCCTCGCAAGGCGCAGGCCTACGGCATGGAGGAGTTCACCGGCCTCCTCGTCTCGGCAGTCCAGACCGTGACGGGCGCCTACAAGCTGCTCAGGGACTGCCGGGTGTCTCGTTTGGACGTTGCTCTCGACTATGCCGGAGTTAGGCCAGCGGACCTCGTCGTCACGGCGAAGAACGGCGGGAAGCGCTGGGAGGTGTTCGGGCGGGACGGGGTCCTGGAGACCCTGTACCTGTTCGGGACCAAGAGTCCGCCTAAGAAGAAGCTGAAGGCTCCTCCCAGGAAGCCGTACGGCAACCTGATCGCCCGCATCTATGACCGTGACCGCGAGCGTGCGGCGATGGGCAAGCCACCCCCGTATTCGCACTGTACGGTGACGCGGCTGGAGGTGGTGCGCACACGCTTCGATAAGCCCCTCTACCTTGAAGGACTGGAGAGCCTCGGGGATCAGTTTGCCCGCGTGGGTCTGAGTTGGGGCCGCACCGTTATCAAGACCCAGGAATCCCACCGCTGGGAGCGGTATCTAGCCTGTGTGAGAGCTCTTGGGCCGTTGGAAGCCGCCAGAGTGATGGGGCTGCCGGGTCCAACAGTTAAAGCATATGCCGCGGCCCTGAAGAAACATCCCTCCGACCTCCTCTTGCCCGCCGACGTGTGGAAGCAGTGGGACATGGGTATCGCGGTCACGGGCTTGGCCGAGCTGGTGACCAAGGCCAAGTCTGTAGGCCTCTAAGTCTCCCTCGTGCGTTGACCGAAGGACACGTAAGTCGCCTGACCGGCTAGGATGACGTTGCTGCTCCTGCCGCATCGCGCACGCCCCGGCACTTGCCACATCAGACTAATATCGATTTCGGACCGGCCGACTTGGTCTGCGCGCTTGCTGATTCCGGGCCATTTCTGCCCTGTGAGCAATAGAACAGCAAACCAACGGCATGACTCGAGGGATGAATGTGCAAGTAATTGCACTATTTTAAACGTCAAGTACAAAATGCATGTATGTCGTAGATATTTGTTGACCATATGTGTCTCTAGGCAGATGTAGTTGCCTACTTGTCTCAAGGATGGGTACTCGGATAGGAAGGCACCATATGACCCAAATCTACACAAAGAAACAGTGAGATCGGCTTCGCGTCTTCAATTGACGACATCCCCCTTGTATTGCTTGAGGGCGACGTGATCAGGTTGCTGGGCGTGAAGTTAGAAGAATATGCCGCAATAATGCAGAGTAATAAGGCGATACCTGCGGTCAAATTAGGGCCCATTCGCGTAGTTCTGAGAGATGAGTTCTTTAAGTGGATGAAAAAAATGGTCTCGGGTCAATCCGCGGGCCGTAATATAGAATGGGGATGATTGACGCCTCCTACTTTTTGGATATTTTTCACATATACCAACCTACACCTGTTAAATCATGACGCCCACATTCGTTGCCTACCTTCGAGTATCTACCGAGAAGCAGGGATATGACGGTCTCGGCATAGAGGCTCAGCGTGAAGCAGTCCGACGATATTGCGAACAGGCAGGCGGGCGTCACCTAGGCGAGTACGTCGAGGTAGAGTCGGGGAAGGTTGACGCACGGCCAGTGCTGGCAGAGGCGTTGGCCGCTTGCCGCGCTCAGAAGGCCACGCTCCTGATCGCCCGCCTGGACCGGCTTGGGCGCAGCGTAAGCTTCATAGCCGGACTGATGGACGCTCGGGTCGCGTTCGTTGCCGCGGACATGCCCTTCGCCACGCCCCTGGTGCTGCACGTGATGGCGGCGTTCGCTCAGCATGAGCGGGAGCAGATCGCCGCTCGCACCAAGGCTTCACTGGCGGCGGCCAAGGTAAGGGGAGTGAAGCTCGGCAGCTATGGGGCGACACTCGCCTTGACCAACAGGACGGCCGCCGAACGTTTCGCCGCTACTGTTCGGCATGCCGTCGAGGAGGCGAGGGCGCAGGGTGCCACGACCTTGCAATCAATTGCAGACCATCTGAACAAGCATTCTGTCCACGCGCGGGAAGGTGGGTGCTGGCATCCCGCCTCCGTAAGCAGACTGCTAAGGCATCTGGCGGCCCGCCCGTCGCCGGGAGCGAAGCTTGCTAACAGCTGAATGGTGCGCCGGCCCTACGAAGCTTCTAGGTGCTCCGACCTGCGAGCGAGGTCCTGGCCAAGCTGGTCCGGCATCGCATAAGGCCGCCGCGGGCCGGGAGGAGCACCAGCATCCCTGAGTGGCGAAATCTTATCTACTCCAGGATGCGCCCCTTAGGGCTTGTGGTCAGGAGGTTGAGACTTTAGTGAATATGTTCCGCTAAACCGCTGCTATGTTAGCGCACCTGGGGTCTCGGTGACGGCGCACTACGATAGCCTGCTGTTCGTGGCGTTCGTTAATACGCCGCCGAAGGAAACGGCCGCGGAGCTGTGG
>Ga0207695_10006430_pt1 | contig 15254 bp, 9 predicted proteins | sample KBSC54metaG_FD_184354 | JGI IMG/M metagenome (GOLD analysis project Ga0207695, IMG submission 184354) | Corn rhizosphere microbial communities from Kellogg Biological Station, Michigan, USA - KBS C5-4 metaG (SPAdes) (version 2) | ecosystem: Host-associated > Plants > Roots > Rhizosphere > Soil... | reverse complement strand
CCTTTACGCGCGGACGCCCGAAGGCCGCCAGCATCGCGAGCCCGGTATAGTCGAGGCGCGCACCGCGATGCAGCACGACTTCGCCGGCCGACGCTTCGCAACCCCGCGGGTTGATGAACTGATGCGGCTCGGCGGCGCGGTCACAGCTGACCTTGTCGCCGTCGCGATGCGTGTACTCGACCATGATGACGGCGTCGGCGCCCGCGGGTATCGGTGCGCCGGTCATGATCTCGACGGCTTGGCCTTCTCCGACCGCGCCGGTAAGTCGGTCGCCCGCGCGGACCTCGCCGATCACATCGAGCGTGCCCGGCAGATCGATGGCGCGTACGGCGTATCCATCGCGCACGGAGCGCGCGAGCGCGGGCGAATCGCGGTCCGCCGCAACATCCTCCGCGAGCACCCGCCTATCGGCAAGGGCGAGATCGAGTTCTTCGATCGCAGGCGCGGGTCGATGCGCGCGCACCTGGCGCAGCACTTCGTCGCGCGCTTCAGCAAATGTCAACGCAGCCACACCTTCATGGTAACGCGCGCGAAAAAAGTCCTTGACCCTGGAATCGATTCCGGAGTGGATACTATGCTGGGAAGAATGACAGAGAGCGGGAACGGGATGCGGTCCGGCGAGTTGGCGCGGCTTGCCGGAGTCAGCACGGATACGCTGCGCCATTACGAACGGCTGGGCGTGCTGGCCAGTCCTGGGCGCACTACGTCCGGCTACCGCGTGTATCAGGCTGCGGCGCTGCAGCGCGTGCTGTTGATTCGGCGCGCGCTGGCGGTCGGGTTCAGTTTGCCGGAGTTGGCCAGAATTCTCCGCGTACGCGACGCGGGAGGCGCACCCTGCAAACAGGTGCGCGCCATGGCGGAATGCAACCTCGGCGAGATCGACCGGCGGATCGAGGAGATGCTGCTCCTGCGCAAGCAACTCGCGGAACTGCTGGCGGCATGGGACGAACGCCTGGATGGCACACCCAGCGGTCAGCGTGCCGGTCTCCTGGAGATGCTGTCCGGCCCGCCTCCGTCGTCTTCCCGCAAAGGCTTACAACGCACTTCACCACGGAGACACGGAGAACACTGAGAAAGCACGGAGAATGATATACAGGTTTTTCCTCCGTGTTTGCTCGTGTTCTTCGTGGCTCCGTGGTGAAGGAACCACTCTAAAGTTTCCGCCCAAACAGCCGATACCTTCCATGTGGGTTGCAATCGTGCGAGGGCGGGGATCTTCTTCTTGTTAGCCGGTGCCGCCGCCGGTCAACAGAAGCTGGCGGATGCGAGCCTGGAAGAACTCTTGAATACGCAGGTGACTTCGGCCTCGAAGAAAGAGGAGAAGCTCAGCGGGATCGCGGCCGCGGTGTTCGTGATCGGCGCTGAAGACATCCGGCGGTCTGGGGCCACCAATTTGCCGGACGTGCTCCGCATTGCCCCCGGAGTCGACGTCCAACAGGTCGATGCGAGTGTTTGGGCCATCAGTATTCGCGGGTTCAATTCGCGGTTCTCTAATAAGGTGCTGGTCACGATCGATGGCCGGTCCGTGTATTCCCCATCCTTTTCCGGCGTGTACTGGGATCAGCAGATGCTGCCGCTCGAGGAGATCGAGCGAATCGAAGTAATACGCGGCCCGGGCGCGACGGTGTGGGGCGCGAACGCCGTCAATGGCGTCATCAACATCTTCACGAAGTCGGCGAAGACAACCGGGAGGACCACGCTATCGGCCATGGGCGGCTCGCAAACGCAGACACTGGACCTCACGCAGTTCGGCGCTGCCGCGGGACGGTCCGGCGCTTATCGGGTCTTCGGCCAGTTCGGCCGGTTTGGCAACTCGGGCCGGGAGGCGAACGATCTCTGGTCAACGGCCCACGGCGGCTTCCGCTCGGACTGGGACCTCTCGACACGCGACAGTTTAACGGTTACGGGCGATCTGTTCGTCAATCGGGAACACGCATCGATGCGTTCGGATTGGCTCGGGTCTTCGGGTGATACACTCACGCGCCAACACGTGGATAGCTCGGGAGGCAGCCTCATGGCACGCTGGGACCACACGACCCGCGGGACGGGGCAAACCTCGGTGCAAACCAGCTACACGGCGTATGAGCGGATCGAATTCGGTACACCCGAAAAAGTGCGCGAGTTCAGTCTGGAGTTCCAGCACCATTTGCGGCTGGGCAGCCGGCACGACATTGTATGGGGATTGAGTCTTCGCAACAGTTGGGCTGAAGTTCCGCCGGGCCATTTCGTAGGGTTTTCGCCGCCGTCGGGTACCGACCGCTGGTTCGGCGCATTCATCCAGGACGAGATTCGCCTTACTCCCGCATTGTCCCTGACGCTGGGCGAGAGGTTCGAGCGTGCCGATTCCCTGCACACCCAGGACGAGCCCAGCGTACGCATTGCCTGGACGCCGGGCGCGGGGCGGCATACGGTTTGGGCATCGGCGGCCAATGCCGACCGGCAGCCCTCGCGCGTCGACACGTCGATTCTGTTGGATTTGCAGAGCACGGATGTCGGCCCTAATACGATTGCGATCGTCCGCGTGGTGGGCAATCCTCGGGTGAAGAATGAGCAGGTCGACGATTACGAAGCCGGTTATCGCGCCGCCCTTACGCAGCGGCTCACGGTAGATGTCGCCGGCTTCTTCAGCCGTTATCACGATCTCTGTACGTGGGAACCCGGTCCCATGACGATGCTTCCGGGCTCGCCCGTACAGATCGTCGCGCCGCTGGTGGTCGGCAATTTGGCCCGAGCGACGGACTACGGCGGAGAGGTCTCGGTGAACTGGAGTCCCTTGCACCGCTGGCGACTGCGGCCGGGGTATTCCTATTTGCACGCGACTCTCGGGCGAGACACCTCGTCCGGTGGTATCACGACGGCCTCCGTCAACACAGGATTCCCGCAAAATCAGCTGCAAATCCGTTCCATAGTGGACCTCTCTCGAACCACGGAATTCGACCAGACGTTGTTTTGCACCGCCCGGCTACCCGGCGGGGCGATACCCGGCCACACTCGCCTCGACCTCCGGTTGTCGCGACACTTCGGGGAGCGAGTAGAGGTGAGCATTGCCGGACAGAATCTGTTGCGCAACAGCACGTTCGAGTCCGGCGACGCATACAATCTGGCCGCCGGGCCGGCTATGCGCAGTGTCTCTGGCAGGATCACGTGGACTTTCTGAGGCGACTGGCGCCGCTTGCGATCTGGCTGTCCGCTCTGCTGCTGGCGACACCGGCGATTCCGCCGTCAGCAGCCGCGGGCGAATACGAGGTCAAAGCAGCATTTTTGTATCAGTTCTTTTCATTCGTGCAATGGCCGGAGGACACAGGCGGCGCTTCCGGCTGCATCGCCATTATTGGGCGCGACCCGTTCGGCTCTTACCTGGATGACGCCGTGAAGAGCAGGTCGGGGAATGGCCGGCCGCTGCTGGTCATCCGTGCGCAAAACGGCCGCGATTTAGGGTCCTGCCGCATCGCCTTCATCTCGTCGTCCGAGCAGAAAGACCTCGCATCCATTCTCAGGAAACTCCCGCCGGCCGTGTTGAGCGTTGGTGACATGCCCGATTTCTGCAAGCGGGGCGGCATCATCGGCTTTGAACTTTCCGAGCAGCGTGTCCGCATTCGCATCAACCTGGAGGCCGCGCAACGAGGCCGTCTTCAGGTCAGTTCGCGGCTGTTGAGTGTGGCGAAGGTGGTGGGCGGTGCAGCCCAGTAGGTTACCCATCATGCGCTGGCTGAACGAACTCTCGCTGGAACATAAGCTGCAAGCGATTATCATGGCGTCGGTCGCGGCGGCACTGCTCCTGGTGGGGACGTCGACCGTGGTGTTTGAGGTCTTGTCCAACCGTTCCGACATGCGGCAGGAATCGCAAACCGTGGCGCAGATCATTGGGCAGAATAGTGTCGCGGCGCTCAGCTTCAAGGATCCGGAATCAGCCGACCAACTGTTAAGCGGCCTGGCCGCGCATGCCGGGATTGTCGCCGGCGCGTTGTATTCCGATGATGGGGAGATCTTCGCGGTATACCGGCGCGCCGACACGTTCGCGATACCTCCTCATCCGGGACGGGAGGGGGTCGAATTTCACAACGACCGGCTCACCATCTGTCAACGCGTCGTGTGGAACCGGCAGCCGCTCGGTTGGGTCTATCTGGCGACGAGTTTGACGCAGTTTCGCGAGCAATTGATCCGATCATTGTTGGTGCTCCTGCTGGTCTTCCTGGCTTCGGGGGCGGTCGCCTATGTGCTGGCCGCGCGTCTGCAACGCCTGATCTCCGAGCCCATCATCCATCTGGCGCAAACGGCGAAAGCGGTGACGTTGGTCAAGAATTACGGAATCCGGGCGCGCACGACTACTAACGGCGAAATCGGCGTATTGATTAACGGTTTTAATGAGATGCTCTCGGAGATCCAGAGCCGCGACCGGCAACTACAACTGCACAGCGAAAGCCTGGAAGAGGAGGTGTCCGCCCGCACGGCGGAGTTGCAAAGGGTCAACGAGGAGTTGATCGACGCCAAGGAAAAAGCCGAACTGGCGAATCGGGCGAAGGGCCAGTTCCTCGCCAACATGAGCCACGAGATCCGCACTCCCATGAACGGCATTCTCGGCATGACCGACCTCCTCCTCGATACCGCGATGACGGAAGAGCAGCGCGATTCGCTGCGGATCGTGAAGAATTCGGGCGATGCGCTGCTGACCATCATCAATGACATTCTGGATTTCTCCAAGATCGAAGCCGGAAAACTGGATATGGATCCCCACGCTTTCAACGTGCGCGAGTGCGTGCGGGAATCGGTCCGGCTGGTCAGCGCGCGCGCGAACGCGAAGGGTTTAACGTTGACCTGTACGGTAGCTGAGGATGTCCCGGAACGCATCGTCGGCGACGCGCTGCGGCTCGGCCAGATCCTCCTAAACCTGGCAGGGAATGCGATCAAGTTCACCGAGTCCGGCGAAGTCGGAGTGGAGGTCTCGAAGCGCGACAGGCCGAACGGTCTGGAACTGGAAGTCGCGGTGCGTGACACTGGCATGGGAATCCCGCCGGATAAGCAGAACACCATTTTTAAGCCATTCGCACAAGCCGATGGATCGATGACACGCCGCTTCGGAGGTACAGGACTCGGGCTCACCATTTCCGCGCGCCTTGTGGAGATGATGGGCGGCAAGATCTGGGTGGAGAGCCGGCCGGGCCAGGGAAGCTGTTTCCGGTTCACGCTTCAGGCGGCGACCGCACTGGGCACGCAGGAAGTCCCCGAACTCCAGCGTTCCGAAATAGAGGAACCCGTCACCAGGCCTTTGCACATACTGGTCGCCGAAGACCATCCCGTCAATCAGCAGATCATACTTCGCGTGCTGCAGAAGTTCGGCCATACCGCCGTCGCTACCGGCAACGGCAAGGAAGCGCTCCTGGCGCTCACGAGGGAACCCTTCGATGCGATCCTGATGGACGTGCAAATGCCCGTGATGAACGGGTTGGAGGCCACCAAGACCATCCGCCGGTTCGAGAGCGGCAGCGGCATTCGCATTCCGATCATCGCCATGACGGCGCACGCCATGAAGGGCGATCGCGAGCTCTGCCTGGAAAGCGGAATGGACGACTACATCTCGAAGCCGGTCCGCGTGCCCCAACTGCTGGACGCGCTGCAGCACGTCGCTCGCGCAGGCACGATTCGGGACATTTGCAGTGTTCAGAGCCGCGACCGTAAGGGAGCGATGCCGCTACAATAATATCTTCTATGCAATTTCAGGAAGTGGTCGAAGCCGAAGGCCACCTGATCGACTCCCACATCATGGAGAACATCTTCGATAAGGTCGTGGAGTATAACGGCCGGTTCGAAGTGGAGCAGTTCCGTATTGGCCGCACCAACAGCGAAGCGTCCTACCTGCGCCTCAAGGTGGTGACGCCCGATGCGGCAGCCATGGAGAGGCTGCTGCAGAATCTGCTGGAACTGGGCTGCGCGCCGGTGGATACGGGCGATGCCGCCCTGCGCGAAGTGGAGCGCGACTGCTGCGCGCCGGAAGATTTCTACTCCACCACCAATCACCACACGCTGGTGCGCCACGGCCAGAAGTGGCTCGAGGTGGAAAACCAGCGCATGGACGCGATGATCGTGGTGGCGAGCGGGCACGCTCAGTGCCGCCGCCTGCGCGACCTGAAGGCCGGCGACCAGATCGTGGTCGGCCTGCGCGGCATCCGCGTCGTACCGGAAGCCAAGGAGCGCGACCGCCTGGCATTCGCCTTCATGTCCAACGGCATCTCTTCGGAGCGCCAGGTGGAGACAGCGGTGCGGCAGACCGCGGCACTGGTCGCACAGGCCATCGAGCAGAACCAGCGGGTGATCGTGGTCGCCGGACCTGTGGTCGTCCACACCGGCGGGGTCGCCGGACTCAGCAGACTGATCCGCGCCGGCAAGGTCCACGCCGTGTTGAGCGGCAATGCGCTGGGCGTGCACGATGTCGAAGCGTCGCTGTTCGGCACCTCGCTGGGCGTGCGCCTGAGCGACGGGCGCCAGGAAGAGCACGGCCATCGCAATCACATGCGCGCCATCAACGCCATCTATCACGCCGGGTCGGTCGCTCGCGCGGTGGAGTCCGGCAGGCTGAAATCGGGCGTCCTGTACGAATGCGTGAAGGCCGGGGTGCCCTTCGTGCTGGCCGGCAGCCTGCGCGATGACGGTCCTCTGCCCGACACCATCACCGACATGAACGCCGCGCAGGACGCATACGCCGCGCAGTTGAAGGGCGCCGGCCTGGTGATCTGCCTCGGCTCCATGCTCCACTCCATCGCCACCGGCAACATGTTGCCAAGTTGGGTGAAAATCGTTTGCGTCGACATTAACCCCGCGGTCGCGACCAAGGTCAGCGATCGGGGCACCGGACAAGCGGTGGGCGTGGTCGCCGATGTCGGCATGTTTTTGGATCTCCTCTCGAAAGCCTCAGCATGAAACGTGGATATACCGACGAACACGCGGGCGCCGGCGTCACTGCCCCGCTGCCCGAGATTGAAACCTGGCCCAACCAGTATGCCGATTACGAAATCGAAATCGTCATGCCGGAGTTCACCAGCGTCTGTCCCAAGACGGCGCTGCCCGACTTCGGAAAGATCGTCCTGCGCTACGTACCGGACAAGCTTTGCCTGGAGCTGAAATCGTACAAGATGTACCTGTTGGCGTACCGCGACCTTGGCATCTTCCAGGAGAACGTGGTGAACCGTGTGCTGCAGGACGTGGTCAAAGCCGCCGACCCGGTAACCGCTACCGTGATCGGCGATTTCTCGGCGCGCGGCGGCCTCACGACGCTGGTCACGGCATCCTACCAGAAGCCCCGGAGGTCGTCGCGTGGAAAGCGCTGAACTGATCGCGATTCTGCAAGAGGTCCGCAGCCGTGTGCGCGGGCGGAATCCCGATACGGCAGTGCCCGGCGCGCCGGGAATCCCGATACCCGACCTGATGCCGCTGGTGCATGCGCGCGATTCGGCGCTGGGCAAGGTGGCGGCGATCGGTACGGTGAATCCGCGGCCCGGCGGCCTCGTAAACACAATCGTCCAGACGTGGAAGAAGTTCCTGGCCCGCGTGCTCGACTGGCACGTGCGCGAGCAGGTGGAATTCAACCGTAAGATCGTGGCGGCGGTCGATTCCACGCTCGAGGCGCTTTCCGAAACCAACCGCGCCCTGAGCGAACTGGGCGGGCGCATCTCGGTGGCTGAGGAATTGAAGGACATCCGGAATCACTGGTCCGAATGGCGTGTGGATTGGGAGCGCAAGCTGCAGCAGAACGAGGTCCAGTTTCTGCGCAGCGTGGCCGATCTGCAGAGCGCGTTTCAATATCGCAGCATCCAGAACGAGGCCAATTATCGCGACCTGATGCGCGCCCAGCATCAGGACTTCATGGCCGCGCTGGAACGCCAGATGGTCGAGGTCCAGAAGCGGTTGTGGACCGACATGGAACGCATCCGGCTGGATTATGAACGCCTGATTCACTCCGAGTTGCGCACGATCCGGCAGCGGGCTGAGGTCCGCGCCGCGGTGGCTGGCGGAGAGCAAGCGCCTGCCGCCATGCCGTCCGCGCCCACCGGCCTGCAGTTCGATTACGGCCGGTTTGCGGAGCGGTTCCGCGGGTCGGAGGAGTACGTCAAGGCGGGACAGCAGTTCTATTTGCCCTACTATGCGGGCCGCCAGAACGTCCTCGATATCGGCTGCGGGCGCGGCGAGTTTCTGGAGATGATGCGCGGCGCCGGGGTACCCGCGCGCGGCATCGACCTCGGCGAGGAGTCGGTCGCGACGTGCCTGGCTAAGGGGCTCGATGCGGAGGTCGCGGACCTGTTCGAGTATCTGGCGGCCCTGCCAGAGGCCTCGCTGGACGGGATCTTCTGCTCGCAAGTGGTGGAGCACCTCCCGGTCGAACGTCTGCCCGAGATGATCCGCCTGTGCTGTTCGCGGTTGGCGCGCAACGGAGTAATCGCCATCGAAACACCCAACCCCGAGTGCCTGGCGATCTTCGCGTCGCACTTCTATCTCGACCCCACCCATCAGCGTCCCGTACCGCATCCGCTGCTGGCCTTCTATTTGGAGGAATTCGGCTTGGGCAATATCGAGGTGCGCAGGCTGGCTCCGGCAATCGACTCGATGCCTTCACTCGGGTCGCTGCCCGAGGACTTCCGCGAGGCCTTTTTCGGGGCGCTCGACTACGCGATCTTGGGGAAGAAGCTGTAAGCACACGCGCCCCCTGCCCAGCCGGTTACTTGCCGCCGGCATCGGCGGCGAGCGCGGGCCGAAAGTGATCAGAGCCGCGCGCGGTCAGCAAGCGGTGCTCCAGCCCAGCTGGTCACTTGCGGTCCATCGCGCAGGCCGCGATGGGCGCGGGACCAAAGGCACCGGCGGCAAAGACCGCCGGCGTTACCGAGACCAGCCGGCTATTTGCTGTCGGGATCGCGGAGGTCGAGGGCGGTTTCCCGCTGGCAGCAGCGGCAGGGGCCGGGGGTGTAATCGCGGATGGAGCAGACGTCGCACCAGTAGGTGACCATTTTCAGGTGTCCATCCTTCTTCACGAGGAACGGGATGGTGTGGCTGGCGTCAATCTGGAATTTGTCGGGTCCCACGAAGTGGCCGCGAGCCTCGACTTCGAACCCGTTCAGCCGGTCGTCGGCGAGCACTTTCGTGATGGTCGTGTCGGCGCTCAACGTGACCGTGTGTTGATCGGCGGTTTCGACAGTCGCAGGACCGTTCGCATGGACCGCTAGTTTGCCCTTGAGTGTGGTGGTCGCAGGCAGCGTCGCCGCCGGCACCACCGCCCCGATCGCCAGGAGGAACAGACAGACCCGCATACTTCTATCTTACGATCCCCGAGCCTTCTTTGATGGTTACAATCCGGTCGGCGGGAACATCGGCGATAGTCTCTTTCAGTCCATTCGGCCAGCGGATCTCCAGGGATGCTTTGGTTTCCGCGCCCAACCCGAAGTGGAGACGGCGATCGTTGACCGAGAGATACGACGATTGGGCGAGCACCGCCTGCGCCTGTTTCTTGTCGCCGTACGAGGCGACCACCGTGGCGCCGATGGCCGACCGGTTCGATTGCACCCCAACCAGTTTCACCTTCAGCCAGTGATTGTTGCCGCTGACGTCGTTGCGTAAGAGCGTGGGCGGCTCGTTCATGTTCATGATCAGGATGTCGATGTCGCCGTCGTTATCGAAATCGCCGAACGCGACGCCGCGGCTGGAATGTTCTTCCTGCACCGCGGCGCCCGCCTCGGTGGTCAACTCTTCGAACTTGCCGCCGCCCAGATTGCGGTAGATCACGTTGGGGGTCTTGTACGGAATCTCGGCCAGCTTTTTCTCCACCTCGGGGTACACCATCCCGGTGGTGCTGAAGAGGTCGGGAAGACCGTCGTTGTCGAGGTCCACGATGCCGGCGCCCCAACCGACGTACCGCGTCTCGACGCCGAGGCCCGCCCGGTAGGTCACGTCGCGGAAGTTGCCTTTGCCGTTGTTCTTGTACAGCACCGGGGTGTCGTCGCGGAAGTGCGTCTTGAAGATGCTGAGGCTGCACGAGTTGTCGAAATCGCCGATACCGAGGCCCATGCCGGCCTGCGCTTGGCCGTCCTCACTGAGCGATACGCCGCTCTCGAGGCCCTGCTCGCTGAAGGTGCCGTCGTGATTGTTGCGGAACAGCAGGCTTGGGGACGTGTCGCAGGCGACGTAGAGGTCGGGCCAGCCGTCGCCGTCGAAGTCGGCGGCCACCGCGGTCAGCGGATACCCGGGCGCGACACCGAGGACCCCGCTCTTCTCGCTCACATCCGTGAAGGTGCCGTCGCCGTTGTTGTGATAGAGGCGGCAGCGCTCTTGAGGCAGATTGTCGGGACGGCAGTAGACCGGGACGCCGCGATACACGCACGTCGGGTCCTTGCCACGGATGGGCACGGCGTCGCGGTCGAACACCATATAGTGGGCGACGAAGAGATCGAGGCGGCCGTCGCGGTCGTAGTCGACCCAGGTGCAGCCCGACCCGAAACGCACACCGGGATGGATGAGGCCGACCTTTTCCGTGACGTCGGTGAAGGTGCCGTCACCGTTGTTGTGGAACAGGATATTCTGGCCCCAGCAGGTGATGAAGATGTCGTCGAAGCCGTCGTTGTCGTAATCGGCGATGGTGACCCCGCTGGCCCAGACGCTGCGGGCGATGCCGCTTTTCTCGCTGACGTCCGTGAAGGTGCCATCGCGATTGTTCTTGTAGAGGCGGAGTATGGCACCCGAGGGAGTGGCGCTCCACCGCCGCCCGGTCAGCAGCAGGATGTCCTGCCAGCCGTCGTTGTCGTAGTCGAGGAAGGCCACGCCGCAGCCCATTGAATCGAGGATGTAGTCGTTGGTGGCCACGTCGCCGTAGACGATGGGCGAGCGGAGTCCGGCGGCCTTGGCCACATTGGTGAACTTGGCGTGGAACGGCAGACCGGACGCTTTGCCGCGCGGCAGCGCCTTCACATTGCGCGACGCCATCCCCCGATTCAAAGACTGTGCCTGCGCCGCCCACGCCGCCAGCGGCATTCCCAAGAGTCCCCGTCGCGTCACAACGTTCAGGATACACTGTGAGTCTATGAAGGTTCGGTACCTTCTCTTCGCGGCCGCCGCCTTCCTGCTCTACCTCAGTGTCAGTTCGGGCCAGGACGCCGTGTCGCTGCGGATGATCGTGGTGCCGACCTCCGCGGAAGCCGACCGCGTGCAGCAGCAACTCAAGGGCGGTGCCGACTTCGCGGTGCTGGCGCGCGAGAAGTCCACCGACGCTACTGCCGTCGATGGCGGCTTGATGACTTCGGTCGATCCGGCATCGCTGCGGGGCGAACTCCGTACGGCCATTCAGGGACTGCAACCCGGAGGGATGTCGGCGACGGTCAAGATTCCGACCGGGTACGCGATCCTCAAGCTGCTGCCCGCGTCTGAAGTGGCGGGCTTGGCGGAGACGGAGCGCGCGCGCCAGTTCGCGGCCAGCGCCGAGAGCAGCGTGCGGTTCACGTTCGATATCTCGGGACTCAATGAGGCCGAGGCCGCGCTCGCCAACTATCCGAAGCCCGAAGGTTGGAACCTCAACCTCGCCACGGCATGCGAGATGCGGAAGCAGTCGCTGGCGGCGATGGTCGCGCGCGCCGACAAGTTGATCGCCGACACCGCCGCTGCCCCGCCGGCAGATGCGATGTCGGCCCGCGTCGCACGCGGCCAACTGCACGCCTATCTCGGAGAGATGGGGCCGGCGATCGAGCAGTTTGAGCTCGCCTACACTCGTGCGAAGACCGATCTACCGCGCGCGCTGCCGTATCTCGACGAGCTACTCGGGATTGCCTACCTCCACAAATCGGAAATGACGAACGGCGTGTATCGGACGCCGGGCGAACGGTGCCTGTTCCCCATCGCGCCATCGGCCAAATACGCCAACGCGGCTGATTCGCAGAAGGCTGTGCAGCACTTCCTCGCCTTCCTGAAGGACCGTCCTGACGATCTCGAAGTGAAGTGGCTGCTCACCATCGCCAACATGACTCTCGGCGTGCCGTCGACGGCCTTCACCTCGACAGACGACGTCGGCCGCTTCCGCGATGTGGCGCCGGCCGCGGGGCTCAATCTCTTCTCCATGGCCGCGGGCATCATCGTGGACGACTTCGATAACGACGGCCACCTGGACGTGGTCACATCCAGTTTCGACATGTGCGCGCCTATGCATTTCTTCCATGGCAAGGGCGACGGCACGTTCGAGGACCGGTCGGAGAAGTCCAAGCTGACCAGCCAACTCGGCGGGCTGAACATGGTGCAGGCCGATTACAACAACGACGGCTGCACCGATATTCTGGTGCTGCGCGGCGGGTGGGAAGTGCCGCAGCGGAAGTCCCTGCTGCGCAACAACTGCAACGGCACGTTCACGGACGTGACCCATGAGGCCGGGCTCGACACACCCACCGCAACACAGACAGCGGTGTGGCTGGACATCAATAACGACGGCCTGCTCGACCTCTACGTCGGTAACGAAGGTAGTCCCAACCAGCTCTTCCTCAATAAGGGCGACGGCACGTTCAAGGACATCTCGCGCGGCTCGGGCACCGACATTTCCGCCATGACGAAGGGCGTGACCGCCGCCGATTTCGACCGCGACGGCTTCATGGACATCTACGTGTCCAACTACCGCGGCTACAACTCGCTCTTCCACAACAACGGCGACGGCACGTTTACCGACATCGCGAAGCAGGCGGGCGTGCCAGGGACGGGCCACGGCTTCCCCGCCTGGTTCTTCGACTACGACAACGACGGCTGGCCCGACCTGTTCGTCTCCAGCTACTTCATGTCCACGGACGAGACGGCGCGGAGCTATCTCGGCCTGCCGCACAATGCCGGGACGCTGAAGCTCTACCGCAACCGCGGCAACGGCACGTTTCAGGACGTGACCAAGGACGCCGGGCTCGACAAGGTCTTCATGCCGATGGGCTCGAACTTCGGCGACATCGACAACAACGGCTACCCGGACATATACCTCGGCACCGGCGACCCGACCTACGCCTCGCTTGTGCCCAACGTGCTGCTGCACAACCGCGAGGGCAAAGCGTTCACGGACGTGACGTTCTCGTCGGGCACCGGCGAACTGCACAAGGGCCACGGCGTGGCCTTCGCCGACATCCTGGGACACGGCGACGAAGACATCCTCACGGTGATCGGAGGCGCGGTGCCGGGCGACAGCCACGCGTTTCGGCTGTTCCGCAATCCTGGGCACGGCAACGACTGGATCACCCTGAAGCTGACCGGCGTCAAGACGAATCGCTCGGCGATCGGGGCCGTGATCAAGGTGACGGTCCGCAACGAAGGCCGCGCGCCGCGAACTATTTATCGCACCGTGAATAGCGGCGGATCCTTCGGGGCATCGCCGCTACAGCAGCACATCGGACTCGGCAAAGCGGCCGAGATCCAATCCATCGAAATCCAGTGGCCTGGCGGCGGAGTGCAGACCGTCCACGCGCCGAAGAATCAGCTCACCGAGGTGAAGGAGGGCGCGCGATACCCCGTCACGGGAATCGTCCTCGGGGTCGATCCGGCGCGCAAGAGCTTCACGGCTTCCATAGCTGCCATCCCGGGATACATGGAAGCGATGTCGATGCCGTTCAAGGTACACGACACCAAACTTCTCCAAGACCTGCGGCCCGGAGCGCACGTGGAATTCACGCTCGTCGTGGATACGGACGATTCATGGGCCGAAGGAATCCGGCCACACGAGTTCGTCAGCTTCGAACAGGAGCCGCTGCTGGCGCGGCGCCTGCAACTGTTACAAGGCACAAAGCCGCTGCAACCGGGGCAGGCGGTTCCGGATTTCACGCTGACCGACCAGACCGGACACCCGGTCACCCTTTCGCAGTTCGCCGGCAAGGTGGTGGCCGTGACTTTTATCTACACAAGTTGCCCGCTGCCGAATTATTGCTTTCGGCTATCCAACAACTTCGGACGGATCAACCAGCGATTCGCCGACCGGATGGGTCGCGACATCGTGTTGCTGAGCATCACGTTCGATCCGGTCCACGACACGCCCGCGGTACTTACAAAATACTCCGCGACGTGGAAGGCCGATCCGAAATCCTGGCGCTTCCTCACCGGCTCGCTGCCAGAGGTGCAAAAAGTTTGCCGGTTATTCGGCCTCAACTTCTGGCAGGACGAGGGCCTGGTGACCCATTCGCTCCACACCCTCGTCATCGACCGGCAGGGCCGGCTCGCCGCCGATTTCGAAGGCAACGAATTCACGGCGCAACAGCTCGGCGACTTTATTCAATCGCGGTAGTTACCGCTTCGGTTGCGGGCCGAGGTTGAAGTGCAGAACACCACCCGCAACTATATCGGCGTGATTAATGAACGGCGAGGTTACAGGTTTGCCGTTTAGCGTGACCGACTGGACGTAAATATCGCCCGGTGCGGTCTTCGTGGTTTCGACGGTGAACGTCTTGCCGTTTTCGAGATGCAGGACGGCTTTGTCGAACTGCGGACTGCCGAGCGCGTATACCGGCTCGCCCGGCTTCGTGGGATAGAATCCCAACGAACTAAAAATGTACCAGGACGACATCTGGCCGGTATCCTCATCGCCGAGCCAGCCCGCGGGACCGGGCTTGTACAACTCGTCTTCGATCTTGCGCACCCAGTACTGCGTCTTCCAGGGCTGGCCGGCATAATCGTACAGATACACGACGTGATGGACGGGCTCGTTGATGTGGGCGTATTGTCCGGTGCCGGCCATCTTGGCTTCGGTCATCTCGTGGATCAGGCCGCCGTAGCCGCCGACCTTGAAATCGGCCGTGGTGCTGAAGAGCTCGTCGAGCTTCTTGATGAAGGCCGCCTTACCGCCCATGAGGTCGATGAGGCCGGGAATATCCTGCTGGACGCTCCAGAGCCACTGCCAGGCGTTGCCCTCGGTGTAGACGCCGCCCCAGGCGAGCGGGTCGAAGGGCTCGATCCAGGAGCCGTCGCTCTTGCGGCCGCGCATGAAGCCGGTGGACTTGTCGTAGAGGTTCTTGTAATTGGAAGCGCGGGCGATGAAGGTTTTGTAGTCGTCTTCCTTGCCGAGCGCTTTGGCGAGCGTGGCGACGGCGAAGTCGTCGTAAGCGTATTCGAGCGTGCAGGCGACGGACTCGCGGACGCCCTTATCGTAGGGTACGTAGCCGAGCTTGATGTAGTCCTCGATGCCGCTGCGGGCCTGGAAGGGCGGCGTGCCCTTTTCGGTCTCGTCCTTGCGGAGCGCGGCGTAGGCCTTGGCGACGTCGTAATCGCGGATGCCCTTC
>Ga0207695_10006428_pt1 | contig 15259 bp, 10 predicted proteins | sample KBSC54metaG_FD_184354 | JGI IMG/M metagenome (GOLD analysis project Ga0207695, IMG submission 184354) | Corn rhizosphere microbial communities from Kellogg Biological Station, Michigan, USA - KBS C5-4 metaG (SPAdes) (version 2) | ecosystem: Host-associated > Plants > Roots > Rhizosphere > Soil... | reverse complement strand
GACCAACGCGAGGTCCTTCTCCGCGGTGCGGCGGTCGTCGAAGGCGAGCGCCGGAGCGCTCGCGCGGGCGATGATCTCGGCCTGCAGGTGGAGATCCTCCGTGCGCTGCCGCTCGTACGAGCGAAGGTCGTACACCACGAGCCCCACCGCGCTCAGCAGGAGCGCGGAGACGGTCGTGCCCACGACCAGCAGCATGATCTTCCGGGTGATGGAGGTGCGCAGGCGCCGCAGCATCAGGCGCCCTTCTGCACGACGCGGCGGGCGACGGCGAGCATGCGCGCGCTGATCCTCAAGCCGCTGCGCTCCGCCCCGTCGAGCGAGACCTCGAATCCCACGTGATCGCCCGCCATCACGAAATTGATGGCGCTCCCCGCGGCGAGCCCGGCGCGGCTCTCCGTCACGACGAGCGCACCCTCGGCCTGCGCGGCGCGGATGGCGTCACGGTCCGGGGACTCGCCCCCGGCGAAGAGGAGCTGCACGCCCTTCATGGGATCGCCGCGGCGCAAGCGGCGCACCGCGACCGGGCGTCCGCCGACCGAGCGCCCCGGAACGAGCCGGTCCAGCTCTTCGGCCACGGCCTCCGAGTCGAGGACGCCGATCGTGAACGGCTCGGCCGAGCCCCCGGTGCGCGGCGGCCACTCGACGTAGCCCCCGAACTTGTAGAGGAACGCGGCCTTCACGCTCGCTTCCGGCGCCTCGACGCGCTGGGCGCCGGCGGACGCGGAAACGGCGAGGACCAGCATTCCGGCGAAGAGCCGAAGGGCGCGTTCCATGGCGTCCCGATGATACCGCGACGGCTCGCGGAGGCTCCTGGAAATGCACCCGCCGGCGCTCGCCCGCTAGTGGAAGTCGTGGCTGGTGGTGGCGAGCCGGCCCAGCAGCGGCGTGAGGTCGATGAGCCGCCGCGCGAGGACGTGGACGACGCGCCCTTCCCTCTGCACTTCGCCGGCGACCTCGAGGAGACGGGCGCCCAGGAGCTCGCGCCGCTGGCGCTCCGCGAGGTCGTTCCACACGACCAGGTTCACATAGCCCGTCTCGTCCTCGAGCGTGACGAAGATCACGCCGCTCGCGGTGGCCGGGCGCTGGCGGCAGGTGACCAGGCCCGCGGTGCGGATCCTCCGGCCATGCCGCGTCTCGGCCACCTCGGCCGCGTCGCGGATCCCGCGGCGCTTCAGGCGCTCGCGCAGGAGCGCCAGCGGGTGGCGGCGCAGTGTCAGCCCCAGCGCGGCGTAATCGCCCACGATCTCGTCGCCTTCGCCGGGTGCCGCGAGCGGCGGCACGGGCATGGCGGCCGACGGAAGCGCGAGGCGGGTCGGCTCGTCCACGGCGAGCGTCTCCCACAGCGCCTGGCGCCGGTGGCCCGCCAGCCGCGCGAGCGCGTCCGCCGCGGCGAGCGCGGAAAGGTCGCCGCGGTCGAGCGCGGCGCGGCGCGCGAGGTCCTCCGTCGAATCGAAGGCCCGCTCGCGGCGGGCGGCGACGATGCGCTGCGCGGCCTCACGCTTCAACCCCTTCACGAGGCCGAGCCCCAGGCGAAGGGCCGGCTGCGACCCGGCATCGGCGCCGGATGAGGCCTCGAGCGTGCTGTCGGCCTCGCTCGCCATCACGTCCGCGGGCCGCAGCTCCACGCCGTGCCGCTTCGCGTCCTGCACGATCGCCGAAGGCGAATAGAAGCCCAGCGGCTGGCTGTTGAGGAGCGCGGCGGCGAACGCGGCGGGCTCGTGGCACTTGAGCCAGCTCGACACGTACACGAGGAGCGCGAAGCTCGCGGCGTGCGATTCCGGGAAGCCGTACTCGCCGAAGCCCTGGATCTGCTGGTAGATCTGCTCGGCGAAGGCGCGCGCGTAGCCGCGCTCGAGCATGCCGTTCACGAGCTTCTCGCGGAAGGGCTCGATGCCGCCGCGCCGGCGCCACGAGGCCATCGCGCGGCGCAGGCGATCCGCCTCGCCCGGCGTGAAGCCGGCGGCGACGACCGCGAGCTGCATCACCTGCTCCTGGAAGATCGAGACGCCGAGCGTGCGCTCGAGGACGCGCTTCACCTCCGCGCTCGCGTAGGTCACGGGCTCCTTTCCCTCGCGCCGGCGCAGGTACGGGTGCACCATCCCGCCGGTGATGGGGCCGGGCCGCACGATCGCCACCTCGATCACGAGGTCGTAGAAGCGCGCGGGCTTCAGCCTCGGCAGCATCGACATCTGCGCGCGCGACTCGATCTGGAAGACGCCGATCGTGTCCGCGCGCCGGATCATCTCGTAGACGCGGGGATCTTCCGCCGGGATGTCCGACATCGTCATCTCCGCGTTCCTGCATCCATTCACCAGGTCGATGGCCCTGCGGATGCACGAGAGCATGCCGAGGCCCAGCACGTCCACCTTGAGGAGCCCCAGCGCGTCCAGGTCGTCCTTGTCCCACTGGATGACCGTGCGCTCCGGCATCGACGCGTTCTCGACCGGGACCAGGCGCGAGAGCCGCCGGTTGTCGATCACGAAGCCGCCCGGGTGCTGAGAGAGGTGGCGCGGGAAGCCCACGAGCTCCCGCGTGAGCTCGACCACCTGCGAGACCACGCGATTGGCGAGATCGAATCCCGCCTCCTCCAGGCGCTTCGCGAGCGCCGCGCGGTTGTCCCACCACGAGAGCGACTTCGCGAGGAGATCCACCTGGTCGAGCGAGAGGCCGAGCGCCTTGCCCACGTCGCGAAGCGCGCTCTTCGGCTGGTACGTGATCACCACCGCCGCGATCGCCGCGCGCTCGCGCCCGTACTTGCCGTAGATGTACTGGATCACCTCCTCGCGCCGCTGGTGCTCGAAGTCGACGTCGATGTCCGGGGGCTCGTTCCGCTCCTTCGAGATGAAGCGCTCGAAGAGCACCGACATGCGGCCGGGATCGACCTCCGTGATGCCGAGGCAGTAGCAGACGGCGGAGTTGGCCGCCGAGCCGCGCCCCTGGCAGAGGATCTTCCGCGAGCGTGCGAAGGCGACGATGTCGTGGACCGTGAGGAAGAACGGCTCGTAAGCGAGCTCCGCGATGAGCGAGAGCTCATGCTCCACGGTTTCCGCGACCGCGGCCGGCGGACCCGCGGGATAGCGGCGGGCGAGCCCCTCGAGCGTGAGCGCGCGAAGGTGGGAGGCGGGCGTCTCGCCGGGAGGCACGAGCTCCTCCGGGTACTCGTAGCGGATCTCATCCAGCGAGAAGGCGCAGCGGCTCGCGACGTCGAGCGTCGCGGCGAGGAGGCGCGCGGGAAGGATGCGCGAGAGGCGCCCGATGGAGCGCAGGTAGCGCTCGGAATTGGGCTGCAGGCGGCGCCCGACCTGCGCGAGCGGGCATTGCAGGCGAATCGCCGAGACGACGTCCTGCAGGCGCTTCCTCCCGCGCTCGTGCATGTGGACGTCGCCCGCGGCCATGCAAGGAAGGCCCACGCGGCGGCCCAGCGCTTCGAGCTCCGCGATCCGCGCGGCGTCGTCTCCCGCGCGGTGCAGCTCCACGGCGATCCACGCGCGCCCGGGAAAGCGCCCGGCGACCCACGCGGCATCCGCTTCTTCGGGACGCGAAGCGGGAACCCAGAGTGCGAGCAAGCCTTCGGTCGAGCCGGGGAAATCGCCGCGCGCGAGGCGGTACTCGCCCTTGGGAGCGGCGCGGCGCGCGGTGGTGATGAGCTCGCAGAGGCGCTCGTATCCCGCGAGGCTCGCCGCGAGAAGCACGAGCCGCACCCCATCCGCGAGCGTGATTTCCGATCCGACGAGGAGCTTCAGCCCCGCCTCCTTCGCGGCGCCGTGCGCGCGCACCACGCCTGCGACCGAGCACTCGTCCGTGATCGCGAGCGCGTGGTAACCCAGCTCGGCCGCGCGGTGCACCAGCTCCTCCGGATCCGACGCCCCGCGCAGGAAGGAATAGTTGGTGATGCAATGCAGCTCGGCGTACCCGGGAATCACGCGAAAACCCCGTGCAGGTACCAGGCCCCGGCATCGCGATGCTCGCGGTAGATCCAGAAGCGCTCGCCCCGCGCGTTCGCGGCGACATAGTAGTCGCGGCGCACCTCGCTCCCGTCCCACCATCCCGCCTCGATCCGCTCCGGCCCCGCGCGCATCGCGAGCTCGCCCTGCAGCCGCGGCACGCCCTCCTCCACGATGAGCCGCTGCGGGCGGCGCAACAGCCACACCGGCCGCGAAACCGGGGACAGACCACCTTTTTCATTGGGCGGAATGGCACGGGCCTGCGTACTGCGATTCCGCTCTTTGGAAAAGGTGGTCTGTCCCCGTTTCCAGTCGTTCTCGGGGCGGTGGTCGTCGCCCAGCGCGATGGCGTACACGCGCTCGCGGCCCAGGCGCGCGGCGAGGCGCTCGAGGAGCCGCTCGCGGTCGAGCGCCTGCTCGCGCTCGCCCGGCAGCCACGACGTGGCGCGCGGCGCGCAGGGAAGGAGCGAATCCGCGCGGAGCTCGATCGCGACGGTGGGCGCGGAGAGCTCCACGCGCGCGAGCTTCTCGCGGGCGATCCCGAGGATGAACTCCGCCTCGCGCTCGGGCGAGGCGAAATCGAGCGTCACGCGCGTGCGCGCCTTGCGCGCGTGCTCGAGGACCATCGCGATCCGTTGCGCGCCCGCTCCCCGCGCGCGGAGCGCCCCCTCGAATTCCGCGAGGAGGCGGCGCAGCGCGAAGGCGAGCGCCTCGACGCCTTCGGCCTCCGCCGGAAGCTCCAGGCGCGAGCGGAAGCGCGGAGGCGCGACGTAGGGCAGGCGTGGGTCCGCGCGGCGCCCCGTGAGCTGCTCGAGCGACGCGGCGACCTCCGGCCCGAAGCGGCGCGCGAGGCCCTCGCGCGGAAGGGCGAGCGCATCGCGCAGCCGCACGACGCCCAGGTCCGTGAGGAGGGCGAGCGTCCTTTCCGGCCAATCGAGGAGGAAGAGCGGAAGGTCCGCGAGGCGCTCCTCGAGCGCCGAGAGCTCGAGGCAGCCTCGCACCGGCAACCCCTGCGCTTCCGCCCGCGCGAAGAGACGGGCGGCGAGCGGCGTGGGCGCGACGCCCAGCGCGGCGCGAAAGCCCAGCTCGCGCGCGCCGCGGCGAAGGGCGGCCGTGAGCTTCGCATGCCCGCCGAAAAGCCGCAGGGTCGCTTCGACCTCGAGCACGATGCCCCCGCCGTCGACGCTCGCCATCGGCGTGAACTGGCCGGCCCATGCGGCGAGCCGCTCGAGCGCCTCGCGCTCCGCCGCAGGATCGCGTGCCACGACTTTCAGCGCGCCCGCGAGCGCCTTCGCCGCCGCGACCGCCTGCCCTTCGCCGATGCCCGCCGCGCGCGCCGCGGCATTCGCGCAAAGGACCACGGGACGCTGCCCGGGGCCGTCCGCGATCACGAGCGGCGTGGCGCACGCGCCGCCGCGCTCGGCCACCTGGAGAGGCAACGAGGGCAGCTCGAGCGCGACCCAGAGCATGGGGTGGACCTCAGGCGGCGATGCGGGGAAGCGGCCGCGCGGGCAGGGCGAGGGCGGGGACGGGCGCCGGCCGGGGGCTCGGCGCGGGCGTTTCGGGGGAAAAGGGATCCGCCGCGAGATCGAGCCGCAGGCGGATCGGCGCCGCGAGCGGAGGGCCACGGCGTTTGGGAATCCGGATCTCCAGCGCATCGCCGCGGCGCGCGAGGACGACCCGCAGGTGCGCCGGCGTGGAAACGCCCTCCTCCGCCGTGGAACGGAAGAGCACGGCCATGGCGCCCCCCGCGTGGGCGGCCAGCTGCAGGCGGCGCAGCCACGCATAGTCCGCGCTCCGGGGACGCGCCTCGCCCGGAAGCGCGTTCGCGAGCCAGAGCAGCAGCGCTCCGCAGGCGCCCGAGCGCAACGCCTGCTCCGCGGCCCAGAGCGCGTCCTCACGATGCGCGGGCTCGATCACCACGCAACGGTCCACCGGAATGCCGGATTGCGCCAGTGCGGGCGCATAAGGAAGGTAGGGCGGATTCGTCCACGCGAGGATCCGGCCGGAGCGCGCCGACGCCGCGAGCGATCCGGCGAGGAAACGCACTTCGCCCAGGCCCACGCCGTCGTGGAGCACCTCCGTGAGGGTGCCGAGCGGCCAGCCGCCGCCGGGAAGCTCGCGGTCGAGCGCGGGCCAACCCGTGGGGACGGTCTCGTGCACGGCGTGCTCGAGCTCGCCGCCGCGCCAGACGCCGGGAAAGCGCGCAAGATCCTCGACCGCGAGCTTCATGGCAGCGGGAGCGCCGAAAGATTGCGGATCACGCCCACCGCGACGCCCTCGATGTCGAGCGCCTGGCGATCGAGGTCGACGTGCAGCGTCTGGAAGTCCGGATTGGCCGGGATGAGCTCGGCCTTGCGCCCGCGCAGCCTCAATCGCTTCACCGTCACGTCGTCGCCCAGGCGCGCGACCACGAGCTGGCCGCTTCGCGCCTCGGTCGTGCGGTGCACGACCAGCCAGTCGCCGTCGAGGATGCCCTCGTCGCGCATCGAAAGGCCGCGCACCTGCAGCAGATAGTCCGCGCGCGGACGAAAAAGATCCGGATCGACGGGATAGCGGCCGAGGAGGTTCTCGATCGCGAGGACGGGACTCCCGGCGGCCACCCGGCCCACGAGCGGAAGGCCCCCCTCGTCCTTCAGCCGGATGCCGCGCGCGAGCCCGGCGTCCAGGCCGATCGCGCCTTTGCGCTCCAGCGCCGCGAGGTGCTTGAACACGCCGTTCGTCGAGGCGAGGCCCAGCGCGCGCGCGAGCTCCGGACGCGACGGCGGCCGCCCGTGCTGGGCGATGTGGCTGCGGATCGCCTGCAGGATCTCGGCCTGGCGGCTCGTGAGGGGGGATTCCATGGGGAAGGCGCGGCGGAAAGGGGGAGGTGAAAAGATTATCACCTCCCGCTTTCCGGATGCAACCACCCGGCCCGGGAATCGTCCTACACCGAGAAGCGGACGACCAGCGGCTGCGCCTGCAGGACGATGTGATCGAGCATCCGGCCCTCGTGCGGCCCGACGCTATGGGAGTAAGGATAATGAGTCGAGAAGATGCCGGCCACGCGGGCATCCGAGAAGATCGGCGTCGATTGCACCGCGCGAAAGCCCGCCGCCGCGGCGAAGCCCCGGTACCGGTCGTACTGGGCGTCGGCGTCGATGTCCTCGATCACGATCCGTTGCCGGTAGCGCAGGGCCCGGGCGCACGCGGTCTCGTCCTGCGTCCGCACCACGAAATCGTCGAGCATCCGCTTCGCGAATCCGCGATGCGCCACGATGTAGAGCGCCTGCGTCCCCGGATCGAAGAGCTGCACGTTGCCCATGTGCGTGCCGGACATGCGCAGCGCCGAATCGAGGAGGGTTCCCAGCTCGAACTGGAGCTCCGCGCATTCGATCACGTCGCGCGGCGTGAACCAGCCGCGCAGCGCCTCGGCGACTTCCTCGGCGGCGAGGATCCGGTCGCAATCGCCCGCGCGGATGATCGGCTCGGCCATTCCCAAATAGTCCGCCGTCGCGCGGTCGAGGACGAGGACCGTGCCGCCCTTGCCCTTCAGCGCCCGGGCCCCGGCGACGCCATCCTCCTCGAAGCCGCCCAGCACGATGCACAGCGCCCGGGAGCCGTAGCGCGCGGCGATGGTCTCGAGGAAGCGGTCCTGCGGATGGAGCGCCGTGCTCTCCGGGCCGAAGGGGGCCACCATCATCCGGTAGTCCGCGTCGAGAAGGAGCGTTCCGCCCGGCGGGGAGAGGTACACGCGTCCGGGCTCGATCGCCTGGCCCGGAGCGGCCCAGCATACGTCGCGGCCCGTCTCGTCGGAGAGCCGCGCGGCGAGCGAAGCTTCCGCCAGGACGAGGCAGAGGATCGGAACGGGAAGGTTCGCGGGCAGGCGCTCGAGCAGGCGCCGCAAGGGACCCAGGCCGCGGGTGGAGGCGACGATCGCCACGGCGTCGTATCGCATTGGCGGGCTTTTTATCGCGATGCAAGAAACGCTCCGATCGGAACGCGGGCGCAAAGTTCGCTTCCGGCCGGCACGTCCGGGCTTGCGCGCCGCGCCGCGCGAAGGCAAGCTGCGGGTGTTAATTCGTCTTATCGTCGTGGCTCCCGGCCAGCGCCGGCGGGCACGATACGAGCGGAATGCTGAGCTACGGGAATGGAAGGGCGGTATCGCGAGGCGGGCGCCTTGCGCTAGTCGGATTCGGCATCGGAACGGCGCTGCTGCTCGCGGCCGGAGCGGTGCTCCACGCGGCTGCGACGAGCGGAGGGGAGCTTCAATTCCTCTCCGCGGCGGCGCTCGTGCTGGGCGCCGTGGCCCTGCTGGGCGTGGCCTTCGTGTCCCAGGTGCGCTCCCGGCAGCGAGCCGAGAGGCGGATGCGGGAGCTCGCGGAGAGCCTCCCGGGCGCGGTGTTCCAGTGCCGCGTGTGGCCGGACGGGCGCATGCGCTACGAGTTCCTGAGCAGCAGCGCGCGCAGGGTCCGCGGAGTCGAGCGGGAGGCCGCCCTGCGCGATCCGCAGACCATGGTCGACACGATCCACGAAGGCGACCGAAAGATGTTCCGCGACGCGATCGCGTTCGCCACCGCGCGCGGAAAGCCGGTCGACGTCGACTTCCGCATCCACCATCCGGAAAAGGGCGTGCGCTGGATCCGGTCCGTGGCCGCGCCCTCGCCGCAGCCGGACGGCTCGCGGGTCTGGAGCGGCCATTGGGCGGACATCACGACGCAGAAGGAGATGGAGGGCGGGCTCCTTCGCGCGATGGAGGAGGCGGACGCCGCGAACGAGGCGAAGAGCCACTTCCTCGCCACCATGAGCCACGAGATCCGCACGCCGATGAACGGCGTCCTCGCGATGCTCGAGCTCCTCTCGCTCACGCGGCTGGACGAGGAGCAGGCGGCGAGCCTCGCGATCGTCCGGGAATCCGGCCACGCGCTCCTTCGCATCATCGACGACATCCTCGATTTCTCGAAGATCGAGGCCGGCAAGATGGACATCGTCCCGGAGGCCGCGAGCCTCGCGCGGCTGGTCGAGCGCGTGGTGAACATCTATTCGGGGATGGCGAGCCGCAAGGGCCTCGCGTTGAACGCCGACGTGGACGCGGGGATCGCGCCCGCCCTCCTCTTCGACCCGGTGCGCCTGCAGCAGGTGATCGGGAACCTCGTGAACAACGCGATCAAGTTCACGCCGAGCGGCGAAGTCTCCATCCGGGTGCGCCTGGTCGAGGTTCGACCCGGAGAGAACGTGCTGCGGCTCGAGGTCCGCGACACCGGGATCGGCATGACGGCGGTGGAGCAGGAGCGTGTCTTCGAGGCGTTCACCCAGGCGAGCGCGGACACCACGAGCCGCTTCGGCGGGACGGGCCTGGGCCTTTCGATCAGCCGGCAGCTCACGCGGCTCATGGGCGGCACGATCGAGATCCGCAGCCATCCGGGCGAGGGCACCGAGGTGCGGGTCACGCTCCCCCTTCCCGTGGCGGACGCGAAGGCGCTCGCCGGGCCGGCCGCCTCCGTCCTTTCGCCGCCCGCGCGCGCCGAGCCGCCGCCGGTCGAGACCGCCGTGCGCGACGGGCGGCTGGTGCTGGTGGTGGACGACCACCCGATCAACCGCATCGTCCTCCTCAAGCAGGTGAACGCGCTGGGCTACGCCGGCGAGATCGCGGAGGACGGCGCGGACGCGCTTCGCAAATGGGAGAGCCGCCGCTTCGGGCTCCTCCTCCTCGACTGCAACATGCCGCGCATGAGCGGCTACGACGTCGCGCGGGCGATCCGCGCCCGCGAGCGCGAGGCGGGCCTCGCACCCACGCGGATCGTCGCCTGCACGGCGAATGCGCTCGTGGGCGAGGACGAGAAGTGCTTCGAGGCCGGCATGGACGATTACGTGACGAAGCCCGTGGAGCTCGCGCAGCTTTCGGGGAAGCTCACGCGCTGGCTCCAGAGCGGCCCCGTGGAGGCGCAGGCGCTGGACGAGGTCTCGGGCGGCGACGAGCGCCTCGCCCACGAGATGCTCGAGCGCTTCTGGCGCTACAACGAGGACGACGCGCAGGCGCTTCGCGACGCTTTCCGCCGCCGGTCGGGAGAAGGCGTGATGGAGGCCTGCCACCGCATCAAGGGCGCCGGGCGCACGATCGGCGCGCAGCAGCTCGCCGCCGCGTGCGAGCGCGCGGAGCTCGCGGCGCGCTCCGGCGACTGGCCGGGCGTCGAATCCGCCCTGGCCGCCTTCGAGCGCGAGGTGACGCGGCTTGCGGCCTTCATCGAGTCGCGGAAGGCCGCGGCATGACCTACGAGGCCGTCGCGGCAGGCCTGCGCTTCCTCGTGGTGGAGGACCAGGGCTTCCAGCGCTGGACGCTCGAGCAGATGCTTCGCGGCATGGGCGCGGAAGAGGTCCTCGCGGCGGAGAACGGAGAGCACGCGCTCGAGATCGTCCGCTCCACGCACCCGCCGGTCGACGTGATCGTGACCGACCTCAAGATGCCCGGGATGGACGGCATCGAGTTCATCCGGCACGTGGGCGAGGCGATCTGCGCGCCGTCTTTCCTCCTGGTGAGCGAGCAGGACCCTTCCCTCCTCGCCTCGGTCGCGGCGATGACCGAAGCCTACGGAGTCCGCCTGCTGCAGGCGCTGCGCAAACCCGTCACGCGCCAGAAGCTCGCCGGCGCCATCGCCCGCGTGCGTGAGCCGGCGCTCGCGGCGGAAGCGCACCACACCTTCGCGCTGGGCGAGATCGACGCCGGCATTCGCAACCGCGAGTTCCTCCCGTTCTTCCAGGCCAAGATCTCGCTCACGACGGGAAGCGTCGACGGCGCGGAGGCGCTCGCGCGCTGGCGGCATCCGCAGCTGGGGCTCGTGCTCCCCGCGAGCTTCGTGCACGTGCTCGAATCCAACGGAAAGATGGAGGCGATGACGCTCTCCATGCTGGAGCAGGCGGCGGTCGCCTGCCGCGGCTGGCGGGAGCGCGGCTTCGCGACCACGGTCTCGGTGAACGTCTCGCTCACCTCGCTCGTGGACGTGGGGCTCGCGGACCGGCTGGACAACGTGGTCTCGCTGCACGGCCTGGCGCCCGAGGACGTCGTCCTCGAAGTGACGGAAACGGCGGCGACGAGCCACCTCGCCCGCGTGCTCGGGAACCTCTCGCGCCTGAGGATGAAGGGCTTCGGCCTGTCGATCGACGACTACGGCACCGGCTACGCCTCCATGCAGCAGCTGGCGAGGGTCCCGTTCACGGAGCTCAAGATCGACCGCTCGTTCGTGCAGAGCGCGGTGGAGGGCTCCGGGCGCCCGATGCTCGAATCGAGCCTCGAGATCGCGGCGAAGCTGGGGATCTCGGCCGTGGCCGAAGGCATCGCGAACGAGGAGCAGCTGCAGCTCCTGCGCTCCCTCGGCTGCCCGCTGGGCCAGGGCAATTACCTCGCGGAGCCGATGTCCGCCGACGATTTCGCGATGATGCTCGAGCGCCTGGCGGTCGCCCGCAAGCTCCGCTAGGCCTTCTCCAGCTTCTCCAGCCGATAGCCGTGCTGGTAGACGGATACCAGCTTCCATCCGTGGCGCCCGTCCAGCTCGAGCGCGCTCCGCAGCCGGCTGATGTGCGTGTCGACGGTGCGGGTGTCCAGCTGCTCGCGGCGGCCCCAGGCGTGCTCGTACAGGTACGCGCGGGAGACGAGCTCCCCGCTCTTCCGGAAGAGCGCTGCCGCGACCGCGGCCATCCTCGGCGTCATCTTCACCCGCTTGCCGTGCAGCTCCACCGTGCCCGAATCGGGAAGCACGCGGTAGGGCGGAGCCTCGATCGCGCCGTTTCCCTCGAGGGCGCCGCCGCGGCGCGCGAGCGCGTTCACGCGCGCGAGGAACTCCAGCCGCCGCAGCGGCTTCACGAGATAGTCGTCCGCCCCCAGCCCGAGGATGTGGACGATTTCCTCCTCGGTGTCGTGCGAGGTCGCGAACATCACCGGGATGCCGTGGCGGCGCATCCGGATCCAGCGCAGAACCTCCTCGCCCGTGGTCCCGGGCACGCGCCAGTCGAGGATGGCAAGGTCGAACGCGTCGCGCTCGATCGCCTTGATGGCGTCGTCGCAGTTGGTGCAGGCAACCACGGAATGTCCCAGGGACTCGAGCCAGGAGCGCACGAGGTCGAGCTGGAACCGGTCGTCGTCGAGGTAGAGGATGCGCACGTGGAAGCATTGGTTAACCGGGAAGGTGGCGCCCCGTTAATACCACGCCTTCATGCCCGAACGCCATAGAAAAGCCCGGCCCGGCATCCGGCGGCGTCGCTCGCTCCCCGATCGGCGAATAGGAGCACCAAAGCGTCAAAAGGGCGGACGCCTGGATTACAATCCGTACGCGCCATGCCCCGCCCATTATTCCGACAAGAGGCGATCGACGCCCAACGCGAGAAGTTCCTCGGGGAGGCGATCATCGCCCGCCCTGTGCCCGCCTGGGTGTTCACGCTGCTCGCCGCCGGCACCGCCCTGCTGCTGATCGGCGTGGCGCTCTGGGGCCACTACACGCGCCGCGAGCGGGTCGAAGGCTACCTCGCGCTCGACGCCGGGGCCGCCCGCGTGCTGCTGCCGGATGCCGGCCGCGTGACCGACCTCCTCATCAAGGAGGGCGACGAGGTGAAGGCGGGCGATCCGATGGCGCGCATCTCGCTCGACCGGTCCACGGGCAAGGGAGCCTCCACGAGCGAGGCCGTGGCCGCGGAGATGCAGAGCCGGCGGGCGATCCTCGAGCGCGAGCAGGCGCAGCTCCACGACCTCGGGGCGCAGCAGCTGGAGCAGGTCCGCCGCCGCGCGAAGGACCTCGCGAACGAGCTGAGCCAGATCGACGCCGAGATGAAGCTGCAGGAGGTCCGGATCAAGAGCGCCCGCGACCAGGTCGAGCGCTACAAGGGCCTCGCGGGCGAGAAGCAGTTCGTCTCCGAGGCGCTGGTGAAGCAGAAGATCGACGAGGTCACCGACCAGGAGATCAAGCTCCAGTCCCTGAACCGCCAGCGCTCCCAGGTCGAGCGCGACCTCGAGGCCGCGAAGCTGGAGGAGCCCTCGATCACGCTCAAGGCGCGCACGCAGGTGGAGCAGGTCTCGCGGCAGATGAGCGAGCTGCAGGAGGGCCTCGCCCAGGTGGAAGCGCGGCGGGAGACGGTGATCCGGGCGCCGGTCTCCGGCGTGGTCACGAACATCGCGGTGAACCTCGGCCAGTCCGTCGCCGCGGACGCGCCGCTCGCGACGGTCCTCCCCAAGGGGAGCGGCCTCCACGTCGAGCTCCTCGTCCCCACGCGGGCCATCGGGTTCGTGAAGACGGGCCAGGACGTGATGCTCCGCTACGACGCGTTCCCGTACGAGCGCTTCGGGCAGTACCACGGCAGGATCGTCGACATCGGCCGCAACGTCTGGTCGCCCGGAGACCGCGTGGGGCCCCTTTCCGCGAAGGAGCCCGTCTATCGGGTGGACGTCGGGCTCGACAAGCAGGCGGTCGCGGCGCTGGGCCAGGAGTTCCCGCTTCGCCCCGGCATGTCCGTCAACGCGGACCTCCTCCTCGAGAAGCGCACGCTCTTCGAATGGATCTTCGAGCCGGTGATCAAGCTGAAGGAACGCATCTGATGGGCTTCTTCTCGGAGATCCTCTCGCGGGGGGTGCCGGTGATCCTGCAGAGCGAGGCGCCGGAGTGCGGCATCGCGTGCCTCGCGATGGTCGCCTCGTATCACGGGCATCGCACGGACCTTTCCGCGATGCGGCTGCGCCTGTCGCCTTCGCTCAAGGGCATCACGCTGAAGCACGTGGCGCAGATCGCCGAGACGATGGGCATGACGGCGCGCGGCGTGCAGGTTCCCCTCGAATCCCTGGGGAAGCTCCGGCTCCCGGCGGTGCTCCACTGGGACATGAACCATTTCGTCGTGCTCGCGCACGTGGCCGGACGGAAGCTCACGGTGCACGACCCCGCCCGCGGGAAGCGGGTCCTCACGATGGCCGAGGCCTCGCGCCACTTCACCGGCGTCGCGATGGAATTCACCCCCACCGCGGGGTTCCAGAAGAGCGACGAGCGCGAGAAGATCCATTCCTGGCAGCTCCTGGGAGTGGCCTCGGGCCTCAAGGGCACGATCGCGCAGATCCTGCTCCTCTCGCTGGCACTCGAGGTGTTCGCGATCGCGATGCCGTTCTTCCTCCAGTTGACCGTCGACCGGGTGCTGGTCGGGCGCGACGTCGACCTCCTCACGGTGCTGGGGATCGCGTTCGGCACGCTGGTCGTGATCCAGGCGGTGGTCTTCGCGGTCCGCGCGTGGGTGGGCGTCTTCCTCAGCACCCACATCAACCTGAAGCTCCTCACGACGCTCTTCAACCACATGCTCAGGCTTCCGCTCGCGTGGTTCGAGAAGAGGAACATCGGCGACATCGTCTCGAAGTTCCGCAGCGTCGACGCGATCCAGCGGACGCTCTCGACCACGTTCCTCGAGACCGTGGTCGACGGGCTCATGGTGGTGCTGACACTCTTCGTGATGGCGTACTACAGCGCGCAGCTCACGCTCGTCGTCGTGGCCGCGGCGGCGCTCTACGGGATGCTGCGCTGGGTCTTCTACTACCCGCAGCGCTACGCCACGGACGAGCAGCTCGCCCACGAGGCGCGGAGCGGCACGCACTTCATCGAGACGCTGCGCGGGATGATGGCGATCAAGCTGAACCTGCGCGAGTCCGAGCGGCGCTCGGCCTACCAGAACCTCGTGGTCGACCAGACGAACGCGGGCGTGCGCGTGCAGAACGTGGGGATCCTCCAGCGCGCGGCGAACTCGCTCATCTTCGGGCTCGAGAACGTGGCCGTGATCTGGCTGGGCGCGCTCGCCGTGATGGAGGGGCGCTTCACGGTGGGCATGCTCTACGCGTTCATCGGCTTCCAGCTCGTGTTCTTGACGCGCGTGATCGCGCTCATCGAGAAGTGGAACGATTTCCGGATGCTCGACCTCCATGCCGAGCGGATCGCGGACATCGCGCTCTCCGAGATGGAGACCAGCAAGCCCACCCTTCCCGTCGATTCGTCGGCGGGAAGCCTTGCGATCGAGGTGAAGGGCCTGGGGTTCGCCTACGGGCCCGAGGGCTTCGTCTTCCGCGGCGTGAACATGACGGTCTCGCCGGGCGAGACCGTCGCGATCGTGGGCCCCTCCGGGTGCGGGAAGACCACGCTCGTGAAGGTGCTGCTGGGCCTGCTGCCCGCGACCGAGGGCGAAGTGCGCGTGAACGGCCGCAGCCTCGTGGACTGGGATCCCGCGCAGTACCGGTCGCGCATCGGTGCGGTGATGCAGGACGACCAGCTCTTCGTCGGCACGATCGAGGACAACATCAGCTTCTTCGACACCGAGCACGACCC
>Ga0207695_10006426_pt1 | contig 15264 bp, 11 predicted proteins | sample KBSC54metaG_FD_184354 | JGI IMG/M metagenome (GOLD analysis project Ga0207695, IMG submission 184354) | Corn rhizosphere microbial communities from Kellogg Biological Station, Michigan, USA - KBS C5-4 metaG (SPAdes) (version 2) | ecosystem: Host-associated > Plants > Roots > Rhizosphere > Soil... | reverse complement strand
ACAGGGGTGCGCTGGTAAGCGTGGTCATGGGCGAGGTCCTTCGAGTTCAGCTCCGACGGCGGAAGTGCGCGGAGCGCAAGTGCAAGCGGTATGTTGCGCCCGGCGGCCCTTGGAAGTCGATTCCTTCACTGCTCATCCAGGTCGAGCCCGAACTTCTGGCATACTGCGGCTGCCTCGAGGACGTCGACTCTCGGATGACAAGCAGCAGACTCACCGGCTTCGCCCCTGCGGCAGGCCTTCCCAACGGATGATTCGCAACGACGCAGCTCCGCTCCGCCGTTGCGGAAGGTACGCGATTCTATTGCTGCTCGCCGCAGTGGGCGCGAGGGCTGACGGCCTCGACCCCCTGACGAGCGCGCTGTCGAAGACGCAGCCGCTGGTCGACCTTCGCCTGCGCTGGGAAACACTGACGCAGGCGGGTTTCGCCCGGGATGCGCAGACGCTGCTGCTGCGCAGCCGTCTCGGATTCCGCACCGGCGCGCTCTTCGATACGACCCTCCTGGCGGAAGCCTCGCTGTTGAGCCCGCTGGTGGATGACTACAACAGCGGTCTCAACAGACGCACCGGATATCCATCGATCTCCGATCCCGAAAACTACGAGCTGCACCGCTTGCAGCTGGAGAACACCAGCCTGCCGGACACGGACCTGCTGGTGGGCCGGCAACGGGTGGCGCTGGATGACCAGCGCTTCGTCGGCGCCTCCAACTGGCGAATGAACGAGAACACCCTGGATTCCGCCCGGATCATCAACTCATCCATTCCCGGGTTGACCATGGATCTGACCTGGTTCGACCGCTTCCATCGCCGCACGAGCGAGGCGTCATCGAAGCTGGGGCCCCTGACCGGTGACGGCTATCTCGCCAACCTCCGCTACGACACGCCGTGGGGCCGCCTGACCGCTTTCGACTATTTGCTGTCGTTCAACGAAACGACGACGCAGTCCTCGCAAACTGCCGGCGCACGCCTCGTGGGCGAGCGCGCGGTCGGAACAGTCGATCTCGCATACATCGCCTCCTGGGCTGCACAGGAGGACTACGCGAACAATCCCGTCCGGTATCGGGAGGACTATACCTACGTGCAGCTCAAGGGCACCGTTCACGGCTACAGTCTCAGTCTCGGCACCGAACGGCTCGGCGGCAATGGCACTATCGGCCTGTCGACCCCGATGGCGAGCTTCCACTCGTGGGACGGCTGGGCGGGCGTGTTCACCACCACTCCCGTCAACGGCCTGCTCAACAAGTATCTGGCGCTCGGCTACTCAACGAAGGCCGCCGGTTCCCTGCCCGCGTTTCTCACCGCGGTCACGTACTATGACTTTCACTCCACTCGACTGGATCTGCACTACGGCTCGGAGGTCGACCTGCAGCTGCAGGCGAGCTGGCAGCACCTCAGCGCGCTGCTGGAGCTGGCGGACTACGCCTCAGCCGATGCCCCGACCACTCACAGCAGTCGCAGCCTCTTTCTGGAAGTCGATTACATCCTGCCGGACAGGCGATGACCTCAGACGGACAGCTCGGTGACTCGGACCGAAACGTGCATCCCACCACCGCCGCGCACCGCGCTTCTTTCCAGGCCCAACACCAGGTAGCCGGTCCCGAACCAGAGCGGCGCCGCTCCTAGTGAGAAGCAGGTACTTCGATCGGAGACGCTGGACAGCTGCTGCGCACGCCGCGACCGCACGACCTGAGCCTCAGATCGCGGCTCAAGCACAGGCGAACCTCTGACAGCTCGCGGTGACTGCACGCGACCGTCAGAGCGTTCTCCGGCATGCCTGCATTGACGGCGCGAAACTCCGCAGCGATCTGCGCACTCGTCATCGTCACTGTCGTCGCGGGAACTGCAAGATCCGAAGGAATTCGCACCGACGCGAGCGCACGATCGGCGGTGCGGAAGTAATCCACCGCGTCGAGGCCACTGCAGGTGCCGTGCCGCTGCCACTCGTGACGCATCAGACTCGGGCTCGGATAGACCCCTCGACCCACTTCTTCAGCCGCGCGCGACAGCCGCGTATCGAGTGAACAGTTCTCGGGATAACCCCCGGCATCGAATTGGGGCCAAAGACCGTGGAGCACGAAGCCGTACCCTTTGCGCGCACACTCCGAGTGATCCTCGGGGTGTATCAGGCAGTACGTGGGCGACCAGGACAGCGTCAGAAGATAGTAATCGAATTGTCCGGGCTCACCCTGCACACTCGGGCCGCGATGGCGGCGCGCGTCGGCGAGATGAAATGCTCCGCACAGCAGAACTGCTGCAGCGAGGCAGAGCCGAATCGAAGTGCGGCCAGAGCATGCGCTCATTTGCGCGCGATGCTACAGCGGCGATCGGCAAAGTGTCGACCAGCGTGCAATACGCCCACCGCTGGAGGCTACCGGAACCCCGGTCGTATGAGGAAAGCTGAAAGGAAGATTCAGCGACGATCGTACCGCCAGGTAGGCGAAGCACTCCGCCTCGATCGCATCGCCGCGCCAGCCGAGGTTCTCCGCCAGCACCGGCACGACAGCAGCGCGGCTGCGGAGGGATTCCAGGATCGCGGGATTCTTGCGGCCGCCGCCGCACACGATCAGGGAGTCCGGGCGTTGCGGGAGTCTGTCCAGCCCGCGGCCGACGGCCGCGCCGATGAAGGCTGTGAGCGTGGCCGCGCCGTCGGCAGGGCTGAGACCCTCGATCGCTGCCAGAGAGAATGTATTGCGGTCGAGGGATTTCGGATACGGCGCCGCCAAGTAAGGGTGCTCGAGCAACCGTTGCAGTCGCTCCTCATCGACGCTTCCCTGTCCGGCGAGGAAACCGTCGCGATCCATCTCTCCCAGCCCGTGCCTGACCACCCAGTCGTTCAGAGGCGCGTTGGCAGGACCGGTGTCGAACGCAATCAGCTGATCGCCCCCGCCCCACCAGGTCACGTTGGCGAGGCCACCGAGATTCAGGACGGCGGTATTGGGCGATGCGCCGGCTTGCTTGAGCAACGCAAGGTGATAGCTCGCGGCAAGCGGAGCACCCTGCCCACCTGCGCGCATATCTGCGGAGCGGAAGTCGTATACGACATCCGCCTCCAGGAGGCGCGCCATCAACTCGCCGTCACCGAGCTGTCGCGTGGCTCCAGGCCGTCCGGACTCGGGCGCGCGGTGCAGAACCGTTTGTCCGTGAAATCCCACGAGAGGAGTGTCGTTTGCCGCAAGGCCGGTGCGGCACCGAAATTCCACAACGGCCTCCGCCTGCGCCAGGGTGAGTGCCAGCTCGGCTTCCCGGAATACCGGCGGCTCCGTGGGAGCAAACTGCCACTCCCGGGCCGCCGCCATCGCACGCACCAGCAACTGTCGGAGCTCGGGGGGGTAAGGAAGGAGCATCCACGGTCCCAGCTCCTGCACTTGCTCGCCATCGGTGCGCAGCGCCGCGACATCGACGTTGCCGTCGAGGACGGTTCCCGTCATCAGCCCGATGGACCACATGCACTCGCTCTCCCCGCAGACGCCGCAGTCTAGCGCCCGAAGCATCCTGAGAGGCAGGCTCGCCCGAATAGATCAGCGCGCTGCCACTTTCGGCCACAATCGCGGCCGACCCGGATCTCAGGGCTGCACGAAGCGGGTGTCGCTGGGCCCGTAGCCTCACCATCGCAACCGCTAACGCGAACTGAACAACTCGAGCGGGATCGCGTTCGCCATCGCGCGATAGCCGGCTGGCGAGGGATGCAGGTGGTCCCCCGAGTCATAGTCGGCGCGCATGTGATCGGGGTGCGCCGGATCCGCGGTGAGCTTGTCGAAATCGACCACCGCATCGAAGTGACCCGCGGCGCGAATCCATTCGTTGACGACCTGCCGGTCATGCTCATTCGCCGCGGTGGGGTGGTAGTAGTCGGAGTCCATGAAAGGCAGCACAGTCGCGCCAATGACCTTGATGCCGTGCGCGTGCGCGCGCAGCACGATCTGGCGGTACGCTCCAATCATCCGGCGCACCAACTCCTCGTGCTGCGCCTCGGTGGCGGTCGCGCCGCGAGTCAACATGCCGATATCGTTGATACCCTCCAGCACGATCAGGTATCGAACGCGGCTTTGCGCCAGAACGTCGCGATCCAGCCGCGAGAGCGCATTGGGGCCCAGTCCATCGGTGAGCAGGCGATTGCCGCCGATGCCCTCGTTGAGCACCGCCAGTCCACGGGTATCGGCATGGCCTTGCAGGCGCGCCGCCAGATCATCGGGCCAGCGGTCATTGCCGTTGGTGGTCGATCCATGGCCATCGGTGATGGAGTCCCCGAAGGCGACGACCACAGCGGCGCTGGCTGATGCGGCCACTTCGACGCCGGACAGGAAATACCAGTGCTCCAGCCGCTGCGCGGCCGGCAAGTCCGGGGCCGACACCGGCGCCCCCGGGGCCAGATATGAAACGGCGTGCGAGCCGGGATGGCCGGTCTGCTGCCGCGGAGCGGACTCGAGCTGCATCGAAATGGCCAGGTTCGACAACGGGGCCGCGGGAAAGTCCAAGGCATCGGAGGTGTACTCGGCGCCCGCGGGGATCAGCACGTCGGTGCGCTCGTCGAACGTCAATGGCCGGTCAGAGGCGGGGTCGATGCGTGGTGAGGCCGTCGAGATCGGACGCGCGACATGTACTGCGAGCAGATGCAGGGGCTCCGTGCCAAAGGCATTGGAAACCCGCACGCGAATCCTGGGGCCCCCGCGAGACAGATGCACGATCTCTCGGACAGTCGCGTGGTTGAGGCTCGCGGCGGGCGCCACGTTGTTCGGCTCGGGGATCTGCTGAGGGGCACCCCAGGAACCCACCCAGACGACAGCCGAATCCGCGGCCGCGGCGGGGTAGGCGAGCAGCGAAGCAGCGAGAGCCGCCACGATGACCCAGCCGCGAAAAGGGTGTGGGATCGGGGCTCCCGGGCGCGGGCCAGCAGCTTCGGGGCGTGGGACCGCGACTCCGGGGCGTCGGGCCGCAGCTTCGGGGCGTGAGACCGCGACTCCGGGGCGTGGGGCCGCAGCTTCGGGGCGTGGTCGCCCCCGTCCATCAGCACGTAACACTCTGATCAACTTTCGTTTCCTCGCTCGGGCACGGGACGATGTTATCGTTACCAACTCTACCGGCTCCCGGCTCCGAAAGTCTAATTGCGGCGATGCTCTCTTGCGGAGCCGCCGCCTGTGTAACTATGGCCGCCCCTGCGTTCACGGTGTTGGATATGAAATACACGATGCGATTTGCTGCTGTTCTCGCGGTGTTGAGTCTGCTCGACCACGCTTCGGCCATCGCGGCACAGCGTGCCCCGGCGGGCGAGGACTGGGTGGGCGTGTGGGGCTACGTGGGCGCACCCTTGCCTCCGGGGGTCACTCCTGCAGCGGCACCGCCGATCATCCAGGCAGCGGCCGTCCCTCTGGGTCCGGCACCCAATGTGCCCCCGCCGCGCGTCTTCCCGCCGCCGCTGCTGGACAATCCCGGGCAGGTGCCGGTGGAGACCACAGCCGCGGATCTGACCAACGTCACCGTACGACAGGTGGTGCGAGTCACCGAGGGCGGACACAAGATCCGCCTGCGCCTCTCGAACGAGGGAGGCTCCGAAACTCTGGTGCTGGGAGCGGTGCATGTCGCGGAGGCGGGAGCCGACGGCACCGTCATCGCTGGAACAGATCACGAGGTCACTTTTGACGGCAAGGCAGGGGTGAGCATTCCGGCCAGTGCCCCCGTGCTCAGCGATCCGGTGGATCTGCCCACCAAGGCATTGGACAAGCTCTACATCTCCATTCACGTGCCCGGCACCATTCCGGCAAGAGCCCCGCGCAGCCTCTTCGAATATGTCGCGGGCGAGCCCGGCGACTTTGCCGCCGCAGCCTCGCTGCCTCGAGTCCGCCTGGAGCGGGTTCCGGTGTACGTGACTCTCGTGGAGACACAACCCTCGGCGCCCACCAGCGTTCTGGTGACCCTCGGCGATTCCATCACCGAGGGCGCGGCATCCACCGCCAACGCCTTCCGCAGCTGGCCGGATCGTCTGGCCGAGCGCCTGGCGGGCCACCACTGGGCCGTCGTCAACGCGGGAATCAGCGGCAACCGCTTGCTGCGCTATGGCGCCGGGCCCAACGCGCTCGCCCGGCTGGACCGCGACGTGCTGAGCGTCCCGGGCGTCAAGGCCATCATCCTGCTGGAGGGAATCAACGACATCGGACGGGGCTTCACCACCGCCGGCCCGACCGAACCGGTCGACGCGGCCGCCCTGGAGGCCGCCGACAAGCAGATCATCCTGCGGGCCCACGAGCACGGCGTGCGTGTCATCGGCGCAACACTCACCCCCTACGAGGGCGCCGCGTACGCTTCTCCCGCGGGCGAGGCGGTCCGCGAGGAGCTCAACACGTGGATCAGGACCGGGGGCGCTTTCGATGCGGTCATCGACTTCGCCCCCAGTGTCGCCGACCCGGCCAACCCCCGTACGTTCGCCAGACAATACAACGACCGTGATCACCTCCATCCCAACGATGCCGGTTACAAGGCAATGGCGGATGCGGTGAATCTCTCGGTGATCCTAGGCAAATGATGCGCGGCGCGGCGGCCGGCGCCCCACCGGCCGCCGCCCTTCCAACGACTGGACGCGCTTGTATGTTCCACTCCCGGAACAACCTGACCTGACCAGCGGCCGGCTGCGCACGCCGGCCGTGCTGGTAGCGCACCCTCAATTCCCAGGGAAGAACGTTTCCATCAACCGGGAATACCGTGTATTCCCCGCGCGAACGTTGGCCTATGCTGTGCCAACACAACACCCAGTCCGCCCCTGTGCCCTGCCGGCAACAGGGTTGTTTGGGAGGCGTCAGACGATGGTCTCGGGCGCCTGCGCGCCAGTCATGCGTGCGGGCGCCCGAGCAATGACGAGGCAACTGTCTTAAGAGGGGAGAGAACTCATGGCCAATTTTCCGCCACGGGGCCTGGACACTGCCAGCTTGAGCCGATGCGCAGCCGCGGCTGCCGTGGCCCTCGCGCTCGGCGTGTCGGGCATTGCGAACGCCGATGACGCGGCGCCTCTGCAGGAGGTGACCGTCACCGGCTCGCGCATCGCGCTGTCGCCGGGAATGCTGACACCGACGCCAGTCACCGCCGTGACCAACGACGAACTGCTGAAGATGGCGCCCACGAACATCATCGACAGCCTCAACTCGCTGCCGCAGTTCTTCGGCAACAGCAGCCCTCAGCAGGCCCTCGGCGGGCAGACCCCCAGCGGCTCGGAAATCAACCTCCGCGGGGCGAACACCAGCTCCGGCATCTCTCGTACCCTCGTGCTGCTCGATGGCCGGCGCACTGTAGCCAACAGCCGCTTCGGCGCCGTCGACATCGGGTCATTCCCCGACACCCTGGTGAAGAGCGTCGAAGTCGTGACCGGCGGCGCCTCCGCGAGCTACGGCACGGACGCGGTCGCCGGTGTCGTGAACTTCATTCTCGACACGAAGTTCGAGGGCGTGAAAGCGGAAGCTCAGGGCGGCATCACCGCGCGCCGCGACGGACCCAATTCGAAGTTCTCCTTCACCTTCGGCCACCAGTTCGGCGAGAAATTCCACATCATCGGATCGATCGCCAATTTCGACCAGGACGCCATCAGCGACTTCGACTCGCTGAAGGATCGTCCCTGGTTCAATCAGGCCTCGCGTGTCTCGGGCCCCCCGGGCGGTCCTACCTATGTCGTCTCGCCGTACGTGGCGCCGACGAACTTCAGCTACAACGGCACGATCAGCGGTGTGCCGGGGATCAATGGCTACCAGTTCAGCACCGACGGCAAGTCGTTCCTGCCGCCCTTGACGGGCGTGCTGGGTGCGACCGGCGACTCGTGTAACTGCCTCTCCACGGCCAACGAGAACTACAGCGTCAACTCGATGGACGAGGTGGAGGCCGGATACCGGCGCACCAATGCCTTCCTGCACGCCACCTACGATATCAATGACAAAGTGCAGGTGTACGCGCAGGGCATGTGGTCCGACGACGCGGCGAACATCCGTTGGCAGTCGGCGGCGCTGCTCGCTTCGTGGGCCCTGCCGGTTGACGTCAACAACCCGTTCCTCAGCCCGGGCGAGCGTACGACCATCCAGAACGCGCTCGTTGCCGCCAACCCGAACGCCACCGGCGCACTCTCGGCGGCCAATGGCTACGGTCCTGGCTACCGCTTCGTCTACCCGGGCAAAGACCTGCTGGCGACGCAGTACTTCACCGACGGCGTCTATCTCCAGAACACCCCGGGCAACCCGCTGGGCGAAACCCGGCAGATTACCGAGAACATCACCCATCAGGGCACCCTCGGGTTCAAGTCGCAGATCTTCAGCGACTGGAAGCTCGACGGTTACTTCAACTACGGTACCACCCGCGAGAACTACATCGACAACAACGGAACGCGTGTCGACCGGCTGTTCTTCGCTGCGGACGCGGTGGATTCCAACGCCACTCCGACCAATCCGAACGCCACCGGCGGCAATCCGATCTGCCGCGTCGCCTCCCCTGCGTTCGATCCGACGTACTACAAGAACTTCTCCGACTGCGTACCGATCAACCTGTTCGGCGGCTGGACCAACATCTCGCCGCAGGCCGCCGCCTACGTGAGCGGACCGCAGAAGACCGCCGAGCAGTACTACACCCTGCAGAACGGCGAAATCAGCGCCAACGGCAAGCTGTTCGACGGCTGGGCGGGCCCGATCAGCGCGGCCATCGGCGCCTCCTGGCGCAAGGAGTCGATCCTGCAGACCACGCCGAACCCGGCCAACGAGTATCCGGCGTTCCTCAACGGCCAGCTGATCGGCAACACCATTCCGACCAACCCGACCTACTTCCGCGGCGTGATCCCGCAGGGCTTCTATATCAACCAGTACGGCTACACGCAGCCGTGGCCCGCGGGAGCGCCGACTGTGCCGAATGCAGCCGGTACACCGACCGGCGGTATCCCGGGCCTGTACTACGTGCCCACCGGGTTCCTGGGTGACGCCAACTCCAGCACGATCATGTTCAGCTCGGAGCGCACTTTCAGCGGCGACACCAAGGTGAAGGAAGGCTTTGCCGAGTTGAACCTGCCCCTGGTGAAGGACGTGCCGTTCATCGAGACCCTCTCCACGAACGTGGCTGCCCGCTGGGCCAACTATTCCGGCGCCGGCAACGTCTGGGCCTGGAAGGTCGGTGGCGACTGGGCCATCAACGACACGATCCGGCTGCGGGCCACGCGCTCACGCGACGTACGTGCGGCCTCGCTGGAAGAGCGGTTCGACACGACCCGCGGCGGCGTCACGGTCAACAATCCGTACGTGCTCACCAACGGTCAGCCCACGACTCAGTCGGGTGCCAGCTTTTCCGGCGGCAACCCGAACCTGGTACCTGAGAAAGCCGACACCTGGACGGCAGGCTTCGTGCTCACGCCCACCTTCCTGCGCGGCTTCTCCGCATCGGTCGACTGGTACAACATCAGCATCGCGGATGCGATCGACAAGCCGACCCCGCAGCAGATCGTCAATGCCGCCTTCGCCGGCGATCCGCAATACCAGGCGCTGGTCAAGCTCGATGCCGGCAACAACATCGTCGAGGTGGACCAGTACTTCATCAACTTCGCGCAGGCGTTCGTGCAGGGCGTGGACGTCGAAACCGCCTATCGCCATGACATCCAACTGTTCGGCGGCGGCGCGGAGGATGTCGCGATCCGCATGTACTTCACCGACCTGATCAAGAATGCCACGCTCACTCAGTTCGGCACGTACGACGAGTGGGCGGGCCAGGTCGGCACGGCACGCAGCCTGCCGAAGCAGAAGTACACTCTGAACATGACGTACAACAACGGTCCGTACTCGTTCTTCGCGCAGGGCCGGTACATCTCGCACGGCATCCTCGATCACACGCTGCGGCAGAGCAACGTGGCGATCCCCGGAGTACAGACGATCAACAACAACGAGATCGGAGGCATCTTCTACCTGGACCTGAACCTCTCCTGGCAGGTTCCGGTGCAGGGCGACCTGAGCGTCTATGGCGAGGTCAACAACGCTCTCGACCGTGCTCCGCCGCAGACGCCGGCCGCATACGGACGCACCGGCTCGGCCGAGTGGAACTACCAGCTGTACGACTGGATCGGACGTCGCTACACGCTCGGCGTGCGCTACAAGTTCTGACCTCCAGTCCCTGATCTCTTCCCGCGGGCGGCTTCGGCCGCCCGCTTTTTTGGGGCCGGCCTGGCCGGGCCAGGTGGCCCGCGCCTAGCGGCAGGCGAAGTTGGCCGCATCGTCGATGCTGCCATCGCCCTTGTAGCGCGCGACCTGCGGGTACGGGCAGAGCGGTCGCGTGCGATCGACCTGGCCCGCCGTTCGGTGCGAGGCGAGGATCTGTGCGGGCGCCGACCCCTGCTCAACCCAGTGCTCCAACGCACCGAGCGCATCGAACTCACTGGGCCCCTCACCGCCGGCGCAATGCGCCATTCCCGGCGCCATGAACAGCCGGATCCAGTCCCCAGCAGGTTTGGGTCCCTGGCCGACCGCCGCCTGGTAGAACTCGATGCTGGCGCCCGGGGCGACCTGCTGGTCGGCCCAGCCGTGATAGATCAGAAGCTTGCCGCCGTGCTGGGCGAAGGCGGCCAGGTGTGGATTGAGCTCCAGAACATCCTTGTTGATGGCATGCGCCTTGGCAGCGTCACGATCGAGATCGAACGTGCGCCAGTCCCAGTGACTGTCCGGGTACACCAGATAGCGAAACTGATCCAGGAACAGATCGCCGGGCTCCGGTCCTCCTGCGAGCCGGCCCCAGCGCAGCTCCGTGCCCGGCTCGAGGCGCGGGAACAGAGCCTTGCCGCTGGCTGACTTCGCCGGACTGATGATCGCCGTGGCGCTCTCGACCTGAGGATGGGTGAGGCAGGTGGGGCCGTCGGCGCCTTTGCATTCCATCGCCGCGAAGTCGACGTGACAGCGCTCGGGCTCGCTGATGAGTCCGTCTTTCAGTCCGTCCTGCGCGTCACAAGCTGCAAGGACCGCCTCGTGAATCATCGGATACTTCTCGGGCGGGATACGCGACTGCGGGTCCTTGAATGTCCGCACCGCCAGCGACAGCGCCCAGGCGTTGCGACGCACGTCGGCCGGATCTCCCGCGACCACACCGTCGAACTCATCGGGATACCTGGCAGCCTGCAGCAGGCCCTCGCGTCCTCCACCCGAACATCCGCTCCAGTAGCTGTGGCGCGGCTCACGCGCGTACAGGCTCTTCACCAACGCCTTCGCCTCGACGGTCGAGTCATGCTCGGCGCGATACGCAAAATCAACGAGTTTCTGGGGATGGCCGACGATGAACGCAGCCCCCTCGCTCTCATGACCATCGTCGCTGGCAACTGTCGCGTAACCGCGCCGCAGGCCGTCAGCGAGTGCGCCGTAACTGATGGCCCCTCCCCAGCCGCCGCTGCCAACCGCGAGCAGCTTGCCATTCCAACCTGACGCAGGCAGCCAGATCTCCGCCCGGATGTCCGAATCCGCAGTGGGCCGGAGGGTGACGGCCACCCGGCAGAATGCAGGCAAGCCTGTCAGCGCCCGCAAACCGCCTGGCAGCTCGAACGACCCTGGCTCCTGGGACTTCGCCAGGGTGACGGCCGCCTTCGGGCTACTCAGCCCCGCGAGGCTCTCGCACGTGGCGGCATGAAGCAGGGCCGGAGCCAGTCCGGCCACGACGATGATCCATCCAAACCTCGAGGACATGCTCAACCTCCGCAACGGCTCCCAGGCCCTTGCACGCGCTGACAGATGCTCCCCTCGACTTCCGCCCGGGGGTCGCAGGTCGTGCGCCCCGGGTGGACGCGTCCTAGCGTTTTTTGTAGGTCTTCTCGAACATCGGCGTGAGGCCGCCGTCGCTGGTGATGTAGCGGTGCTTGAAGAGCCACTTGCCGTCGCGCTTGACGAGCTCATCGTGCTCGCGGCCCTGCTCCACGAACTTCGGGGTCGCCTCCTTGGTCTCGGAAATCACGCCCGTCCAGATGACATCGGCGGTCGCCGAGTCGCCGTTCACGACGATCTTCGGGTTCGTGAGCAGCATGCGGAAGGTCCCCACCGGCCGCGGCTGCTGCCCGCCGATTTTCTTGTAGAGATCCTCGATGGGCTTCTGGCCCTGCGCGACGATGCCGTTGACGTCCAGGATGCCCTCAGGAACGTAGAAGCTGCCGAAGTCGCTGCGATTGGAGCCCAGCTGGCCGTAGTAGTCGACGAGCATGTCCTCGATGTATGCACGGTCCAGCAGCGTCGTCAGCGTGGTCGCCGGATGCTCGGCCAGTGCGGGCGCTGAGGCGGCCAGCAGCGCTCCTGCCAAAGCGGGCAGCCAACGCCCCCGAAACCCGGTAGTCGTAGAAAATAGCATCGCGCGGTCTCCTGTGTTGCTGCGCCTATGATGTCCGGTTGCGCATCCCGGAGATAGTGGCCCGCCCGGGCGGCGACCGCCTGGCGCACTCACTGATGGCCCTTGCCTCTCATTCGGCCGCGACGCGCCTTCGATATTCCGACTCCTGTCCGCAGCTTCCTGGCCGGCCTCCGAATACTATGTCCATCAACGACGGGGCTGATGGGCAATCAGGATGACGAGCCATGGCAACACCAGCGTGGAGGTTGGAAGTGGAAAAGACAGTGGAACAGCGCCTGGAAAGGCTCGAGGTGCACGTAGAGCACATTCAGTCGGATGTCACCGAACTCAAGGGCAAACTCAGTGAGATGGACCACAGATTGAGTGGACAGATCAAGGAGGTCGACCTGAGGCTCACTGGCAAGATCGATGCTCTGGATCAGAAACTGACGGCGCAGATCAAAGAGGTCGATCAGCGGCTGACGGGCAAGATCGACGCTCTGGATCAGAAACTGACGGCGCAGATCAAAGAGGTCGATCAGCGGCTGACGGGCAAGATCGATGCTCTGGATCAGAAACTGACGGCGCAGATCAGAGAGGTCGATCAGCGGCTGACGGGCAAGATCGACGCGCTTGAAAAGAAGTTGACGGACCAGATGGACGTGCTCGAGAAAAAACTCGGGGACAAGATCGACACTCTCATCCAGGGGGCTTCGGATTTGAAGGTCGGGCGTTTCGTAGACCGCGTCTGGTACATGCTCATGTCTGCGGGGCTGTTGTGGGTCATGGCCAAGGCGTTCAAATGGATCTGACGCATGACGCGTCCTCTGCGCCCAATCACGTGGCGCGCTCGCTGGACAGCACACAAGAGTTCAGCGACTTCGCACGAGCACCCCGCGCGGTCAAGCGCGCGCGGAACACGCACCGCCAGATGGTGAACTCGCGCGGCGGCGAATTACCGCTACACTGCAGTTCAGAACACGCCGCGCGCTGTCGCGTGGCACAAGCGCGCGGTCATGCGCGCGAGGCTCTGAACTGCGAGGTTCCCATGGCGATCTTGACCCGTCGCGAGGCGTTGGAATTGCTGGGATTCGGTACCGTGGCGTTCGCAGCGACGCCGACGCGAGCGCTTGCACAAACCACGTTCCCCAAGGGGGCCGTCATCCGGACGCTGTTCAAGGACTATGCGCCCGAAGAGCTCGCAAACGGGGCGACGCTGTTCCACGAGCACTTGTCCTTGGGGCCCGATTTCAGCGACCGGTTCCGCGCCGCTGCGGCCGCCGTCCTGGCCGCACAAGGTGAGCCACCAGCGCCCGCGCGCACTGGACCGCCGCCGGCACCGCCGGGGCCGGACCCGATGCGCGATGTCAATCTCATGGCGGAGGAGTTGCGCAAAGCCCAGCAGGACGGAGTCGCTTGTCTCGTCGATGCCAGCCTCGAAGGCGCCGGCATGGACCTCAACTTCATCCGTGAAGCGGCGCGGAAATCGGGCTTGCCCGTGGTGAAAGGAGCGGGCTTCTACACCCAGCCCTTCTACCCGAAAGAAGTCGCGACCCTGAGCGAGCAGCAGATCACCCGCGCGATCGTCGCGCAAGCCGACGACTACCCGGCGGGTGCGTTCGGTGAGATTGGCTCATGGGACGAGATCTCCGCGCTCGAGCGCCGGGTATTTCGGGCCGTGGGCAAGGCGCACCTGGAGACGAACCTGCCGATCTTCACCCACACGGGAATCCCGGGAAAATCGGCGATCGAGCAGCTCGATATCTTCGAGGACGCCGGTGTCGATCCGCGGCGCGTCGCCATCGGCCATCTGGGTAACCTGAACGACCCCAAGGTCTACGTCCAGAAGACGATCTGCCGGCGCGGCGCCTTCGTGGGCTTCGACCGGCAAGGAGGCCGCGGCGATGACCAGGCGGTGCCGCTGGTCATGGCCCTGTTGGAGGCGGGGTTCGAGGATCACATCCTCATCTCCGGCGATGCCTTCCGCTCGTATGGCCGGCCTCTGACGGTCTTCCTGCCAAAGCTGAAGGCTGCCGGCGCAAGTGATGCGATCTTGCACAAAATCACCGTGGACAACCCACGGCGATTCCTCGCCTTCGTGCCGAAGCGACCGCGGAAGGCCCACGCGGCCTGACCCGAGGAGCTGGGGCAGCCGCGTGCGCGGCTGCGCCGACTACCGCGACTTCGTCGTATCGACCTGATAGATCGGCAGGTCCCAGTGGTTTTCCGTCAGCTCCCAGCGGCGGTTCTCCTCGCGCTTTCGTGTAGCGGCATCGGGAAACAACTTGTCGGTGATCTCATCCTCGTGTTTCGCGCCGTCGAAGTCCTTGTAGGTGATCTCGACGCGGTAGTCCCAGCGGCCGGCCTCATCGGTATGCAGCTGAGGATGGTAGATCCGGTAGTCCAGCACGTAGCCTAGTGCTTTCTCCCGATCGAGGATCGGAATCTGGTACTTGCGGAACAGATCCCACCACTCATCGATGAAGCCGTAACGGACACGGTAAACCCACTCGACCTCGTAGCCCTTGGCACCCGGCTTGGGCGGCTGGGCAACCGCCGCGCCTCCGGCGAATGCAGACAGGGCCAGTACGAGCATCGCCAACACCGACTTCTGCGATCGTGACATAGCGTTTCCTCCCCTATCGGCCGGCGTCGATTGGAGCACCACTCGCGCCACGAATGCAATCTGCCACGGGCTGACGGCAGCGCTGCTGCAGGCGGGGCTGAGCCCGGCCAGCGGGGACGCCAGGATCGAACTGCGTCCACGCAACGGTGAACGCCCCATTGCGCGCGACGTTCGCGGCAAGCGCACCCGGGACTCGGAGCGCGGGAAGAGGCTATGATGTTTGCGCTCGACGCACATCACTTCGGGGGAGCGCAGATGTCACGATCATGCAGAGCCGCCGGATACGCCATCGGTGTAATCAGCCTCATCATGCTATCGGCGGTCTCGACGGCCTCCGCACGTGC
>Ga0207695_10006425_pt1 | contig 15265 bp, 16 predicted proteins | sample KBSC54metaG_FD_184354 | JGI IMG/M metagenome (GOLD analysis project Ga0207695, IMG submission 184354) | Corn rhizosphere microbial communities from Kellogg Biological Station, Michigan, USA - KBS C5-4 metaG (SPAdes) (version 2) | ecosystem: Host-associated > Plants > Roots > Rhizosphere > Soil... | reverse complement strand
TGCGGCGGCTCAGGCCGTTGCGCACGCACGCAGCGGCGAGGGTCCGGCGTTCATCGAGGCCCACACTTACCGCATCCAGGGGCACCTGGAAGCTGAAGCACTGATGCTCGGCGGCGGCAAGTATCGCGAGCAGACCGAGATCGACGCCTGGGTCGCCAAGGACCCGGTGGAACGGCTCAAGCAAGCGCTGCTGGCGGATGGCCGTGCCAACGCCCAGCAGCTGCAGGCGATCGGTGAGCGGGTGGCCGCCCAGGTGGAAGCCGCAGTGAAGTTTGCCGAGGAATCCGAGCCGGCCGATCCGGAGCTCCCCTTCGATCTGATGTTCGTGGAACGCAAGGCCTGAAGGTCAACGAGATGGCACGCAAACGTTATATCCAGGCGATCAACGAGGCCCTCCACGAGGAGATGGCTCGCGATCCGAAAGTCATCCTGTTCGGCGAGGACGTCGAGCTGGCAATCATGGGAGATGCGCGCGGACTGCTCGACAAGTTCGGGCGCGATCGCATCCGCAATACCCCGATCTGCGAGGCAACCCTGACCGGAATGGCCGTAGGGGCCTCCGCGGCGGGTTACCGCGTGATCCTGCACATGATGTTCTCCAACTTCATCTACACCGGGTTCGACGCCATCGCCAATCAGATGGCGAAGCTGCGATTGATGACGGGCGGTCAGGCGACCATGCCCATCACCATCATCGCCGCCTACGGCGGTGGCGGCTCGAATGCCGCACAGCATTCCGACAGCGGCTATCCGGCCCTGGTGAATCTCGGCGGCGTCAATGTCGTGATGCCGGCGACGCCGGCGGATGCCAAGGGGCTGCTGAAGACGGCGATCCGCGGCAACAACCCCACCTTCTTCCTGGAGGCAATCGGCCGCGGCGGTGAGCAGGGCGAAGTGCCGGACGGGGACTACACCGTTCCGTTCGGCAAGGCGGCCGTGGCTCGCGAAGGCAAGGACGTGACGATCATTGCGCTCGGCTCGATGCTCAAGCCGGCCTTGAGCGCCGCGGGAAAGCTGCAGGCCCAGGGGATCGAGGCCGAGGTCGTCGATCCGCGCACCATCGTGCCGATGGACGAGGAGGGCCTGCTGCGCTCGGTCCGCAAGACCGGGCGCGTCGTCGTCGTCGATGAGGCGCGCGATCGTTGCAGCGTGGCCAGCCACATTGCCGCGGTCATGGCGGACGTGGGCTTCTCGGCTCTCAAGGCGCCAGTCAAGCGTGTCACGGTACCGAACGTGTGCATGCCGTACGCGCCGAACTCCGAGCGGCTGATGATCCCGAGCGATGAACGTATCGCCAAGGTCGCAGCCGAGCTGCTGCGCTCGAAAGCCGCGTGAGGGATCTCCTGCACCATGCGTATCAGCTTGAAGTTGAGCAAAGTCGGGATGAGCATGCAGGAAGCGACCATCGCGAAGTGGCACAAGAACCCCGGCGACTCGTTCGCCGCCGGGGACGTGCTCTATGAGATCGAGACGGAAAAAGTCACGCAGGAAATCACCGCTCCCGGCGCCGGCAAGCTGCTGGAAGTGGCCGTTCCCGCGGGACAGACGGTGGAGGTGGGCGGCGTCGTGTGCGTCGTCGACATGACTCCAGCGTAAGTCGAGGAGGCGCCACCATGTTGAAGCTGTACCACGCCGAGCCCCTGGCGAACTCCCTCAAGTCGCTGATCCCGCTCAAGGAGAAGGCGCTGCCGTTCGAGAGCGTGTATGTCGACCTGCACAAGTTCGAGCAGCACGCGCCGTGGTTCGTCGCCATCAATCCGGAAGGGCAGGTGCCGGTGCTCGATCACGACGGCACCATCATCACCCACACCACGGTCATCAACGAATACCTCGAGGACGCCTTTCCGGATGCGCCGGCGCTGCGGCCGGCCGACCCCGTCGGCAAGGCCCGGATGCGCTTCTGGAACAAGTTCGTGGACGAGCACGTCATGAACTACGTCTCCATGCACGGCTGGCACCGGATGGTGGGCGTCATCGCCCGCTCGATCGAGGCGGGCGAGTTCGAGAAGCTGGTAGCGCGTATTCCGCTCTATGAGCAGCGGGAGAAGTGGAAGACGGCGCGCTCGGGATTCAGCCCCGCGGACCTGGCGAATGCCACCCGCAAGATCGAGGTCGCCATCGAGAAAGTCGAGCAGCAGCTCGCGCACACCCCCTGGCTGGCGGGGCAGCAGTTCACCCTCGCGGACATCAACTTCTTTGCCATGTGCGGCGTGAGTCTGCCGCGCATGTTTCCCGAGATGAAAGTGGAAACACGCGCCCCACGCCTGATGGACTGGCTGGGACGGGTGCGCGCGCGGCCGGGAGTACAGGCGGCGCTGAGCATGCCCGACCACACGAATCCGGCTCTACGGACGTTCAGCGGCGAAGCCCGGTAGTTCATAGGCGAAAACGCGCCTGCGGCGATTTTCGCGGAGTCCAGGCTCTCAGCAAGCTCAGGCGGCCACCCAAATGGGCCAGGCAAAAAGCGTGGTTTTTGCCGGCGTGCAAAGCCGGCCGCGCGGGTACGCACGGCCGCTGCCTTTCTCTGCTATCCCTGGTAGCCGACTTCGAAGGTCGAGTAGACCTTGTCCTGGGTGGTCATGAACTCCAGCAACGCCGGCTTGCCTTCCTTGGTCGCCGCGATGCCATTCTTCAGGGCATGGATGATCTGGTCCGCATCCGTGACCCGCTCGCTGTAACCGCCGAGCGCCTTGGCCCAGTCCGCGTAGTTGCCGGAGATGTCGGTGGAGTGGTACTTGGCGCGCGACACCGCCATTGCCTTGAACTCCATCGCCATCGCGTGGTTGTTGAACAGGATCGACAGGATAGGGATCTGGTTGCGCACCGCGGTCTCGAAGTCCATGCCGGTCATGCCGATGGCGGCATCGCCCCACATGTTGACGCACAGCCGGTCCGGATGCGCGAGCTTCGCGCCCATCGCCAGCCCCAGGCCATAACCGAGCTGGGTCGACTTGCCCCAGCCGATGTAGCTCAGCGGCGTGACGGGCTTCCAGAACGGGGACAACTCGTCGCGCGGGCTGCCGGCATCGTGAGTGATGATCGTGTTGGGCACGTCCGCGACCGTCATCAGGTCGTGGATCACGCGATACGGCGACAGCGGCTTGGAATCGCTGGTGAGCCGCGGCATCCACTCGGCCATCCACGGGTCGTTCAGTTCGCGAATGCGCTTGTGGACCTGCGCGGTGAGGCCCCGGGGCTTCTTCAGGCGCTCCTTGAGTGCCTGATGCAGCATCGCGAGCGCGAGCTTGGAATCCCCGACCATGGGGTAGTCGGTCGGGATGTTCTTGTTGATGTCGTGCGGATCGATCGTCTGGTGTACGTAGATCTTGTCCTTCTGGCGCATCGGGAAGCGGATGCCGAAGCCGGTGGCGGTGAAGCTGGCACCCACTCCGAACACCACGTCCGAATCCTGCACGTGTTGGAACACGGCCTTGGGCATCGAGACGCCGCCCGAGCCCATCGACAGCGCATGGGTCTCCGGGAACGCGCTCTTGCCTTCCAGGCTGGTGGTGACCGGCGCCTCGAGGAGCTCGGCGACCTGCATCAGCTCGGGCCATGCCTTGCCGTAGTGCACGCCCTGGCCGACGTAGAGCATCGGCCGCTTGGCGTTGATCAGCACTTCCGCGGCGGCATCGACGTCCGCGTGGCTGGGCGCGGAGAGGATGCGCCGCACCGGCTTGTAGTTGACCTCGGTGGCGGTACCGGGGACCTCGACGTTCCACATGTCTCCCGGGAACTCGAGCAACACCGGGCCCGGGCGGCCGTTGCGCGCGAACGTGAACGCGCGGCGCAGCGCCGGAATGATCATCTCGGGGGTGTTGATCTGCTCGGCGTGCTTGGTGATGTGCTGGTAGTTGAGGACGGCGTTGAAGGTGGGCTTCAGCCATGCCTGGTTACGCGAGGAGGCGCCCGGCATGAAAATCAGCGGCACGCCTTCCGACCAGGCCTGCGCGATGGAGCCGAAGGCGTTCTCGGTTCCCGGTCCCGCCTGGCAGCAGAATACGCCGACCTTGTCGCCGGAGCTCTGGCGGCTGATGCAGTCCGCCATGTGCGCACCGACTCGCTCCTGTCTCACGATGATGGGACGGATGCCAGCGGCGGCGCACGACTCGGTCAGAGGGTTGAGGGGATAGGCGAGCAGATACTCGGCACCCTCGCGTTTCATGATCTCCGCGGTCACTTGCGCAACGTTCATCGCCCACTCCTCGTCAAGCCAGGTAATACGGGTGCCAGGTTGGCAATAAGCAAGTATAGAGGTGTCCCCGGCGAAAAACGCGCGCCCCCCGAATCGCGACCGTCAGTAGGACGATGGCGCGCCCGCTCTCAACACCCAATGTGAAGATATCTGAACGGCGTGTGCCGCGCCGCGCTGATCTGCCGCTAAATCAATTGGTTAAGTTCAAGTCGACGGAGCCTCGGCAGCGCGGCTGACTCGGTCAGCGCGGCACAGGCCGGCAGGACGCGCGGTGCGAGCCAACCCCTCGCCAACCCGTCGTGATAGTCGGCGTGCCGGCCGGTATATAACTGCATGGCGCAAAGAGTGGCGGTGCGCAAGCCCGATGAGCTCTTCCCCGGGGGTCGCAGGAGCCCGATGGGCGCAGCAGTGACGCAAGAAGAAAGCGAGCTCGACTGGGATGCGCTGTATGCCGACCAGGCACCGCGCGTCTACAACTACTTTCGTTTCCGGCTGGCGGGCGCGGACGTCGAGGATCTGACCTCGCGAACTTTCGAAAAAGCCTGGCGCTCACGCGCGCGCTATCGGCGCGATCTGGCGGGATTCTCCACCTGGCTCTTCAAGATCGCCCACAACGTCGCGCTGGATCACCTGCAGCGGCTGCGGAGCCACCTGCCCATCGATGCCGCGGCCGAGGTGGCCACCGAGCGCACGCCGGAGAGAGACGCCGAGCGCGATTCGGACCTGGCCCACCTGGCGCATCTCACGGCAAGCCTGCCTGATCGGGAGCGCGAGTTGATTGCTCTCAAATACGGCGCGGAGCTCAACAACCGGATGATTGCGCGCCTCATCGGTCTGAGCGAATCCAACGTCGGCACCATTCTTCACCGCACCGTCCAGAGCCTGCGAGCGCGCTGGCAAGCCGATGAGGCTCGCAGCCATGAATGATGATTTCCTGCACCGCCTGCGCGTTCGGCCTGCGCCGCAGTTTCTGGCGCGCCTGAAATCGAAGTTGGATCGCGAGCCGTTGCGTCCTCGGGTGAGCGTGGTAAGCACAGTGCTCGCTGCCGTTCTCGCCGGCGCTTCCGCGTGGGCGCTCGCTTCATTCGCGCTGCGCGGCGAGTTCGCCGGTTTGCACTGGAGTGTCTGGGGCATCCATGCCGCGGGATCCGAGTACGTGGCAAAGAGCGCACCCCCGCGGGCAGGCTCGCCGGACAGCCGGCAGGGCTGGGGGCCGAACCCCTGGGCTGCTGCGAATCGACCGGCGCAGGAGCCGTCACACAAGAACACGGCGATCGCTACACCCGGCGTTGTCCCCATCCCGCAGAGCACGACTGCTGCGCCCGGCGCGACGACCGCTCAATACAGCGGGGGCGTGGGGCTCGTGCAGGCTCCGCCGGTGCGTTTGCGAATGGGGGTCGCCCCCGGAGCCGAATTGCTGGTCAGAAGGATGGTGGAGCGATTCGTGCGCGGCGGCAATACCCTGCCGGAGCCGACGGTGGGAACAACCGAACGGTTGCTCGCGAGTCTGTGCGCGGCCGGCCGGCCGCTCGATTTCGTTGTGGTGCCGCGCCGAATGACGGCCGCAGAGAGTGCCGGTTGCAACACTCCCTGGGGCGGCGGAGCTGTGGAAGTGAAGCTAGGGAGCGAAGCTCTCGTGATCGTACGCAGCAGGCTCTACGGCGCGCTGCCGTTGTCGACGCTCGATATCTATCGTGCCCTGGGTAAAACGATCCCCGGTCCGGGCAATCCCGGGGCGCTCATGCTCAATCGTTACACCACGTGGAACGAGGTGGACCGGGCGTTGCCGCCCGATCGCATCCAGGTGTTGGGTCCGGCGTTCGACTCCGCGCAGGGACAGTTGTTCCGGAGGTTCGTCATGCAGAGGGGCTGTGAGAGCGTGCCGTCCTTCGACGCGCTCCAGAGCGCGGATCAGGAGGTTGCGTGCCGCGACGTGCGCACCGATGGCGCGTACGCCAGTGCGCCGGAACAGTACCCGGCTCTGCTTCAGAAGCTGCAGATGCTGCCGACGCTTCTCGCCATCGTGCCGTACGGGACGCTGCAGCTGACGGGCGATGCTTTGATCGCAAGCCCGATCGACGGCATCGAGCCGACCCCCGCGACCATCGCGAGCGGCGCCTATCCCGGATCGCGCATCGTGTATCTGTACGCCAACAGGAATCCACGCGTGAGTCCGGCCGTACTCCGCTTCCTGAAGTACGGCCTCGATGCCCTCGACATGGACGCTCCGTCCGGCGCCTTCGTTCCTGTGCCGCGCGCCGAGCGGGATCAGATTCGCACCAGCACGCTCAGTACCCTGACGCAATAGGAGAGTGACGATGAAGATCGCGATGTCCGCCTGCATGGCGCTGTGTCTGGTTGCATGCGCCTGGGCCCAGCCTTCCTCGGAAGCGAGCGGGGCCGCGGAGAACAGCAGCCGCAGCAGCGGGCCGGGCGGGATCCCCCTCACGCAACTGATCGCCACCGTTTCCAGGAGCAGCGGCAAGAAGTTCATCCTCGATCCGCGCGTACGTGCGGACGTGAACCTGGTGGGCATCGACCCGTCCTCGGTGAACTACGCTGTGCTACTGACGATCCTGCATCTGCATGGCTTCGTGGCGTTCGAACAAGGAGGGATCGTGTTGGTGGTTCCCGATGCCGCTGCGCGCACCATCCCCTCGCCACTGCTGACGGAGAAGGAAACCAGGCCCGAGTCGGAGATCGTAACCGACACGATGCAGGTGAAGAACTCCCCGGCCACGGCGTTCGTGCCGATACTCCGGCCCATGCTCCCGCAGTATGCGCATCTCGCCGCCGACACCTGCAACAACACCCTGATCATCGTCGACACGTTCGCCAACGTGAAGCGCATCGAAGCGCTCGTGCGTCGTCTGGACGTCGGTGAGCCGTTCAAGTCGCGTGCGTGTGAGGCGAATGCTGCGCCGGGCCCATCGCGCGAGTTGCCGGCGCGCGAGCCGCCGCCAGGCAGGTAGCAACCCGCACATCCTCGAAGCGGTCACTCCGCGCAGCCGGCTGTCCGACCTGCGGGCAGCAGGCGCATATCTGCGGCGCGCCGAGCCCAGAACTCGCCAAGCGGCGATGCGACTGGCTACCATCCCATTCTCTGGGAAGTTCGAGGAGGGGTGCGATGCGTGTTGCGATGGGAATTCTGCTGCTCAGCCTGGCGGCTTCCGGCACCGCCGCCGCGGCGGACGCGCCTCACGCAGCCGCGGCAAAGTCATCGCCTCAGGGCGATACGTGGGCTTCCATCGCGAAGCTTCCGGACTGGAGCGGCGTGTGGGATTTCGACTATAGCGCGGGTGCTCCGGGTGGCGGCCTCGTGCGGCCGGCACCGCCCCATCTCACGCCGGAGTATGCGGCGAAGTACGCGGCCTACAAGGAGCGGCAGAAGCACGGCGAAGAGCAGCAGACCTCCACAGCCAACTGCGTGCCGCCGGGCATGCCGCAGATCATGGCGCAGCCCTACCCGGTGGAGTTCTTGTTCACACCGGGCAAGGTGACGGTGGCCATCGAAGCTTACAGCCAGATGCGCCGTATCTTTACCGATGGCCGCAAGCATCCCGACGATCCGGACCCGACCTTCCAGGGCAACTCCATCGGCCACTGGGAAGGGGACACGCTCGTGGTCGATACGGTGGGCTTCATCCCCACCAGCACGATCGCCCCGGGTGTCGGGCACAGCGACCAGATGCGCATCACGGAGCGGATCCGCAAGATTTCCGACGATGTCATGGAGATCAAGCAGACGATCGTGGATCCCAAGGTCCTGACCGAGCCCTACACGAGCGTGAAGCACTACAAGCGCCACAAGGACTGGGAGATCGAGGAGTACATCTGCTCGCAGAACAACCATGACAGCGCCGATCCCGAAGGACGGGCCGGGTTCAAGATTCAGGAGTAGACGACCGTGAAAGCATTCATCCGTACTGGCTGTGCCTTGCTGGCCCTTGCCTGCCTCGCGACGACGGCTGTTGCACACCACTCGACCGCGATGTTCGACATGCAGCACACCGTGACCATCAAGGGCACCGTGACGCAATTCGACTGGACCAACCCGCACACGTTCATCTACATGGAAGTACCGAATGCGCAGGGAGTGCAGGAGAAGTGGGGCATCGAAGGCATGAGCCCGAACTATCTCAACCGCAACGGCTGGACGCGCCATACGCTCAAGCCCGGCGACAAGATCGAGATGTCGATCCACGCGCTCAAAGACGGCCGCAAAGGCGGGTTCTGCGCGTCGGTGACCTTTCCCGACGGCAAGGTCATGTACAACCTGCCGCACCGGGCTTAGCGATCGGTACCGGCGCTGCCTCGATCGGGCGTGCCGGCGGTCATTCCACGACGATGCTGTCGATGACCGCACGCAGGGCATCGGGCTCTGCCGGCTTCACCAGGTGATGGTGGAAGCCGGCATCGAGCGCGTTGCGCCGATCGGAATCCTGGCCCCAGCCGGTGAGCGCGACGAGCAGCGCCTTGCGACCCCAGGGGCGCTCGCGAACCTGGCGCGCCGTCTCATATCCATCCAGCACCGGCATGCCGATGTCGAGCAGCAGGAGCTGCGGGTGAAAGGCCTCTCCGAGGGTCAAAGCCTCGGCTCCGTCATGCACGGCGCGCACATCATGGCCGTCCAGCCGCAATAGCATTGCCAGCGTCTGCGCCGCGTCGCGGTTGTCATCGGCCACCAGGATCCTGAGCCGGTGGGCCGGTGCGACGGCGTGCTGCGGCGGCGCGAGCGAGATCGCGTTTTCCGGCTGCGCCGCGAGCGGCAACCTGACAGTGAACTGGCTGCCGCGATCCTTGCCTTCGCTGAAGGCCACGATGCTTCCCCCGTGCAGCTCGACTATGCGCCTGGCGAGCGTCAGTCCGAGGCCGAGCCCGTCATGAGTGCCGCTGCCGGTGCGGTCGACCTGCTCGAACAAGCCGAAAATGCGCTCCAGCATGCTCACCGGAATGCCGATCCCGCGGTCGATGACCCGCACGACTGCTTGCTCGGCCTCGGTGCTCGCCTCGATACGGATCGGCGTGCCTGCCGCGGAATACTTCGAAGCGTTGTGCAGAACGTTGGCAAACGCCTGTGCCAGGCGCCCCGGGTCGGCCAGCAGGGACAGCCCGTCACGGGCCAGGCCGATCTGCAGCGGATGCTGCTTGCCCTCCAGCTGCGGCCGGGCCATCTCCAACGCCAGGTGGATGATGTCCGTCAGATCGGTCGGCTGCCGGTGCAGCTCGATCTTGCCTCGAGTGATCCGGGTGATATCCAGCAGGTCGTCGATGATCCGCGAAAGGTGCCTGATCTGGCGCTCGACGATCGCGCGAGCGGCGGACAGCGTCCCGACGTCTCCCTCGGAGGCCTGCATGAGCTGCATCGCGTTGCGGATCGGAGCCAGCGGATTGCGCAGCTCGTGTGCCAGGATCGCGAGGAACTCATCGACCGATCCTGGACTGCCGGTCCGGGACAGCAACCGGACCATCACCAGCACGGGGGCGTGGGCATTGGCTCGGTAAGCGGAGCCTTCGGCTGCGAAGGCAATGGGCGCGCTGCTACTCGGACGCAGAGTCAGCGGCTGAAGCGGTGACACTTCTTCGCCACGCGCGCGTGAGCTGACGTATTGCAGAAGACGCTCTGGCGCCTCGGCAATCAGGTCGCTGACCGGTCGTCCGCTCAGCTCGTCGGGGCTGCGCTCCAACACGCGCGAGAGTGCGCGATTGACACCGGCGATGCGCCCGGTCGTCTCGAGCAGAAGTATCGGCTCAGGGAGCAGATCGAGCGCACCGAGAACTTCCTGGAGGGGGATCACGTCTGGTCAATCCTCGACAAACGAGCGCGCCGTATCTGCGCTCGGCCGCGCACTACCCCACCTCCTGTTGCCTCACTCGATTGTAGGCAAAACGTGTTGCAGGCAAGGCAGTTCCGCCAGCGCGCCGTGCCGCAGCCCCGTGGCGTCCGGCACGGATGCAGGCGAGTCCGATCGGCGGCCGACTGTGGGCGGGGGGCAGGTCGACGGTGGGCGCAAGCGGTCAAGCTCGCGTCAAGGACTCATTCCCATTCGGCCCCTCGTGTGGAGGCCGGGATCGACAAGGATCGCGCGATCTGATGGTCGCGCGCCCAGTGGGGGTCGAGCGTCGACTCGTACACCATGAGCGCGACTCCCCAGAAGAGCGCGAAGTTCTGCTCCACCTTCGTGCGGGGCTCGGCAAGAGGTGTCGTGGAGCTCGCCTGGCTCGCCGTGGCGCTGTCGGCCGACTTCCACAGCGGCTCCTCGAAGGCCTGCTCGATCATCCATTGATAGGTGCGCTCCAGCCCCTGCCCGCTCGGCGAGACGATGTTGCCATGCGGGCCGTCCGGACCGAAGGTACCGTCCTGTGGGTTGATCGAACGGTCCTCCAGCGGTTTGCGTTCCAGCAACGATCGCGCGAGCCGAGCCGTCAGATCCTCGTGGCACGAAGGGTCCTCATCCGCGACCCGGCCCGCGGTGCGCATCGGACCGAAGTCCGGCAGCTCCGCGGATCGAGCGCGCACGTGGCGCGCACAGACATCGACGATGCCGTTCGGATCGTTCGCGGACAGTGCAGGCAGCGGACTCCCCGCAGCGGGGCCGTCGATCGCCGCGCGCAGTAGTTGCAGCGGCGCGCCGGACTGGTCGCGAATGTGCCTGTTGGCGCCGGTCACGAAGTGACAGCTCGCGCAATCGGAGCCATTGGCGCTCGCGACCGTATCCCAGAACAGGGCTTTGCCCAGAATCCGTGCCCATCCGGTGTCCTTCACGATTCCCGTGAGATCCGGGAGCGGTCGCGAGTCCTGCCCGGATTGCGGCTCTGCGGCAGCGGACGCTCTCAGAGGCAGCGCGAGCGAGAGGGTGGAGAAAGCCAGAACGGCAAACAGGGCCAAAGGCCGGACCGGTCGCTGGGGCACTCGCGAGCACCTTGTAGTTGTTCTTCGGCACTGCGAGTGGGCCGGGTCATCACTTCCGGCGCTCGCATCTTTTAGCAGTCGAGGGTGATGCTACCAGCGGGCGCGGAGTGTGACGGGCGTCACATGACATAAGGCGAGGGGAAAGGCCCCCCGGAAACGCAAACGCCGCCCGAATTGGGCGGCGCTTTCAGTCGTGGCGAGCGCTCGAGTGCTATCTCGAGCCCGTCAGACGATTCCAGATGATGATGCAGAAATGTCCGAGCAGCAGCACTACGGTCGCTGCAAGGGACGTCACGATCAGCTCCATGTCGGTTTCTTCCTCGAGTCTGTCAGGCCCGGTGCAGCTTACATATTGGTCACCGCAGGCCGCGGTGATCGGGCGCACGCTTTAAGTCATGTTTCGCGGCCTGGCAGCATCGGCCGACCCGATGAGCCGAAGAGGGCCGGCCTCGTGCATTGATCGGATGTGTCCGACCGGACTGCCGCGCTCGAGCCTGCATCCGGGTGTCGCGTCCCCGCTACGGGTTGCGACCGCGCGTCACTGATGGTTACCTCTGGACATAAGTTGAGCTATAAGAGTGCTGGCGAGCCGGGGAACAGCCGAGCATGCAAACGGCCACGTTCAAGCAAACACGGCTCATGGAAGAGTCCGAAATGCGCATCGCGGTGGCCTCACGGGAGGGCACCCCGGATGAGAGGCTGGTTGCAGGTCGCGTTCTGGAGAGCGTCAGCTCGTATCAGCAGTGGGAGCTCAGCCACGAGAGCCTGATGCGTTCGGTGGCGGCCCAGTCCCGGCTTGCCGGGCAGCTGGCGGCGCTGCGCACCACGGCCTTCTCCCTCATGCACCGCAAAGCGCTGTTCGAGTACCTGCGCGAGCGCAATGTGACCGGTTCCAAGCGACACAAGCTCCTGGCGACCTTCTATGGCCCGCTGGAGTACACCGATTCGGTCGTCCGCGAGCACAACAACTACATTCGCGCCGGCTCCAGCTATCTGTGCACGGTGCACATCGGGCTGGAGCTGATGCAGGATCCGGCCTTCGATGAGCCGCTGCAGCTCTACCAGGAGTGGTATTCGGAATATTTCCGGATTTTCTGCGACTCCACGCTCGCCGAGACCGCCGAGGAGAAGGCGCAGGTCGAGTCGCTCGATGCGCTCCGACCGCTTCTGAAGCACCAGCTCACCCACGCGCGCCAGACGATCCTGGCCATGGCTCACGACCCGCAGTTCAGGTGGCGCGAGACGCAGATCCGCAAGCCAACCGGCGACACTCAGAAGTTGCGCACCCTGTTCACGGCCATGCGGGCCGAAGAGGTGCGCCTGCGCAAGCCCTCCTCCTGAGACGTGGCAGGCAAGCAAAGCGCGGGCATTCTTGCGTTCCGCCGGCGAGCCGGTGTGACGCTCGAAGTCCTGCTGGTGCACCCTGGAGGCCCGTTCTGGAAGAACAAGGACGCTCAGGCCTGGTCGATTCCCAAGGGCGAGCTCGACGGCCCTGAAGAGGCGCTGGCCGCGGCGCGCCGTGAGTTTGCCGAGGAGCTGGGATTCCAGCTCGACGGCGATTTCCTCGCCCTGAGGCCGGTGCGCCAGAGCGGCGGCAAGACCGTGCATGCGTTTGCCGTCGAGGCCGACTTCGAGGCTGCGCAGGCCAGGAGCAATACCTTCTCGATGGAGTGGCCGCCGAAATCGGGCAGGCTGCAGGAATTTCCGGAGGTCGACCGCGTGGAGTGGTTCGCTCTGGAAGTCGCCCTGCAGAAGATCAACGCAGGCCAGGCACCGTTGCTGCGCGAGCTCGATGAGCGAGTGCGCAGGCGCTGATTTACTTACGCTCCTCGTCCATCGTGGCCAATACCGCCGGTGGACCGCATTCAGGTCCCTCACAGGTGCCTTCTTCTTCGATCTGAACAGTGGTGTGCTCGACGTTCAGTTGTGTTCCGAGGCATACATGAATCGCCGTGATGGCCTCACGGTGGCGCGTGCCCGGCGCAAGATGAGCGTGGAGGGTGACCATCGGCCGCTCGCCCGTCATGGACCACGCATGCACGTGATGCACTCCGATCAGCCCGGGTACCTGGCCGATCAGCGCGGCTTCGATCTGCTTGACATCGAATCCTGCCGGGACGCCTTCCAACAGCACGTCCGCCGAGTCGCGGGTGAGCATCCAGGCCGAGCGGAGAATCAGGGCCGACACCAGCAGCGAGAGCAAGGGGTCGGCCACCGTCCATCCCAAGGTGAGAATCAGGACCGCGGCTGCGCTGGCGGCGCCGGACCCCAGCAGGTCGCTCAAGACGTGCGCCCGCGCGCCGCGCTCGTTCAGCGAACGCGCTCCCGAGAGAGCCAGGAAGGCGGCCATATTGGCCACACCCCCGATCACGGCAACCCCGAGCATGATTCGCCCGTTCACCACAGGGTGACTCATGAGACGGAGGACGGCCTCGTACACGACCCAGATCGTCAGCAGCAGCAACACCTGCCCGTTGACGAAGGCGGCAAGGGGCTGGTACCGGCGGTGTCCGTAGGTGCGTCGAGGATCAGCCGGGCGCCGTCCCATCCGCAACGCGACGAGCGCCAGGCACAGCGAGGCCGAGTCGGCCAGCATGTGGGCGGCTTCGGCGAGCAGAGCGATGGAGTTCGCGAAGTAGCCGCCGATCGCCTCGACGAGGGTGAAGCTCGCCAGAATGATCAGCGCGATGAGGAGCCGGCGTTGGCTCGCATCGTGACCATGAGAGTGCCCGCCGTGGCCATGGCTGTGCCCGTGACCGCCGTGCCCGTGGTTCGCGTGATCGTGCTGGTCGTGATTCGCCCGAGTCATCGGCCTCTCCCGCGCCAGCTGAGCGCGAGTGCTGCAATATAGCCGATTCGGGCCATTCCCCCGAAATGTGCGCGCAGGGGGGTGCGGCGGCGCGTTTGCTATATTTCATCGAGCGGCACAGCGAATGAGGGTTGCCATGAACAGGTTCGAGCAGGCGGTCCAGGACTGCATGCAGCCGACGGCGAAGCTTCTGGAGCGGACCACGGTGCCGCTGCATCGGGCCATTCTTCTGAACTTCTGGCGTCACGTGCACCTCGAAGGCGCCGGTGAGTACGACAGGATCCTGGCCTCGGACATGACCGTGGATCACCCGGTCTACCGGGTCACGTGGGGCGCCAATCCCGCCGTCATCCAGGGCAAAGACGGCGTGCGCGGGTTCTACAACAGCGTGGGTGAAGCGGTGCTGTGGCACTCTGACGATCGCCTGTCGGTGGCGGATTGGGGGATCTGCGACGAGATCACCTTTCATCAGCTCGCCGGCGGTACGGACCTGAAGGCCCTCGGTTACGCGGTCGATCGAACCGACCGGCTCTATCACGTGTACAGCCGGCAGGCGTTCATCTGGCCGTACGATGAGCGCGCGCGTTTGATCGGTGAGCATCTTTACGAGGACAAGACCAGCCTGCGTATCGAGGAAGTCGACGCTTCAGAGGCGATCACGCCGGCGCGGGTTCGCGAGATTCACCGCGAGCAGTTGCGCAAGCTCGAGGCTGAGCGTGGGCCTGACTTCTGGGTGTACAGAAAGACCTGACGGTTGCCGAGGCGATTCGCCTCAGTCGTACGCCTTCCGGGAAGCGTTCTTCATGACAATGATAGTGGCCATCACTCGTGCCAGGTAGCGCGGGTCGTTCTCGTAACCCCGCTGTGTCAGCTCGAAAGCGTCCCGGGTTCCGGCCTCGCGAATGGAGCGATTCACGAAATCGCTTCCGCCATTGTAGGCGAGCAAAGCAAGATTCCAGTCGCCGAACTCCGCCATGAGTTGCGACAGGAGCCTCATCGCCGCGTCGGTCTCGAGCGCGGGGTCCAGGCGCTCATCCTGTGTGGGATCCACTGCCAGTCCGAAAGCACGAGCCGTCGGGCCGATGAACATCCACAGGCCGGCACCGTGCCCGGGATTTCCATCCTGCGGGCGGTTGCGGTAACCGGACTCGACGAGCGGTATTGCGAGGAGCTCCGCGGGGAGCGACAGCTGCTGGAGTTTCTCCCGGATCATCGGCTCATGCGTGTGCATCCTGCGCAGACTCTCGCGCAGGTAGGCTCTGCCGTCCGGTGTTCCCACCAGCCGGTTCATCTCGGCGACCACCTGAGGATTGGTGACTATCGGAAACGAGGTGTTCAGTCGTGCCAC
>Ga0207695_10006423_pt1 | contig 15266 bp, 14 predicted proteins | sample KBSC54metaG_FD_184354 | JGI IMG/M metagenome (GOLD analysis project Ga0207695, IMG submission 184354) | Corn rhizosphere microbial communities from Kellogg Biological Station, Michigan, USA - KBS C5-4 metaG (SPAdes) (version 2) | ecosystem: Host-associated > Plants > Roots > Rhizosphere > Soil... | reverse complement strand
CGCTACCACGCCGACGCCCGGCGGCGCGACCCTGTGGGCGGACGCGGCGTTCGCCTTCGATCCGGCCTGGTTCCGCCATGTCGCGGGATTGCCCGGCACGGTGCTGACGGTCGGCGGGCGGGCGGTGCTGGCGCATCTCCCCGCGGGCATCGCCACCCCCGACGATCCGGCACTGGCGCGGATCGACTATGACGCGCGGCCGACCCTGTACAATCATGCGCTGCGCAAGCGCGAATGCCCCTTCATCGAGCCGCTGGCCCCGCAGACCGTCGCCGACATCGAGCGGCGCAGCTATTACGGCGCCTATAAAGGCGTCACCGACATCCTCACCAAATTCCTGTGGCCGGAGATCGCCTTCGGCCTCACCCGCCTCGCCGCGCGGCTGGGCATGACGCCCAACGGGGTGACCGCGATCGGCATCGCGCTCTGCGTGGCGGCGACCGTCCTGTTCGCGGAAGGCTGGTACTGGACGGGGTTTGCCTGCGGTTTCCTGTTCATGATCCTGGACACGGTGGACGGCAAGCTGGCGCGCTGCACCGTCACCTCCTCCCGGTGGGGCAACATCCTCGATCATGGCGTGGACATCGTCCACCCGCCTTTCTGGTGGATCGCCTGGGGCCTTGGCACCTTCGCCACCGCGCACCCGCTGCGCGACGCCGTCTTCGCGCCGGTGCTCGCCGCGATCTTCGGCGGCTATCTGCTGCAGCGGCTGATCGAGGGCGTGTTCATGCGCCGCTTCGGCATGCACATCCACGTGTGGCGCCGGTTCGATACCGATTTCCGCCTGATCACCGCGCGGCGGAACCCGAACATGGTGATCCTGTTCGTATCCCTGGCCGCCGGCCGGCCCGATCTCGGGCTGATCGCGGTGGCGGTGTGGACGCTGCTGTCGGTGGCCGTCCATGCCGTGCAGATCGTGCAGGCCTATGCCTGGCGGGCACGCCACGGCGCGCTGGCAAGCTGGATGGAGCAACAGCCATGAACGAGACGATCGCGAAGTTCGGCCATCCCGCGACGCTGATCCGGGACTATCGGCACTGGGTGGTGCTGCTGCGCCCCGCCCAGCCGACGCTGGGATCGCTGGTGCTGGCCGCGAAATCGGATGCGACCGCGTTCGGCGCGCTGCCCGAGGGTGCGCATGCCGAACTGGCCGCGATCACCGCCGATATCGAGGCCGCGCTCGCCCGCGCCGTCCACTACGAGCGGATCAACTATCTGATGCTGATGATGGTGGACCCCCACGTCCACTTCCACGTCATCCCCCGCTACGAGGGGACGCGCGAACGCGATGGTGTCGACCTGCCCGATCGCGGCTGGCCCAGGCCGCCGGAGCTCGGCGCGGCGGTGGCGCTCGACGCGGACCAGATCGCGGACTGGGCGGCGTGGCTGAAAGGGCTCTGGCCGTCCTAGGCCAGCCAGCGATCGGTCAGCTTCGTCGCCGCCTCGATGTCGTTGAGGAAGTCGACCTCGGCCCAGTCCAGCCCCTCGATCGAAACGGTGCCGACCTTGCCGGTGGGCGCGATCGAATCGATGATCTTGAGATACCAGTTCTCGACGCCGGCGGGCGTGCGCATGAACGCCTCCACCGTATCGCGGAACAGCGCGACGCCCTCGCCCCGGAAAGCGAGGAAGCCGATCGACTCCGCGTTCGCCTGCTCGGCCGTGAGCGTCTTGCCGATCGCCGCCAGCCGGTCGCCGATGCGGGTGACCTTCATGTCGTCGCTGTCATAATGCGGTTTCATGTCGACGGTGACGGCGATCGGCCATTGGCCACCACCGGTCTGCACCCGCTCGACGATCGCATCCGACACCAGCGTGTCGCCATTGAGGATCAGGAAGTCCCCGTCCATCGCCGCGCGCGCGATCCAGCAGGAGCCGAGATTGTCCGCCACCTTGTAGAAGGGGTTGAAGCACACGCGCAGCGTCAGGCCGGGGCGGCGGAGGCGTTCCAGTTCCTGCTCGACCATGTCGGTCATGAAGCCGGTGACGACGTCGATGCGGGTCACGCCGTGGCGGGCGAGCATCTCCACCTGCCACGCGAGCAGCGTGCGACCGGAGAAATCGATGAGGCACTTCGGGCGCTCGGCGGTGAGCGGGAGCAGGCGCGAGCCCTGCCCGGCGCTGAGAATGATGGCACGATCGATCATCACCGTCGCTTAGCCCGCGGCCCTGCGCTCGGCAATCGCACAGGCCGGCACGATTCGGCCCGCCCTGCTCCCGGCACAGGCTGGAAGCTGCCCAAAAATCGCGCAGGGGAGTCGATTTTTGCACGCGGATCAGGCAGAGTCGCCAAATGCTGCATGTGCGAGCCGCCGCCCGCTTGCGACTCCGCACATGGCACGCTTATTGAACCCGCAACAACCGCTTGCGGGGAGGGAGCGCACACGAATGAAGAAGATCGAAGCGATCATCAAACCCTTCAAGCTGGACGAGGTGAAGGAAGCTCTGCACGAGGTGGGCGTGTCGGGCATCACCGTCACCGAGGCCAAGGGATTCGGCCGTCAGAAGGGCCATACCGAGCTCTATCGCGGCGCCGAATATGTCGTGGATTTCCTCCCCAAGGTGAAGCTGGAGGTCGTCGTCGACGATGCTCTGGCCGACAAGGTCGTGGAGGCGATCCAGAATGCGGCGCAGACCGGCCGCATCGGCGACGGCAAGATCTTCGTTCTCCCGGTCGATACGGCGATCCGCATCCGCACCGGCGAGCGCGACGCGGACGCCGTCTAACTTCCATCAACTCTCAAAAAGCGGGAAAGGGCACCCCATCATGGCGAACAACGCCTCCGACGTTCTGAAGCTGATCAAGGACAAGGAGATCGAATGGGTCGATCTCCGCTTCACCGATCCCAAGGGCAAGTGGCAGCACCTCACGATGGTCGCCGGCGTCTGCGGCGAGGACGAACTGACCGACGGCTTCATGTTCGACGGCTCCTCGATCGAGGGCTGGAAGGCCATCAACGAATCCGACATGATCCTGAAGCCGGATCTGGACGCGGTGTGGGTCGATCCCTTCTCGGCCACCCCGATGCTGATCCTGGTGTGCGACGTCGTCGAACCCTCGACCGGCGAGCTTTACGCCCGCGATCCGCGCTCGACCGCGAAGCGCGCCGAGGCGTTCCTGCAGTCCACCGGCATCGGCGACACCATCTATGTCGGCCCGGAAGCCGAATTCTTCATGTTCGACGATGTGCGGTTCGAGAACAGCTATTCGTCGTCCTCCTACAAGATCGACGACATCGAGCTGCCCGGCAACACCAGCCGCGAATATGAAGGCGGCAACCTCGGCCACCGTCCGCGCGCCAAGGGCGGCTATTTCCCCGTCGCGCCGGTCGATTCGGCCGTCGACATCCGCGGCGAGATGGTTTCGACCATGCTCGAGATGGGCCTGCCCTGCGACAAGCACCACCATGAGGTGGCCGCCGCGCAGCACGAGCTCGGCCTCACCTTCGGCACGCTGGTGACCACCGCGGACCGCATGCAGATCTACAAGTATGTGGTCCACCAGGTCGCCCATGCCTACGGCAAGACCGCGACCTTCATGCCGAAGCCGATCAAGGAGGATAACGGCTCGGGCATGCACACCCACATGTCGATCTGGGACGGCGGCAAGCCGCTGTTCGCGGGCGACGGCTATGCCGGCCTGTCCGACATGTGCCTTTACTTCATCGGCGGCGTGATCAAGCACGCCAAGGCGCTCAACGCCTTCACCAACCCGACCACCAACAGCTACAAGCGGCTGGTGCCGGGCTACGAGGCGCCGGTGCTGCTGGCCTATTCGTCGCGCAACCGCTCGGCCTCCTGCCGCATCCCCTACGGCGCGGGCGCCAAGGCGAAGCGCGTCGAGTTCCGTTTCCCGGACGCGCTGGCCAATCCGTATCTCTGCTATGCGGCACTGCTGATGGCCGGCCTCGACGGAATCGAGAACAAGATCCATCCGGGCGAGTCGATGGACAAGAACCTGTACGACCTGCCGCCGGAGGAACTGGCCCAGGTCCCGACCGTGTGCGGTTCGCTGCGCGAGGCGCTCGACTCGCTGGATGCCGACCACGACTTCCTGCTCAAGGGCGGCGTGTTCACCAAGGACCAGATCGAGGCCTATGCCGAGCTGAAGTGGGCCGACGTGGCGCGCTGGGAAATGACCCCGTCGCCGGTCGAGTACGACATGTATTATTCGTCCTGATCCGCACACCGGACCAGGCATGCGGCGCCCCGGGGGAAACCTCGGGGCGCTTTGCTTTTGGGCGATGCGGGGCGACGAAAACGGGCGGCGAAACGAAGGGCAGCCGCCGGGCCGGGCCGGCCCCGGGATGATGGCGGGGTTGTCATGGGAGGGATTCTGGGGGATTGCCGTCGCGAAGGGGCCGCTCGATCATCGCCGATGGCGCCCCGCAAGGAGGTCCCGTGCGCAGCATCCGATCGATCCGATTCCTGGCTTGCGGACTTATCGTGACGAGCGGCCTCGCCGAGGCGAAGCCGGTCGCGCGGGCACATCACGGCAAGCCGGCGGCCCATCGCGCGACCCCGCCGCAGGCGGACGAAAGCGAGGAGGACGGCGCCTGGTCCGGCCCCGTGCCGCGTACCCAGCGCGGCAGCCGCTGGTATGGCCATGGGATCGGCTGGAACACGACGCCCGACGGCTATTACATGACCCCGGCGGCGCCGGTCTATCATCATGGCACCGTCACCCCCGGCGATCCCCAAGACTGATCGCGCGCCGTGGTTTGGGGCCATCAGCCTCAGCTGCGCCCTAATGTGCTGGCGATTCTGCTTTAAGTCTTTCGCTGACACGCGGGATGACGGCTGTTGGTGGAAAGCTGCCATTGCCCCATTACCCGAACAGGACGACAAACTGCTCGATCTCCTCATCAGTCGCTTGCCATCCCTCACCTCTAACTTCGGACATGGCGATCAATCCTAAAAGAGGAACTGGACCATCCGCTGCAAAGCTATTTCCACCGCGTTCCGCCAGCATCAGGCCGTTTTGCAGACGCACTGAATAGCCTTTCGACAAGATTGCGAGGTAAGCGGGTGTCATGACATTCGCCGCGTCTGTGAGGTGCATCTTGCTCGGCTCCAAGCGAGTGATGCCGCGAGAGAGCACTATCGGTCGATGTCCGCAACGGGGCGATAACTGCCATTGCATCGCCCTTGCAAAGGCAGGGGCCAATTTCCTCAGCGTTCCGACTTGAATAACAGGTTCAGGTAATGGGCTTCTGACTGCGCGGGAGCGGCGGATGTTGGGACACTAGCGACCCCACCGAGTCTCCGCCACAGTCGCGATCGCCAGCCAGCGCCCGTCCCCCGCTTCGATCGCGAGGGACGGGTGAGGCCACCGCAGCCCGGCGTCCCCCTCAGTCGAAGGCGCCGTAGACGGCGTCGCGGATGCGGCCGGTGCGCGTCTCCACCAGCAGCAGATCGGGGCCGTAGCGCACCCAGCGGCAGCCATAAGGCGGCGGGCCGAAACCGTACGTGGCGTAATCGTTGAAATAATAAGCCGACGAGAGGAACAGGTGCGGCAGCAGCAGCCCGATCGTCCAGCGGCGATAGGCGTAGCCCGGCGGATAGCGCCAGCCCGGCCGGTGGATGGGCCGGAAGTTCGGCGGCCGGAAGCCGGGTTTGTGGGGCGGACGCGGCCGGTTGCTGCCATGGCCCGGCTTGACAGGCGGGCGCGGCCTGACCGGCGGCTGGGGGCGGACCGGGCGAGGCGGCTGAATGGCGGGTCCACCGGGACGCGGCGGCTGGATTTCAGGCCGCCCCCCGCCGGGCGGACGGCCGCCGCCCGGGCCACCCGGTCGCTGCGGCGCGGGCTTGGTGACGGGCGGTCGCCCCTGCTGGCCACCGGGGCCGGGCCTGCCGTGATCCTGCGCCTGGGCGATATCGGGAGCGATCAGCAGCAGCGTGGCGCCGAGCAGGAGATGCGTCTTCATCGGCCATCCTCCATATTGTCGGCGGAAGGCTATGCCTGTTGCGATCCCGCGACAAGTCGAATCGGCGGTGAAACGAATGTGTTAGGGCGTCGACCGACGCGACTTGCGACACGCTCCATCCGTTCGTCCCGAGCGACGTCGGGAGAGCGCTCCGAGCGGAGCCGAGGCGCCTGCCACCCGCATCTCGGCTTCGTTCGATGCTGGCCGGCCCCTCGACTGCGCTCGGCGCGAACGGCTGCGGATCGCATTCCGAACGCGATTTCGAAGAACAGCCTCAGCCCACCCCCTGCAACCCATAGGCCTTGAGCAGATCGTAGAGCGTTGGGCGGCTGATCCCGAGCAGGCGCGCCGTCTGGGAGATGTTGCCGTCGGCCCGCGCCAGCGCCTCGCCGATCGCCTTGCGGTCGGCCGCCTCGCGCACCGCGCGCAGGTTGAGCGCCTCGGCCTCGCCGCCGGCCAGATCGAAGTCGGCGGCCGTCACCATCTTGCCCTCGGCCATGATGATCGCGCGCTTCACCCGATTTTCCAGCTCGCGGACATTGCCCGGCCAGCGCGCGGTCGCGATGGCGTCGGCGGCATCGGGCGCGAGGCCCTTCACCTGCGGGTTGATCGCGGGGGCGTGACGGCGCAGGAAATGGCGCGCCAGCAGCACCGCGTCGCCCGGCCGCTCGGCCAGCGTCGGCAGGCGCACCACCATCTCGGCGAGGCGATACCAGAGATCCTCGCGGAAACTGCCGTCCGCCACCATGGCTTCGAGATTGCGGTGGGTGGCGCAGACGATGCGCACGTCGACGGGGATCGTCCTGCGGCCGCCGATCCGCTCGATCACGCGCTCCTGCAGGAACCGCAGCAGCTTCACCTGCAGCGGCAGCGGCACATCGCCGATCTCGTCGAGGAACAGGGTGCCGCCGGCCGCCAGCTCGATCTTGCCCTCGACGGTGCGCACCGCCCCGGTGAAGGCGCCCTTCTCATGGCCGAACAGCTCGGATTCGAGCAAGGTTTCGGGAATCGCGGCGCAGTTGATCGCGACAAACGGCGCCGGCGCCCGCCGGCTCGCCTCATGCACGCCGCGCGCGACCAGCTCCTTGCCCGTGCCCGATGCGCCCAGCACCAGCAGCGAGACGTCGGTCTGCGCCACCCGCTCGACCGTGCGCGCGACCTTGAGCATCTCGGGCGCCGCCGTCACCAGCCCGCCCAGCACCGTGCCACCGCCGGTCAACGCCGCGAGCCGGGCATTCTCCGCCTCCAGCGCGTGGACATGGAAGGCGCGCGCCACGATCAGGCCCAGCGTGTCGATATCGACCGGCTTGGCGTAGAAATCCCAGGCGCCCCGCGCGATGGCGTCGCGCGCGCTCTCGGGTGCCTCGTGGCCGGACGCGACGATCACCTTGGTGTCGGGCTTGAGCGACAGGATCTCGGCCAACGTCGCGAAGCCTTCGGTGGTGCCGTCGGGATCGGGCGGCAGGCCGAGATCGAGCGTCACCACCGCCGGCTCGTGCAGACGCAACGCCTCGATCGCGGCGGCGCGATCGCCCGCGACGACCACCTCATGATCCTCATAGGCCCAGCGCAGCTGGCGGGCGAGGCCGGCATCGTCCTCGACGACGAGCAGGATGGGCTTTGCGGTACTGGCCATCAGCCCTCCCCTCCGACGCAGAAAAGCACCCTCATGCCGACAATCTCTCTGCCGGCGCATCCGCCAGCGGCAGCACGATCGCGAAGCGCGTGCCCTCGCCCTCGCGGCTCTCCACCCCCAGCCGTCCGCCCATGCCCGCGATCAGCGCGCGTGCTTCGAAGGCGCCGATGCCGAAGCCGCCCGCCTTGGTCGATTCGAAGGGCACGAACAGGCCATGGCGCAGGAATTCGGGCGGCATCCCCCGGCCGCGATCGAGGACGGCGATCTCCACCTCCAGGCCGCGCCGCTCGACCGAGAGCCACACCGGCTCGCCCGAAGGGCTCGCCTCGATGGCGTTCTGGACGAGATGGTCGAGCGCCGTCTCCAGCCGCCCGGGATCGAACAAGGCGAGGATCTCGGCGCGACCGGCCAGACGGATCGGATGCTGGGCGCGGCGACGCTGGGCGATCCCCTCCAGCAGGGCCATGGGCGAGGCGATCCGCGGCGCATCGGCGCGCACCGCCTGCGGGGAGAGGCGCTGCAACAGGCCGTCCAGCCGCGCGACCGAATCCTTCAGCGTCGCCACCATGTCGGCGCGAAAGGCGGGGTTGTCGGCATGCCGCTCGGCATTGCGCGCGACCAGGCCGAGCTGGCTCGCGAGATTCTTCACGTCGTGGACGATGAAGGCGAAGCGGCGGTTGAATTCGTGGAAGCGGCGCGCCTCGGACAGCGCCTCCTGCCCCTGCGCCTCGGCGAGGTGGCTCGCCGCCTGCCGCCCGGCGACCGAGAGCAGATCGAAATCCTCCCAGTCGAGCCGGCGCTTCACGGGCGGATGGCCGAGCAGCACGAGCCCCACCAGCCGCTCGCCATGGACCAGCGGCACGCCCGCCCAGATGCCGTCATCCTCCACCAGCCAGCGCGGCGCCAGCTCGCGCTCCTCCTCGGTGGCGGCGGCGCTGGCCGCGGGGCCGCGCAGCGCATCGCCATCGAGGATGCGCTGGTTGCGCGCGAGCAGGCGGGCGAAGTCCGCCGCTCCGCCCTGCGCCGCGCCCATCGGCCATTCGCCGGCCCCCGCCGGCTCCAGCCGCCCGGAGGCGCCGGCGATCAGCAGCCGCGCCTCGCCCGTCTCGACGATGTCGGCCAGCGCCTGCGCGATCCGGACCGCAAGCTCCTCGCCCGGCCGCACGTCGCCGAGGCGATGGGTGAAGCGCAGCCATTCGGCGCGATAATCGTAGCGATGGCGGAAGAGATGCTTGGCGACCTGCAGCTTGAGCCAGCTGCGCGCGCGCCCCGGCGGCATCAGCATCATCGCCGCGAAGGTCGCGCCGAACACGCCGAGCAGCCGCGCCGCCCATTCGTAGGCGAGGCCCAGCGGCTCGACCGCCGCCATCAGGACCACCGCCGCTGCGAGATAGGCCAGCGAGGCGAAGATCGCCAATGCCCGCACGATCGCCTTGCGCGAGGGGCTCACCACCCCGGAGGCCATGGCTCAGCGCGCCCCTGACGGCCAGAGCAGCACGCGCACCGTCTGCAGCAGGATCAGCAGATCGAGGAAGGGCGTGTAGTTCTTGGCGTAATAGAGATCGTATTCCAGCTTGTTGCGCGCATCTTCCAGGCTGGCGCCATAGGGATAGTTGATCTGCGCCCAGCCGGTGATGCCGGGCTTCACCATGTGGCGTTCGGCATAGAAAGGCAGCTGCTGCGCGAGATCGGTGACGAACTGCATCCGCTCCGGACGCGGCCCGACGAAGCTCATCTTGCCCTTGAGCACCACCCACACCTGCGGGATTTCGTCGATGCGGACCATCCGGATGAAGCGGCCGATGCGCGTGACGCGCGGATCATTCTCCTGCGCCCAGACGGCGACGCCGGCGACCTCGGCATCCTGCCGCATCGAGCGCAACTTGATCACGTCGAACTCCTCGCCGAACAGGCCGACGCGCTTCTGGCGGTAGAAAGCCGGCCCCTTGCTCTCCAGCTTGATGAGGATCGCGAAGAGCAGCATCACGGGCGAAGCGAGGATCAGCAGCAGCAGGCTGACGGCGATGTCGAACAGCCGCTTGGCCGCGGTCGAGATCATCCGGCCCGAGGTGAAGCCGTCCGAGAAGATCAGCCAGCTGTGGCTGGCGGTGGCGAGGTCGACGCGGCCGGTCTCGCGCTCCAGGAAGGTCGAGAGTTCGTTGACGTGGACGCCCGTGGTCTTGATCCGCAGCAGATCGGCGAGCGGCAGCGCGTTGCGCCGCTCCTGCAGCGCCAGCACCACTTCGGACGCCTTGAGGTTGACGACGTGATCGGCCAGGCTCTCGATCGCATCGCGATGGATGGAGCCGCGCACCGCCGATTCCGCGTTGGTCATGCCGACGAAGCCGCACACCACGAAGCCCGCGCCGGGCTGATCGGCCAGCCGCTTGATCCGCACCGCGCGATCGCCCGCGCCCAGCACCAGGACGCGCCGCTTGAAGGATTCCGATCCCAGGACGGAGCCGAGCAGCAGCCGCGCGATGGTCAGCATCGTCGGCGCGATCAGTGCGGCGTAGAGCGCGTTGGAGCGCCACAGCGTCAGGCCCGGCGACAGGAAGGCCGCCACCGACACGAAGATCAGGCCGAGCGCCGTCGCCACCATGATCCGCACGCTGGCGAAGCGCACCGATTGCAACGCATCGAGCCCGTAGACCCCCACCGCGACCATCGCGAGCTCGACGGACGCCGTGAAGGTGATGATCGGCCCGATCCGCGTGGTGACCGGCGTGATGTCCATGCCGATCTGCCAGGCGCGGAGCACCCAGCTGACCTCGGCCGCGCAGGCGAGCAGCACGACATCCACCAGGCCGAGCAGCAGCACGGCATGTGGCACATAATGCTTGAACAGCCTGATCACGCCGGCACGTTCCTTATCCAACGGGCACGCGTAGCCCGCTCGACAGGGGGTGTCGCCGAAATTGACAAATAAATCCTGAAACCTTGCACGGCTTTGGAGAATTGAGCCATTCTCGCCCCGCCATCGGCACGGGCTGCTAGCGAATCGGGAACGATATGACGGAACGCCGACGGATCACGCCGGTCATTCTCTCTGGCGGGTCGGGCACGCGGCTGTGGCCGCTGTCGCGGACGGGTCGTCCCAAGCAATTGCTGTCGCTGACGCACGAGGAGACGATGCTGCAGCTGACGGCGCGGCGCGCGGCGGGCGGACGCTTCCTCGCCCCGATCGTGGTCGCCAGCGCCGCCCATGCCGACGAGATCGACGCCCAGCTCGCGGACGCCGGCATCCCCGATGCCCGGCTGATCCTGGAGCCGGCGGCGCGCAACACTGCGCCCGCCATCGCGCTCGCCGCGATCGAGGCCGAGCCCGACGCGATCCTGCTGGTGATGCCCAGCGACCATGTCATCGCCGACGTCGCCGCCTTCCACGCCGCGATCGAGCGGGCCGTGCCGCTGGTCGAGGCGGGCTGGCTCGTCACCTTCGGCATCGCGCCCACCGCGCCCGAGACCGGCTATGGCTATATCCGCCGGGGCGAGGCGATCGGAGACGGGATCAACCGGGTCGAGCGCTTCGTCGAGAAGCCCGACCGCGCCACCGCCGACCATTATCTGGCGACCGGCCAATATAGCTGGAACGGCGGCATCTTCCTGTTCACCGCCGGCGCCTACATGGCGGCGCTGGAGACGTTCGCGCCCGGCATGGCCGCCGCCGCCCGCGCCGCGATCGCGGCGGCGCGGCGCGATCGCCGCCAGCTCCACCCGGACGCCGCAGCGTTCGGCCGCTCGCCGTCGGATTCGATCGACTATGCGGTGATGGAGAAAGCCGAGCGCGTCGCGGTGGTGCCGGTCGACATGGGCTGGTCGGACGTCGGCAGCTGGGACGCGCTGCACGAGCTCGCCTCCAAGGACGGCGCCAACAACGCCCACCATGGCGAGGTGGTCGCGATCGACACCCGCAATTGCCTGATCCGCTCCGAAGGGCCGCTGGTCGCCGCCGTCGGGGTCAGCGACATCATCGTCATCGCCACCCACGACGCCGTCCTCGTCCTGCCGCGCGGCGACAGCCAGCAGATCAAACGCGCCATCGAGGCCCTCAAGCGCGACGGCCATGTCACCCTGGACAGGCCGTTCTAGGATCGGAGCAGACATTTTCCGTTCGGGCTTCGACAGGCCCGGGGCGCGGATGTCACCCAAAGGAGACGAACCATGGCCGAACTGCGCAGGATCGGACGATCGGAGCTGGAAACCCCGCCGCTCATCCTCGGCGGCAACGTCTTCGGCTGGACGATCGACGCGGCGGACGGCTTCGCCGTGCTCGACGCCTTCGTGGCGGGCGGCGGGCGGATGATCGACACCGCCGACGTCTACATGGCTGGCGTGGCCGGCAATGTGGGCGGCGAATCCGAGACGATCATCGGCCAATGGCTGAACCGTCGTGGCCGCCGCGACGACGTGCTGATCACCACCAAGGTCGGCCTGCTGGAAATCGACGGCGGAAAGGGCCTGTCGCGTGCCCATGTCGAGGCGGGGATCGATGCGTCGCTGCGGCGGCTCGGCACCGATTATGTCGATCTCTATCTCGCCCATCGCGACGACCCGGCGACGGACCAGGATGCGGTGGCCGAGACGTTCGGCGCGCTGGTGACGGCGGGCAAGGTGCGGGTCATCGGCGCCTCCAATTTCGATGCCGACCGCCTCGGTTCGGCGATCGCGGCGCAGGAGCGTACCGGCGCGGCGCGCTACCAGGCGCTCCAGAACCAGTATAATCTGCTGGAACGCCAGGACTATGAGGGCGCGATGCAGGATTTCTGCGCGGCGCACGGAATCGGCATGACGCCCTATTTCGGCCTCGCGGCCGGCTATCTCACGGGCAAGTACCGCACGGCGGCGGACCTGCAAGGCCCGCGCGGCCACGGTGCGAAGGCGTATCTGGAAGGCAACGGCCCCCGCGTGCTCGCCGCCCTCGACGCGACCGCCGAGGAGACCGGCGCCACGCCCGCGCAGATCGCGCTCGCCTGGATCGCCGCCCAGCCCGGCATCACCGCGCCGATCGCCAGCGCGACAAGCGTGAAGCAGGTCGAGGAGTTGCTGGGCGCGATGGACCTGAAGCTGAGCGCGGATCAGTTGCGACGGCTGGACGAGGCCAGCCGGGTGGCGGCGGCGTAGACGTTCCTGTTGAGGAAACCCCTCCCCTGAAAGCGAGGGGAGGATTATTGGGCCGGCACCAGTTCCATCACGTCCGTCTTCGACTCCCAGGCCGGATCGGGGATCAGCATGCGCCAGCGCTTGTCGTCGATGCGCTGGACCGCGCCGACCATGTCGCGGTCGCCGTCTCGGCCATAAGCGATCGCCTTCTGCTCGTCGCCGAGGATCATCGTGCCGAGGAACACGCTGCGCGACGTGCCGTCCGGATACAGCCGGCCGGACGGTTTCTGCAGGCCGTCCAGCTCGACCAGCCGGGTGATGGTGCCCGACGACCGCACCTGGCAGCGGTGTGCGGGATAAGCGAGATAGGCCGTGCGCCCGGCATCGCGGCTGCCCAGCTTGATCACCCGGCAGCGATAGAAGCCGACCGGCAGCGCCGCATTGTCCATCGCCGCGTCGGGATCGAGCAGCCGGCCTTCGGCATCGATCTCGGCACCGTGCCCGCCCGTCCGGGCCTGGTCCAGCGCCGCGACGAGCGACTTGCGCCAGTCGCGCAGCCGCACGTGATCGGGATCGGTGATGATGTCATGCCAGTCCGGCTGCCCGGCCGCCGCCGGGGTGCCGGGGGCGGGAACCGGGCAGGCCGCATTGTGCGCGCATGCCGCCAGCCCGGCGCAAAGGGACAAAGCGAGCAGGCGGGCGGGCGGGAACGTCATGGGCGAAGTCTTAGCGGCAGGATGGAGAGAGGCCAGCGCTTTTGCATCTCGCGCAAACCGTCTCTCCCGTCACCCCAGCGAAAGCTGGGATGACGAGACGGACAAGCCCCCTCCCTCGCCGCTCACTCCGCCGTCCAGCCGCCGTCGATCGAGTAGTTGGAACCGGTGATCTGCGCGGCCTCGTCGCGGCACAGGAACACGGCGAGCGCGGCCACCTGCTCGGCGGTGACGAACTGTTTGGTCGGCTGGCCGTCCAGTAGCACGTCGTTGATCACCTGCTCGCGCGTCATCCCGCGCGCTTTCATCGTGTCCGGGATCTGGTTCTCCACCAGCGGCGTCCAGACATAGCCCGGCGAGATGCAGTTCACCGTCACGCCGAAGGTGGCGAGCTCCAGCGCCGCCGTCTTGGTGAGGCCGGCAATGCCGTGCTTGGCCGAGACATAGGCCGACTTGAACGGCGAGGCGGCGAGCGAGTGGGCGGACGCGGTCGAGATGATCCGCCCCCACTTCTTCTCCTTCATGTGCGGGATCGCCGCGCGCATCAGCAGGAAGGCGGAGGTCAGGTTGATCGCGATGATCTGCTGCCACTTGTCGACCGGGAAGCTCTCGATCGGCTCGACATGCTGGATGCCGGCATTGGCGATGACGATGTCCGGCCCGCCCAGTTCGTCATGGCAGCGCTGGACCATCGCCGCGACCGCGTCGGGCTGGGTCATGTCGGCATCGCTGTAGAGCGCCTTGCCGGACGTCGCCTCCAGGCCGGCGCGCTCCGTCTCGATCGCGGCGGCATCGCCGAAGCCGTTGATCATCACCTGCGCGCCCTCGGCCGCCAGCGCCTTGGCGTAAGCGAGCCCGATGCCCGAGGTGGAGCCGGTGACGAGCGCGGTCTTGCCTTTGAGGAACATGGAAAGCCTCCTTCGGGGTCAGGGATGGTTGAGGTCGAACACGATCGTCTTGCGGCCGCTGATGTCCTTGGCCATCAGCCCGGCCTTGCCGATCGTGCGGGCCACCGCGTCGCGGCCGGCCTGCCAATGCTCGATGCGGGTGCGCTCGGAAAATTCATAGTCGCGCGATCCGCCTTCCCAGGCATTGGCGCGGTAGATCATCTGGACGAGCGCGACGGCATTCTCATGCGCGATCGCGGTCAGTTCCCGCACGTCGGGATCGTTCCTCAGCTCCGGCGGCAGCTTGTCGAGCACCCGCTGCGCGACCTCGCGCCGCTTGCGGCCCTTCATCAGCTGGTCGGAGATGGTGCGCGTGCGGCTGGAATATTGGATCTCCTTCGCACGCGCGGCGACGTCCATCATGGTGCGCGGCATCGCGCCCTTGGACGAGAAGAGATCGACCTGGAAGATCAGCATGTCCTCGGTCTGGTTGTCGAGGACATGGCTGAGCGGCGTGTTGGAGACGACGCCGCCGTCCCACCACCATTTGCCGTCGATCTCGACCGGCGGCAGGCCCGGCGGGAGAGCGCCCGAGGCCATGATGTGGCGATGGTCGATCCGGTCCCGCGTCGAATCGAAGAACCAGAAATTGCCGGTCTCGATCTCGACCGCGCCGACCGAGAGGCGCACCGGCCCGTCGTTGAGCAGATCCCAGTCGATCAGGCCGTTCAGCGTCTCGACCAGCGGCGTGGTGTCGTAGAAGCTCAAGGCCTCGATCGTGCCGGGGATCGCCATGATCGGCGGCCAGGGCCGGGGCGAGAAGAAGCCCGGCACGCCGCCCGTCGCGACCAGGGTCGCCGACCATTCGTTGAGTGCCTCGCGCATCCGGTCGTGGACGAAGGGGATCGGGAAGCTCGGCAGCGCGGCGGTGACGGTCGCCCAGAATTCCCGCAGCCGCGCGACGCGGCGCTCGGGTGGATTGCCGGCGATGATCGCGGCG
>Ga0207695_10006422_pt1 | contig 15267 bp, 17 predicted proteins | sample KBSC54metaG_FD_184354 | JGI IMG/M metagenome (GOLD analysis project Ga0207695, IMG submission 184354) | Corn rhizosphere microbial communities from Kellogg Biological Station, Michigan, USA - KBS C5-4 metaG (SPAdes) (version 2) | ecosystem: Host-associated > Plants > Roots > Rhizosphere > Soil... | reverse complement strand
GGTCAGGCCATTGGACGCTGACCCATCGGATTCTGGCGGTGAATATCCTCACCGTCGTCCTGTTCTTCCTGTCGATGCTTTTCCTCGATCTCTATCGCGACCGCCTGATCCGCGAACGCGAGCGGCAGGCGCGGGTCGAGGTGGAGCTGGCCGCCGCCGCGACCGGGCTCGAAAGCCCCGATCTCCGGCTGCACTGGCTCGGCCAGGTCGGAACGCTGACGGACGCCCGGTACCGGCTGTTCGCACCGGACGGAACGCTGGTCGCCGACAGCTGGAAGGACAGCGGCCCGACCTACCAGCTTGCCGATCCGCTGGGGCAGTCCTGGACGAAACGTGCAGCTCGAAGCCTGGATCGCGGCTTCAACGCGATCGTCGGTCAGCCCACTCCGTTCCTGTTCCAGGAGCCGCGCACCGACGTCGCCTCTGCCTGGCCGGAAATCGCCGCCGCCCGCTCGCGCGGAACGGTGGTCAGCTCCATCAGCGAAGCGCCGGACATGACACTCGTCATTACCGCCGCAGCAATACTGCCGGATGGAAGCAGCCTTCTCTCCACCAGGAACGACGTTCTCATCACCCATGTCGTCCGGCGACAGAGGGCCAACCTGGCCGCGGCCTTGGCTGCAGTCACCATTCTTTCCGTCCTTCTCTCGCTGTTCCTCGCCCGAACCATTGTCCGGCCGCTGCGGCGGATCGCTATCGCTGCTCACCGGGTTCGGCTCGGGCGAGCACGGGAAGTGCGCGTGCCGAGGCTACCATCCCGACACGACGAGATCGGCCTTCTCGCCCGTTCGATCTCCGACATGAGCCAGTCTCTCAGGCAACGGATCGACAATATCGAGGCCTTCGCCGCCGATGTGACGCACGAGTTGAAGAACCCGTTGGCTTCGCTTCGATCTGCCATCGACGGCCTTTCGAACGTCAAGGACGACAACCTTCGAGAGCGGTTGATCGGGATCGCGCGCGAGGACGTCGTTCGTCTCGACCGCCTGATTGGTGATGTTGGGGAAGCAGCCCGAACCGACGCAGAGCTGGCGCGCGCAAATTTCGAGCCGGTCGATTTGGGACCGGTCATCGAGCAATTGGTCACCAGCTGGGAAACTCGGCGCACCAAGGGCGACGTCAGGATCGCTTACGCCCGCCCGCGGAAACAAAGCGCTGTCGTGATGGGCGACCCGGCCCGGCTGGCGCGAGCGATCGACAATGTGATCGACAATGCCGTCAGTTTCTCGCCGCCTGGAGGGCTGGTGGAGATCGCTGCGTCACGCGTCGGCAGCCAGGTGCGGATCCGGGTGGATGACGAGGGCCCGGGAGTTCCGCCGGAGGAGCGAGAGGCGATCTTTAACCGCTTCCATTCCATAAGGCCGGAAAGCGAAGATTTCGGCAGGCATTCGGGTTTGGGACTGGCAATCGCCAAGGCTATTGTTGAAGGTCACGACGGACAAATCGATGTGAAAGATCGGGATGACACTCCGTCCGGCGCCCGCTTCACCATCCGCATTCCGGCCGCGGAGCAGCAATGAATTCGCCCCGCCTTTCAGCCGAAACGGTTCATGCCAGCTCCGTCGCGATGGGTGACCGCGCCATCCTGATCACAGGGGCATCGGGCTCTGGCAAATCGGATCTCTCGTTGCGCCTGATCGATCGCGGCTTCACTTTGATCAGCGATGATCAAACCCTGGTCCGCAGGGATGGTGTCCGATTGATCGCTTCCGCACCACCCTCAATTAGAGGAAAGCTCGAAATCCGGGGGATCGGAATCCTTGAAATGGAAGCAGGGAGCGATGTCCCGGTCGCGCTGCTGGTGGAACTCACCAGCGACATCCAACGCCTCCCGAATGATAGCCGCGAACGCCCGATCCTGGGCGTCAATCTTCCGCTTGTCACGATCGACGCGATGACTGCTTCAGCGGCAGCGAAAGTCGCGTTGGCGCTCGATCGCTTCGGGCTCACCGTCTCATGACGGGAGAGAAGCGCAAACCCCGTCTGTTGCTCGTGACCGGCATGTCCGGCGCAGGCAAGTCGACCGTGCTCGATTCGCTGGAGGACATGGGCTGGGAATGCGTCGACAATCTGCCGGTCGCGCTGCTCGACGAGTTCGTGAGCGAAACCCGCTCCACCAAGCGGCCGATGGCTGTGGGCATGGATGCGCGGAGCCGCGGCTTCGATCCGGCCAAGCTCCCGGACCTTCTGAAGCAGATCGAGGGTGTCGAACCGCAGATCCTCTACCTCGATTGCGCCGGGGCCGAGCTGATCCGCCGCTACGACAAGACCCGACGCCGCCATCCGCTTGCTCCTGACCGTCCCGCTGAAGACGGTATCTCGAAGGAACGAAGCCTGACCGCTCCGCTTCGCGCCTCTGCGGACAGCGTTATCGACACCACCGATTTGACCCCGGTAGAGCTCGGCGATGAACTTCGCCGCCGCTTCGCCAGTGAGCAGGCGCCGGTGCTCACCCTTTCGTCCTTTGGCTTTTCGCACGGGATATCGCGCACCGCCGACCTGGTGTTCGATATGCGCTTCCTGACGAACCCGCACTGGGTGGACGAGCTTCGCCCAATGACGGGAGAAGACAAGCCGGTTCAGGACTATATCGCCCGAGATCCTGCCTGGGCCGAATCCATGGATCGAATCGAAGCGCTTCTCACGGCATGGATTCCCCGCTACTGGGCGGCGGGCAAAAACTATCTGACCGTCGCGTTTGGCTGCACCGGGGGACGTCACCGCTCGGTCGCCGCGGCAGTGGAGATGGCGGAAAGGTTACGAGCGGCAGGGTTCACCCCCAATATCCGGCACCGCGATTTGGCTTCCCAGCCGAACGACAGGATTGAGGACCGGGCTGGTGAATCCCTCGACTCCGCGATTGAGGGCGAGTTGAAGCAATGATTGGACTGGTGCTGGTGACTCACGGCCGGCTTGCGGCCGAGTTCGTCACCGCGATGGAGCATGTGGTCGGGCCGCAGGAGGCGGTCGAGGCGGTCTGTATTGACGCCGACGACGATATGGAGGCCCGGCGTAAGGATATTGCCGAAGCCATCCGCAAGGTAGACCAGGGCAAGGGCGTCATCATCCTGACCGACCTGTTCGGCGGCACCCCCTCAAACCTCGCCATCAGCCTGATGAAGACCGACAATATCGAGGTGATCGCCGGCGTGAACCTGCCGATGCTGATCCGGCTCGAAGGCGCGCGCAAGGCGATGCCGGTCCACGCCGCCGTCGCCGCTGCCCGGGAGGCCGGCCGCAAATATATCTCCGTCGCGTCCGAAATCCTCGGGGAAGCCGCGGCTTGAGCTCCGTTTCCAAGGAAGTCCTGATCGTCAACCAGCGCGGCCTGCACGCCCGCGCCAGCGCCAAGTTCGTCAACCTGGCCAGCGAAATCGACGCCGCGATCGAGGTGGAGAAGGACGGTCATAAGGTCTGCGGAACCTCGATCATGGGCCTGATGATGCTGGGCGCGGCCAAGGGCGATTCGATCGTCATCCATGTGAGCGGCCTTGGAGCCGACGGCGCGCTCGAAAAGCTGGTCGAACTGGTCGAAAGCGGGTTCGGGGAGTGACGTCACCCCAGCGCAAGCTGGGGTCTCAGCAAGAAATCAAGCCGAGATGCCAGCTTTCGCTGGCATGACGAATAGGCTTAAGGCGGCGTGATGCCCCGCCAGGTCACCGCCTTTTCCAACGCCACCGTCAAGCGGCTGCGGTCGCTTCGCGACAAGAAGCACCGGAAGACCGAAGGCCTGTTCCTGGCGGAAGGGCTGAGGATCATCGCCGAGGCCTGCGACAGCGGCAGGCTTCCTGAAATCATCGCTTTCTCGGCAGAAGGGGCGAAGCATCCGCTCGCTTCGGAGATTATCGCCGCAACCGAGGCCGCGGGTGGCGAGGCGATCGAGACGACTCCCGACATCCTCTCCAAGATGAGCGGCAAGGACAATCCGCAGATGCTGCTCGGCGCCTACCGGCAGCCCGACACGGCGTTGGAGCGCATCGACCGCTCGGCTGCGCCCTTGTGGATTGTCGCGCAGGCGCTCCGCGATCCCGGCAACATCGGCACGATCCTGAGGACCGGCGACGCGGTCGGAGCGGGCGGGCTGATCATGATCGACGATTGCGCCGACCCGTTCTCGGTCGAGGCAGTTCGAGCCTCGATGGGGGCGATCTTCACGCAGCAGATCGCGACGGCGCGGTGGGAGGACTTCCTGCCCTGGCTGCGCTCCGGGCCGGGGCAGCTCGTCGGCACCAGTCTCAAGGCGACTAAAGATTACCTCGAAGCCGATTACTCACGGCCCTGCTTCCTACTGATAGGAAACGAGCAGCAGGGGCTTCCCGAGGCTTACGAAGCCGAATGCGACCTTTTGGTCAAAATCCCGATGGCTGGCCGCGCCGACAGCCTCAACGCCGCCGTCGCAGCCGCAGTGATGGCCTTCGCGATTCGGGCCAGCTGGCGGTAGGTGACGAGACCTTCGCGCCAAAGGTCACAAAGTTCCTGCCCGATCGAGTGAAATTGGTTTCCGCTCCCTCACGAGCGGGCGCAAAAGTGTGACTTTCGCCGATCCGGCGAAAAGCGGTTGCTTCACTTGTCAAAAGAGCTGCTGCGACGCGAGCAGACGAAACCCTATTTTGCAACCGACGACTAATCCTCGTCCTCGTCATCGACCTTTTCCAGCGCCAGCAGCGGGGGATCGTCCAGCGAGACCACCACCGGTTCAGCTGTTTCCACGGCAAGTTTGGTGGGTGATTTGGGTAAGGTTTCGATGGTGGGAGGATCAGGAATCGACTTAGCGCTGCCGGCACCTAGCTGCTGGATTTTCTGCGCCTGCGGGACAAGCTTCTCGTTGAAGCTTCCAATCATCTGATTGAATGCTGAGTTCACAGTTCCGAGATGTCTGGCAGCCTTGTCCATGTGTTCGGCCATCGTGCACATTCTGAGGTGGAGATCTCTCCCGATTGCCGCAATTTCCTGGGCTTCACGATTCACAATATCATGTTTCCAGTACATCGCTGCTGTCTGGGCCAAGGCTAGCAAGTTTGTTGGGGTCGCGAGCAGTACCTTCTTGCCTATTGCCCACTGCCAAAGATCAGATTCAATCTCCAAAGCGGCATGAAGGAAGTGCTCGCCTGGGATGTACATGACAACGAACTCGGCAGAGCCTTCAAACTGTTCCCAGTAGCTCTTGGACGCGAGTTTAGTGACGTGAGATTTGATTGACGAAAGATGGTCTTGCAGATGCGAGGCTTTCTTATCCTCATCGATCTCCTGTTGAGCTTGCACGAATGAGTTAAACGACATCTTCGCATCGACGATCATTTGGCCGCCATTCGGCAGGCGCACGATGACATCCGGTCTGAGCCGACCATCCTCAGTCGTAACCGAGACCTCAGATTTGAAATCTGCGTAGGGACTCAGACCGGCAAGTTCCAAGACGTTTCTAAGAGACTGCTCTCCCCAATTACCTCGGACTTTCGACGATGATGTAAGAGCATTTACGATGTTGCGAGCTTCGTCTCGAACCTGATTTTGACCTGCGCGCACTAGTTCGACGGCCTCTCGAAGGCCGGCGTAGTGATCTACGCGCTCCTTCTCGACGCGCTGCAGCCCTTCTTCATAGCGCTTCAACGTTGTTTCTACGGGCTGCAGAAGCGCCTTCAACTCCTTGCCAGCGCTTTCCTCGGACTGGCGGAAGCGGTCGTCGGCGCGCTTCAGGAAGGCCTCCTGCGCCTCGGCCAGAAGCTTGTTGCTGATCTCGGCGAATTGCGCGCTCAGCGCCTCGCGCGCCTTGGTTAGCTCAGCGATTTTCTCTTCGAACGAGCGTTCGCGCTCCTCCTGTGCTGCCTTCAATGCGGCGAGATCCTGAGCCGCGGTACGGTTCGAGTCCCGCTCCTTCACCACCTCGTCGAGCTGCATCCGGAGGTTCTCGACCGTGAGCTTCGCACCGGCGCCTTCGCGGCTGCCGAGCAACCAGCCGATCAGCGCCCCAAGAGCGAGCGCAACTACAACAACGGCAACAACAATTCCGATCGACATTATCCGTTTCCCCGGCGGAACAGAATGTGAACCCTAAGCTTCGAGTCGACGACGCTCAAGCCGCATTCGGCTGAGCCGCAAAGTGCCTGTGGATTGCTGCGCCTGCCAGGCCGATCCTGAATCCTCTTGCGAACCGGCATCGGAAGGCGGAAGCAGGGTCGAAACGGCTGGGGGCGGTCGATGGTACGGGTGGAGCGGGCGCTTAATCCAAAGCACATTCTGTTCGCCGCGATGGGCGCGATGCTGCTCTTCGTCTTGTGGAACAACGAGCGTTTCCTGCTCAATCCCGCCGATCCGCACTGGCAGCATCTTGCGCCCGCCGGCTGGCGTTTCCCGCCGCACGGCATTTTCGGGTCTGTCGCCCTCGTTACTGGGGCGCTGCAATTCTCTAGCCGGCTGCGCCGCAACCGTCCGCGTCACCGGCTGATCGGGCGAACCTATGCGGTCGCCGCGATCGGCACCTGCTGTTTCGCCATGTGGATGGCGACGTTCATCAGCCCGTGGTTCCTCACCCTCTTCACCTGGACCCAGGGGATCAGCCTGATGCTTTGCACCGGGATCGGCGTCGCGATGGCGCGAAGGCGGAAGTTTGAATGGCATCGCTCCTGGATGATGCGCAGCTATGCAATCGCGCTGATCTTCATCGAAGGCCGAGTGCTGATGGCCATCCCGTGGTTCGCTGCTGGCGGACTAGACTCCGTCGTGGCCGTCAACTGGTTATTGCTGGTGGTTTCGCTTGTGGTCGTCGAGCTGTGGCTTCAGTGGGAGAAGCTCAGATTTCCGCAGAAGGAAAAGGAACTCGCCGCACTCTCGCGCGCTGGCTGATCACAGGAGAACCCATGTCCATTCGCAAAATGATCGCCCTTCACCCGGATGTGCAGGGCCACACGAACCAGGCGCTGGCCGATGCCGCGCATCACCTGATGTATTGCGCGCGCATGTGCCTTAGCTGCGCCGACGCCTGCGCTGCAGAAAAGATGGACATGCGGCAGTGCATCCGCGCCTGCCTCGACTGCGCGGACGTTTGCGAGGCGGCCGGGAAGCTGGCGGTGCGCCGGACGGGATCGAACCCGCAGGTGCTGATCGAGACGCTGGAGCTATGCGCCCGGGTTTGCGAATCCTGCGCGGCCGAATGTGAGAAGCACGATCACGAACATTGTAAGCTGTGCGCGCAGATGTGCCGCGAATGTGCGGCCGATTGCCGGAATGCGGCGGAGTCGGTGCAGTAGGCGTCACCCCGGACTTGATCCGGGGTCCATCTGCCTTCTCGGCAGCAAGATAAAGTGGTTCCCGGCTCAAGGCCGGGATGACGGTCAGGCCGCCTGTTTCTCTTCCTTGCGGAGCTTGGCGATCTTCTTGAGGATCATGTCACGCTTCAGGCGCGAGAGATGGTCGATGAAGAGAATTCCCTCCAAATGGTCCATCTCATGCTGCAGGCACGTCGCCAGCAGCCCTTCGATGTCCTCCTCGTGCTGGTTGCCCTGTTCGTCGAGCCAGCGGGCGCGGACCCGGTCCGGACGTTCGACCTCTGCATATTGGTCGGGAACCGACAGGCAGCCTTCGGTATAGGGCACCTCCTGGTCGGACGTATCGAGGATTTCCGGGTTGATGAAGACGCGGGGGTCCTTGATCGGCTCCGCGCCCTCCTCCGGCTGCTCCTGAAGATCGATCACCAGCACGCGCCTGGGAATGCCCACCTGGATGGCCGCGAGGCCGATGCCCGGCGCTGCATACATCGTCTCGAACATGTCGGCGATCAGCGCTCGCAGATCGTCGTCCACGCTCTCAACAGGCGTGGATTTCTGCCGCAGAAGCGGGTCTGGAACCTCGATGATCGGACGAATGGCCATGGAGGCGATTTAGTCGTTCGGAGGCTTCGCTTCAACCGATTGGGCGGCGTGCACGCAATGCTTGGGCAAGCGTGCCTTCGTCGAGATAATCGAGCTCACCGCCGACAGGCAGGCCGTGGGCGAGCTGGGTCAGGCGAATTGGGAAAGTCTCAAGCCTTTCAGCGAGATAATGGGCGGTGGTCTGGCCCTCCAGAGTGGCGTTCATCGCCAGCACCACCTCGTCGATGCCGCCCTTCGAGATACGGCTGATCAGACGGTCGATGGTGAGGTCCTCGGGCCGGACTCCGTCCAGCGCCGACAGCCGCCCGCCGAGCACGTGATAGCGGCCTGGGAACAGGCGTGAGCGGTCGAGCGCCCAGAGATCGGCAACCTCCTCGACCACGCAAAGCGAGCGCTCGTCGCGGCGCGGATCGCGACAAATCCCACACGGGTCGGAAGTGTCGACGTTGCCGCAGACGGAGCAGGTCGAGAGCTTGTCGGCGACATTCTGAAGTGCGGCGAGAAGCGGCTGGAGCGCGTTCTCGCGCTTCTTCATCAGGTGAAGCACCGCGCGCCGCGCCGACCGCGGGCCCAAGCCCGGCAGCCGCGCCAGCGCATTCGCCAATGCCTCGATTTCCTGACTTGCCATGCCTTGTTCTCTGTCATTGCGAGCGGAGCGACGCAATCCAGAGGGAGGAACTGGATTGCTTCGTCCCCCTGATCAGGTCAGGGGTCCTCGCAATGACGGGTCAGATGCGCATCGTCTTCATGGGATCGCCGCAGTTCGCGGTGCCGAGCCTCAACGCGCAGGTCGAGGCGGGGCACGAGGTCGTCTGCGTCTACACCCAGCCGCCGCGGCCGGCGGGGCGCGGCAAGGGCGAGCAGAAGACGGCGGTTCACAGCCGTGCGGAAGAACTGGAGATCGAGGTGCGCTGCCCGCGCACCCTGCGCGATGCGGACGAGCAGGCGCGGTTTGCCGCGCTGGAGGCGGATTTCGGCGTGGTTGCGGCCTATGGGCTGATCCTGCCCAAACTCATCCTCGACGCGCCGAAGATGGGTTGCATCAACGTCCACGCCTCCCTTCTTCCGCGCTGGCGCGGTGCGGCGCCGATCCAGCGAGCAATCCTCGCCGGCGACGAGGTGACCGGAGTCACCATCATGCAGATGGAGGAAGGGCTCGATACCGGGCCAATGCTCTTCAGCATGCAGACCAGTACAGATGGAAAGACTGCCGGCGAGCTCACTGAAGAACTTGCAAGACTGGGCTCGCTAGCTCTGGTTCGCTGGTTGGAGGCCCCGATTCCGCCCAAGCCCCAATCACGGCTCGGGATCACCTATGCGAAGAAGATCGACAAGTCCGAGGCGCGGATCGAATGGGCGCACCCGGCCTGGTCGATAGAACGTCAGGTACGCGCCTTCAATCCGATGCCGGGGGCCTGGTTCGAAGCAAATGGCGAGCGCATCCGGGTGTTGCGGGCAGAAATCCACGACTGCAGGGGCCGGGCCGGTCAAGTCCTCGACGACGACTTGACGATTTCCTGTAGCGTTGGCGCAATCCGTCCGCTGAAGGTCCAGCGCGCCGGGCGCGGCGTCATGACGCCGGGCGAGCTTCTGCGCGGCTTTCCGATTCCGAAAGGCACGATCCTCAAGTGACGCGTTGGCGGCTCACTATCGAATATGACGGCGGCCCGTTCATGGGGTGGCAGCGGCAGGATCACGGACCCTCGGTGCAGCAGGCGCTCGAGGAGGCGCTGTTGAGGATGACGGGCGAAATGGCCGCGGTTCATGCCGCCGGCCGGACTGATGCCGGGGTGCACGCGTTGGCGATGAGCGCGCACACCGAGATTGAGAAGACACTGACCGCGCACCGGCTGCGCGAGGGGCTGAACGCGCTGGTTCGTCCGCAACCGATTTCGGTGCTGGCCGTCGAGCCGGTGGCGGACGACTGGCACGCGCGCTTCTCCTGCATCGGCCGCCGCTATCTCTACCGGATCCTCAACCGGCGCGCGCCGCCGGCGCTGGAGCGTGGGAAGGTGTGGCACATCCCGGTGCCGCTCGACGTGCAGGCGATGCAGGTGGGGGCGACATTCCTCGTCGGGCGGCACGATTTCACCACCTTTCGCTCGGCCCAGTGCCAGTCCGACAGCCCGGTCAAGGCTCTCGACCGGCTGGATGTCAGCCGAGAGGGCGAAGAAATCCACGTCCAGGCGGCGGCGCGAAGCTTCCTCCACCATCAGGTGCGCTCGATGGTCGGCTGTCTTGCGCTTGTCGGGCGCGGCCAGTGGCAGCCGGAGGGCATCCGCCGCGCTCTGGAAGCGCGAGACCGCTCGGCACTGGGGCTCAATGCGCCGCCGCACGGCCTCTATTTTGTCGAGGCGCTGTATACTTGATTTTGCACTGCAGCATTGAAGGTCTATAGGGCAGCCCCAATCTAGGGGGCTGAAGGAGCCATCCGGCGTGTTTCGGACGATGCTGAAATCCAAAATCCACCGCGCGACGGTGACCGAGGCTGACCTCCATTATGTTGGATCGGTGGCGATCGACCGCGACCTGATGGACGCGGCCGATGTCCTTGAAGGTGAGCAGGTGGCGATCGCCGATATCACCAACGGCGCGCGGCTCGAGACTTATGTGATCCCAGCCCCGCGCGGGAGCGGAACCATCACCATCAACGGGGCCGCGGCGCACCTCGTTCGCAAGGGCGATCTCGTCATCATCATGAACTATGCGGCGATGGACGACGCCGAGGCGAAGCGCTGGAAGCCGATCGTCGTCCATGTCGATGAGAACAACCGGGTGATCAGCCTCGGCAACGATCCGTCCGAGCCCGTCCCGGGCGCGAAAGGGCAGCTCCGCGCGGTACGATAGGCGCGCGCGAAGGTCGTAACGCTTCCGACTCGATACGCTTTCTGTTAAGTCCCAGCCCTCAATCGGGGGCATTCCTATGAAGACCGCACCTGTTGCCGCCGCAGCGGCGCTGCTTGCATTTTCCTTTCCGACCGAGGCAGCAGCTCAAGCGGGTCCGTCTGGCACTCAAAAAACTCAGCAGCAGATGATGAACGACGTGCCGCACTGCGCCCGCAAGCTGGGTACGGTGTCGGTCGCCAACGGGGATGATCCGTCCGGTTGGACGCAATTCCAGCTCGCCGGGCCGGAGAAGCTGATCAAGGTGCTGGTACAGCGTTCGGGCTGCTTCAATCTGGTCGATCGCGGCGCCGGCCTGAACGCCGCGGAACGCGAACGCGACATCGGCGGCAATCTTGGGCTGCAGCGCGGATCGAACGTCGGGCAGGGTCAGGTCAAAGCGGCGGATTATGTGCTGGTCGCCGAAGTCCAGGCGGCAAACCGGAGTTCTGGCGGTAATGCGATCGGCGCGGGTCTGGGCGGACTGATCGGCGGGCGTTTCGGAGCGATTGCCGGCGGCATCAGCAGCAGGAAAATGGAAGCGAACACCGTCCTGACGCTCACAAACGTCCGCACGACAGAAACTCTGGATGTCGCGGATGGCTATGCCGCCAAGAACAGCCTCAGCTTTGCCGGGGGCGGCGGAGTTGGTTTCTTCGGCGGCGCAGCCGGGCTGGTCGGCGGCGGTTATGACAATACCGATATCGGGCGGATCGTCACCCTGTCGTTCATCCAAGCCTACTCGAAGATGGTCAACGATCTCGGCCTGTTGACGCCAGGCTCGGAGGCAACGGCTGAAGCTTCGCCCACCAAGACTTTCACCGCTCAGGCGCCGGTGGCGATGCGTGTTTCGCCGGCAGCCGGAGCCAAGGTGATCCGGACGCTTCCGCCCGGATCCATCCTCTATCCGACCGGCGAGAAGAACGGCCTGTGGTGGAAGGTCGCGGACGAGAATGACAATGTCGGCTGGGTCCTGAATACCAAGCTCGCGCCGTCGAATTGATGCCCTGCTTCCGAATCGCACTGTTTGCGGCGATTGCACTTGCTTCCGGAGCGATGGCCGCGGCGCCGCCGAAGCGCGCAAACTCCGCGGACGTAGACACGATCGCTCATGTTATCCGAGCCGATTACGAAACGGTGAGCGGCCCGGCCGGGCCGGTCGGCAAGGTCCGCCAGCAAGCGCGGGACGACACTCTCTACATGCCCGGCGCCAACTTTGTTTCCGTTTCGGACGACAACGGAAAGTTGAAGGCCGTTCCGATGACGGAGAAGCTATATTGGCAGAAGTTCGATTCCACGAAGCCGGCTTATGAAAGCGAAATAGGCCGGCGGATCGAGCGCTACGGCAATGTCGCGGAGGTACGCAGCGTATCCGGAGTTCGCGATCGGCCGAGCGGCCCGATCACCTCACGTTATATCAATTACTACCATCTCTACTTTGACGGGATGCGTTGGTGGATCGCCGGGATCGTCTGGCAGAAGGAAAGCCCCGCCGTTCCAATCCCCGCCTCGTGGATCGGGAAGTGGGAGGAGGTCACGCGCTGAGACGCGCGATTCCTGCAGTTATTCAGCCGCCAGCGCCTCGAACTCCTGCGCGGCGAGGAATCGCTCGGCATCCAGCGCGGCCATGCAGCCGGTGCCAGCGGCAGTGACTGCCTGGCGGTAGATTTTGTCCATCACATCGCCGCAGGCAAACACGCCGGGGATGTTGGTCTTGGTCGTCCCCACCTGGACCTTGATGTAGCCGTCGGTATCGAGATCGATCTGCCCTTCGAACAACTCGGTCGCGGGCTTGTGTCCGATGGCGACGAAGGCGCCGTCGCATTCGACCCGGCTGATGGCGCCGGTGTGCTTGTTGCGGATATCGAGGCCGACCAGCGCCTCCGGATCGCCGCCGCCGACGAACTCCACCACTTCGCTATCCCAGATGATGTCGATATTCGGGTGAGCGAACAGCCGGTCCTGCAGGATCTTTTCGGCGCGCAGGGAATCGCGGCGGTGGATCAGGGTCACGTCGTGGCTGTGGTTGGTAAGGTAGAGCGCTTCCTCGACCGCGGTATTGCCGCCGCCGATCACGGCCACTTTCTTGCCGCGATAGAAAAAGCCGTCGCAGGTGGCGCAGGCTGACGCCCCCCTGCCCTTCATATGTTCTTCCGATGGCAGCCCCAGCCACTTCGCCTGGGCGCCAGTGGCGATCACCACCGCGTCGGCGTGATATTGGCTGCCGCTGTCGCCGACGAGAAGGAACGGACGGCGCGAGAAATCGACCGACGAGATATGGTCCCAGACGATCTTCGTGCCGACGTGCTCGGCCTGAGCCTGCATTTCTTCGACCAGCCACGGACCCTGGATCACATCGCGGAAGCCGGGATAATTTTCGACATCCGTGGTCGTCGTCAGCTGACCCCCGGGCTGAATGCCCTGAATGACGATAGGAGCGAGCCCGGCACGAGCGGCGTAGATTGCTGCCGTCAAACCGGCCGGGCCCGAACCCAGAACTACCAGGCGAGTGGAAACGCTATTGGTCATTCACCGCATCTAGGGGGGCCACGGCCCTCCTGCAACGGCGGCGATTTGCTTCCTAGACCGCCCTGCGACCGGCGACGAAGTGCCAGATGAGAACGATGATGCCAATGACCAGCAGGATGTGGATGAACCACGCTGTCACATGGAAGGCGAGGAAGCCCAGGGCCCACAGAATCAGGATGATAATAGCAAGCGTAAGAAGCATTTCGCGCCCCTTTTTTGGTTAATGCGGAACGGAGGCGTAACTGTTCAGGAACGGGGCGGTTCCGTGCCCTATTTTCGTCATTGCGAGCGCCAACCGGCACGCTGCAATCCAGCTGGGTCGCTTCGTCGCGAGGCTCCTCGCGATGACGGCGAGGCTAAACGAGTCTGCTCTGGTGCAGCGCGGCGCCGATAAACCCGGCGAATAGCGGATGCGGTTCGAACGGGCGGCTCTTGAGCTCGGGGTGAAACTGGACGCCGATGAACCACGGGTGGCCGGGACGCTCGATCACTTCGGGCAAGCGTCCGTCCGGAGACATCCCCGAAAAGACCAGGCCGCCCTTCTCAAGCACCGGCATATAATGGGTGTTGACCTCGTAGCGGTGACGGTGGCGCTCGCTGATGGTCGTCGCGCCATAGACGCCGGCGGCGCGGCTGTTGTGGCCGAGAACGGCCTCATAGGCGCCGAGCCGCATCGTGCCGCCGAGATCTCCGTCGGCGGCGCGCTCCTGGAGCCCTTCCGCACTCATCCATTCCGTGATTAGGCCGATCACCGGCTCGGGCGTCGGGCCGAATTCCGTGCTCGACGCTTCTTTGATGCCCGCTGAGCGAGCGCCCTCGATGCAGGCCATTTGCATTCCGAGGCAGATTCCGAAGAACGGTACCTTGCGCTCGCGAGCAAATCTCACCGCCGCGATTTTGCCCTCGGACCCGCGCTCACCGAAGCCGCCTGGGACCAGGATCGCGTGGAGCGGCTCCAGCGCGGCCGCCAGGTTATCCTCATGCTCAAAAAGCTCGGCATCGAGCCACTGGATGTTGACCTTCGCGCGGTTGGCGATCCCGCCGTGCACTAGCGCCTCGTTGAGGCTCTTGTAGGCGTCAGGAAGGCCGACATATTTGCCGACCACCCCGATCGTCACCTCGCTATCGTAATGATCGAGGCGGTCCATGATGTCGTGCCAGCGGGCGAGATCGGGCTTAGGCGCATCAAAGATCCGGAAAGCACGAAGCACTTCATCGTCGAGTCCAGCTTCATGATACTGCAGCGGGACATCGTAGATGTTACGTGCATCGAGGGCGGGAATCACCGCCGACTTCGGCACGTTGCAAAACAGCGCGATCTTTTCGCGCTCGCTGTCCGGTAGAGGCCGATCGGAGCGGCACAGGAGAACTTCCGGCTGGACCCCCAGGCTCGAAAGTTCACGCACACTCTGCTGTGTGGGTTTAGTCTTCAGCTCGCCCGCCGCGGCGATCCACGGAACGAGAGTGGTGTGCACGCTGACCGTGTTGTCGCGGCCAAGATCGTTGCGAAGCTGCCGGATGGATTCGATGAACGGCAGGCTTTCGATGTCGCCGACCGTGCCGCCGATCTCGCAGATTACGAAATCGAGCCCCTCGATATCGGTGAGAGCGAATTCCTTGATCGCATTGGTGACGTGCGGGATCACCTGCACCGTCGCGCCGAGATAATCGCCGCGCCGCTCGCGAGCGATGATGTCGCGGTAGATCCGACCGGTGGTCACATTGTCCGACTGGCGCGAGGAAACGCCGGTGAACCGCTCGTAATGGCCAAGATCGAGATCGGTCTCGGCGCCATCGTCCGTCACATAGACTTCGCCATGCTGGTAGGGGGACATCGTCCCCGGATCGACGTTCAGATAGGGGTCGAACTTGCGGATGCGCACCTTGTACCCGCGCGCCTGGAGAAGCGCACCGAGAGAGGCCGAGAGAAGGCCTTTTCCAAGGGAGGACACCACGCCGCCGGTGACGAAAATAAACCGCGCCATGGGAG
>Ga0207695_10006420_pt1 | contig 15268 bp, 9 predicted proteins | sample KBSC54metaG_FD_184354 | JGI IMG/M metagenome (GOLD analysis project Ga0207695, IMG submission 184354) | Corn rhizosphere microbial communities from Kellogg Biological Station, Michigan, USA - KBS C5-4 metaG (SPAdes) (version 2) | ecosystem: Host-associated > Plants > Roots > Rhizosphere > Soil... | reverse complement strand
ATGACACAGACCGGCCTGTCGCTCGGCACTCCGCAGTACATGTCGCCCGAGCAGGCCATGGGTGAGAAGAACATCGATGCGCGCACCGACATCTACGCCCTCGGCGCGGTGACATACGAAATGCTGTGCGGAGACCCGCCGTTCACCGGTTCGAGCGTGCAGGCGATAGTCGCGAAAATGATGACTGAGCGCCCCACACCGCCGAGCACCTTGCGCGACACCGTGCCGGCGAATGTTGAGGATGCTGTACTGACCGCACTCGCAAAGCTTCCGGCAGATCGTTTCTCGACCGCGGCCGACCTGGCGGCTGCGCTTCATGAGCGCAGCGGGCCTCCGGTCGACCGCGGTGGCAAGCGCGCGCACACGACCACCTCGCGCGCATATCGCGCGGTTCCGTGGAGCGTCGCGGCGCTCGCCACGCTCGCCGCGCTGGTCATGGCCGCCCCGTGGTCGCGAGCGGGTCACAGGCCACCCGCGACTCCGGTGCGGTTCACGGTTGATCCCCCGGCAGGGGAGCGCATAAACGACGCGGAAGTTGGATTCACTATCGCCATCTCACCCGATGGTGAGACTGTGGCCTACCAGGCCGGCGCGAACGAGCAGCTCTACCTGAGGCGGCTGGACCAGCTCGGCGCTGTGCCGGTTGCGGGTGTGCACACCGCGGGCGATCTGCACTTCTCGAGCGACGGGAGGCGGATCGCGTTCCTCAAGGACGGCGTGGTCTCCGCCGCTCTGGTCGGCGACGAGGCTGGCGGCGCGCCGACGAAGCTGGCCGACGCTTCCGCACTCGACTTCGCCTGGATCCACGCGACGGACGTCGTGTTTGTCGCGAGTGATACACTCTGGCGCGTGGCACCCGACGGCGCGCGCCACATCGTCGCCGCTGCCGACCCGCACCGCAACGAGACGTGGACGACGCCATTCATCCTTCCGGACGGAGAGACGGTGACGTTTCACGTCGCACGCGCCGGTCCGGCGAGCGCCGTCGCCGGCGCACAGATCGGGATGGTCTCGCTCGGCGGCGGTAACGTGACGCGACTGCAGCTCCAGGGTGCGAACGTGATCGGGTATGCTGAAGGCATCCTGCTCTTCGGACGCGCTGACGGCAGAATCATGGGCGTGCACTTCGATATGGCCTCGCGGCGAGTGCTGGGCGCGCCAGTCGTGTTGGTCGACGGCGTAATGGTGAAGGGAGCGGACGTCGGCGTGCTCGCCGTGATGAGCGACAACGGGACGCTCGCGTACGTCAGCGGAACCTCTGCCTCGCGAATCGAGGTGCTGGGTGAGCATGGCGCGCTCGTCGACACTGTGCCGGACGAGCAGTACCATGCGGCTGGACCCGTGTGGTCACCCGACGGCAGGCGGATAGCTGTGGCGATCGATCGGAATGGAAGTTCCGACATCTGGTCGTACGATTTCACCACGCGTGTGCTGTCGCAGTTGACGCAGTCCGGGCTCGCCAGCGACCCAGCGTGGACTCCGGACGGGGCGCGTATCGGCTTCATCCAACACCTGCCAACCGGATCGAAGCCGTTCTGGATCCCGGCGGACGGCAGTGGTGCCGCGGAAGAGATTCCGGGAACCGTATCGATTCCTGATAACGCCAAGCAGATCTCCTTTTCTCCGGACGGACGCTATCTACTTGTCGAGCTCGCGTTGACGCAACCAGATGCGTCGCGCGTTCGGGCGTACGCGGTCCCACTCAGCAATACCGGAGGCGCCGCGAGCCAGCCGATCCCGGTTCTCGAAGGGCCGGCGATGTTCACGCCCACCGTCTCACCGAACGGCAAGTGGCTCGCGTACACGACCACGGCGGGCAATCGGCTGGAGGTGTCAGTGCGTTCCTTCCCGGCCGGCGGCGGGAACGTGCAGATCTCACCTGACGGCGGTCTCGAGCCACAATGGTCGCACGACGGCCGGCAACTCTTCTACCGAATCCACAGCACGTTCAGGGTCGCGACGCTCGACGTTCACGGCGCCATGCCGCGTGTCGTTCGCACCGACTCGCTCTTCACGAGCGATGCAGCAGAGCAGCTTGTCAACCGCAGCTATGACGTGCAGGGTAACGGCAAGCGCTTCATCGTGGCGCGAGACGCGGGCGAGGGTGCCAAGCTCATCGTGGTGACGGACTGGCTCGGTGAAGTACGGACGAAAATCCGTGGACAGTCGCAAGAGGTCGAGCATGCCCGGTGAGCGACCCTGCATTCAACTCAGGAGCGTGAGGCGCCGATGGAAATCCACAAGCCAAACCCGATCCACAACTTCCGCGAGTTTCTGAAGGAAGTCGGCATCATCGTGCTAGGCGTGCTCATCGCGCTCGGCGCGGAGCAGACGGTCGAGGCACTGCACTGGCGCGCCAAGGTGCACGAGGCGGAGCAGGCGATGCGAATCGAGCTCCGTGACGACGATGGGCCGCAGGCGTTCACCCGCGCGGCGATCGAAGCATGCCTCGACCATCAACTCGATACCATCCAGGCTGCGGTGGAAAGCGGACGCGACCGCCGCGCGATCGCCGCTCTCGCAAACGCGTACGCGCCGCCGACGCGCACGTGGGATGCGGAAGCCTGGCGCACCGCCGTCGCGTCAGATGCAGCGTCGCACACGTCGGCTGATCGCATGGTGACGTGGTCCAAGCCTTATCGGCTGCTGCCGGTGCTCGAAGCGACGAACCTCGCGGAGAACTCGGAGCGAATAGAGCTTCAGCCGACGCGCCGAGCGGGAGGACCGCTCTCAGGTGCCGAGCAGGACCGGATGCTGTCCGCCGTCGCGAGACTTCGCGAGGCGAACCACATGATGGCCGGCTGGTCCCGGGCCACCCTGCTCGGCCTTTCTAGAAACAAAATCGCGGTTGCGCGGGACAATCAGGCGCGCATCCTTGCCGGCTTTCGCAATCGATACGGCAGCTGCGTCGTCGCGCCGTCATTCAGCGGCGTTGACCCCACCGACCAGCTGCGGGATGCGGCGGGTGACAGGCCAGCAACTTCACTCAGCCGCTGAATCTTGTGAGCGCCGATCCGCTCGGCAAGCGTGCGGGCACCATTTTTCGGGAGAAACGCGCGCTGTGAACGCGGGCTCGTTCAGCTCGTGTTCGGATCCTGCTCTCGGACGTGTGGCCACGCTGGCGGTGACGTGCCTGCCCGGTATATTCGCCTGACACGTTTCGCTACCGGCCACTCCAGCCGCAGTCATGCCCGACCTCCTCCGCGACCAGCTCCAGACCGCGCTCGGACCGGCCGCCTACACGCTCGAGCGCGAGCTCGGGCGCGGCGGCATGTCGCGCGTGTTCGTCGTGCGCGACGAGGCACTCGGTCGCGATGTCGTGGTCAAGGTCATCGGACCGGGACAGGCGGATGGGCTCAGTGCTGAGCGGCTCGCGCTTGAGCCGGCGCGCGTTCCACCGCGCACTGCTGTGACCGCTCGATGAACTCGATTCCGGACCGCCTGAGTGCCGCGCTTTCAGATCGCTACACCATCGAGCGCGAGCTTGGGGCGGGCGGGATGGCGACGGTGTACCTCGCCGAGGACGCCAAGCATCATCGTAAAGTTGCCATAAAGGTTTTGCACGCAGAGCTGTCCGCGATCCTCGGCCCCGAGCGCTTCCTCAAGGAGATCGAGCTCACCGCGAATCTGCAGCATCCACATATTCTTCCGCTATTCGATTCCGGGAGCGCTGACGGACTGCTGTACTACGTGATGCCGTACGTCGAGGGTGAGACGCTGCGCGGACGGCTGGATCGCGACAAGCAGCTCTCCATAGCGGACGCCGTTCGAATAGCTAGCGAAGTCGCCGACGCACTGGAGTACGCACACAGTTGCGGCGTAGTGCATCGCGACATAAAGCCTGAGAACATTCTGCTTCAGAACGGGCATGCGCTCGTCGCTGACTTCGGTATTGCGTTAGCAGTGCAGCAGGCTGGCGGCCAGCGCATGACGCAGACTGGCCTTTCGCTCGGCACTCCGCAGTACATGAGCCCCGAGCAGGCGACCGGCGAGCGTAACATCGATGCGCGCACCGATATCTACGCACTCGGCGCAATGACGTACGAGATGCTCACCGGTGAGCCGCCATTCACGGGCCCGAGCGCGCAGGCGATCGTCGCGAAGGTCGTGACGCAGGATCCCGCGCCGATCATACCGCAGCGACGCAGCGTACCGCCCGCGGTGGAAGATGCGGTGCTCACAGCGCTCGAAAAACTCCCCGCCGACAGATTCGACAGCGCCGCGGAATTCGCGCGCGCACTGTCCGGCACCACCACAACGGGTGCTGCAAGAAGGCGAGCGAACACCGAGACGACAACTCGATCACCCGCGCTGTGGATCGCTGCTGCCGCGCTCGGCGCAGTCGCACTCGGGTGCGCCGGATTTCTGATCGCGAGACACCACTACAAGCCGAACACACCGATCGCCGCGTTCGGCGATGCGCGGAAGGTGACATGGGAGCCGGGACTCGAGATCCAGCCTGCACTCTCCCCCGATGGCAAGTACGTGGCGTACGCAGGTGGCAGCACCGTGCTCACGCACATATACGTGCGGCAGGTCGCGGGCGGCCGCGCCGTGAAGCTCACCGATGATTCCACGAGCGTCGAAACCAATCCGCAATGGTCGGCGGACGGATCGCGAATCCTGTTCCTTGCGGGCGGCGCAGTGTTCAGCGCACCATCGTCCGGCGGATCGCCGCGACCGGAAATGCGCGCCGCACCGGACGGCCGGATCACCAACGCCGTGTGGTCACCCGACGACCGGAGAATTGCTTACGCACACGGCGACTCGCTGTACCTGCGCGACGCGGACGGACATTCGCGGCTCCTCGCACGTATCAGAGAGGTGTCAGCTTGCCAGTGGAGACCTGATGGCGCAACGATCACCTGCGCATCGGGCAACCGCGAGTACTCGCAGCTTGGCCGCTTCCTCGGCAACCTCTCGCCAAGCCGCATCGTCACCGTTGATGTGAGCGACGGCGCGGTGTCCACCGTCACCGACAGCAGCTCCGTCAACCAGAGTCCGTTCTGGTCACCGGATGGAAAGTGGCTGTACTTCGTCTCCGACCGTCTCGGCCCGCTCGACATCTATGCACTTCCCGTAGCGCGCGACGGGCACACGGATGGAAGTGCACTGAGGCTGACGACGGGACTCGGCGCGCACTCCGCGTCCATCTCATCTGACGGAAAGGCGGTGGCGTACGACGTGTACAACGCCACGGCAAACCTGCAGTCGCTGCCCTTCCCGCCGAATAGTGTCGACGCAGGAGCTGCGTTGAAGATCACAACGGGGCAGCAGGTAATCGAGGAGTTTGACGGGTCGCCCGACGGGAAATGGGTGTACTACGACTCGAATGTGAGCGGGACTTCGGAGTTGTATCGTCAGCGCCTGCCGAGCGGTGCACCGGAACAACTCACCTTCGACTCCACGGACGACTTCTCACCAGCGGTGTCGCCGGACGGGCGCGAGCTCGCCTTTCATTCATGGCGTTACGGATCGCGCGACATCTATGTGCTGCCGCTGGACGGAGGTGCGGTGCAGCGCGTTACGTCGTCGCCGCTCCAGGAATCCAAGCCATCGTGGTCACCCGACGGCAACGCGCTCGCATTCTCCATATTCGGTCCGCAAGGAAGCGTCTGGGTAGTGCGGCGCCACAACGGAATCTGGGGCAAACCCGTGCAGCGTACGCACCAGGGCGGCTACGCAACGTGGTCACCCAACGGACACTCCATCGCGTACACTACAAGTACCTTCACAGGCGGCGCGCTGGACATTGTCGACGCCGATTCAGGCGCACCGCGGGTGGTGTTCGATCCCGCCAAGTATCACGGAATGCTCGGCGAGCAGCCGTTCTGGAGCAGCGACGGTCGCGAGCTGTATTTCAAGGCACACGATGCAGCAGGCAGGGCGCAGTTCTGGTCGGTTCCGGTTGCCGGCGGGTCACCAACGCTGCTGCTGACGCTGAACAGTCCCGCGCAGAGCTCGTTCCGGCCGGAGTGGGCGTTGAGAGCAGGCCGGATGTACTTCACTGTCGATGATCGGCAGAGCGACGTGTGGGTCATGCACCTGACTCCGCGCTGAACAGGATTACGTAGGCAGGTCGGCGTCGCGAGCAAGCGGCGATACACGCGGGAACGTACATTATGCGCGACATGTCCGAGCCGGCTCACGACCAGTTATTAGCGAGGCTCCAGCCGTCCCTTGACGGCAGATACCGGATCGAGCGCGAGCTGGGTGCGGGTGGTATGGCCACGGTGTATCTCGCCGAGGATCTCAAGCACCATCGCAAGGTCGCGATCAAGGTGCTGCATGCGGAGCTCTCGGCCATTCTCGGTCCCGAGCGCTTCCTCAAGGAGATCGAGCTCACCGCCAATCTCCAGCATCCGCACATCCTCCCATTGTTCGACAGCGGGAGCGCGGACGGGCTGCTGTACTATGTGATGCCCTACGTGGAAGGCGAGACGTTACGCGCGCGACTGGAGCGTGAGGCGCAGCTTCCGATCACCGACGCACTGCGCATCGCTGGCGAGGCCGCGGACGCGCTGCAGTACGCGCACGACCGCGGCGTGGTGCACCGCGACATCAAGCCCGAGAACATCCTGCTGCAGAATGGGCACGCACTGGTCGCGGACTTCGGGATCGCGCTCGCAGTCGAGCAGGCCGGCGGCCAGCGCATGACGCAGACCGGACTGTCGCTCGGGACGCCGCACTACATGGCGCCGGAGCAGGCGATGGGCGACAAGCACATCGGACCGCGCGCGGACATCTACGCACTGGGCGCGGTGACGTACGAGATGCTGGCGGGCGAGCCACCGTTCACTGGTCCCAACAGTCAGGCCATCGTCGCGAAGGTGATCACCGAGGCGGCGCCGTCGCTTGCCGCGCACCGCCGCACTGTGCCCGCGAGTGTGGATGCCGCGGTCGCGCGCGCACTCGAGAAGCTCCCTGCCGATCGGTGGCAGACGACGAGCAAGTTCGCTGAGGCGCTGATGGCTCCTGACATGGGAGCCAGCGTGGCAGGCGCAGGCGGCTCGCGAGTTGCCTCGGCGCCGCAGCGTGCCACGAGCGCGAAGCGCCGCGCGATCGCGGCGGCAGTGGCGTGTGCGGCGGTCATCGTCCTCGCTGCGGCGTGGTGGCTGGGACGTCGGTCCGCGTCTCCCGAGGCACAGTGGTCCGAGTTCACGCAGCTCACCGATGCATCGGGTGTGGAAACGAGCCCGAGCCTGTCGCCGGATGGCGAGTCGTTCGCGTACGCGAGCGACGCGAGCGGTCGGTCGGCGATCTACGTACAGCGTCTCGGAGGTCGCAACCCCGTGCTCGTGGCCGGCGACTCGACCGCGGATTACATGTGGCCAGCGTACTCGCCGGACGGAAAGGAGATTGCGTACGCGAGGCGCGGCGACGGGGTGTTCGTCGTGGGTGCGACTGGCGAATCGCCGCGGCGACTCACCGCGTTCGGGTCCAATCCCGCCTGGTCACCCGACGGGCGCTCTATCGTGTTCGGATCGGAGGAGGTGACTTCCCCATACTCGGTGGAAAGCACGGGGGTGTTGTGGATAGTCGACTCGAACGGCGGAACGCCGCGGAAACTCGACCCCCACCTCGCCGGAACCTTCTATCAACCGGCGTGGTCGCCGTCGGGCAAGCGGATCGCGTTCTGGCTGACGGCCGGTGGGCAGCGCGACATTGCGACGATGCCGGCCGCAGGCGGTACGGGCGTGAAGGTGACGAACGACGCCGCCGTGGACTGGTCCCCCACATGGTCGCCCGACGGGCGCTATCTCTACTTCGCGAGTGATCGCGGCGGCACGATGGGAATCTGGCGCATCCGTGTGGACGAATCATCCGGCTCGGCCACCGGTGCCCCGGAGCTGGTCGCCGCGGGCGCGGACGGCGCTATGGATCTCCCCAGACTCTCACACGACGGCAGCACACTCGTTTTCCGCTCCGAGCTGCACTCGGTGAACCCCGCGGCCATTACATTCGACGCCGATGCGGGGCGCATCACCTCCACGTCGCTGCTGGAGCACCGCACGGGAAATCTCGTTCCCACCGACGTTTCGCCGGACGGTAAGTGGCTCGCGCTGTACAACCGGCTCGAGCGGCAGCAGGACATCTTCGTCATGCGCACGGACGGGAGCGGGCTTGCGCGTCTCACCGACGACGTTGCTCGCGACTGGGAGCCACGCTTCACGCCCGATGGCACCGGGGTGACGTTCTACTCGAACAGGAGTGGGGCGTACGATGCGTGGATGATCCAGCGCGACGGGAGCGGACGCACGCGCCTGACCGATTTTCCTGGTGGTATCACCTACGTGATGCTGGCGCCGGATGGCAAACACCTCGTCACGATTGATCAGAGTGGTCAGAAGAAGGCGTGGATCGCCGCCGCGCCCTGGCCCGCGACCGAGCGAACGGCGACCGCGGTGCAACCGCTCGACCGCCCCGGGCTGACCGCGGAGCCCAACTACTGGACGCGCGACGGGCGCTGGCTGTCGGGCGTCGCAGAGACGGCGAGCGGCGACAATCATGGTACCGTGCTCTGGGACGCGGTGACGTTGCACCCGCGTCTCTTGAATGATGATTCCGAGAGCGAGATCATCGCTTGGCTTCCAGATCATCAGCACATCGTCTACTTCAGCGAGCGCGGGAAGCTCGTGATGCAGGACATCAACACGCTCGCTCGGCACGAGATCACCGGGACGCTGCCGTATCCGCCCGACGCATCTGCCGGAATCATTGCCTCGCCCGACGGCCGCACGCTGTATTACGGCGCGCTCCAGGAAGAAGCGAACGTCTGGATAATGCGACGTCCGGGCGCGGAGAAGGTGAGTCGGTGACAGTGCCTCCGCAGTTGCTCGCCTCCGCGCTGGCCGAGCGGTATCGGATCGAGCGCGAGCTTGGCGCCGGCGGCATGGCGACGGTGTATCTCGGACACGATCTCAAGCACGATCGCGACGTCGCGATCAAGGTGCTGCATCCTGATCTCGGTGCCGCACTCGGTGCCGATCGGTTCCTGAGCGAGATACGCACCACCGCGCGGCTGCAGCATCCGCACATCCTCCCGTTGCTCGATTCGGGCGACGCTGACGGCCTGCTGTATTACGTGATGCCACTCGTCACGGGCGAGACACTGCGCTCGCGCCTCAGCGCGGCAAGTTGATGCTATCTCCATTCAGACCCGACCGACGTTGGCCGTCACGGCGACGCGCGAGATCGGAGGTCACAACGAGTTGCTTGGGGGCACCACCAACCAGTCGACGCTGTTCGACGTCGCGCCGGACGGCCGGGTGCTGGTTGCGGAGGACTTGCCAGGATACTTACAGTTGATTCTCGTGCGCAACTGGCGAGCGGCGTTGCAGAACGAGACCAGGCCGTGAGATCCCACTGTCCACCGGGCGCCGACCCCTTGTTCCGGCGAGCGACTCGGCTAGGCCGGCGAGCCTTTGCGCTTTCCGGCGCAGTGCGCTATGAACTCGTCGTCACGCGATCGCGCGTGACAGCGGCTCCGACGCATTCAGTCCCGGCTACGGTTTGTTGCACGCAGTGTTTCCAACTCGCCACGCGAGTGCGGTGTCGCGGCGCTCGTCGCCGGTGCGGCTCCGTTCCCCGCCATGGGTGAGGCAGGGTTCCGCGTCGGCAGCCCAGTGAAGTCCAACCGTCTGGTTGGCGCATGGTGCCGATTTCTTTCGCTGGGCCCCACGGGCCCGGAGCGCCGTCCGATGCTCATCCACCGGCGCGCCGCCTTCAGGCGCATAGTCGTTATGCAGCAGGCGTTCACCGTTTCAGCGTCGTAGGGCCGCGCCATGCCGGAAGTCATGGTCGACGGCCTGGACGAATCGGCCCTGGAGCGGGTGACGCTGCGGCGGGTGAGTGTCCGGCTCCTGCCGTTCCTGTTCATCCTTTACATCGGGAACTATCTCGACCGCACCAACGTCGCGATGGCGGCGCTGCAGATGAATCGCGACCTGCACTTCAGTGCCACCGCGTATGGGCTGGGCGCCGGCGTCTTCTTCCTCGGCTACTGCCTGCTCGAGGTGCCGAGCAGCATCGTCCTCGCGCGCGTGGGCGCGAGGCGCTGGATCGCGCGCATCATGATCACGTGGGGAGTCATTGCGTCGGCCATGCTGTTCGTGCGCACCCCGATCCAGTTCTACTCGCTGCGTTTTCTTCTTGGCGCCGCCGAGGCGGGATTCTTTCCGGGAATCATCTACTACCTGAGCCAGTGGTTCCCCGCGCACGCGCGCGCACGCGCGATCGCGCTCTTCGCCATCGCGATTCCGCTTTCTGGCGCGATTGGCAGCCCGCTGAGCGCGGCGCTGCTCGGTCTTGACGGAGTGCTCAGGCTTGCCGGGTGGCAGTGGCTCTTCCTGCTCGAAGGGATTCCGCCGGTGCTGCTCGGATTCGCCACGCTTGCGCTGCTCACGAATTCTCCCGTCGATGCGCGGTGGCTCTCGGAACCGCAGCGCGCGTGGCTTGTTGACCGGATGCGGCGCGACCAGGAAGAGAGCGGCGCGCCGCATGGCGTTCCACCACTTCGGGCGCTCTTGCAGCCACTTCTCTGGTTGGTGGCGCTGCCGTACCTGCTCCTGTGCACGATCGGCTACGTGTACATCTTCTGGGCACCGACGCTCATCCGCGACTCGCTGCACGCGAGCGCGCTGGCGACTGGCCTCATCCTGGGAGGGATTGCCTGTCTGGCGGCTGCCGGGATGTTCCTGGCCGCGGTGGGTACCGACCGTGGAGGAGAGCACTCCCTTCGTGCCGCTGCCGGCCTTGCCCTGGCTGCGCTCGGCTGCGTGTGCGCCGCGCTGCTCCCCACACCAATCGGGCGCATCGGCGGTCTGGCGCTCGCCTACATCGGCACGAACGCGGCGTTCGCGCCATACTGGTGCATTCCCCCGATGCTCCTGCGCGGGAGCGCGGCCGCCGCGGGCATTGCGCTCGTGAACTCGCTCGGCAATCTCGGCGGATTCCTCGGCCCGTACGCTATGGGGTGGCTCATGGACGTGACGGGGAGCACGCGCGGCGCGTTCCTCGGCGCCGCCGTCCTCGGGCTGGTTGCGGCGGCGCTCTGCGTCGTGCTGCGGAGCCGGATCGCGTTCGCCACACCGGAGCGGATGGGTCTGCGCCCGTCCACCGTACCACTCGAGACGCCCGCATGACGAGTCGACGGCGGTGACGGACACTGTCGCGCAGCTCAACGGGGTACTTACCGACCGCTACCGCATCGAGCGCGAGCTTGGGGTGGGCGGGATGGCGACGGTCTATCTGGCGGAAGACGTGAAGCACCACCGCAAAGTCGCGATCAAGGTGCTGCACGCGGAGCTCTCCGCCATTCTCGGCCCCGAGCGCTTCCTCAAGGAGATCGAGCTCACCGCGAACCTGCAGCATCCACATATTCTTCCGCTATTCGATTCCGGGAGCGCTGACGGACTGCTGTACTACGTGATGCCGTACGTCGAGGGTGAGACGCTGCGCGGACGGCTGGATCGCGACAAGCAGCTCTCCATAGCGGACGCCGTTCGAATAGCTAGCGAAGTCGCCGACGCACTGGAGTACGCACACAGTTGCGGCGTAGTGCATCGCGACATAAAGCCTGAGAACATCCTGCTTCAGAACGGCCATGCCCTTGTCGCCGACTTCGGTATTGCGTTAGCAGTGCAGCAGGCTGGCGGCCAGCGCATGACGCAGACGGGATTGTCACTCGGCACTCCGCAATACATGTCGCCCGAGCAGGCCATGGGCGAGCGGAATGTCGATGCTCGCACCGACATGTACGCGTTGGGAGCAGTCACATATGAGATGCTAGTCGGTGAGCCGCCGTTCACCGGACCGACGACGCAGGCGATCATCGCGCGCGTGATCACGGAAGAGCCGCGCGGGCTCGTCGCGCAGCGGCGCAGCATTCCGGAATCGGTCGAGGCCGCCGTACTCACCGCGCTGGAAAAGCTACCGGCGGATCGGTTCGGGAGCGCGGCCGAATTCGCCAGGAGCCTTGAAGCCGATGCGCCGGTGCGGCGTACTGGCTCAAGGCTGCGTCACGCACCGGGCCGCGCTATTCGCGTCCCGTTCATCCTCGCACTGCTCGCCGCATCAATTGTCGTCGCTGTCGTCGCGTTCTTCGCGGGACGCCGTACCGCGACAGGAGCGCTGCCCGTCACGAGCTTTGGTCGTGCAACAAAGGTGACCTGGGATCCCGGGCTCGAGATCGCGCCAGCGCTCTCGCCCGACGGACGCAGCGTGGCATATGCATCTGGCAACATGGCAAGCATGCGGATCTTCGTGCGGCAGGTGAGCGGCGGCCGCGCTCTCGCGCTCACAGACGATTCGCTGGATGTCCAGACAGACCCGCAATGGTCGCCGGATGGCACGCGGATCCTCTTCCTCGCCGAGGGTGGCGTGTTCAGCGCACCGGCATCCGGCGGAAGCGCGCGACCGGAGCTGCCCGCGACACCAGGTGAAATCGTTGTCTCGGCCGCGTGGTCGCCAGATGGACAGGGGATCGTGTACACGATTGCCGATTCCGTGTTCACGCGTACTGCAGCGGCACGGTCGCATCTGCTCGCGCACTTGCCCGAGCCCGCACTCTGCCGCTGGGCACCCGGCGGTGCGCTCATCGCGTGCGCTTCCGGAAACGCGTTCTACTCGCGCGTGAGCCGCTTCTTCGGCAATATGTCACCGAGTCGCGTGATGGTCATCCGCGTGCGCGACGGCGCGGTGGTCCCTGTGACCGACAGCACGTCGATCAATGAGAGTCCGGCGTGGTCGCGCGACGGCCGCTGGCTGTACTACCTCTCCAATCGGCTCGGCCCCCGCGACATCTACGCGCTACGAGTCACCAGCGACGGCCACGCCGAGGGCGCACCGGTGCGTCTTACTACCGGACTGGACGCGCACTCGATCTCGACTTCGACGGATGGGACGCACTTCGCATACGACCGCCTGGTGGAGACGTCGAACGTCTGGTCGCTGCCATTTCCGCCGCGTGGCGCGAGCGAGGCTAGCGCCACGCAGGTGACCAGCGGGACACAGGTGGTGGAGGAAGCCGAGCCGTCGGCGGACGGCAGGTGGTTGTACTACGACTCCAATGTGAGCGGGACGTCCGAGCTCTACCGGATGCGTCTTCCGCGCGGCGTACCGGAGCAGCTCACGTTCGATAGTACCGACGACTTCTCGCCTATGCCATCGCCAGACGGCACAAAGGTGGCCTTTCACTCCTGGCGCTCGGGATCGCGCGACATCTACGTGCTCCCGCTCGACGGCGGTCCCGTGCAGCCGGTCACGAGGTCGCCAGCACAGGAGTCGAAGCCGCAGTGGTCCCCGGACGGCAAGTCGATCACGTACACTCTGTACGGCGGCGGCGGCGTCTATATCGTACACCAGAATCCGAATGGCACGTGGGGAACACCGATCAATCGCACGAAGCTCGCCGCTACGTCCTACTTCACATCGTGGCCAACCTGGTCTCCCGACGGTCACTGGATCGCGTACAGCAATGCTCTGCTAGGCGGATCGTTGTTCATGATCGACCCCGACTCCGGTGCGCAACACACCATGCTCGACGCAGCGAAGAGCCGGATGGACGCAGAGTACCCCGTTTGGAGTGCCGACAGCCGCACGCTGTATTTCAAGTCGCACGACGCGAAAGGAAACGCGGAATTCTGGTCCATGCCGATCAACGGCGGCGCGCCGACGCTGCTCGCGCACTTCGATGACCCCGACCGTCCGTCGTACCGCCCCGAGTGGAGCATCGGCGATGGTCGCATGTACTTCACGATCGCCGACCTTCAGAGCGACGTCTGGGTAATGCAGACGTCGCCGCAGTGAGCAGAAAGTGATCAGTTGATTCTCGAAGCCTCCGAAAGAAATAAGCGATATCTGAGTGCCACGTTTGTGCTCGTCGCTGGACTCGCATCAGTCGGCACGAGAACGACTCACGCGGCGCCCGCTCCTCACCCGGTTGCTGCTCAGCTGTCGTTTGATCTCGCTTTGAAGTGTTCCAATACCACTCGCGCATTCCGCTGCAAACCCGCGAGTTTCGCGCGCTTCACCGACGACTTGCGAAACGCGGTGCTGAATTCTTCTTGCGACATCTCAAGCAGTTCCGTCGCGAGTGTGCGCGCATCCTTGCCCGCGATCACTTCACGTGCCGCAAACGCCGGCTCCGTCGCATCTCGGGAAAACTTCACGTTCCAGGGACATACAGATTGGCAGATGTCGCACCCATAGATGAGCTCCCCCAGGGGCGCGCGCAGCGCTTCCGGAATTTCCCCGCGCAGCTCGATGGTGAGATACGAGATGCACCGGGTGGCGTCGAGCACGCGCGGCGCGGGCAGCGCGCCTGTTGGACATGCATCAAGGCACCGGGTGCACGTACCGCATCGCTCCGCCTCGAACGGTGCGTCGGGCTCGAGATCCAGCTCCACGAAGAGCGAGCCGAGGAAGAAGAACGAGCCGAGCGCCGGGTTGATGAGGTTCGTGTTCTTGCCGAACCACCCCAGCCCCGCGCGGCGCGCGAGGTCGCGCTCCAGGACCGGTCCGGTGTCGACGTATGGACGACCATGCACCAGATGGCCTACCTGCTCCTCGATCCAGCGGTGCAGCTCGCGCAGCCGGTCGCGCATCACATCGTGGTAGTCATCGCCGCGCGCGTAGCGGGCGATCGGGCCAGGAGGCTCTGTGCCGCCGTAGTTCATCCCTACCACCACCGCGCTCGTGGCGCCGGGGAAGGGGAGGCGGCTGTCGCGGCGCTCCGTGGCCCAGCGGGACATGTAGTGCATCTCGCCCGCGTAGCCGCGCGCGAGCCAGTCGTCGAACGCCGTGGTGGTGTCGGCGGGACCGAGCGTGGTGAGGCCCACGAGGTCGAAGCCGAGTCCGTAGGCCTGGGCCTTGATGCGTTGCTCCAGCGCGCCGCCCGCCGCCGTGATGCTGGCGGTGCCGTTCGCGCGCGAGCTGGCGCACACGTTGGAGGTGCTGCTCACGTGTCGTTCCCTACCCATCGCGCGTACCGGATGACATCGTCTGCCGGCGGCACGGCGTCATAGTCGCCGTACGCGGTGTACATGCGCCAGCGCACGTAGAGTCGCGATGGAACCGGCAGCCATGGCGCTCTGCGGTACCAGCCGCGCCGCCGCAAACGCCACGCCACGCGCAGCAGATCGCGCGCGAGCGAGGGGCTCGCGATCGCGCGGAGCGTGAGGGTGGCGGCGAGACGGGGCCAGGGCATGTAGGGGCTAGGGGGCTAGGGGGCTAGGGGGCTAGGGGGCTAGGGGCTAATCACAATCTT
>Ga0207695_10006419_pt1 | contig 15268 bp, 25 predicted proteins | sample KBSC54metaG_FD_184354 | JGI IMG/M metagenome (GOLD analysis project Ga0207695, IMG submission 184354) | Corn rhizosphere microbial communities from Kellogg Biological Station, Michigan, USA - KBS C5-4 metaG (SPAdes) (version 2) | ecosystem: Host-associated > Plants > Roots > Rhizosphere > Soil... | reverse complement strand
TGATCCGAACCACGAGAACACGAAGTTCTGGATCGCGTCGCCGTCGGGCTCCATCGAGCTCGGCACGGTCAACCCGGCTGCGTGGCAGGCGTTCGAGATGGGCAAGGAGTACTACGTCGACTTCACGCCCGTCGAGTAGCGCACTTCCCCCCCCCCTTCGAGGCGCCGAGCGCCGGTGAGCGAATGACTGACAAACATGACGCACGCGACGTGTGCGATTGCGGGCACTATCGCGAGGAACACGAACCTGATGGCGACGTGGTCATTTGCTATGGCCGCGACGACGAGGGTAACCCGACCTGCATGTGCGACGAGTTCGAATGCGTGCAGCCCGCGTCCGTCTCCCCCACGCTAGAGCGATGAGCGAATGACTGACCACTCTAACGCCCGAGGAGGGCTGCCCTGATGCCTGAGACCGAAACGCCCGCTGACCCGTCCCTCGTCCCCGCCCCGAGCGCGCCGAGCGAACAGGAGCCCAGCGAGGAGCGACTGCTTGAGCTGGTAGGTGCGATCGCAACCGGCTACCTGAACTACTACGCGACAGATTCGGACGTCGAGGCTGCCGAGTGGCTCCGCTCCCGGCTCCCGGTCCTGCTGGCGGCAGAACGGCGTTCCGTGGTCGACGAGCTGATCGTGTCATTCCTCGACGACACGTTGAGCGGCAGCGCAATCGAAACTGTGTCGTTGCAGAAAACCCAAGAACATGATGGCGCCCGCACGTCGTGGTACGATGGCGGCGATCTACGCATCTGGATCAACGCGCCGATCGGCGACCCGGATGAACCCGGCTCGCTCGATGGCGAGACGTTTCGCGAGGCGATGATCGACGTGATTCGCCGTGACGGCACGCCGGCAATCGTCGCGGAACTCGATGCGGCGTTGTCGCCCGCCGTCTCCTCCTCGGGGAGCGTGGAGCATGGCTGAGACCCGCCGCGGTCCCCGAGGGCGCCACGCCGTGAGCTATTCCTCGGGACGAAACGCGGCGTCCAACTCGTCGGCCAACTCGGGATGCTCGGCGAGGAGCCAGGCCAGCCGGGCCAGGAGCGGCGGGTCCGAGCGGCCCGCGAGGGCGTCGGTGAGCGTGGAGACGCCGACGCCGAGGAGGTGCGCGAGGTCGGTCTGTCGGAGGCCCGTGGCGTCGAGCACCGCGTACAGGCGCTCGCGCGTCGCGGTGGCGGGTGCTGATTTACTCGGCATCGGCTCGGTTCGTTCGGCTCAGGATCTCGCGCACGACCTGATCGTATTCGCGGGCGATCTCGTCTCGGCGGGCGGCGGCCGCGCGCACGAGCGGGCTCTCGTCGTCCACGGTCTGGTCGCGGGCGGCGTCGTAGGCGTTGGCCGCCTCGACGTAGCGCGCCCAGATGGCCCGCACGGCCGGCTCGTCGATCGCTACAGCCGCGTTGATCTGCTCGCGGGTCACGGGGAACTGGGATTCGGTCGGCATGGTCAGGTCTCTCGGTGGTGGCGGGCTCGCTCGTCCCGCACGTCAGACAATCTATATCCGCCAACCGGATACGCAATAGATAATCCGGCTGGCGGAGAAAACCTTACAAGTTGTCCTGTATTGGGGACAGCCGTCCCCGAGGGCGTGGACCGTGGCTGAGACCCGCGAGCCGAAGCGCATCCGCTGCGACGAGTGCGGGTACGAGTGCGACGAGTCCGACAAGCCGGACGCGCTGAATCGGTATCACGTCGGCGGCCAGCATGTGTGCGACCGATTTCAAGCCGGCATCTTTCGGCGCATCGAACCATCTACCCGCTCCCCGGAGGGCCAGGAGCCGTGAGACGTAACATATCGCTGATCGTGCTCGTAGCACTGGTCGGCTCCCTGTTCGTCGTCTTGGCCATAGAGGCCAGGCAGGAGAGAACGAACCGATGCCAACTGCTGTTCGAGATCGCCCGATCGGCGCACGACTCACTATCGATTGTGCGATCCGACGAGCCGTGTCTGCAACTGCTGTCTCACTCCCCAGCGCGGAGCGAGGAGCGATGAGCGCGCCAACGCAGGCACCGGCTGCACCTGCACCGACGAGCAGCGAGGCGGAGTTTTACCGCTACTGGTCGGACATGGTTGCCATTTACGCAGCGGAGGCCGGCAGTGTCGGCAACATCGAACTGCTCGAACGCTTCGCGCGTGACGCAGACAGGTATGCTCGGAAGGCTGCGCGGTTAGAGCGCGTCGTCCGTCACCCAGGAGGACGGTGAGATGCCGACCTGCGGATGCTATTGCTACCCCCTCCGAGTCGCTCGACGGAAAGCGCTCGTCGCCAGATGGACGGCGAAGTATCGGGCGCGTGGCCTGTCGAACACCGAAGTCGAGCGCATCATCCAAAAACGTCTCTATCGCGAGCGTATCTGACATGACCCCACCCGACGCCCCCGACGCCTCCCGGTCGAGTGGGGAGCCCGAGAAACAGCCCGTAGCCACGACGACAGACGACTGGTCGCTGGGTGTGCTGATGCAGGGCCGTGAATGTAAAAAGTGTCACGCGACGGACGTGCATGGGTTCGACTCGCCTGCGTTCGGCAAATCGTGGTTCTGCGGAACCTGCGGCATCGTCTCGCTCGGCGGTGGATATGAACCTCCTAAGTCCGCCCCCGTCCTCGTCTCGCCGGACGTCCCAGAGGAGCCACAACCGACGCTCGACGACGGCCAGATTACTGAGCAGTTCGGGCCGTGGCGGCATCGCGATCCGCATCCGACCGTGCCGACGCGCGCGTGGGTTGATGTGGACGTGGGGATTGTCGCGATGGTCGACTATCTCAACACGATCCCCGGCGTGCGCACGATGGCGAGTTGCCAAGGCACGCTCGGCGAAGGCGGTCCGCATCCGTATCGCGCGCAGGTGATGGCGTCGTGGCCGACGGACGTCGAGCCGCGCCTGTTCGCGGAGTTCGACGTCACGGTGGAAGGCGACCAATGGGGGTATCTACATCCGCGCGACGGCTGGTCTCCGCCCTCCAACTCCGGGCGCGCGAGCGAGCGAGCCCCAGACGACATCCTCGCCACGTTCCGGCGGTATGCCGAGGCCGCATCGGAGTACGCCGACTGCCTCAAGCGGGCTTACATGGGCGACTTTCGCTCGGTGGCAGAGGACCGCGATCTCGACGATGCCGTTCGAGAACTGCGGGAAGTGAGGACGGAATTCGTGGCCGAACTCACCCATCTCCGCGCCGAGCGAGACACCTTGCGGCGCTTTTGCGGTGTCGCCTTGCAGGCCACCCGCGTGCACGAGATAGGTGATTGGGACGGCGGCGACCTGCAAGACGCGATGCTCTCCTGCGGGCTAATCGCTGAGGTGCAGGCGACGGAGCCCTGCGGGGAGGCGTGCCGATGCGCGGAGTACGACGACTTTCCCCAGACGTGCTATCGCGTCTCGGGGCTCGGCGAGCGTTGTCTCGCCGCCCGCCCGACCTCCTCCACGGCGGAGGGCTGAGCGATGCCTGACTCCCCTTCCCCCGTCGAGGACGGACGCGCGCCGATGACTAACCCTCCGTCGGTCTCGGTCCCCGCCGGCGAGGAAATCATCCAAGCGTGCTACGAGTTGTGCGCTGGATTGATCCATCTCGCGTTCTCGCATCCTCATCACTCTGTGCATTTCGACCGAGCCGATCGTGTGCGCTCCATGATTCATTCCCTCACCACCCGTCTGTCGGCGCTGGAACGGGAGAATGGGGAACTCAAGGCGGCGCGGGATCAGCTCAGGGCATCGCTCGGCATTCACATCCAGACCATCGGCGGCGAGTTATCGTCTCTCCCTTCTTCCTCGGAGCGGTCCTAAGACATGAGCGAACGCCGACAGTGTAGCGAGATGGTTTACGTGCGCGACTGTTATCGTCGGACGGGTCGCGGCAAATACGGGTTCGAGATGCACTACGCGCGACGGCTCTGCAAACGGCGTGCGGTGCGCGGCCGAGATTACTGCCGTCAGCATCTCGCGTTCCATCGTACCGAGCCATTCGCCCCTTTTCCATCTCCAGCCCCCGATCCCCGCGAGCGATGAGCGGACGCCCGATCGGTGCGCGCGCCCCGGTGCTCAACCCTCGCCGCGCCTATCCCGAGAAAGCGGAAGAGCGTGCGGCGCACAAGCTCGCCGACGCACTCGGCTTCGAGGTCTATCGGCTCAGCCAATCCCGAGCGTCGCGGCAGTCGCCCGGATGGCCCGATTTACTCCTCGTCTGCCCCGCCAAGGGTCTCGCGGTGTGGTATGAGGCGAAGAGTGCCACCGGCAAGCAATCGCCCGCCCAGCGGGCCTTCCAAGCGAAGGTGACGGCCTGTGGTCACGAGTACGTCGTCGGGACCCATCACGCGCTCGTCGACTGGTGTCGAGCGAGGGGGTTGATCCGGTGAGTGACGATATGATCATGCTCCTCGGCGACGTCCATGGCGATTGGGATGTCGTCGTGCGTGCCAGCGACCAGGCCAAACGCGCTGGCGCCGCTGCGCTTGTTCAGGTCGGCGACTTTGGTTGGTCGGCGACGATCGAACGTCTCGCGCGCGCGAAGCCGCCGACCATCCCGGTCTATGCCATCGACGGGAACCACGAGGATTTTGGCTGGCTGGCCGAGCGAACACGGGGCTGGACGACCGAAGTTGCGCCGGGCCTCACGTTTGTCGGGCGCGGGGATGTGCGCACGATTGCCGGCATTCGCATCGGCTTCCTCGGTGGGGCAGAATCGGTGGACAAGAAATGGCGAAGGACGCGCCTGCAAGCCCCTGACATCGCCGGCGAATTCCTGTGGTGGCCGGAGGAGCGCATTACCGCCGAGCAGGCGGCGCGCCTCAGAGATGCCGGCCGCGTGGATCTGCTCGTTACGCACTCCCCGCCCGATACGGTCATTCGCCGGCAATTCCCGCCATCTGGCCTTCGGATGTTCGACATCGACCCAGCCGCGTGGATCGACGTGTCGGCGTGCGCCGTCGAATTGGTGCGCGCTGCACTTGGTAACCCGCCCCTGGTGTGCGGGCACATGCGCGGTCACGTCACCGACGATGGCGTTACGATTCTCGACATCAACGAGGCCGTGCTCCTGAAGCGCGACTTCGTCGTTCGGCCGGACGCCGCGTGACCGCTCCCTCGTCCGCTTCGCTCACGTCGCTGACCGCGACCGAACAGAAAGTCGCCCGCCTCCTCTCCCTGGGCTACGACTACAAACGCTGTGGGAGTCTCCTCGGCATCGACGAGCGCACGATCGAGACGCACGTCTACCGCATCGCCGCCAAGCTCCAGAATCCCGACGAGCTGTCCCCGAAAATGCTCGTCACGCTGTGGGCCGCCTTCCAGCGCTGGACGGAGGAGCACGCAGCGCGCGAGCCGGCGGCGTGACCAGAGTCGCCGGCTCAGTTTGGGAAATCACTGACGGGATTGTACTGACGCGCTCAGCGGTACGCGCGTTGATATTGGACGCGTGCAACTCTCAGTCGCCCACGTTGTTGCCCACGTTGTTGCGCGCTCAGTTGCGCGCGGCCACGCCAAGCAGGTCCCCCGCGACCACTGCACCGGCTGCCGCGCCCCCGTCTCGAGTTCGGACGCCATCGCCCGGCACAACCAGGAATGCGCCGAAACGGGAGAACGATCGTACCAAGGGCATAGCTCGTATCAGACGCCCGCTCAACGGTTCGGGGCGATCAAGGCCGAGCAGGATGCGAACGTGAAGGCGCGACTGGCGCGGAACGGCGTCGTGGACTGGCGCTGATGGCCGCGGCGAAGCCACCGAAACCCCTCACGCCCCGCCAGCAACGCTTCGTCGAGCGCTACCTCGTCACGCTTAACGCCTCGCAGGCGTACCGCGAAGCCTATCGATGCAGCGAGGTCGTTGCCAACCGGAACGGGCCGCGGCTGCTGGTGAATGCTGGTGTGCAGGCCGCGATCCAGGCGGCGATGGCCGAGCGATCCGCGCGCACACAGATCACCGTCGACGCCGTGCTGCAACGCTTCTGGCTCATCGCCACGGCCGACCCGCGCGAGTTGATCGAGTATCGCCGCACCTGTTGCCGCTACTGCCACTCGATCAACCACGAATATCACCGCACACAGGTCGAGCTCGATCGCGACCGCGCCGATTGGGAGTCCCTCCAGAAGAAGTCGAGTAAAGAGGAGTTCAACGTGAAGGGCGGCCCGGGCTATGTCGCCACGCGCGAGCCGCACAAGGACTGTCCCGAATGCTTCGGCGAGGGGGTCGAGCGAGTGTTCGTGCACGACACTCGCCACCTGTCCGACGCGGCGCGCGCGCTCTACGCCGGCGTCAAGACGACCAAAGATGGGCTGGAAGTGAAGATGCACGATCAGCACGCCGCCCTCGTCAACGTCGGCAAGCATCTCGGCATGTTCGACGAACGCCCGGAACCGCCGGTGAGCGAGGAAGAGAAGATCGCGCGCATTCGGGCGGGCATCGCGGCGATGGATGAATCGACGGCGGTCGCGGCATGAGCACCATGACGAGCGTCGCACCCTCTCCCCTGCTCCATCCGCGTTGGTCCGTGCTGCGTCCGCACGCCATCCAATCGGCGTTCTACCGGAGCGCGCACCGCTTCAACGTCGTCCCGGCTGGTCGTCGATCGGGCAAGACCGAAATCGCGAAGCGTCGGCTCGTCCGGCGCGCGGTGAAGGGCACGGACTTCGACAATCCGCGTTTCTTCTACGCGGCCCCGACCTACGGCCAGGTCAAGCGTATCGCGTGGAAGGACTTGAAGCGCCTGGTCCCGAAAGACGCGATGCGGGGCACGCCATCCGAGTCGGATCTCGTGATCCCGCTCTGGCACGGCGGCGAGATCGCGCTCGTCGGCATGGACAAAGCGGAACGCATCGAAGGCGCGCCGTGGGACGGCGGCGTGATCGACGAATACGCGAACATGAAGCCGCAGGCGTGGGGCGAGAACGTCCGCCCAGCGTTGTCCGACCGGAACGGCTGGTGCGATCTGATCGGCGTGCCGGAAGGCCGGAACCACTACTACGACACCGACCAGCGCGCGCAGGCGGAACTCGCGGAGAAAGGGGACGCCAGCGAGTGGGGCCGCTTTCACTGGACGAGCGCCGACATCCTGCCGGCCGCCGAGATCGAAGCGGCGCGACGCGATTTGGACGAGCTCACGTTCCAGCAGGAATACGAAGCCTCGTTCGTCAACTTCGAGGGCCGAGCGTACTACGCGTTCACCGACGCGAACAAGGCGCCCAAGCTCCGCGATCGATACCAGCCGGGCCAGCCGCTCATCCTCTGCTTGGACTTCAACGTAGCGCCGGGCGTCGCGTGCATCGCGCAAGAACTTCCCCTGCCAAACGGAGAGCCAGGTCAACCCGGCCAGACGGAAACGGCCGTGATCGGCGAAGTCTGGATCGACAATAACAGCAACACGCCGGCCATCTGTCGTCGGCTGCTCACCGATTGGGGCACACATCAGGGCCGGGTCGAACTCTACGGCGACGCGACCGGCGGCGCGCGCGGGACGGCGCAGGTCCAGGGCTCTGACTGGGACATTGCCCGCGCGATGCTGCGCGACGGCGATCCGTCGACCGGACTCGCCGGCTTCGGCGCTCGCCTGCTCGTCTGTGTGCCGAGCGCCAACCCGAAAGAGCGCGCGCGCGTCAATGCGGTCAACTCTCGCGCTTGCGCTGCTGACGGCACGCGAAGACTGCTCGTCGATCCAGCCGCGGCGCCACACGTCGTCCGCGACCTCGAAGGCGTCCGCACGCTCAAAGGCGGCTCCGGTGAGATCGATAAGAAGATTGACCCCAAGCTCACGCACATCTCCGACGCCTTGGGCTACTACGTCGCGTACCGCTTCCCGGTCAACTCGCAGTCCGCCACCAGTTTCCGCCCGCGCTACTAGGCCACTAGTCCATGACCCACCATCCCGACCATGCCTGACATCAGCGGCTACACCGGCAATGCCACGGCGAGCGCGACGCCAGGGGTTGGAGAGCTCGGCGGCTTCGCCATCAACACTACCAACCCCGAGTCGCCCGACTACCAAGCGCCCGCCTACCGCCAACAGTCCGAACGCTGGCAGACGGTGAACGACGTGCGGGAAGGGACGGACGCCATCAGACTGCGGCGCGGCATCTATCTCCCGCGCTTCTCGTCTGAAGACGGCAAGGACTGGGACGCGCGCGTGAACATGAGCTACGCGACCGATGTCTATGCCTCGACGCTCACCGATCACATCGGCCTCGTCTTCGCGCAAGCGCCGAAACTCGAAGGGGATGTGCCGGACGAACTGGCGACGCTGCTCGAAGACGCAGACGGCCAAGGATCACACTGGCACGTCTTCGCTCGTCGGGCATTGGAATCCGGCCTCCACTATGGCCACGCCGCGATCTGGACGGACTACCCGGCCGTTTCGCCAGATGAACCTTTGCGGCTCGACCAACAGCAGGCGCGAAAACTCCGTCCCTATTGGACGCTCATCACGGCACCGGAAATCGTGTCGTGGCGCACCGTGCGGATCGGCGGGGTGGAAGTGTTGACGCAGTTCGTCCGTCGTGAGCATGTCTCGACGGACGCGGGCCGGTTCGGGACCGCGATCATCTGCCAATACCGCGTCGTTCAACAGGACGTGCTCTACGATGGCAACGGTACGGCGTCGGGGCTCGGCGGGATCACCTGGGCAGTCTGGCAACCCGTGAAGGACACGCAAGCGGGGCAAGGCGGGGAGTCGTTCGTGATGACCGCCGAGGGCACGATCGAAGGCCCGGAGCGCATACCGCTCCGCATCTTCTACTGCGGCGAGCGGTTCGGTACGCTCCACTCGAAGCCCTTCCTCTACGACCTGGCGATCACGTCGCTCGAAGAGACGCAAGTCTCCTCCGACTACGCGGCGGTCATGCATCGCTGCAACATCCCGACGCCGGTCTTCAGTGGGTTGGTGACCGGCGAAGAAGTGAACATGAGCGCCGGCGTCAATCTGCCGCTGCATGGCACGGCGACCTACATGGAGCCCAAGGGCACGGCGCTGGCGGCGACGCGACAACGCTTGGAGGACATCAAGCTCGAGCTGATCCGCCAGGGCGCGGTCGCGCAAGGCGGCGATCTCTTGCACGGTCGGACCATGACAGCGACCGAAGCGGCACAGATCGCCCGGCAGCGGAACGCACGCCTGTCGTCATCCGCCCGGAACCTTCAGGACGCGATGGAAGGCGCGCTCGACGACATGGCGGACTTCTTGGGGATCGGCGCGGTCTCGACGAAGAAGCGCACGGCGCAAGCATCAACAAGCAATGCCTTCAAAGGCAAGACCGGCGGCAAGGCGGATACCGAGGGCGGCTCGATCCTCATCAATCAGGACTTCGCGGGCTCGCCCGTCGACCCCGCATTCATGATGGTGGTGATGAAGGCGTTCGAAGACGGCGTGCTGACGCGGGACGAGACGCGGTACGCGCTCCAGAACGGTGAGCTGCCGGAAGACGAAGATCCGGAGACGACGGCCGCCATCCTCGACGCGATTGCCGCAGCGAAAGACGAAGCGGCGGCGCAAGCTGCTGCCGACAAGCGCGCGCAATTCGATGCGATGGCCGCGAGCGGGGGTGCGCCCGGCAAGCCGAGCGGCAAGCCGGCGGCGAGCGACGCGCCGATCGAGGAGGCCGCGTGACCGACCGACCGCGCAAACCCAACGGCGCTTGCAGCGCTTCAAAAGCGCGCCACGTCGGCGGCTATCACAAGAAGCCGAAAGATTTCATTACGGTCGAGGAGACCGTTGCGCTCATGGACGATCGGCTACGCGTCATTTTGCGGCCAGTGCTGACGGAAGTGATCGCGGACTACGACCGGCATCTGCGCGCGCGAGTGTGGTGGCGCCGGGCGCTCGATCGACTCTTGCGCCGCGGACTGCGGATGGGTGTAGCGCCGTGATCGGTGACACCGAGCCGCCAGTATCGTACATCGCGATCTTCCTCGAGAATGAGGATGCGAACTTCCGCGTGGAGACTCACCATTGGGACGAGATCGACGCCGCGTATCACCAGTACGTCGAGCGGCGGATCGACCGCGTGCTCACGTTGGATAGCACGGACGGCACGCCGCTGTTAATTGCTGCGTCCCGCATCGGAGGTGTCTCGATCAGTTCCCCGGAATCCCGCGAGCGCATCCGGGCCATCGAAGCCGCATTGAAACAGGAAGCAGGGTTCGCGGAATGACGCCTCAGCAAGCCCGCGCCCTGGCCACGCTCGAACGGCTCGCTCGGAACCTGGCGCCGGCCATGCGTGCCGCGTACGAACGCGCGCTCCGGAAGCTCGCGCAGTCGGGCGACATCGACGCGGCGGCCGAAGCGCTCGCCTCGGGCGACGTGACCGGTGCGATTGAAGCCTTGCTCCCGGCCGATGCCACCGCGCAGTTCGCGCACGATCTCACCGTGGCGGTCGCACAAGTGGCCTCCGACGTTGGCCCACAGACCGCGAAAGAGATCGCGTCGATCGTCCGCGTCGACTTCTCGTTCATCCCCGGCTCGCCGAGCGCGGCGCAATCGCTGCGCGCGCTGATCTTGGGTCGCATCGCGCCGGTGGCCGCGGCGATCAAAGACGGGTTGATGGAAGTGTTGGCGAACGGGCTCCGCCTGGGCGTGAATCCCCGCGTCACGGCACGCCTGGCCCGGCAGTTCATCGGGCTCACCGACTACGACGCGCGGCTCCTGGCTTCCTTCGCGGACCAAATTCGGAACGACCCGCAGACGGCGCTGACCCGCGCGCTTCGAGATGCGCGATTCGATCGAACACTCGTGAAGGCGATCGACGGCGCGCCGGTCACCGATGAGCAGCTCGTCGCGATGGAATCGGCCTATCTCCGGCAACTCCAGAGTTGGCGGGCGGAGACCTGGAGCCGGACGACGACGCTCATGGCGATCCGGAACACGCAGACCGCGGCGTGGAACCAGATGGCCGACGATCTGAAGATCGACAAATCACGGCTCGTGAAGACATGGGTCGCCACGATGGACGACCGCACGCGCCCCAGTCACGTCGCGCTGCACGGGACGACGATTCCGATCGACGACTTCTTTCCGAACGGCAACTTCACAGTCGGGGACGGCCTCGGAGGTGACGAGGATTGGAACTGCCGTTGCGTGCAGACGGTGCGCGTGCTGCCCGCGAACGGCACGAGCGCGGCAGACTTCCTCAGACAGCGCGCCGAGATGTTCGCGCAGCAGCGCGCGCAGATGGGCCGCGCTGCCAAAGCCGCCAACGCCGCGAAATCACCCTCACGGAGAGTCGCATGATTGACGACCTGACCAGCGATCTGACCAACGATCCCGCCGAGACTACGTTGCCCGAGCTACTCCCCCTCCCGCCGTCGCCGCCAAGCGCCGAGTACGCGGTGCACGGCGCGGTCGCGTCCTACTCGATCGGCCACGGCTGGACCTCTTCTGACGCCCTCGTGGCGAAGCATTTGAACCGGTTGGCCGCGGTCGAATATCCTGACGGCGCCACTGTCGCGAACGCCGACACGCTCATCACGCGCGAGTACGGAATCGCGGCGCGACGGATCGGTGTCGTTGGCCCAGACACACCGGCGCACGATCACGCGAACGAGCATGCGAACGAGCATGCCGGTGAGTGACGCCGACGCGTCGATTCTGCCCGTCTTGCCCGCCGCCGTAACGGCGATGCAGGACGGCGCGCTCCAAGGCAACCCGCGCGAGGTGTATATGTGGTTCTTCCACCATCTCGACGTGCAGCAGTATCGGGCCGTGAAGCTCGTGGAGATTGAATACGCCCTCGGCATGTCCGAAGCCTCAGCCTCGATCGCCGTGCGCAAGTTGGTCGACCTGGGCTACATCGAACGCGTACGTGCGTCGTCCGGCTCGTCTTACCGGCTCGTGCACTCGAACCCTGCGCGCGAGCCGCGGCAGGGTGCTGATGGTCAGGACTTTAGAAAGCTGAAGCGATCGGCCTGCGCCTAGCGTCGCGCGTTCGTATCCTGCCTCCATCACGGTCGTTATCCCCCGAACACCGTCTTTGGACTCAGGAGCTCCGTTTCGTATGACACTCGCCGCCGTCGTCGACTCCCTCGATAGTATCCCCGAAGCGCTGCGCGAGATCTACAAGCCGTCCGCCGATGGCAAGTTCGTGCTCGATGCCGATGTCGATGCCCATCCTACCGTCGCGGGCCTCAAGCGCAACACCTCGGCCGCCGTCAGCGAGCGGAAGAAGCTCGAACAGCAGCTCGCCACGTTCAAGCCCATCATCGGCGAGCGCACTCCGGAAGAGATCGCGGAGATTCTCTCGGCCCACGCCGCGACCGAAGAGGAGCGCGCGAAAAAGGCCGGGGAGTTCGACAAGTTGCGTCTCAAGGATGCCGAGAAGATTCGCGCCGAGTACGAGCCCAAGGTCAAAGAGGGCGAAGTGTACCGGCAGAAGTATGAAGCGCTCGAATACGAGACCACGGTCAAATCCGCCTTCCTCGAAGCCGGCGGCGACCCCGAGAAGATGCGCCATGCTCTTTCGATCGCGCGGGACCGGATCGCGCGCGGCAAGCAGGGCCTCGAAGTGCTGAACGAGCTCGGCGAACCGAGCGGCAAGAGCTTGAAGGACTTCTTCGCATCCGACTTCAAGGCGGACGCGCCCTATCTCTATCTGGGCTCGGACGCCAGAGGATCGGGCGCGGGATCAGACGCCGCAGGTCGCACGTTGCCGGCGGGCGTCGTCTCGATTCGCGATACCGGCGCGTTCCTGGCGAATCTCGACGGGATCGCGTCGCGCAAGGTGATGGCGAAGTAGTGAAGGAGTGAAGGAGTCCTGACGCGATAGACAGGCGCGTGCATCGGGTGGCCCGGTGCGCTGCACCAGCACGAAGAAGAGTAGAACTGAAGGAGGCAGTCGGATCGCGCGGTGGCCGCGCGATCCGACGGTCGCAGTCGGACGAACCGGTGGCCGGTTCGGATCGATGAGGCGGCGGTTTTTCGCTGTGTTTCCGCGCGACCGATTGTCCGTCATCGGTCGATGACGCCGCCCGGCCACCACGCAGTACGTGCAGTTGCGCATCGGCCACAGTCGGTTGTCGTCGCCATCGAGACGAGCGGTCGCTCTCACCCGAGCCTTTCGCTGAGAGGACGCCTCCGATGGCGAACGTCTTTACCGATGTCATCCCGATCATATTCGCGCGCGCGCTTCAGACGCTCCGCGCGACCTGCGCCCTGACGCAGGTCATCAACCGCGACTTCGAGAATACGCCGGCCAATACCGGCGACACGGTCAACGTGTGGATTCCGAGCGCGGCCGTCGATTCCGACGTGACCCCGACTGCGGCCCCACAGGCCGGCCAGGACACGGTGCCGAAGCGCGTCCCGGTGACGCTCAACCGCTGGCGCCATTCCGGTTTCTATCTCGACGACAAGAACGCCGAGTCGATCGCCGCTGGGGTCTACAACGCGCAGATCCCGGAGCACATCAAGGCGCTGGCGCAGGGCGTCAACAGCTACGTGTTCTCGCTGTACACGGGCTTCTATGGCCTCGTCGGCACGCCCGGTGTGACGCCGTTCGCGACCGACACGACAGCGGCCACACAGGCGCGGAAGCTCCTGAACAAGCAGCTCGCGCCGATGGACCCGCGCTACATCATCCTGAATCCGGACGCCGAAGCATCGGCGCTCGAACAGGTCAAGCTCTCGGGCTTCCAGAACACGGGGAGTCAGAGCGCGATCATCCAGGGCCAGATCGGCCAGCGGTACGGCATGACGTGGCTCATGGATCAGCAGGTTCCCACGCATCCGAGCGTCGCCATGACGGCGGGCGCCGCGACTGCCAACGGCGTCCAGGCGATCAACGCGGGCTCTATCGACGGCGGACGCACCGGCACGCTCTCGATTGCGAAGGCGACGAACGCGACCAACCTCATCGTCGGCGACATTCTGACCATCGCGGGCCAGACGCAGCAGTATGTCGTCACCGCCGCCGTGACGCTGGCCGTCGGGAACACAACGGTCAACATCGCCCCGGCGCTTCAGGTCGCGACGGCCGGCGGTGAAGCCATCACGCTCGCCGCGGCGCATGTCGTCAACCTGGCGATCCACCGCGACGCCATCGCCTTCGCGAGCCGTCCGCTCCAGAAGACGAGCCAGAACACGGTCGAGATGATGTCGATTCCGGACCCGGTGACGGGACTGAATCTCCGCCTCGAGCTCGTGCGGCAGAACAAGCAGTGGTTCTACGACTTCGACATCCTGTACGGCGCCTCCGTGGCGCGTGCGGAGCTCGGCGTTCGTATCGCCGGCTGAGTCGTGCGCACCGCCGAGCACCGATTCCCTGGTGCTCGGCGGTGCGTTGTCGTTGGCGTTCGTTGCAGTGCTCGCCGTGCTCGCCGTTTTCTCCCCCAGCAGATCAAGGAGTCGCCGATGCCGCACATCCCCAATCGCACGACGGTTCCCACGGTGCGTGTTATCTCCGCGGACTCGCCGCTTGGCTATGTCATCATCAACGCGGCGGACTTCGTCGAGGGGTCGCATGCGCGATTCGACGAATCAGCGCAGTCGGCGAGTTCACTCGCGACGGCGAAGCGCGGAAAGAAGGCGGGCGCGGTGGACATCATTCCGCCCGTGGATTCCGCAGCGTGAACCGCGTGAACCGCGTGAATCGCTCGGCGTGGCTCTGGGCGCGGGCGTCGTTTCGGGGGAGACACGCGCAGTACCGTGACTATCCCGCCGAGCCACGCGCTCGACGGACTCTACGGACTCGACGGAGGCGCTGATGCCGATCACGATTGATACGACGATCGGCGGCGCGTCAGCGAACTCGTACAATACGATCGCGCAGCTCGACGCGTATGCGCTCGGTGTCAACCCCGATGCCGCCGCGGCATGGGCGGCACTCGCCACCGATGACGCCAAGGCGCCGTTCGCGGTGCGCGCGACGCGCATTCTCGACACGATTGCCTTTCCCGGCACGATGGTCGCCTTCGCGCAAGCGCTGCAATGGCCGCGATGGGGCGTCGTCGCCCCGGTGGGCTTCGCGTTCGGCGTACCGTGGTCCGACTATTACTACCCGCCCGATGTGATCCCGCCTGCGGTCCTGGCGGCGCACGCGGCGCTCGCCGTGTTCCTGGCCGTTCACGCGTCGAGCGATCCCTTTGGACCAGGCGATGCGGGGCCGTTGTCGGCGCTCAAGGTGGGCGCGGTCGATCTCACGTTCCGCGAGGGCGCGCAGACGGTGGGTCGGGATTTCCTCGCGCGCGAAATCTACCCGATTCTCGCGGCTGGCAAATGCGCGGGCGCCGCGCACAGCGTGCGGTTGTCGAGGTGAGTCGATGAATCTCGGCGCCCTCGTCTCGACCGGCCTCGCCCTCG
>Ga0207695_10006418_pt1 | contig 15269 bp, 8 predicted proteins | sample KBSC54metaG_FD_184354 | JGI IMG/M metagenome (GOLD analysis project Ga0207695, IMG submission 184354) | Corn rhizosphere microbial communities from Kellogg Biological Station, Michigan, USA - KBS C5-4 metaG (SPAdes) (version 2) | ecosystem: Host-associated > Plants > Roots > Rhizosphere > Soil... | reverse complement strand
GGCGGATCGTCAAAGTGCGGAAACAGTTTCACGCATTCGGCCGCGGCAAATTCGAGATGCTGCTCCCCGAGAACCGGAAGGTGCTCACGTTTCTCCGGCGTCACGAAGACCAGGTGATCCTGTGCGTGAACAATCTGTCGCGGTTCGTCCAACCGGTGGAGATCAACCTGCAGCGCTGGAAGGGCTGGACGCCGCTCGAGATCATCGGGAACGTGCGCTTTCCGGCCATCGGCGATCAGCCGTATTTCCTGTCGTTAGGCCCGCACACGTTCTACTGGTTTCACCTCGTCCCGCCTCAGTCCGACGGCGCATCGTCGTGACGGCCGCGCCGGCGCCGCTACTGCGCGTGCACGGTGGGTCGGTGGCCGACGCGCTCGACCCGGCAGTGGTGCGCGAGCTCGCGCCCAGCGACCTGGCGCGATGGCTCGTGACGCGTCGCTGGTTCGGCGCCAAGGGACGGCCGCCGGCCGAAGCGCACATCACCGAGGTGATCCCGCTGCACTGGGGCGATGACCGCGCGGTGGTGACGCGCATCCTCACGACAGACGCGACCGGCGCCGAGCAGAGTTACCAGCTGCCGCTCGTTGCGCGTGCCGGCGAGCCGCACGACGAGCCCGGTGCGGGTGCCGTGCTGGCGCGCATCTCGGCGGGCCACGAGCAGGGCGTTCTGATCGACGCCCTCGAAGATTCCGGCTTCCGCGCGCGCCTGGGCGCTGCGTTAGGCGAAGGCGCCGCCTTCGAAGGCGACGGCGCACGCTGGACCATCGATCCCGTCGGTCCGCCCACACGCGGGCTCGACGCACTCCCGTCCGACGTGAGCCGCGCCGAACAGAGCAACACGTCCGTCCGCTTCGGCGACCGCGCGATGCTCAAGCTCTTCCGCCGGCTCGAGCACGGCGAGAATCCGGATGTCGAGATCGGCACGTTCCTCACGACGCACACGACGTTCCAGCACACGCCTGCTGTGTTGGGCGTGATCCATTACAGCGACGCCGCCGGCGCCACCTACGTGACCGGCATGCTGTCACGCTTCGTGAGCGGCGCGCGCGACGGGTGGGCGATCGCCCTCGACGAGGCACGCGCCGCGGTGCGCGCCGCACCCGGCGATGGCACCACGGCGTTCGCGAGCGAGGCGGTGCGCATTGGCCGCATGACGCGCGACCTGCACGCAGCCCTCGCCTCCTCGCCGGACACGCCGGGCTTCCGCACCGATCCCGTCACGTTAGGCGACGCCGAGCACTGGGAGCGTGCGGCGCGGGGCGCGGTGGAGGAGGCGCTCACGCTGTTAGGCGAGCGCGCCGGCACGCTGCCCGAGCCCCACCAGGCGATGGCGCGTGCCATCGCCGGCCGCCGCGCCGCCGCGCTCGAGCGCCTCGACGACGTCGCCGTGCGCGTCCGCTCGGCGCTCCAGTCGGCCGGCGCCGGTGCGCTGCGCAAAACACGGCACCACGGTGACTATCACCTGGGCCAGTTGTTGCGCGGCGAAAGGGGCGTGTGGTTCATCGTCGATTTCGAGGGCGAGCCCTCGCGGCCGTTGTCCGAACGGCGCGCGCTGAGCAGCCCGCTGCGCGACGTCGCCGGCATGCTGCGGTCGTTCGCCTACGCGGCCGCGACCGCCGCCGCCGAGCGCGGTGGGTTAGGCGTGGACGCGAAGACGGAGATCGCCGCCGCGCACTGGGAGCGCGATGTGCGCGCGGCGTTTCTCTCGGGCTACGACGCGAGCGCCGACGACCCGTTGGTCGCGCTGTTCGAAATGGAGAAGCTCTTCTACGAATTGCGCTATGAGCTGAACAATCGGACCGAATGGGTGTGGATCCCGCTGCGCGGCGTCGCGCGCCTGTTCTGACCGCGTGCTCATCGTGGCCTCATTCCACATCTGTTCGTCATTCCCGCTGCTGCCGCTGCGCACCATGATCTCAGCCGAGCCCTCGTTGTCGAAAGCGCACCAGCGGTTGCTACTGGGACCCTGGCTGATCGTCACCGGCCCCTTGATCAGACCCACCGCGTCGTTGGGCGAGAACACCGTGCTGCAGTCGAGCACGACGGCGGACGTATCCCCGCCGGCGGATGCCGACGCGCCGGCCGGGTCCCTGGTTGCCGCGGACGCAGTATTGGCGCGAGACTTCGAGCAAGCGCTCGTTGCGCACATGGCCCAGACGATGGCGGCGAATCGTGTTATCGAGCGCGACATGATGATCTCCTGGTGGCGGTGGCGCTTCGCACGACGCGCAAACTCGCGGATGTCCGTTACGCCGGGGCTTTCTCCGACGGTTACCCACCCGTCACCTCGACCTCGACATTGCGGGTGCCGCGCCGCGTCACCGTCGCGGCGTATGGAGGTGCGCCGCGGCCAGTCGGCGGTCGAGCGTCCACAGCTGGACATTCGAGATCACAGCCGACGTAAGAAGATGGATGTCGATCCACCCGAGACCGCGGCCATAGAGATGATGCGCTTCGGCAAACACCATGGCCTCATCGTGCGTGGCTATTGTCACCGAGGGGAGCCCGGCCATCAGTGCGAGAATCGTGCGCCGTGCATGTAGATTGCCGCACGCCAACTCGCCAATGACAAATGGATGTGTCGCAACCTGGCCATCGTTGAGCAGCGAGACGAGCGTCCCGTTGCTGTGGCGAAAATGGTCGACCCAGACGGAGGTGTCAGCCAGCAGCACGCTTTCTGGGCGTCGTACGGCGCCGGTGTGGCAAACGCAGATCGCGTTCAGTTCCGCCGAGCTGCGCCAATCGGCGCGCGCGCTCCCGCGCGATCAGCGCTTCCAGCCCCGCGCGGACGAGCGCTGTCTTTTCCGCGATCGACGTCAGGCGCTCGGCCTCGGCGAGCAGAGCATCATCGATGTTGAGTGTCGTTTTCATAATATGATGATGTATCAAACATGCATACACGTCAATATAGCCCGGGCGCGCTGACGCTCGATGTCCGACCGATGACCGCGCCCGGCTGGGTGCTCGATCGCGGCGCAGACGTCCGCCCGTCCACCGGTACACAATTCCGCGTCTGGGCGCCCAACGCCGCACGTGTCGAGGTCATCATACGCGGCCGCAGGGAGAGGCTGGAACCGATCGGCGCGGGGATATTCGGCGGCCTCGTCTCCAAAGCGGCCGCGGGCGACGACTACGCGTACTCGCTCGACGGCGGGCCGCCGCTCCCCGATCCCGTCAGCCGGTTTCAGCCATACGGTGTCCGCGGCGCGTCGCGCATCGTCGACCCGCGCCCCTTCCCGTGGCGCGATGCTGCCTGGCGCGGCATCGACATGGCCGACTACGTGATCTACGAGATGCACGTCGGCACATTCACGCACGCCGGTACCTTCGAGGCAGCCATCGAGCACCTGGCGCCGCTCGCTGAGTTAGGCATTACCGCCATCGAGCTCATGCCGGTCGCCCAGTTCCCCGGAACGCGCAACTGGGGGTACGACGGCGCGCATCTCTACGCGCCGCAGAACAGCTACGGCGGACCTGAAGGCGTGCGCCGATTCGTCGATGCGGCGCACGCCGCCGGCGTCGCTGTCGTGCTCGATGTCGTCTACAACCACATTGGCCCCGAGGGATCGTCGCTCCACGCGTTCGCGCCGTATCTCTCCACCACGCATCGATCGCCGTGGGGCGCGTCATTCGACCTCGATGGGCCGCAGCCGTCGCACGCCGAAGTTCGGCGATACGTGATCGACAACGCGCTCTACTGGATTGTCGAGTACCACATCGATGCCTTGCGCCTCGACGCGGTGCCGATGATTCACGACGACAGCACACCGCACATCGTGCACGATATCGCCGCTGCCATCCACGCCCAGTCCGCCATCCTCGGCCGCCGCGTGCACGTGATCGCCGAGAGCGATGTGATGGATCCCGTGCTCGTGCGGCCGGTGGCGTCCGGCGGACTCGGTCTCGACGCGCAGTGGAGTGATGATTTCCAGCGCGGCGCGCACGTCGCCCTCACGCGCGAGAACGTGCAGTCGTACGCCGGCGTGCGCGGCGCAGCCGACGTCGCCTCTGCGCTCGAGCGTACGTCCATGCTGCGCTCGCTGCGCGGCGTGCCCAGCGCGCCGGCCACCGACGTGCCGCCCGACCGGTTCGTGTTCTACGTGCAGAACCACGATCAGGTGGGCAATCGCGCGTGCGGCGAGCGTCTCGCCGCGCTCGTGTCGCCCGGAAAGCGGGCGCTGGCGACCGCGCTGCTGCTGCTGTCGCCGTACGTTCCGTTAGTCTTCATGGGCGAGGAATACGGCGAGACGCACCCGTTCCTGTACTTCGTGAGCCACGAGAGCGACGCGCTCTGTGCGTTGGTGCGCGACGGTCGCGTGCGAGAGATCATCGAGCGCGGCCATTCCGTCGACCCGCCGCCGCCCGATCCCGCCGATCCCGCCACGTTCGACCGCTCGCGTCTCGATCGGGCGGCCGCGGGGCCTTCGTCGCGTGCGGCGCTCGCGCTCTTCCGGGACCTCCTCGCGCTGCGACGCGAAGAGCGCGCGCTCCAACCCGGTCGCGCGGCACTCTCGACAGCCGTCGATCCGGATGGCGCGTGGCTCTCGGTCGAGCTCCGCCCAACGGAAGCGCACGCGCACATGCTGTTCGCCGCGTACAACTTTTCGGCCCTCGAGTACCACGTACCCGTGCCGGCACCGCCGCCTGGTCGGCTGTGGCGGCTCCGGTTCTCCACCCGCAACGCGCGCTACGGCGGACCGAGCGACACGCCCCGCCTAACGAAGCAGAAGGGCGGCGTCTCGCGCGTCCGCGTGCTCCCCGAGAGCGCCGTGCTCTACCGCCTCGAGGGCCGCTGACGTGCGCGTCTGGCCCGGCCAGCCGTATCCGCTCGGCGCAAGCTGGGACGGCGAAGGCGTCAACTTCGCGATCTTCTCCGAGAATGCGAGCGGCGTCGAGCTGTGTCTGTTCAGCGGACCCGACGATGCCGTCGAGAGCACGCGCATCGCGCTGCGGGAGCGAAACGACCAGATCTGGCACTGCTATCTTCCCGACGTGCGTCCCGGGCAACTGTACGGCTACCGTGTGCACGGACCGTATCGGCCGGAGGAAGGGCATCGCTTCAATCCATCGTGTCTGCTCATCGACCCGTACGCCAAAGCAATCGGCGGTTCGATCCAGTGGAGCGATGCGCTGTTCGGCTATCAAGTGGGCAGTCCGCTGCAGGACCTCGAGATGAACCACTCCAACAGCGCCGGCCACATGCCCAAGTGCGTAGTGTGCGACTCGGCGTTCACGTGGAGCGGCGACCGTCCGCCGCGCGTCCCGTGGCACCGCACGGTGATCTACGAATGCCACGTGAAAGGTCTCACCAAGCGGCACCCGCAGGTACCGGAGCACGTGCGCGGCACGTACCTCGGCCTGGCGTCGGACGCGATCATCGACCACCTCCTCTCGTTAGGCGTGACGGCCGTCGAGCTCCTGCCGGTGCACCATTTCGCCATCGATCGCGCGCTCGCCGAGCGCGGGCTCACGAATTACTGGGGTTACAACTCGATCGGATTCTTCGCGCCCGACGTGCGCTACGCGGGCGGCGCGATGGGCCGGCAGGTGGGCGAGTTCAAGTCGATGGTGAAGACGCTCCACTCGGCCGGCATCGAAGTCATCCTCGACGTCGTCTACAACCACACGGCCGAGGGAAACCACCTCGGCCCAACGCTGTCGCTGCGCGGCATCGACAACGCCGCGTACTACCGGCTCGATCCGAAGAATCCGCGCTTCTACGTCGACTTCACGGGAACCGGCAACTCGCTCAACATGCGGCACCCGCGGACCGTCCAGCTCATCATGGACTCGCTCCGCTACTGGGTCACCGAGATGCACGTCGACGGATTCCGCTTCGACCTGGCGCCGGTGCTGGCGCGCGAGCTGTACGAAGTCAATCGGTTAGCCACGTTCTTCGACATCATCCACCAGGATCCGGTGTTGTCGCGCGTCAAGCTCATCGCCGAACCATGGGACGTCGGGCCGGGCGGCTACCAGGTGGGCAACTTCCCCATCGGTTGGGCGGAGTGGAACGGCAAGTATCGCGACGACGTGCGCCGCTTCTGGCGCGGCGACGCCGGTATCGTGAACGACCTCGCGTCGCGCCTCTCCGGGAGCAGCGACATCTACCAGTGGAGCGACCGCCCAACCTACGCGAGCATCAACTTCGTGACGGCGCACGATGGCTTCACGCTGCGCGACCTGGCGAGCTACGAGCACAAGCACAACCTGCCTAACGGAGAGTCCAACCGCGACGGTACCGACGCCAACTACAGCCGCAACTGGGGCGTCGAGGGGCCGACGCACGATCCGCGCACCCTCGCGCGCCGCGAGCGCATCATGCGCAACTTCATGGCCACGCTCGCGTTCTCGGAGGGCGTGCCGATGGTGTCGCACGGCGACGAGATGGGCCGCACGCAGCTCGGCAACAACAACGCCTACGCGCAGGACAACGAGACGACGTGGGTCGATTGGTCGCTCGAGGCGCGCCAGCGCGCGATGCTCGACTTCACGCGGCGCGTGTTCGAGATCCGTCGCGAGAATCCGGTGTTGCGGCGCCGCGGATTCCTGCGCGGCCAGGCGCTCGATGCCTCAGGAGCGAAGGACCTCTCGTGGATCCACCCCGATGGCCGCGAGATGACGGACGCCGACTGGCACGACTCCAACTCGCACGTCCTCGGCATGCTGATCAACGGCGACGCCTCCGACGACATCGACGATCACGGGCGACCGATCAAGGGCGACAGTTTGCTGCTCATTGTGAACAACCAGGAGGAGATTCGCCGATTCGTGTTGCCGACGATGCCGATGCCGGGCACGTGGGCCGAGATGATCCACACGGCTGTTCGGCAGGGCGTGACGCCCGGCGATCACGAAACCACGATGGCCCCGTTCTCGCTGGTGCTGCTGCGATACGCGCCAACGGGACCGGGTGAGCGTTAGGCCATGAGCCGCGAATTACCGCGCGCCGGCGCCGGCCGTCAGCCAGGTGGAGCGCGCGCGCCGGCGATCGAGTCCGAACCGGCGGTGTCGCGCGGCGACATGGCGCGGCTCGCCGCGGGCGAGCACGCCGATCCCCATCGCGTTCTCGGCGCGCACGCGGCCGCGCGCGGCGACGAGCGCGGCGTCGTCATCCGCGCGTTCCACCCGGACGCGAGCGGCGCCGATGCGCTGCTCGCCGGCGGTCGCACCGTAGCGCTCGATCCCGTTGGGCAGGGTGTGTTCGAAGGCTTCGTTGCCGGCGCAACGCTGCCGCTCCAGTACCGGCTCCGTTTCACGTTCGCCGGCGGCGGCACCTGGGAGCGCGGCGACCCGTACCGGTTTTTGCCAACGTTAGGCGAGGTCGACCTGCACCTGTTCAACGAAGGCACGCATCTGCGGCTGTGGGACGTGCTCGGTGCGCACGTGCGCGACATCGACGGGGAGCGCGGCACATCATTCGCGGTGTGGGCGCCGACGGCCAAGCGCGTGAGCGTCGTCGGCGACTTCGACGGGTGGGATGGCCGCCTGCTCCCCATGCGCTCACTCGGCAGCTCAGGTGTCTTCGAGCTGTTCGTGCCGGACGCCGATGCCGGCGCGCTGTACAAGTTCGAGATCCTCACCGCGCAGGGCCAACTGCGCGTGAAGACCGATCCGTTCGCTTTCGCGATGGAGGTGCCCCCGGGCACCGCGTCGCGCGTCGTCGAGGCCGGACGTCACCGTTGGGCGGACGATGCATGGGTCGCATCGCGCGAGTCGGCAGATGTGGCCCGTAGCCCAATGGCCATCTACGAAGTGCACCTCGGGTCGTGGATGCGCGCGCCGGAAGACAACCGCGTGCTCACCTATCGCGAGATCGCGCCCCGGCTCGCCGAGCACGTGAAGCGATTGGGCTTCACGCACGTCGAGCTCCTGCCCATCGCCGAGCATCCGTTCACCGGCAGTTGGGGCTATCAGGTGACGGGATACTTCGCGCCAACCGCGCGCTACGGATCGCCCGATGACTTCCGTGCGTTCGTCGACACGATGCACGACGCCGGCGTCGGCGTGCTGGTCGATTGGGTGCCCGCGCACTTTCCGCGCGACGACTTCGCGCTGCGCCGGTTCGACGGCACCGCGCTCTACGAGCACGACGATCCTCGGTTAGGCGAGCACCCGGATTGGGGCACGCTCATCTTCAATTACGCGCGCAACGAAGTCCGCAATTTCCTCGTCGCCAACGCGCTCTATTGGCTGGAGGAATTTCACGTCGACGGCCTGCGAGTGGACGCGGTGGCGTCGATGCTCTACCTGGACTACAGCCGCCGGCCCGGCGAATGGCTCCGCAACAAGTACGGCGGACGCGAGAACCTGGACGCGATCGCGTTCCTGCAAACGATGAATCGCGTGGTGCGCGAGCGCCATCCCGGATGCATCACGGTCGCAGAGGAATCCACGGCGTGGCCGGGCGTCACCAAACCCGTTGACCAGGGCGGCCTCGGCTTCTCGTTCAAGTGGAACATGGGATGGATGCACGACACGCTCGGCTACTTCGCGCGCGACCCCATGTACCGCTCGTGGCACCAGAACGACCTCACGTTCGCGATGATCTACGAGTACAGCGAGCACTTCATCATGCCGCTGTCGCACGACGAGGTGGTGCACCTCAAGCGGTCGCTGCTGGGCAAGATGCCTAACGCTGACGATCCGTGGCGGCAGTTCGCCAACCTCCGGCTCCTGCTCGCCTACATGTACACGCGGCCGGGCAAGAAGCTGCTGTTCATGGGATCGGAGCTTGCGCTGCCCGGCGAATGGAACCACGACGAAAGCCTGCCGTGGCACCTCACCGCTGATCCATTACGCGCATCGTTCGGTGCCTTCGTCGAAGACCTCGGCCGGTTGTACCGGGAGCAATCCGCGCTGTGGCGGGACGACTACGACCCGCACGGTTTCCAATGGATCGACGTCGCCGACGCGGCGAACTCCGTGGTGTCGTACGTGCGGCGCGATGGCGGCGAGCACCTCGTGGTCGTGCTCAACATGACACCGCTGCCGCGCGAGCAGTATCGGATCGGCGCGCCCGCGGCCGGCGAGTACGTGGAGTTGTTCTCGAGCGACGCCGAGCACTACGGCGGGAGCGCCGTGCGCACGCTCGCACGCGTCGAGACCGACCCGCTGCCGCTGCACGGCTTCGAGCAGTCGATGGCGCTCGTGCTGCCCCCGTTAGGCGCGCTGGTCCTGCGTCCGGTGCGCGGCTGACCGCGGTGTCGTTGCTCCACGCGCTTGCCGCGCGGCTCGGGATCCTCGATGAGTACGTCGATCAGACCGGCCGCGAGACACGCCATACGTCGGACGCCACCCGCGTCGCGCTCCTCGCCGCGATGGGCGTCGACGCCTCGAGCGAGTCGCACATCCGACAGGCGCTGCTCGCGCTCGACGAGCGCGAGCAGCGCGAAATCCTCGCTCCCGTGCGCGTCGTGCGCGAGTCGGAAGCGTGGGACCGCACGCTCCGCTTCCGCATCCCGGACACCGTGGCCCCGCCTAACGCCGACACGCGCATCGAGTACGCGTGCACGCTCGAAGACGAACGTGGCCAGTGTACGACCTTCGCCGGCGCCGTCGATCGCCACGCGGCCGACGTCGTCGACGTCGGCCTCGCGCCGCTCGTCGGCGCCGGCTACTATCGGCTTCACCTCGCGCTCCGCGGGCGCGGAGCGCACGCCGAAGCCCGCCAAACCCTCGTCGTCGCCCCCCGCACCTGCGTCACCCCGACCGGCAAACGATTCGGCATCGAAGCCAATCTCTATTCCATTCGCAGCGCCACGAACTGGAGCGTCGGCAACCTCGACGATCTCGCCACGCTCGCCGAATGGAGCGCTGCGCACGGCGCGGTCTTCCTGGGGCTCAACCCGCTCCACGCCCTGCGCAATCGCGACGCAGCCATCTCGCCCTACAGCCCGGTCAGCCGGCTCTATCGCAGTGCTGCCTATCTGCACATCGAGTCCATTCCCGAGCTCGCGCACAGCGATGAAGCGCGCGCACTCCTGGCGAGCGATTCGCTCCGCACCGAGCTCGCCCAACTCCGCGCCGGCGATCGCGTCGAGTACGAGCGCGCCACCGGTCTCGCGCGGCCGGTTCTCGAGGCGCTCCACCGGACGTTCGTTGCCGTGCACACGTCGCCCGATGATCCGCGCCGCGCCGCCTACGACCGCTATGTCACGCGCGAAGGCGACACGCTCGGCGCGCACGCCACCTTCTGCGCCCTCGACGAGCACTTCACTGCGTTAGGCGTGACCGGCGGCTGGCGCGCATGGCCACGCCCGTTCGGCGTCCCGGCGTCGCCCGAGGTTGCGCAGTTCCGCGCCGAGCACCGCGACCAGGTCGACTTGCATCGCTGGATCCAGTTCGAGCTCGACCGCCAACTCGAGCGCGCTGCCCAGCGCGGACGCGTCGCCGGACTCGCCATCGGATTGTATCAGGACCTTGCCGTGGGATCATCCGGCGACGGCAGCGACGCGTGGGCCTACCAGCACCTCTTTCTCTCCGGCGCCGATGTCGGCGCGCCGCCCGATGCCTACGCCACCGAGGGACAGAATTGGGGCCTGCCGCCCATCTCGCCCCACCAGTTGCACGCCGACGCGTACGCGTACTGGATCGCGCTCCTCCGCGCATCGCTCCGCCACGCCGGCGCGCTCCGCATCGACCATGCGTTAGGCATGTTCCGGCAGTTCTGGATTCCCGCCGGCCGGCCCGGACGCGATGGCGCGTACGTCCGATTTCCAACCAACGATCTCCTCGGCATCCTCGCGCTCGAGAGCGCACGCCACCGCGCCATCATCGTCGGCGAAGACCTCGGCACCATTCCCCCCGAGGTCCCGCCCACCCTCCGCTCGTGGGGCGTACTCGGCTCCCGCGTGATGCTGTTCGAGCGCGAAGCGGACGGTGCCTTCCGCCCCGCCGCCTCGTACGAGCCGCTGTCGCTGGTCACCGCCGACACGCACGACATGCCGCCGCTCGACGGCTACTGGCACGGCCGCGACCTCGAGCTCGGACTCACCCGCCGCGACGACCCCGCTCTCGGTCCGGCACGCGCTGCCCGCCTTCGCGACCGCGCCGCGCTCGTCGACCGCCTGACGACGGATGGCATCCTGCCGCCCGGGTCTGATGGACTGCCCGGTCCTGCCCTGACCGCCGCTGTGCATCGGTTTCTCTGCTCGGCACCGGCTGCCCTCGTCGGCCTCTCGCTCGACGACCTCGCCGGCGAAACCGAACCCGTCAACATGCCCGGACTCGCACACGATCGATACCCGAGTTGGACCCGCCGCATGCGGATGCCCCTCGAGTCGCTCGATTCGAGTCCTACGGTCCGCGAATCGCTGCAGTGCGATCGTGGCGCCAAACAGTGACCGGCGATATTTCTTCAAGGTTGTTACGTGCGAGCCGGACACGGCCGTGCGTTCGTGCCCTCTGACCCTCTGGATCCGCACCCCGCATGGCCGAGCCCGGTAACGGAATTATCGCGTACTTCTCCATGGAGATCTGCCTCGAGCAGCGGATCCCCACCTACAGCGGCGGACTCGGCGTACTCGCCGGCGACACACTCCGCTCCGCCGCCGATCTCGAGCTGCCTCTCGCTGCCGTCTCGCTCGCGCATCGGAAGGGCTACTTCCATCAGACCCTCGACGCGGAGGGACAGCAGACCGAGACCCCCGAGCAATGGCACCCCGAGGACATCCTCGACGCCTATGAGCCGCGCGTATCGGTCGAGATCGAGGGCCGCACCGTACACGTTCGCGCCTGGCGGTACTCGGTGCAGGGAATTACCGGCCACACGATTCCCGTCGTGCTGCTCGACACGAACCTCGATGAGAACGACGCCTGGGACCGCACGCTCACCGACGTTCTCTATGGAGGCGACCAGCGCTACCGCCTCGCGCAGGAGATGGTGCTCGGCATGGGCGGCGTGGCGATGCTGCAAGCGTTAGGCTACGACGACGGCGTGCACTACCACATCAACGAGGGCCACGCGGCACTGTTGACGCTCGTGCTGCTCGACCGGCAGCTCGGCGGACGCGCACCGTGGGAAGCCGGCGAGGCCGATTTCGAGGCCGTGCGCCAGCGCTGCATCTTCACCACGCACACGCCGGTCCCGGCCGGCCACGACAAGTTCCCAGAGGATGCGGTCCTCAAATCGTTAGGCGAGCACTACGCGGCGCTCTTGAGCGCCACCAAGTGCTGCGACGAGGACGGCTCGCTCAACATGACGTACCTCGCGCTGCGCCTGTCGCGCTACATCAACGGCGTCGCGATGCGCCACCGCGAGGTGTCGCGCGAGATGTTCCCCGCACACCCCATCGACGCGATTACCAACGGCGTGCACGCCGTCACGTGGACGTCGGAACCGTTCCGCGCATTGTTCGACCGCCGCATCCCCGAGTGGCGCCGCGACAATCTCTATCTGCGCTACGCCGTCGCGATCCCGCTCGAGGACATCCGCGACGCACATGCCGCCGCCAAGGAGGCGATGATCGAAGAGGTCGAACGCCGCAGCGGCGTGCGCCTCGACGCAGCGACGATGACGATCGGCTTCGCGCGCCGAGCCACGCCGTACAAGCGCGCCGATCTCATCTTCTCGGACCTCGATCGCCTGCGCGCCATCGTCGCGGCGACGGGTCCGCTCCAAATCGTGTACGCCGGCAAGGCGCACCCGCGCGACGAAGGCGGCAAGGCGCTCATCCGACACATCTTCGACGCGGCGCACAAACTCGAGGGCAGCATTCGCGTCCTGTACCTCGAGAACTACGACATCGACCTCGCGTGCAAGCTCACGTCGGGCGTCGACCTCTGGCTCAACAATCCGCGCAAACCACTCGAAGCATCGGGCACGAGCGGCATGAAGGCCGCGCTGAACGGCGTCCCATCGCTCAGCGTACTCGATGGCTGGTGGTTCGAGGGACACATCGAAGGCGTAACGGGATGGTCGATCGGAGGATCGGCCGAGCCCGAGCCCGATGAATCGCGCGAGTCGAACGATCTCTATGTGAAGCTCGAGCAGGTGATCCTCCCGCTCTTCTACGGCCTCCCGTTAGGCTACGTCCAGGTGATGCGCCACGCGATCGCGCTCAACGGATCGTTCTTCAACACGCAGCGCATGGTGCAGCAGTACGTGCGCAACGCGTACTTCCCCACCCAGGCGGAGCCGGTTCCCGAGGACGAGGAAGCCTTTCATTCATAGTCAGGCGGCGCGTGGCGGCGTCTTCGCTCTGTTGAAACGACAAAACACGGACATGCCGGACAAAGCACGGATCGCTCGGCTGCGGGGAAGAGTGCTTCCCGCTGACAAAGCAAAGACTTGTTGTTTCAACAAACAAAACGGGACGTGGCCGCTTGCGATGGACTTCGCCCTGTAGCAGAACGGTCCGGCAGTGTCCGTAGTGTCCGGTCGTGTCAGTTTCAAAATGCGCGTAGATGTCAGCCTCGGCGAGTTAGGCAGCATACTTCCCCTCGGGTCGAGGCAAGCTTTTCAATCCCTCGCATCCCTCTAGTTATCCTTGTGAACAACTACAGAGGGACTCGCCCTCGCGCGGACCGCGAGTGCCAATTCCGCACCGCCCCACGCGAGTGCAGCCGCGACCGCCACGCTGAGCGCGACGAGCGCCGCGCCGGGCAGGTGCACGATGCCGCCCAGCTCGGCGGCCAGTCTGCCTAACGGCGCAGAGAGCGTCGTCCACGCGAGGATCCCGCCCCATGCCGCGCCGGCTGCGCACGCCAGCATCAACGGCGAGAATGCCCGCGGTGCCACGAGCAGCATCACGGCCGACACCACCGGAATCACCGGCCACGGCGCCGCCCACGTCGCGAGCGCGAAAATGCACGTGGCCAACAGGAACGGCTTCACGTCGCGCATCAACGTCTCCCCGGTGGCGACAGCGTGAGCGACGGACTCCTCGGCGGCCCGGCCAACACCTGCGAGTCGAGCGGGAAGTACAACGCGTCGAGCGTACCGGTGCGCCAGCTGCGCAGCATGTTGTCGTATCGCCCGCTGGCGGGATTCCCCGATTCGCCGCCCGGAAGCGTGCCCCATCCGTGCACATCGGGACCCATCTGCACCACCATGCGCCAGCTCGGACCGGCGCGCCCCGATCCGCTCGACGGACTGAGCGTGCCGGGTCCGCCTTGCACCTCGATGTTCAAGCGCGACAGCGACGGCAGCTCCAACAGGTGATAGATGTTCGCGTGCTGCACCTTGCTCCAGCGCCAGTTGTCGTTGCCCGGCTCGCCGTAGCGGCGCTTCGCGTCGCCTAACGCAGCGCGCAGGCTCGCCGCCAGAATGTCGTCGCGTCGTTCGACGGTGCCCGACGTGCGCCGGTCGTCCCACCAGACGCTGCTCGGCTGCTGCAGCAGCGCGGCGATCACGCTCTCCGGCGGTCGCACGGCGGGCGCGGAGTCGCCGGGCGGGATCAGTTCGTCCCACAACCGCCGGGCGAGCTCGCGCATCGCCATCTCGAACAACACGGCGCGCTCATTGTCCTCCGTATAGCGGCGGTCCCATGCGCCCAACAGGTCGGCCGCGTCGTGCAGCACCGAATCGTTAGGCGTGGCCGCCAGCACCGTGTGCGCGGCGGCGAGGAAGGCCGGCACGAACAGATCCGCACGCGCGCTGCCGGGATCGGTCTGGTCGTTGCGCATGTCGTCCACCGTCGCCTGCGAGTCCGCGCGCAACAGCGCGTTGATGCGCATGGCCCGCCATGGATCCGGCCAGTCGGCGCCCAGGTACGTCGAGTCCATGCGCGGATCGACGGGCTGCTGGTTGGCCGACGCGAGAAATCCCTGCGCCGGATTTCGTGCACCGGGATAGCGCGACACGGGCCACGACCCGGTCCAGTCGCTCGCCGACTTCGTGCCGTCGCGCACGATGTCGCCGCGCCCGTTGTCCGGCCGCATCGGAAAGGTCCCCGTCGACCGGATCGCGATCGTGCCCGAGCGGTCGGCCACGAGCATGTTCTGCGCCGGCCACGCGTACGTGCTCATGTCGGATAACCATTCGTCGGCGCTGCGCGCGTGCGCGATCTGCAGGAACGTCGCGATCATCATCGGCCGATCGAGGACCGTCCATCGCATCGACAGCCACCGCCCGCCGGCGCGACGCATGGGACCCCGATGCGTGTACAACACCGTGTCGGTCGCGAACACGCGCCCGTCGGTGTCGCGATAGCGTTCCACGCGCTGCTCGAGCGGACGCCACGTTCCGTCCACCAGATATTTCGTCGGGTGCGCGGCCACATCCACCGATTCGGCGTAGAAATCCATCACATCGGCGCCGGTGTTGG
>Ga0207695_10006412_pt1 | contig 15279 bp, 11 predicted proteins | sample KBSC54metaG_FD_184354 | JGI IMG/M metagenome (GOLD analysis project Ga0207695, IMG submission 184354) | Corn rhizosphere microbial communities from Kellogg Biological Station, Michigan, USA - KBS C5-4 metaG (SPAdes) (version 2) | ecosystem: Host-associated > Plants > Roots > Rhizosphere > Soil... | reverse complement strand
CCGCAGGGCACCGCTTGCGTTCGCAACCGGTCTTGACGGGTAGCCCGACCCCAGACCGCGATTTTTGGTGCTTCCACATACTTTACCGAACCTCCCCAGCGAGATCCGGCGACGACGCCCCTCCCTGGCGCGCTCGCTCCTCATGGATGTCCCGCGAACTTCATCGTCGTCGCGGAATCCAGCAAGGAGCCCACCCGATCAACCGACCTCCTGTACTTCCAGGGGCATATCGACCGAGGTGTCACGTGCCTTGAGGAACTTCGAAAGGCCGAAGGAGGCCAGCACGTAGTGCACGCCCCCCCAGGCATAGGCGCCCAGTCCGATGAGGATGGCCTGTTGGGTCCCCCAGGACAGCGCCGTGGAGCAGGCATGTACAGCGGCTTGACTCGCTTGGGCCGGCGCCGTTCCCCCCGGGCAGGCGGCGACGAAAGCCTGGGTCGTCATGCCGAAGGTCGTGTGGGACGAGAAAGTGAAGAAGTCGTAATAGGCCGAGAACATCTGGTGGAAGGCGTACGGCAGGGCGGAGCCTAGCGCCGGCCAGAAGCTCTGGACGGTGGGATCGACGAAGTGGATGTTTGCGTAATAGTCCACGAGCGCGCCGGTGAAGGTCGGGCCACCGCCCAGCGCGACGAAGTTCACGACGAACAGCAGGAAGGCGGACATCGTCGCGCGCCTGTAAGCAGGGACGGCATTCTGGGCTACCGCGAACGACGGCGGAGTATAGAAATAATGCAGGGCGCTGGGAATGCCCATGATCAGGAACATGGCCTGCCAGCTGCTCCGGGTGAAGGCGAGAGCGTAGAGCGGGAAGGCCACCAGCAGACCGATCGCCGGGACCAGCACGTACCAGACTCGCGAGCGCTTTGCCATGTAGTCGGCGATGAAGCCTCCGGCGAACGTGCCGACGCCGCACGCCACGCCCATGATCAGGCCGACGAGAAGATCGGTCAGGCCGAGGCTGATACCGAACCTCGTGTAGACATATTGCGAGATGAAGTCGAAGACGCCGTAGCCGGAGAAGGAGACGATGGTCATGCCCAGCACGAGGTTGGCCATTGGCCAGGTTAGGAACAGCGTGCGGGAAACGGCGCCGATTTCCTTCAGCTCGCCCGCCAGACTGAACTTGGGCTTGACTGCCGAAGGCTGGCCTTGCGCCGCCACCGGCGCGTCCGTGGCGCCTCGCTGCGGCTCCTTGACGAAGAACCACGTGACCACACCGACCAGCACCCCTGGAAGACCTACGGTATAGAAGGCGACACGCCAGCCGAACCAATCGGAAATAAAGCCGCCAATGATTGTGCCGAATATGGCGCCGAACGGCATGCCGAGGGAGAAGACCGACAGTGCGCTGGCGCGCTTGCGCGGTTCGTACATGTCCGAGATCACCGAGTGCGACGGGCCCGTGAAGCCGGCCTCGCCGAAGCCGACGCCGAAGCGGTAGACGGCCAGCGTGGTGAAGCTCGCCGCCGTGCCGCACAGCGCCGTGAAAGCCGACCAGACGCAGAGCGAGAAGCCGATGACGCCGACGCGATTGATCCGATCGGCGATACGCGCCACCGGGAGGCCGAGAATGACGTAAGTGAGCGCGAAATAGAGCCCGTTGAGAAGGCCGAGCTGCGCCGACGTCAGGTGCATGTCCTCCCGGATCGGAACGCCGATGGCGGCCAGGAGCATGCGGTCCGTGAAGTTGAGCGAATAGCCCAGAAGCAGCAGCGCCAGCACCTGAGAGCGATATTTCTTGGCAAATCCTACACGGGCGGGCGGGTCGCTCGCGGTCCCGGCAATTACGTTCGTCATTTCACGGCTCCTTCCCGAACATCATGTCTTCGTTGGAGGCGAGCCTCGGAAACTCGCTACGGTGGAAGATGAGAGGCTGCCTTTCGCGGTGGACCGCGGCGGCATGCAGCTGCAGCAGCACGATGACGTGGTCGCCCGCTTCGATCTCCACGCTGACGGTGCAGTCGAATTCGGCCGCCCCCCCGCCGAGCATCACCGCACCGCTGTCGGCGATGTCGAAGGCGACACCGGCGAACCGGTCCCGAGCCGGTCCGGAGAGCTGGCGGCTCAATGCCCCTTGACCCTCGGCGAGCACGGTGACGCCGAGATGTTCGGCCCGGCGCAGGTCGGGCCAGGTGGTCGAGCTCGTCGCGATGGAGACGGATACCAGAGGGGGAGCGAGCGAAACCGAGGTGAACGAGGAGGCGGCAAGACCCACCAGTCTCCCGCCGATTTGCGCCACGATCGCAACGACGCCGGTCGGGTAGGCCCCGAAGGCCTCCCGCAGCGCCCTGCCGTCCATCTGCTGGTCAGGGATTGCCACGCGTCTCAAGCTCCGTGCGCGATGGCGTAGTCGACGACGAGGCCGGTCACGGCGTCCAGGGCGGCGTGGCCTATCGCCAGCGACATACCGGAAGGATCGCCGAGGACACCGTTGGGGGAGATCTCGTCGAGGCCCTCGGCCCAAACCCGGCGCAGGAACTCCTCGTCGACGGTGCCCCGATATCCCGCCGCCGCCCGGTCTGCGCGGACCCTTTCGGGATGCAGCACCAGCATCACGGAAGCCTCCGCCACGTCCGCATGGCCGCCGACGTGGCTCCCCAACCCGGCCACCGATTGCGCGGCATCGCGCCAGGCGTCGAGGATGGCGATGTCGTCCCCGTAGACGACGACTTGCAGCGCAGGGGAGAGCGCTTCGGCCAGCCGCGGCTCGAAGTCGCGCATGACGGGGTAGTTTCCGACATGCCCCGAGAAGAGGACGACGCGGGTGAACCCGTGCTCGGCGAGGTGGCTGCAATGATCCAGGCAGATCGCCTCCAGGGTGGAGGGGCGCACGGAGAGGGTTCCCGGGAAGGCGAGGTGATGGGGTGAATATCCGACCCTGACCGTGGGCAGGATCAGCGCGGTCCCGAGCCGTTGCGCGATGCGGAGCGCAAGCGCATCGGCATGGTCGCTGTCCATCGACAGCGGCAGATGCGGCCCGTGCTGCTCGATCGCGCCCAGCGGAAGGATCGCCGTTCGGGCACCGGCCGAGATCGCATCGGCGATCTCGGTGGTCGTCATATGCTCGATCCGACGCTCGCCGGATTGTCCGAGGTGCGTCATAGCGCGCTCCTCATCAACCCTGCAGGCGTGCCTGGCCGGCAAACTCGTCATGCTCGGCCGCGCTGTACATCTCCTGCACGACGGCTTCGAACGCGGTGAGGATCGCGCCACGCCGGATCGTGCCCTTGGCGGTGAGTTCTTTCGCTCCGAGCGCACGAGGCGCGATGCGGAAGTCCTTGAGCTGGAGGGGACGCGCGACTTCGCCGTTGAGGTCGTCGATCCAGGCTCGAACCCCGTCCTGCAGCGCGCCTGCCTCTAGCTCTCCGCCGTCCTCGCTCGGCCAGACGAGCACGGTCAGATATTTCCGGCCATCGCCGACGACCACGGCTTCCTCGATGAGCGGGCATTCCTTGAGACGCATCTCGATCGGCTGCGGGCTGATCGTCTTGCCGCCGCTGGTGATGATGATGTCCTTGGCTCGGCCGATGAGCTTGACCTCCCCGGAGGCATCGATCTCGACGAGGTCGCCGGTGCGGTACCATTCCCCGTCCATCACCTCGGCGGTCGCCTCCGGGTCGTTCCAGTAGCCACGGAACAGCAGGGGCGCCTTGATGAGCAGCTCGCCCTCGCTGCTCGTCTTTATCTGGAATCGGGGGTCGGGCATGGTCTTGCCCACGGTGCCGGGGGGTGGGAACGAGCGGTCCCACTGCGCCAGCACCCAGCCACAGGTTTCTGTGGTGCCGTAGAGCTCGCGCAGGTCCAGGCCCCACATCTGCCAGAGCGTCTGCACCTCTGGCGACATCGCCCCCGACGCGGTCCAGATGACCCGAGCGTGATCGAGGCCGAACCTTGCGCGCAGCGGCAGGAACACCTTCTCCAGCACCTCGTCGTAGCGCGCCTGGAGGGCGGCGGGCACGGTTTCGGCCCGGCGACGCGCGGCGGCAACCTCCCGGGCCACTTCCATCGCGCTCTCATAGGCAGCCTGGAACGGTTCGGGCGCTGCCTTGATGGCGGACAGCACTTCGCTCAGCAGCTTCTCGTGCAGCCGCGGCGGCCAGACGACCCCCGTGGGACGAATGCCGAGCAGCGCCTTGTAGGACTGGTCCATGCGGCAGAAGGTCACCACCGACCGGGTCATGATCGGCGCGTAGACGCCGGACAGGGCCGGAGAGACATGCGACAGCCCCAGGAAGCTGATCGAGTCCTTGCGAGTGGTCGCCAGCGCCGGGCTGAGCACGACGGAACCGAGGATCGAATATTGCAACGTCCGGTGCGTGTGGACGACCCCCTTGGGGGCGCCGGTCGACCCGGAGGTGTAGAACAGGGCCGCCGGTTCATCGATGTTGCCACCCTCGAGAAGCTCGTCGAACAGCCCCGGATGGGCAGCATCCTCGGCTCGACCGGCCTCGCGCAGCGCTGTCCATGATTGGGCGACGATCGTGTCGGGCAGTCCCGACGGGGTGCCGTCGAAGCTGAACACGGCCCGGAGCCCGGGAAGCTCGGAGGCGACGCTGGCGACCTTTGCGACGTCGTCGTCGTCGCCGACGATCATGGCGACGGCCCCGCTGTGGGCGACCAGCTGCCGCGCTTCCGCAGCCGCGCTCGTGGGGTACACGCCCACCGGGATCGCCCCGGCGGAGAGGATGCCCAGCGCCGTCACGACCCACTCGGTCCGGCCTGCCGCCATGATGGCGACACGGTCCCCGCGAGCCACGCCGAGGGCAGCCAGGCCGAGCGCGACCTCACGCGCGCCAGAAGCATATCCTGCCCATGTCGTCGGGATCGCGCTTTCCCCGTCCCACTGGCAGAACGCCACCTCCTCGGGTTCGACGGCCGCTCGATCCCGAACCATCTGGCCGAAGGTGCGCTCGACGGCCTCGAAGCCGACGGAGGCACCGCTCAACACCGGCACGTTCCACGCGGGGGCAGCTGGCGTGGGGACGGAATTCTTGACCATGATCATCGCTCCAGTTTCAGGCGCAGGCCTATCGGGCCGTTGTGGAATTTCTTGGGGTGTCCGAAGGCGGTCGCCGCCGACCCCATCCCTCCCGAAGGGACTTGGCGACGGGGTCGTCCAGCCAGATGGCGGCCTTCGTGAGCGTTGCTTGCGCTCGTCGGCGGTCGTCGACGTCGTCATAGTCGTTCACGGCATGCTTGAGCGCGGCATAGAGAACCGGCGCCCGGCGGCCGGCTTCGCGGGCGCGGCCGATCGCCTCCGCCATCAGCCGTCCGGGCGCCGCCAATGCGTCGACGAGGCCGAGGCGCACCGCTTGGTCGGCATCGACGAGCTCCCCGTTCAAAAGGAGATCACGAGCGGGGCGGGTACCGATCAGCCGGATCAGGCGCTGGATGCCCTTGTCGGCCGGCAGGAGACCGTGCCTGATCTCGGGAAACCCGAACCGGGCGTGCGGAACCGCCAGCACGGCGTCCGCGAAGAGCGCGCACTCCACGCCGCCGCCCACGCAGTCACCGTTGACCGCAGCGATCACCGGAGCCGGATACCGTTCGATCGCGACGATCATGTCGTGGAACAGCCGCATCCTGTCGACCGGGTCGACCGAGGTGCCATCCAGTTCCTTGATGTCCCCCCCGGCGCAGAAGAACCGCTCCCCGCCGCCAGTGATCACCACCGGCTGCGCGTCGCCACCGCCGCCATCCGTGAACAGCGTCGTCAATGCGAGCATGAGCGCGCTTGTCAGGGCGTTGGCCGGCGGCCGGTCGAGCGTCACGACCAGAACACCGTCGTGGCTGGCGGTCCGCAATCCTGCAACCATGTCGCCCCCGTCGCTCGAGGTGGAAACCGTCACCGGCCGCCCCCCGCTTGCGCTCGACCCGACATGCGCGCCGTCCGCGCGCCACGGTCGCAACCGCTGCGCACAGCCGTGGTCGCCGGTGCCCTGTTCCGTTTCATAGCGGGCTCACGTCAGCTCTTTTCCTCGGCGAAGCGCTTGCGCTTCTCCCGGAAGGCCGCGACCGCCTCCCGCCGTTCGGGGCTCCTGAACGTGAGCGCCTCGTGCGCCATCGCGGTGTCGAGGTTGAGATGAACCTGTTGCTTGAGCAGCTTGTTGACGCTGTACTTGGTCCAGATGATCGCGTTGCGCGGGCCGCTCGCCAGCAGCTCGGCATATTCGATCGCATAGTCGAGGACGCTGCCTTCGGGCACGACCTTGTTGATCATGCCGGCGGCCGCCGCGTCTTCCGCCGAGATGAATTCGCCGGTCATCAGATAATGCTTGGCCCGCGCCGGCCCCAGGAGAAGCGGCCAGATCACCGCGCCACCGTCGCCCGCGACGACGCCGGCTGTCACATGCGTGTCGGCGAAACGAGCGCTCGGCTGCGCGAAGATGACGTCGCAGAACAAGGCGAGCGTCGCGCCCAGCCCAACCGCCACGCCGTTCACCGCGGCAATGACGGGGGACTCCACCTCGAGGATGTTCCTGATGAGGTGCCGGCCCGACCGGGTGGGCGATATCTTGCCTGCTCCCCCATGATCGAGCGATTTCTGGTCGCCGCCCGAGCAGAAGCCGCGACCTGCGCCGGTGAGGACGATCGCCTTCACCGCCTCGTCGTTATCGAGATCGACGAAGACCTCCTCCAGCGCGGCGTGCATGGGCCAGTTGATGGCGTTGAGGATTTCCGGGCGATTCATCGTGACGACCGCCACGCCGCTCGGACGCATCTCCACGAGCAGGCTTTCGTACTTCTTGTCGCTCACTTTCGGTCTCCATTGGGTTCGAGCAAGGGTCAGGCCGACGCCGCGGCTCCGCCCGTCCCGGCATCGGTACCGGCGGCCTTCTTCTCGAGAGCCTCGCGTTCGGCATAGTGAGCGGCACGGGCGGCGCGGATGTCGGCGAGGATCTCGTCCGACTTGCGCACGATCGATCTCGGGTTCTTGAATGTCGGAATGACGTATTTGCCGAACATCTCGATCGACTTCATCAATTCCTTATGGGGAACGCCGTCGATGCGCATCGCGATGGCGTCGATGCCCATGTCGACATACCGCTGCACCTGCCTGATGCAGGTCTGCGGATCTCCGACGATGAAGCTACCCGACTCGTCGAACAGATAGCGTTCGTTCCTGAAATCGACATTCTTGATCTTGCCCAGCGATCCATAGTCGGCGGACAGCTTCGACAGCTTTTCGTAAGCGTCGATGGACAAGGCGACGCTGTGCGCCAGTGTGGCCGCTTGGCGCTCCGCCTCCTCGTTCGTATCCGCGCAAAACATTCCGCCGGACACGACGGCCACCTTCTGGGCCTGGATGGGATATTTCGTATCGGCGTTCGCGAGTTCCTTGTCGTAGAGCTCGGCCGATCGCTGCACGGAACCGAACCCGCTGTAGCCGCCGCCGATCATGGCGCCGATTCCCATCCGTGCCGCATAGGTGATGGACTGCGGGCTCGCGGTCGCCATCAGGATCGGCGGATAGGGCAATGTCACGTGCTTGGGCGTCAGGCTGCGCGGCGGAATCTTGTAATGCTCGCCTACGAAGGAGAAGACGTCGTTCGAGAGCGCCCGGCGGATGACCTCGACGGCTTCCAGCTGCTCCGCCTTTGTCGTCTCGGGGTCGACCTCGAAGGCGTTCAGCGCAAGCGTGGTGTTCCCGCGGCCGACGGCGAGCGCGACGCGACCGTTGGACAGGATGTCCTCGGTCGCCAGACGCTCGGCGACGCGCAAGGCGTGGTTGATCTTTTTAGGCAGCGGCGTAATCAAGTGGATGAATTGGATCCTGCTGGTCAAAGCCATCAGGTACGGAAAGATGACTTCGGGGGCGGACGTCGATGCCGTGCCGATCGCAAAATGCTGTTCGGAGCATCCGAACGCGTCGAACCCGACCTTTTCAGCCAGGAGCACCTCGTCAATGAGTTCGCGATAGCGATGGGCGTGGGTGTGTCCCGGCTGCGTCTCTCCCTCGCTGAAGAAGATAAACCGCATCACATGGAACTCCTTTGATCTGAATGTTATTCGCCATTAACATTTGGCTCTGCCGCTCGACCTTGTCAACCGCTTTCCGAAGGAGTGGCGGGCGGCGGGCGGCGACGCTAAAAAAACCAGCGACGTCAAGGGAGATCCTGTGTAGAAAAAGCGTGTCACCAGGTATCGCGATGTCGCCCCGGCGAGTTCGTCGCGACGGAAAAGGTTAGGAGAGAATCACATTGAACCGAGAATCCTGCGCTCAGTTGGGCGCAACAGGGCGGACCCGGATGGTGCGGGCAAGCAAAGTCGCGGTCCCGGCACGGAAGCCTCGCTCGTGACGAGCGCGCAGCCGTTGCCGATCAAGCGCCCCTCCGGGAGCCGCAGGCGCGCGCAGTTGATCGCGGTCGCCGCCGAACTCTTCCTGCAGCATTCCTACGATGCGGTGACCGTGGAGATGATCTCTGCTCGCGCGGGCATCACCGGCGCGGGGCTCTATCGCCACTTCCAGAACAAGCAGGCGCTCCTGATCGCCGTCCTGGAAGAGCCCACGCAGATGCTGCAGGAGGCCGCGAAGAAGATCGCGCAGACGACGAGCGAGCCCGAGGCGGCCACCGTGAAGATGGTCGAGGCGCACATCCGGTTGATGCTGCAGGGACCGCCGAGCACGCTCATCTTCGCCAAGAACGAGCATGCGCTTCCCGAACAGGACCGCAGGCGGATCCGGCGCGAGATGGCGCTGTATGCCGAGGAGTGGATATCCGTCGTCACCCCCTTGAGGCCCGATCTGTCCGAGCCGGAGGCGCGTTTGCTGACCCAGGCAGTATTCTCCATGCTCAACACCGCCGCGACGCTCACCAAGGGCCTCGACGCAGACTCGGTATTCTCCACCATGCGCCAAGCCGCGCTGCGCGCACTCCTGGGCCGCGACCTCTGAGTCGTTCCCGTTCCGCCTGGACTGCGGCGCGGCCTGACACGGAGATGCCACCGCGCCGGCGGAACGTTCGACCTGGCATAGGCGGAGGTTGGGATCCGTATCCCACCGGACCGGAAGGCAGGTGCGGCGCCCGTCCGGATCGTGCAGCCTGCCCTTCCACGAAGCTCCGCCGGGGATAGCATTTGCAAGGCCGCCTCATACCCTGGCGCGGACGTCCGCCCGTGCATCTTTCCGATGCGCTACGAGGGCGCAGGACGGCGCGAAGCCGGCAAGGAACACTGCGAGGACTGCTGCAGGCGCCAGCCTGGGAAAAGGGCCCCGGCCACTCGGTGACCGGGGCGAGGATCCCATCGCAGCGGAGAGGCCCTGCGAGCAGGTGGGCTAGAAGCGTGTGCTGAGCTCGACGCCGACCTGGCGCGGCGTGCCGTACGTGACGTAGCGCGCTCCGAACGTATCGGACGTGCCCATCGTCACCAGATAGGCGTGATTGGTGACGTTATTGCCGAATATCCGAACGGTGTAGCGACCGCCCGGCGCGTTCCAGATCGCGCTGAGGTTCACGAGGGCATAAGCTTTCTGCTCGTCGAGCGGATCGTTGAATTCCCGCAAGTAGAAATGACTGCGGGCCGCCACGTCCGTACGGAGGACCAGCGAGCCCCAGCTGTAGGTGTCGGTTCGGTAGGCGACGCCCGCGTTGCCGCTGAAGCGAGGCGCATTGGACAGGAAATTGCCGGAAACGTCCTGGGCGACCAGCCCGCCCGTGCCCGGCTCGATCGTCGTGGGCCTCGATACTCCGACCGCGAAGGGATTGAGCGGGTCTTCGCTGAAGAAATCCGTATACTTCGCGTCGAGATAGGAGAAGTTCGCATTGAACGTCAGATGGCTGTCGGGGAACCAGTAGGCCTCCGCCTCGATCCCCTTGACGTGAGCACCGGCGGCATTCTCCGTCAGGACGTTCACGCCGACATCTCGCGACACCTGCAGGTCCGTGAAGTCGTAGTAGAATGCGGATATGTTGAAGGTAACGTGGTTGTCGAACAGGCGGCTCTTGTAGCCGATCTCGTAGGCCTTGATCTTCTCGGGATTGAAGACGTTCTGTGTCGGGCACACGGTGTAGTTCAGGCCGCCGTCCAGGTAGCCGGTAGAATAGGTGGCGTATACGTTCTGGCTTCGAGCGACGTCGTACTGCACACCCACTTTTCCAGTCACGGAGTCGAAGTCGAACTTCGTGGTGGGATCGGGACAGGTGGTCGTCGGTGGAAAGAACGGTTCACCCGGCTGCCCGATCGGACCGCCGGGCGTCGTCGCCCCGAACGCGTTGTCGACCCGGATCTTCTGCCTGTCGTCCGAATAGCGCAGGCCGCCGATAAGCCGGAGACGGTCGGTCACGCGCATCGTCACGTCGCCATAGACTGCCTTGGACAACTCGTCCTTCTGCGGCTCCGAGTCGAACAGATAGCTGCCCGGAGGCGCGCCGAAACCGGGATCCCCGGTCGGGAACGGGTAGAATTGCGATCTCGTCCCCCTCTCGTCCAGGTAGAAGGCGCCGAGAATGGCATCGAACCTTCCGACCTGCTTGCTGAGGTTCAATTCCTCGCTCAGGCTGTGATCGGTGATCCTCTGTTCGTTCGGAAACACCGAGATCTGGGTCCCGTCCTGGTCGCTCAGGGCGTTTTGGCTGTATCGCTGGTATGCCGTGATCGACTTGACGGTTCCGATGGGGCTTTTCCAGGTCAAGGTAAGACCTGCGAGGCCATAGTTTTCATGGACGTCGCTTGGATCGTTCGCCGCCGTTCGCCAGGCGCGAAGCGGAACGATCGCGTCCGCGAAGAGCGGGACCGATGCGATCGCGGCCGCATTGATCGGATTGTGGAGCTGGAAATATTGGAACGGCCCGGTAGCATGCTTGCCTTCCAGGTTGACGTCGAAGCTCAAATCGTCGGTGATTTGCCCACCGATCCTGAGCCGGCCCGTCAGTACCTTGCCCTTGTCGAGATCTTCCTGTCCGGGGATGACATTCTTGACGAAACCGTCCTGGCGATCGTCGTAGTTCACCACGAGACGCGCTGCGATTCCGGCACCGAGAGGCGCATTGAGCATCCCTTGGAGCTTGTACTCGTCGAACGACTCGTACGAGCCCAGGAGGTAGCCTTCCCATTTCTGCGTCGGGGCGTTGCTGATGAAGTTGACCGAGCCGGCGTTCGCATTCCGGCCGTACAAGGTGCCCTGGGGCCCGCGCAGCACCTCGACACGAGCCAAATCGACGGCCGACAGATCCGCCAGCGCGGCGATCGGCTGGTAGATGCCGTCGACGTAGACGGCCGTCGACGGGCCACCAGGACCCAAGCCGATGCCGCGAATGGTGATCTGCGTGTCGCCGAACACCGAGCCCACTTCCACGCTCGGGACGGCAAACTGAAGCGCTCCGACGTTGGAGATGCCGCGCTCGACAAGGTTCGCGCCGCTGAGCGCGGTGATCGAGGCCGGCACCTTCTGGATCGACTCGGTACGTTTCAAAGCCGTGACGATGATATCATGCGTCGCATCGGCCGCTCCGGCGGAAGGTCCCAGGCTTCGCGTGTGCGCGACGTCCGAACGCGCAGATGCCGGAGCAGCATCTTCGGCCCGTGCGGGCGAAGCGAACAGCAGAGCTGCGGCAGACGCCGACACCAGCAAGACGCCCCGATTGGTCATCATCTTATCCCCCTCTTCCCTCGCTGACACCGCACTTCGTTTCACGTTGCGGGTGGTCCGGCCCCTTTTGCGGCTCTTCCCACTGGACTCCTCAAACGCGTGCGATGTGCCTCCATCGACATATGTTAATGTCGAATCACATTTCGACCGCTGCGCCGTTCTTGTCAAGAGGTCGGCGCACCCTTTCTTCTCGCGATATTTCAGCGATCTTCTGGCGATTTCGCCATACCGATGTCGGTTGAAAGTGAAAAATCATTCACATCGAGTGGCTCGCGATTGACGACGGCTGCGGGTGGGCCGGGGCTCAGCCGGCGCCTGCGACGAAGTCCGCTTGAACCACCGTACCCGGGCGGAGCCATCCGCCGTTATCGCAAACGCTTGTCGATCGGTTCCGGGGGAAGCAGCGAAAGCGACATGCTGACCGGCCCGCCCGCATGGAAAACGCGTTTCGAGAAACGCTCCATCGGCCCAGCGCACGGCTTTCCGAGCGAACTCCGGGCCGCTGATATCCGGCCTCGCACGGCTACGGTGCATCGTCAGTCCATCCTGACGACGGCCTTCCCGATGACCTTGCGCTCGGCAAGCAAGCGGATCGCCTCGGCGCCTTCGGCGAGAGGCCAGGTGCGGTCGACCCGTGGGCGGATACGGCCCTCTTCCCACCACGCCATCAGCTGTTCGACATGGACACGGTTGCGCGCGGGCTCGCGCGTCGCGAAGGCGCCCCAGAAGACGCCGCGCACGTCGCAGCTTTTCAGCAGGGTGAGGTTGAGCGGCAGCGCTGGAATGCCGGCGGGAAAGCCGATGACGAGATAGCGGCCTTCCCAGCCGATCGCGCGCAGCGCGGGCTCGCAATAATCGCCCCCGACCGGGTCGTAGATCACGTCGGCGCCGCTTGGCCCCACCTCGTGCTTGAAGGCCTCGGCGAGCGCCTTCGATTGCGCTCGGTCGAACGGGGCCCTGCCATAGGCCATCACCCGGTCTGCACCCGCCGCGCCCGCAGCCGCCAGCTTCTCCTCGCTGGAGACGGCGGCGACTACATGCGCGCCCATCGCCTTGCCGATTTCGACTGCAGCGAGCCCGACGCCGCCTGCCGCGCCCAGCACGAGGAGCGTTTCCCCAGCCATCAGCGCACCCCGGTCCGCGAGCGCGTGGAGCGAGGTGGCATACGTGAGCAGGAACGCCGCACCCTCGACGAAATCGCGGCCGTCGGGCAGTCGAAAGGCTCTTTCGGCGGGCAGCAGCAGCATCTCGGCCAAACCGCCGTGACCGCACACGGCAACCAGCCGGTCGCCCGGCTGCCAGTCCTCGACCCCCTCCCCCACCGCGTCGACCACGCCGGAGATCTCGCTGCCTGGAGCGAACGGGCGCGGGGGACGAACCTGATACCGATCCTCGATGATGAGCAGGTCGGGATAATTGATCCCGCAAGCCAGCACCCGCACGCGAAGCTGGCCCGGCCCGGGTATCGGCTCGGGCCAATCCACCAGGACTAGCGTTTCCGGGCCGCCGGGCCGCGTGGAAACCAGCGCCTTCATGCCATCCCCTCGAGCAGAACCGCGCAGAGCCGCGAGGGTGGGCGCTGCCGCCGCGTCGCCGCAAGATGGACATGCTGGCGCTCCCGGCCGCCCGGACGCCGCGTCTCTCCGCTATGAGCGGGCTCGGTCGCGCCCCATCTTGCCAAACGCATTGGAAGGTGCGCGCGACGGCCGCGGTCGCCGCCGCGAAAGCCGGATCGCGACCGCGTCACGACGGCGGCGGTCCGGCGCACGGAATTCGAGCCCGCGCACGACGTCGCGCGACCACCGCCTTGCGTCATGTCGAAACCACGAACTGGGCGAGCCAGCGGGCAGTCACTGCAGGCCGGTCCTGGCCCTCGATCTCGATGACAGCGTCCACCGCCTGCTGGAACCGGCCGGGCTGTCTCTCCACCGATTCGATGACGATGAAGCGCCCGCGGATCCGCGTGCCCGTTCGCACGGGCGACACGAAGCGCACGCGGTCGAAGCCGTAATTGATGCTGGCCGCCACATTCGCCGGCGTGGGCCTTCCCGCGCGCGCATGCAGGTGTGACAGCAGCGAGAGCAGGAGGAAGCCGTGTGCCACCGTGCCGCTGAATGGCCCTTCCGCCGCGCGGACAGGATCGCAGTGGATATACTGATGGTCGAAGGTCGCGTCGGCAAACCGGTCGACGAGTTCCTGGTCCACCATCATCCAATCGGAATGATAGGTCTGTCCGGGCGAACCGCCCGCTTCGCCGCCCCCATTGCCATCTGGAATCGCCATCGCGCGTCGTCCTTCCCCGCTCTCTTCCTAAGGGCAGGCAGAATTCGCCGTCAATGAGATTCGGAAAACGGGTATCGTTCTGAGCCACGAAATTTCAAGGCTGTTTGGAAATTGGGTATGCAGCCACTATCGGTATCTGGAGACCTCCTCAAGCATCCGGTCGTCGAACATGCCATCTATCAGCGGCGACGCGAACAGCGCGATCGCCCGCGCGCGGGGCATCCGCGACGCCCATTTGCGCATGTCGAAAGCCGAATTGAGCGTAGATAGGAGCACTTGGCTGGCGATCGTCGGATCGACGACGCGAAGCGAGCCCTCGACCGCGCCGTCGATCAGAGTGCCGGCCAGGCGCAGGGCCGTCCGGTTAGAGCGGGCGACCACCTCCGCGCGGACCGCTGGCGGCAGCGCTTGCAGCGCAGTGGTACGCATCAAGGGCCACGACGCCTCGAACTGGATGTCGAGCAGGGAACCGATCGCAGTGGCAAGGCGCAGCCACTCGTCCCCACCCGCACGCTGGGCCAGGCCCTGGATGCGCGCGAAACGCTTGTAGCTGCGGCGGAAGCAGGCGAGCACCAGGTCGTCCTTGGCGTCGAGATGGTGGTAGAAGCTGCCCTTGGTGACTTTCAGCTCCTCCACGATACGCTCGACGGAGGCGCCACGATATCCGCTTTCGTTGATGAGGAGGGTCGCTACGCGCAAGAAATTCTCGGGACCGTTCTCGGGACCGTTCTCGGCCGCCCCGGCCAGGACGTCCTCCTCGCTTGCGAGCGGCAGCGGCTGCCATTGCGCGCCGGGCGCTGCGACACCTCCGGCGATGATCGCGAAAAGCCGCTCCATCACCCGCGGAAAATCATCCAGCGCATACTGGTTGAGCCAGATCGGCAGCCAAAAGACCACCTCCAGGAGAATGTGGGCGCGCGCACCCAGCAGATCCTTGTGCGCACTGTCGCGCGGCGCGCCGAAGAAGTCGCGGACGTCGCGAAAGATGCCCAGATACTGTTTTTCCAAGGGTACGCGCAGCGCATCGTCGAGGGCGCGCAGGTCCGAGAGTGTCGCAAGCGGCCGCGCCTCGCCACGCAACACGGCCGCGCGCAGTTCGAAATGCATCGCGAGGAACCGGTGCACGCGCCGCTCCGGCGTCTGCTCCTGACCGGCGGCCAGCACGATCCCGGCCAAGCGCTCCATCGTCCGCTCGAACACGGCGGCTGCCAGCTGGTCCTTGCGGCCGAAATAATAAGTCACGCTGGTGGTGTTGAGGCCGACTTCGCGGGCCACGTTGAGAAGGGTCGTACCCTTGGCTCCGTTCTCGTTGATGAGACGGGTCGCAGCATCGAGGATCTCTTCGCGCTTGCGCTCGAAGCGCAACCGGCTGCGCGGCTTGCGGGAGACTTGCCCGGCGAGGGCGG
>Ga0207695_10006407_pt1 | contig 15288 bp, 9 predicted proteins | sample KBSC54metaG_FD_184354 | JGI IMG/M metagenome (GOLD analysis project Ga0207695, IMG submission 184354) | Corn rhizosphere microbial communities from Kellogg Biological Station, Michigan, USA - KBS C5-4 metaG (SPAdes) (version 2) | ecosystem: Host-associated > Plants > Roots > Rhizosphere > Soil... | reverse complement strand
TGGAACAGGCCATCGTTTCTCGGAGATACGGTGACTGGCTACGCTGCCACCAAGCGCCCGTCCTACTGCTTGCCCTTGCTGAGCTTGCGGAAGTACTCGGCGACCGCGTCTGAATAGCCCTGCGGGATCTGTTCGTTGCCGGGGCTGCGGACGGTGCCCGTGCCGCCGGTAGCGTCCACCTTGCGGCGGAGTTCCATTTCGACCTGCTGCTCGTTGGCGAGCGCCGCCTGAATGCGCTCGGAGAGGAGCGGATCGTTGGTGAAGTGCGCCGGATCGAGATTGCGCAGATCCTTGATTAGGCCCTGGATGTCCTGCTGCGTGGCCTTATCATCCTTCATCTGCTGCTGGAGTTGCATCAGGCTCTGTACAGTGGCCTGATACTGCCGAGCGTAGTCCTGCGGATTGACCGGCCCGCCGCCCCAGTTGCCGCCACGATCCCAGATATTGCCGCCACCCCAGTTGCCGCCGTTTTGGCCGCCGTTCTGACCGCCGCGTTGGCCCTGCTGTTGGCCGCCCTGCTGGTTGCCGCCTTGCTGTCCGCCCTGACCCTGCTGGCCTTGTTGCCCCTGCTGCCCTTGCTGGCCCTGCTGCCCTTGCTGGCCGCCTTGTTGACCTTGCTGGCCCTGCTGCCCTTGCTGGCCCTGTTGACCTTGCTGACCCTGTTGGCCCTGCTGACCCTGTTGTCCTTGGCCGTTGCGCGCCATCTGCGACTGCTGGCCGCGTTGTCCTTGCTGACCCTGCTGGCCGCGCTGCCCGGCCGCGTTCTGGCCCATGGCCTCCATCTGTTTCCGGAACTGCTCTAACTGCGACAGCGCCGCTTCGACAGCCTTATCGTTCTGGCCTTCCTTGCCGTCCTTCACCAGCGCCTGCTGCACCTTCTTCACGTTGTCGCGGAGGTCGTTCATGCCGGCCGTAATCTGCGCTTCCGACATCACGGCGTACTCACCCATGCCGCGGCGGATCCACTCGGCATTGCGCTGCATGTCGCGCGCGATTTCCTGCTGCTGCATCTGGCCCAACGCTTCGCGCATCTTGGTGGATGCCTGCCGCTGCGTCGACATCAGGTCGCGCACGGCGTTCTGCATTTCCTGTTCGAGCTTCTTGAGGTCGGCGATCTCGCCATCTTTCTGCTGCGCCAGCTTGCCCGAATTTTCCCGCGACAAGCCGTTCTCTCCGCCGACTGCTTTGCGCATCTCGCCCTCGAACTGCTGCTGCCGCCGCGCCAGATCCTCGGCCTGTTTGGCGATATCGTCCACCTGATTCGTGGACTGGCTGCCGCGCATATTCTGCAACTGCTGCATGGCTTCCTTCAGTTGCTCGGCCGCGCGCCGTGCGTCGGCCTGCGCCTGCGGAGTCCCGGCCTGCTGCGAGGATGCCGCATTGCGCATATTCTGCAGCGCCTGATTCAAGCTGTCCAGAGTCTGCTGCAGTTGTTTGGAATCGGCGCCGCGGGTCTGCGGATTCTGCTGCTGCTGTTGATTGCCGCGCTGAGCCATCTGCTGCAACTGCTGCTGCTGTTGCTGACTTTGTTGCTGTCCCTGCTGACCCTGCTGGCCGCCCTGGCTCATCTGTCCGCTTTGCTGGCCCGATTGCCCTTGCTGCCCCTGTTGGCCCTGTTGGCCCTGCTGTCCCTGCTGTCCCTGCTGTCCCTGCTGCCCTTGTTGCCCCTGTTGGCCGCGCTGCATGGACTGCTCGCCCTTCTGCATTTCCTTCATCTGTTCCTGCAGCTTTTCGGCTTCCCGGCGCAGCATCTCCTGCTCCCAGCGCTGCTGCGAGGTCTGCTGCTTGCCCTGCTTCTGCTGCTCGGCGAGTTCCTGCTGCCGTCGCGCCAGTTCCTGCAGTTTCTGCAGCATCTCGTCGACCTGCCGCTGTTTGGCGTCGGCCGATTGCGTGGGCTTCACGCCTTCGTACTGATTCTTTTCCGTGTCGAGTTCCAGGTCGAACAGACCCTGCAAGTCGCGTGTGGCGCTATTGCCGCCACCGCCTCCGCCACCGCCGCGCTGTTGACCGAATGCCACCTGGATGTCGCGGAACGTCGCTTCGGCACGCAACAGGTACTGCAACGCTTTCTGCTCCGGCACCAGCGCATCCTGCCACTTTGCGCCCTTCAACATCTCGGCGGCCGGACCCATCGACTCGGCGGCTTTCTCCATGTCAGTCACGAAACTCTTGAACGAATCGCCCGCGCCTTCGAGCTGCCGCGCCTTCATACGTTCGGCCAGCGACTTCGCCTGATCCTTCAGCTTCGATTGCACCTGCGTGAGGAACGTGGCGTTCTCCGAATCCGTGCCGCGCGCGCCCTGGCCCTTGGCCTGGTTGAACGTCGCGGTGATGATTTCCTTCTGACGCTGCGAAATCTGATCCTGCTGGTTCGCGTCGTCGTCCCCGCCGCCTCCGCCACCACCGCCGCCCTGCTGCGACTGCGTATAGTTGCGCTCGAAAGGCTGCGCTTCGATGAAGAACATGTCCGTGCTGGTGCTCTGCCGAGCGTCCTTCGCCACCGCATACATGCTGACGATGTCGCCGGGTTCGACCTTGAAGTCCTCCAGCGAAATGGTCGCCGTACCCGTTCCCGACTTGGCGCCCTTGGTCGCCAACAGCGGGATGGTCTTCTCGGGAGCGCCGTTCACCGAATATCGCAGTTCCATGCTCTTCAGGCCGAAGTCGTCCTTGCCCTCGACCGACACCGTGACCTCTTCGATCGGGCTGGCCTTGAAATCGCGACCCGGCTTGATCATCTTGATCTCGGGCGGATTGTCCTTCATCGCCTCGATGAAATAGTCCTCGCCCAGCCGGACATCTTCGCCGTTTTCGACGGCCGCCACATGATACTGCCCGTCCTTCTGGATCGGCACATTGGCCATCACGGTGTCATTGGCACCGGAGCGCAACGCGATCTTGGAGCCGTCTTCGAGCAGCAGCGCGCCGTTCGACAGCGGCCGGTCGGTCTCGATGGCCACTTCCGCCACCGTGCCCGCCACCGCGCGCAAGTCGCCGCCCGGATCTTCCACCGCATCCTTCATTTCCGTCCACGACGGGAAATGATAAGTCACGCGGATTTTCTTCACGCTCGGCAGGTCGATGACCTTCAGCTTGTAATGCGCCGACGCCACGCCGCCCGCTTCCACATAATATTCCAACGATTCCGGCACGCCCGCGATCAGGAACTGGTACGACGTCCCGCCCGCTTCGGTCCGCATCTCTGCCTGCTCCCACTGCGAGGCGCTGTCGTATTTCGCGAAGAACCGCACCTTGGGCGCGGTGAAGCCGCTCAGACTCGCACTGATCACCTGATCGGCGCGCTTGCGGATCGTCTTATTACCCGGATCGACGCGGATATTGTAGAACGGCTTGATTTCACCCTTCGGCAGTCCGCCCCAGAGCAGCGACGTCCCGTATCCCAGAAACCCCGGACCCGCGATTCCCAGCCACAACAGAATTCCCAGACATGCCACGGCCGCCGACGAGAAGCTGAACATCACCGCCGTTTTGGCGACTTCCTTCGGCTCGGCCTGCTGCGACATTTTCAATGCATCGTCGGCCAGCAGCGGCAGGAAAGGATCGTTGGCGTTCTGCTCCATCTTTTCGGTGAAGGTGAGCAGGCGCTCCTGAAAATGGGGATACCGGTTTTCGGCCTCACGCGCCGCGCGCCGCCGGTTCAGGCGAATTACGGGTATGATGAGCGCCGCTCCGATGGCAGCAGCCAATCCGAGGAACAGGAAAACTCGCGCGCCGGTGACGCTGGCGTCGGAAAATGCGAATTTGTTGGCGACCAGGACGGCGATCACCGTGCAAGCCAGTGCGGCCAGCATGGTCACCGCGACCCCGCGGGTCACGGCAATTACCCGCAACCGCCGTTCGATAGCGCCCAGATACTCGGATAACCGGTCCAAAGGTTTCATGGAGCCTCTTGATCTACAGAAAGATGCTGGTTCCCCAGTAAAGATTCAGCAATCGCCAGCGCCAAAACCGCCAGCATCACGTACCACCAGAGCGAAAGCGGCTTCTGCGTAGATTGTGGCCCGGCATCGCCCCCCTGACTTCCGCTGGCTGTATTCTGCCACAAATTCAGAGTTTCCGGGGGCGCCGGTGTTAAGTCCGATTCGTGCCGGTCGGCATTCACGGCCACCAGTTCGTTGCGTCCGTTCGGACGGCGTATGTCGTAAAAGCCCGCTTCCGTATACTGTATGTTTTCGGCCTTCGTCGCCTCGGCGAGTGAGAGTACGCGATCGCCCTTCGGGTCGACCACGTCCACTGCGGCGCCCTTTTCCTTAGAATCGCGCAACTCGCCGAACGACCCCACCTGCACGGCCGGCGAACCCTGATCGAGCTTGCCGAGATACCGCGCGGTCTGCTCGATGAACGGCACGAATGCCGGGTGCAGCGGGAAGTCATTCGCGATGTTGTCGAACGTAGAGGCGAACACCAGAATGTGACCCTCGCCCACCTGCTGATCGATCAGCAGCGGCGTATCGTCGGACAGCTTCGCGGCGACTCGCGCCTTGCCCGGATCGATGCGGATCGCCTGGTAAAATTTCACATCGTCCCAGCGATTGTTCTTCTGAATCGAAGGATGCGACGGATCCAGCCACGCCGCCAGTTGGAAGCGCGCGCCTTCGCGTCCGGCATACCTTGTGTCGGTAATACGATCGTCCGACACCGGGACTTTGGCCCGCGCCACCGACATGTGACCCAGCGCCACCAGGACGCTGCCGCCGCCGCGTACGTAACTGCGCAGTTCGTTCTCGAATCCGCCGGGCAGCGTGCCCACGTCGCTCAGCACGACGAAGGCATACTTCGTGGGATTGAGATTGCTAGTCTGCTCGGAGACCGCCGGGTCGATCGCAAACGCGTCCTGTCCCGAAGCTTCGAGCGCCGCTTTGAAGTACAGTAGGCCGGCGGTGCTGCCGGTCTCGTGTACGAACAGGGCATGGCGTGCGTCGGCGCGTTCCACCGAGAAGAAGAACGTATCGTCGGCCGGCAGGCTATCGCCTGCTTCGACCCGCACTTCGCCTTTGTTGCGGCCGTACGGCACTTCGAGCGAATTGAATTCCACACTGGCGCGGCCGTTCTCGGGAATCTCGGCAGGCTTGGTTTCGACCACGCGCCCGTTCAGCACCAGCGACACGTTCTTCTGCGACTTCTGATTGTTGTATCCGGCCACCGTGACCAGCACACGCGTCTTCTTGGCGTCGTAGACCCGGCGCGGCGCCACGATGTTTTCCACCGTGAAATTCGGCACGTCCTTCTGATCGATCGGGTGCGGTTCCAGCCGCACGTCCGCGTTCAGGCGCAGGTCGTTGAAGTTCGAGGGCAGGCCGGATTTCTGCATGTCCGAATAAAGATAGACGTGCAGCGGCAGATGCAGTGAGGTCGCGATCGAACGGACGGACCGCGCCAGTTCGGCGAACGACGTCCGCGAGTCGGTTCCCTGGACAGCGTCGATGCCGGCGTTCAGCGACAGGTGATCGTCGGTGACTTCGCTCATCACCGCGACGCGCGAGCCGAACGACAGCACCTGCGCGCGCTCGCCGGGATGCAGGCTGGCCACGACCGACTTGGCCTGATTCTTCGCCTGCGCCAGTCGGTCGCCCGCGCGCATACTGAGCGAATCGTCGATCGCCAGCACGGTGACTTCATTCGAGCGCGTGCGCGGCAGAATCTTCTGCGTGATATAGGGATGCGCGAAGGCCAGCACGAGCAGCAGCAGCAGCAGGGCGCGCAGCGCGAACAGCAGCAGATAGCGCAGGCGGCGATGCTTGATAGAGCTCTGCGTCCGCTTCTCGAAAAACATCAGGGAACTGAACGGCAGCGGCGTGGTCTTGTGCTTCCGCAACAGATGCAGCCACACGGGCAACCCAACGGCTGCCGCGCCCGCCAGAAACCAGGGGGTCAGGAAACCCATCTAGAGGATCCCCCTCCGCACGCTCAAATATTCCCGCAGCCCCTCGTCGAGGGGACGTCCGGTATCCATAAGAAAATAGTCCAGGCCGGCGCCGCGCGCTTTCGATTGCAGCGCCGCGATATGCGAATCGATCTTCTGCCGGTATTCGTGTTTGGCGTATTCCGGCGAAACTTCCAGCGAATTCGTCTCGTTTTCCATGTCGAAGAGCAGGACCGGTTCGCGAAACTTCGGCTTGATTTCCTGCGGGTCGAGGACATGGAACAGGACCACGTCATTGCCGCGATATCGGAGCGGTTCGATGGTCCTGACGATGACGTCGGGGTCTTCGTAAAAATCGGAAAGCACCACCACGATCCCGCGGCGGTGCAGGTAATTCTGAAAATGCACGAAAGGCTTGAGGTAGTCGGTGCGCGTGCCCGGCGCGGACTTCTCGATGGCGTGGAGCAGGCGGAAAAGTTGGCCCTGCCGGGTGGACGGCGCGATGTAATTGATGACGTCTTCGTCGAAGATGATCAGCCCCGCCGCATCGCGCTGCAGGTTGGCCATGTAACACAGCGACGCCGCGACGAAGCGCGCATAGTCGAGCTTATGCACTTCCTGCGAGCCGTACCCCATTGAGGCCGAAGTATCCAGCAGCACCAGCAACTGCGAATTGGTCTCCCCGCGGTACCGCCGCAAGTACAACCTGTCCGTCCGTGCGAAAACATTCCAATCCACGTGCCGCAGATCGTCGCCCTCGGAATAAGACCTGTACTCCGCAAACTCCTGCGAAAACCCAAAGTCGGGGGAGCGGTGGAGTCCAGAGACGAAGCCGTCTACGACTGTCTTGGCAATCAGATCGAGTCCGGAGATCGATGCGAGGGTCGCAGGATCAAGGAAACGTTGTAGCATTATTTCACCGCCGAGACGCCGAGGCGCTGAGGGTCCTCGTAGTTAACCACCAGCCGCTTCAATCCACGCCGCCACACCGGTTCATTGAAATTCATGAGCAGCCCGACCTTTTTCCCTGAGAGTTTCAGATCAGTTAACAACTGCGCGGAGTGTATCGGCAAAAGGTGTTCCACTGTTTTTAGCTCGAGTATGATCGAGTCCTCCACCACTACATCCATTCTGAAACCGCAATCCAACTTGATTCCTTTGTAGACCACAGGCAAGTCTACCTGTCTTCGAAACGTCAGCCTCGCCTGGCTCAGCTCATAACAGAGGCACTCCTCATATACGGATTCGAGTAGGCCTGGTCCCGTGACCCGGTGGACCTCGATAGCAGCGCCAATAATCGTTTCCGTGATGACATCCTCAGCGCCTCGGCGTCTCGGCGGTGAAATCAATGCTAGTCCCTCGGGGCGGGCTTGAATTCCAGGACCTTCTTCAAGATGTCGTCCTGTTTCAGACGGTCGGATTCCGCGTGGAAGTTCAGGAGAATACGGTGACGGAGGACGGGGATGTACAACGACCGGACGTCTTCGTACGTCACGTGATACCGCCCCTTCATCAACGACCTTGCCTTAGCCGCCAGCACCAGGAACTGCGCCGCACGGACGCTAGCCCCATAGTTCACATACTTCTGGACGAAGTCTGGAGCATTTTCGTCACGCGCGCGCGTCAACCGGACCAACTCTACCGCATGCCGCGCCACGCTCGCCCCGATCGGCACCATGCGCACCAACTGCTGGAAGTCCAAAATCTCCTGCGAGTTCGTCACCGGGTCGGCGCTGGCCACCGTGGTGACCGTCGTCAGGTCGACCACCTTCAACTCTTCTTCCGCGCTCAAATAATCCAGCACCGTATTGAACAGGAAGCGATCGAGCTGCGCTTCGGGCAGCGGATACGTGCCTTCGAGTTCGATCGGATTCTGCGTCGCCAGCACGAAGAACGGCGCGGGCAGGATATAGTTATGGCCGCGCACCGTGCAGGCCCTCTCCTGCATGGCCTCCAGCAGCGCGCTCTGCGTCTTCGGAGGCGTACGATTGATTTCGTCCGCCAGCAGGATGTTGCCGAAAATCGGACCCTGCACGAACGTCCACGTGCGACGCCGCGTAACCGGATCTTCTTCGATGATGTCCGTGCCGGTGATGTCGCTCGGCATCAGGTCGGGCGTGAACTGAATGCGCTTGAACACCAGCCCAAGGGTCTGCGCCATGGTGCGGACCAGCAGGGTCTTGGCAGTGCCGGGCAGACCCGTGATCAGGCAGTGGCCGCCCACGAACAGGGCGATCATCACCTGCTCCAGCACATCTTCCTGTCCCACGATCACGCGGCGGACCTGCGTCACGATCTCCGACTGCACGAGGCGGAAACGTTCGATCCGCGCTTTCAGAACTTCCGGCTCCAACTGCTGCGTCACGGTTGTCGACATTGATTAGTCCATTCCTAATTCTTCAAGATCAAGGCGAGGTTCCAAATAGATTACCCGCCGCCGCTCAATTCCAGCAATAACTTCTGCGCCGGACGGAAACCCGGAGCGACTTCCAGGGCCGCCAGCAACTCGTCCTTCGCCTGCTCGTCCTGATGACTCAAATGATACGCGCGCGCCAGGTCGTAGTGCGCCTGCGCCGGGTCGATCGAGTTCCCCGCGATCACGCTCTTGAATTCCCGCACCGCGCCACCGGCATTCCCGGCATCGAACAACAGGTCGCCGAGCAGCTTATGCAGTCCGTCGGCTTCCGGGTAAATGTCATTAAGGCGCGCCAGCACCTCGGCGGCTTCCTTCTTGCGCCCGGCCTCGACCAGCAGTTTGCCGAGCTTCATGATGCCGTCGGGATCGCGGCCACCCGCGTGGACGAACCGTAGCAGTTCCTCGGTCTCGGCCTTCTTGTCGCCCTTCGAATCGTACGCCGCGGCCAGCGCCTGGTAAGCGTTGCCGGCTTCCACGAAATCGGGAAACAGGTCGCGAATCTCGGGACCTTTCTTGAGCACCTCGGCGTAATCCTTATTGCGATTCGCGGTGTTCAGTTCCTTAATCGCGGTGCGCCACTGATCGAAACCCTGCACCTGCTTTTTCGTATCGGCTTCCAGCCACGCCAGAAATTCCTTGTCGAAATCCGCCGGCTCGATCTTCAATTCTTTCTTGATGACCGACGCCGTCTCGACGTTCGCCGAAAAGTCGTGCAGCATCGCCAGCAGCGTGTCCCAGCCCCACTTATTGTTGATGTAATCGCAGATCCGCCCCGCCTGGAAATAGCTAACGATCACCTGCGTCGGCGCGGTGGGATGCACAAACCCGCGATCCAGATCCGCGATGGGCAGCAGCGTGTGGTTCTTGATGGCCGAGATTTCGTCCGGACCCAGCCGATCGCCCCATTCCGGCGACGCGGCCGTCTCTTCGTGCACCGCCAGCCCTTCGGTGAACCAGCGCGGCACGTGCGAGTTCGTCAGCGAAAGCGTGAACACGTGGCTCATCTCGTGCCACAGCGTGGACGCCCAGTGGAACTGCCCCGGCGGACGGCCAGATGGACTGTCCATCGCAATGTAATACCCCAATGTCGGCCCGACGAAGGTCACGCCCAGCGCGCCGAGTCCCGGCAAACCCATCGTGCGCACGGCGAAGTCCTCGTGATCCGGATACACTTCCACGCGCACCGGCATCGTCAGCTTGATCTTGTACTTCTTCTCGTACGTGTCGATGGAGCGCTGAATCTCGCCTTCGAAATACGGCCGCAGCAGGTCGGCTTCCTTCTTATTCGCCACCAGCACCAGGCTATTCGTCTTGAACGTGGTGAAGCGCGGAAAGCTCTCCATCAGTTGAATGGTGTTTTTGTTGACGACGGGTTGGTAGCCGTTTTCCCAGCACAGGTTCAGTTCCCGCAGCGCTTCGTCATTCTGGCTCAGGCGCATCAGGTTCAGCCCCAGTTCCAGATGCGCGCTCCACAGCTTGGGGTCGAGCGCGATGGCCTTGCGGTAGTAGGCGATCGCTTCTTCGTACCGGCGATTCAGGAAAAAGAAGTGCCCGCCTGTCTCGTAACCCCTTGCAGAATGCGGGTCCCACTGCGAGTCTTTCTTGTCGGCCAGCCAGTCCATGGACGCCAGGACGGCTTTGGCCTGCACGGCGTTGGGGTCGATCTCGAGCGCTTTGTGCGCCTGCTCGGCGGCCTTCTCGTTCTTGTTGTCTTCCAGCGCCAGGCGCGCCAGCAGTTCGTAAGCCTCGACGCACTTGGGGTCCGCATCGAGCGCCTTCTGCGCGATTGGGCCGGCCTTCGAGCCGTAGTTGCGCGCTTCGATCAGCGCGAGTCCCACCAGCGCCGGAGCGTAGTTCGGATGGATCTTCAGCGCCTCGTTGAAGAGATCGTTCGCGCTCTGGAAGTCCTCTTCCTTGGCGTGCTCCATGAACGCGCGGCCCCAGCTCACCTTCACCGCCGGATCATCCGGGTGGCGCGCTTCCAGTTGCTTGTAAACTTCGTTCGCGCCCATCAGGTCGTGCTGATCGCGCAGTTGTTCGGCCTGTTGCAGAGTCTGGCCGGACGCGACCGCGGCGGCTAGCGCGGAGAAAATGACGACGCGGGCAGCCGCTGCGGCTACCCTGAGTGACCCTGGAACCCTCATTGTTTGTCGAGGGCCTCCTGAACTTTGGCGAGTTGCAAAAGAAGTGAGGCTAACTGCTTTTTGTAGGCGTCCACGGGCATGGAGATTTTGTCGTACTTCAGCTTATCGATGGCCTGCTCGAGCTGTTCCTTCTGGTCGAGCAGCGGCCGCTTGTTGGGATCGCGCGCGGCCGTCGCGTTGGCGCCGAGCCGCACCAGCGGGAATGCCGCGGCCAACCGGCCCTCGCCGTTGTCGGCGCCCGGCGTGCGTTCTCCCTCGCCCTTGCCGGTGTCTTCGATCACGGAGTGTTCGGTCGCCAATCGCTTCTGCGTATCGAAAAACTCCGTGGTCTTGTGCTGCGCGAAATGGAAGGCCTCCAGCGCGGAGATGGATTCGTTCTTGTCCACATCGGCCGCCGGATCGCGCAGCGCTTCGGCCCAATAGCGCGCAAAAACAGTCGCGTTCTTTTCGGTGCCGGCCTTCGTGGCGCTGATCACCACACGGCTCGGCTTGCGCAGGAACGCGATCGCGCCCCCACTCGCACTGGTCATGTTGACGACGCACTGGCGCGTGGCCGGAATGTGGTCCATCAGTGACGCCAACTCGGCGGCCGTGATGTCCGGACCCGGAATATTGAACTTGTACTCGGTGCCGTCGAAAGTGCCGTGCCCGATCAACATGAGCACCACCGCATCGCCCGGTTTGGCCTGCCGCGCGACCTCGCCCATCTTGGTGCGAATCACGTCGCGCGTCGGCGCCACCAGCGTGACCACGTTGGAATCGCCGCCAGCCTTCTTCAGGCTGCCGTCGATATCGTCGGCCCACATCTTAAATCGCTGGTCGTAGTCGTTTTCCCCGCCCAGACCCGAAATCGTGACGTAGAACGTAGTGGCATGTGCCGCAAACGCAGTTGCCAAGCAAAACACGCCGGCTCTGATCGCTCGCTGCCATCCGCGGCTAAACCCTGGCCCCTGGCCCCCGGCCCCTGGCCCCTGCTTCCTCATACTACGCCCCACTTCCTGCGCAGCAGCCACTCGGCGGCGCGAATCCCCAATACCAGGAGAAAAAGCGCCGGCATGTCCCAAAGGTCGCGAGTTTCGCGGGCCGTGATTCCGGCTTCGGAGTATGCAATATCATTCGTTAATTTGGACGCCTCAGACGGCGTGTAGTACCGCCCGCCCGTTTGGTCGGACAGTTTCTGCAGTAGTTCCTTGTTCTGCGACGTGTGGAAGTTCTCCGCCACGCCGTCTTCGCGGCGGAACGTCACCACGTCTTTCCCGAGCTCTTCCTGCTCCCGCCCGGCGATAATTTCCGCCACGTACGAGCCCGGCTTTTCCGCCGTCCACTCGCCCGAATAAACACCTTCTTCCAGCGCTTGCGGCGCCAGTTCCATCGTCGCCGTCGTGCCATCGGGACTCAGGAATCGCGCCTGCACCTTCGCATTCACTACCGGCTTAAACTGCTTGTCGCGGACTTCCACCCGGATCGGCACGCGCGTATCGTCCGACAGCACCGTCTTCGGCGTCGTGCCGATCACCTGACCCGGAGTATCGGTCACCAGGTGCCGGAAAAGCTGCTGCCAGAAGATCGGATGCGTCTTGTCGTTGTGGTCCATCCACATGCGCCAGCGCCAGTCGCCGCCCGTTGCGAACAGCACCGTGCGACCGCGGCCGTAATTTTCCGTTACCAGCAGGGGCATCTTCTTCTTGCCCGCCGGCGTGGATTCCAGCAGCACTACCGCGCCCGGCTTCGGTTCGCCGACCTCCTGGTAATTCGCCAGCGCCGGCATCTTGCGCCAGATCTCGCCGTTCTTATTAGGGTCGTCGTTCAGCCGGCAGATGACGCTCTGCGCGCCGAACATCGTGAGTTGCACCGGCGTCTGATCGCGATGGAACGTTCCCTTCGCTTGCGCCAGCGTAGTGGGGATCAGGTCGGCCAGTTGCGAACTCGCATATCCGCCGTCGCTCAACGATGCGCGGCCGCCCAGGAAGAGCAGCCCGCCGCCGCGCCGATCCACAAAATCGCGGATCAACTGCTGCTGCGACGCGGTGAAATAATTCGCCTCGACGCTGCCGATGATGATGCCCGAATACGCGAACAGGTCCTCGGCCTTCGACGGGAATCCCTCCTGCAGCAGAGTGATTTCCTTGGCGTCCGGCGGATCGGGCGCGCCCTGAATGTACGTCTTGTTTTCCGTGGTGCGCAGGATCGTCACCACTTCCATGCCCTGGTAATCGTCCAGCGCGCGGCGGATGAATTTGTAGTCCCAGCGCGGCTCGCCCTCGATGTACAGAATGCGCGGCTTGCGCGCTTCCACGCTCACCAGCCGGGTGAGTTTGTTATTCTGCGTGTTCTCTTCGCCGGGCAGGGGATCGATCCCGATCTCGAGCGTCTTCGGACCCGCATCGCCGCACTCGAACACCATGTTTTCCGACTGCAGTTGGCCATCCGACCGCAGCATGACTTCCTGCGACGCCAGAACCTTGCCGTTTTCGCGCACGCTCAGCCGCGCCTTGCTGCCCGAGTAGCCGTAGCTGTGGAAACTCACGGCCGCGGTCAACTTGCTCTGCGGCAGCGAGCGCGCCGGCAGCACGGCGTCGGTGATCTCGATATCCTTATCCGGCCGTTCCTTGCCGAATCCGATCGTGTGTACCGGAATGCGCTGGCGGCGAATCGCGCCGACCGTTTGCAGGTCGATCCCGCCCGCGTTGTCCGCGCCATCGCTCAGCATCACGATCGCGCCCAGCGGCAGCGACGAGGATTCCGCCATCACGCGTTCCAGCGTGTCGCCCAGGCGGGACGCCGGTTGCGCCGCCGTGACCTGCTCGGTTTTCTGGATGCGCTCGGGCTCCTTGCCGAACTCGTACAGCCGCACCTGAAATTTCTCGCCCAGCGTCTTCAGCATGCCGGCATCGAGCAGTTTCTTGGCGGCGTCTTCGCGCGAGCCGCCCGTATCGGCGATTCCCATGCTGCGCGACCCGTCCACCAGCACTGCCACCACGTTCTGTTGCGGACGCAGCGTGGCTACGCTCAGTGCGGGATGCCACAGCAGAAACAGCAGCACCGCCACCATGCAGCTTTCCAGAACCCAGATCGCAATCGGGCGCAGTCCACTCAACATGCCATGGTTGCGCTGCACGTTCCAGAACAGCAGCCCGGCGGCGCAAAAAATCGCCACCGCCATCAGCCACAGCGGCCACGGCGTCAGAAATACGAACTGCCCTTTGTGAAACAGGCTCAGCGGATATTTGAAGAGAAGTTCGAACATGGAGTCCACATCAGGGAATTAGGGCTGCGATATGTGTAGACGTGCGTGTGGCTGCTGGGAGTTACAAGCATTCCCAGATTGGCGGGAAGATCGACATGCGGGCACATTCCGCAAAGCCCTCGTATGTTCGTCAGGATACCACGCCCCCTAAGTGGGAAAATCCATCGGACCCGCGAGCGTCCCTGAGCGTCTTTTCGTATACACTGTAACGATCGCCGAGCATGGAAATCCATCGTCACCCGCGAACCGACCACCTGGAAATCGCCGTCGAAGGCCGCCTGGATGGCTATTGGGCACAGCATCTTTCCTCTTCCATCGCCGACGTCATGCGCGAGGGAACGCACGCCGTCCGCCTGAACCTGTCCGGTGCTTCGTACATCAGCTCGGCCGGAGTCGGCGTGCTGGTCGAGATGTACAAAAACTTCACGGCTGTAAACGGATCGTTCACCGTGGTCGAGCCCTCCAAGCAGGTGCGCCAGATCCTGGAAATGGTCGGGCTGGCCGGCATGCTGCTGGGCGGCGGGGTGGCGAGGGCTGCGACAGCGCCCGCTCCCGCCCGCGAACCGCGGCGCGTGGAATTGGGCGGCATCGTCTTTGAAATCCACGACGCTGTGGTGGGTGCCGGAATGACCTGCCAGTTGTTGGGCGATCCACGGCGCCTCGCCTCGGCAGGTTACGGTATGGATGACTGCCATTCGCTGCCGCTGACCGAGTCGCGCATGGCGCTGGGACTCGGTGCTTTCGGCGACGATTTCGAACATTGCCGCGACCGCTTCGGCGAATTCCTTGCGATCTCCGGCGCCGGCGCCTTTCAGCCTACCGACGGCACCAACTTCCCCGACTACATGGTCGGGTCCGGCAACTTCGTGCCGCGTTTATCCGCCCTGTATGGGCTATCCTGCGAGGGCACTTTTTCGAAGCTCGTGCGGTTCGAAGGTAACGACCCCGCCACATTGAGCGCGGTCGTGGCGCAGTGTTTGGAAATCGGCGGGACCGAGTCGGCCGCCATGGTGATCCTGGCCGAATCGGCGGGACTCGTGGGCGCGGCGCTCAAGCGGTCCCCGACCGCAACAGGTCAGGTGTTCGCCTTTCCCGATGTGCGGCGCTGGCTGTCCTTCTCGCCGGAACGCAGCTATTCGCATGCTTTGGCGCTCATCGGCGGGGTAGCATCGAGAGCGCCGTCCGCTGCTCTCGCGCCGTTCGTACGGCCGCTCGGTCGCGGAGTATCGGGCCACTTTCATGCCGCGGCGTTCGGCTATCGCCCCTTGAAGAAGGGCGCGCTCGAACTGCAAACCGCCACGCGCGGCCTATTCGATGCCGGGGGTCTGCAAGCGGTGCTCCACCTTCTCGCCGACGATCGCGAATCCGGCGGCGCCGGCGAAAGCGAGTTTCTGCGCGGCGCCTGCTGGGTCGGACCGATCCGCGAACTTCGCAACCAAGGCGCAACATCGTGAGCCTGCTCATCGGGTCGCTATTGATTGGCTTTATCCTGTCGCTGCTCGCGCTCGGCGTGTACGTCAGCTTCCGCATCTTCAGCTTCCCCGACATCACCGCGGAAGGCTCAATCACCCTGGGCGCGGCGGTGGCGTCGATCCTC